>JAEEGJ010007445.1_pt1 | contig 31354 bp, 22 predicted proteins | sample 8958761 | NCBI WGS metagenome assembly JAEEGJ01 (sample SAMN16246546, study PRJNA631951) | gut metagenome | biome: gut microbiome; feature: rumen; material: RS-attached | host: Bos | place: Iran: Karaj | collected 2018-10
AGCTAAGGATGTATTTGATGAGGCTAAAAAGGGCGACCTTTTAAGTATAATGATAGTTGATTATGTTACAGATTATCTTGGAAGGGGTCTTGCAATTGCCGCTGGCATGATTGATCCTGAGGTATTTGTAATCGGTGGTGGTGTTTCAAAAGCCGGCGATTACTTCATTGATAAGATAAGAGAAAGCTACAAGAAGTATGTTTTCCATCCATCAAAATATACTAATATTATGCAGGCAAAGCTCCTTAATGATGCAGGCATGTATGGCTGCGCTTATCTTGCAGGCTGTAGATAAACAGCTGTTTTACAACTATAATGATAAAATTTATCGGAAAAACATAAAATAATAGTTGCACAATTAGATTGTATCATATTAAAATGATATGAAAGATAGTAATTATAATGCTTTTTAAGATTTTTCTTATTAAAAGCATGCTATCTTTCACACACATTTTTTAAGGAGAAAGGAAATTATATAGATGGATAGTCAGTCTAAAAAGAGAGTAGATGTTGTAAAGCTAGCAGGTATTGGTATGCTTTCAGGTATTGCATTTATTCTTATGTTTTTTGAATTCCCAATACCAGTTTTAATTCCAAGCTTTATTAAGCTTGATTTATCAGATTTACCAGCCCTTATTGGTGCATTTGCCTATGGCCCAATTGCTGGTATTTTAATTGAACTTATTAAGAACCTTTTACACCTTCTTGATTCCTCATCAGGTTTTGTTGGAGAATTATCTAACTTCTTACTTGGTGCTTGTTTTGTAGGTGTAGCAGGATGCGTATATAAGCTTAAGAAATCAAAGTCAGCAGCAATTATTGGTGCTACAGTTGGTGCTTGTGCAATGGCAGTATTTAGCCTTGTAACAAATTATTTTATTGTGTACCCATTCTACACAAACTTTATGCCTATGGATGCAATTATTGCAGCTTATAAGGCAATCATTCCTTCAGTGGATAATTTATTTGAGTGTTTGCTTATATTTAACGTGCCATTTACCTTTGTTAAAGGCATGATTTCAGTAGTAATTACTGTGCTTATTTATAAGCCAATTTCACCACTTCTCCACGGAAGAATTAAGAAGAATTAATTTTTAGTTTAATGTTTAGTGTTCCCTTTGAAATTTATTTTTAAATAATTAGATTAAAGTATAAAGTTATAAGTAAATATTCCGATATAGAAAATAGAAGATAGTTAGTTTACCGCTTTTTCTTTTTCCAAGGAGGGATATTTATGATAAACGGAGTTATCGATTTATTAGCGGTTGAAGCAGTTACAACAATTCAGATTACACCAAAGATGAAGGATAAAAGCGAAGAGGAGCGCAAGAAAGAATATGTTGCTAAGAAACATCAAAGGAAGGATGCGAAGGAAGAGGACACACCCGAGTCAATTAATCTTTCTTCTTCTACAACATATAGTTCAGATTGCAAACTCAAAACTTTTGTCCTAAGTAATACAGATTTTAGCTTGTAACTAAAAGAGTCCCATCCATTGGATTTAGTCCTTTGGGTGGGGCTTTTTTGCATGAAAATGTAGTGACTACGAAGGTTTAGCTATGATATACTAATACTGAAAATTTCTACTAGTTATATTGAACGCAGTGTAAGCAATCCCCCGCTTCAAAAGCGTAAGCTTTAAGCGGGGGTATAAAGCTTACTAGTGTCAGAAGGGGTTAAAGCCCCTTCTGACAGGTGGCACAAAGTGCCACTGCGTTCATGAGGAAGTAGCGAAGCGGATTCCGAATGTCCGCTTTACATTAAGGAGGCGAATACTATGTCAGTTCAGGATTATCAGACAGCGCTTAAATCAGGAAAAAGAGCCTATAATGCATGTATGAACAGAGGTAAATCACCTTATTTACCAGTTCTTGAAGACTTCTTAGATGAAAGTACTATTGAGAGAGAAGTTAATTTAGGGGAGGATCAAATCCCTCTAAGTCTCGTAGTTGGTACATGTACTAAGGGTAGAACCAATGCTTTTGCTGACAATTTCATGCCTTTACTTGATTGGGGAACAGAATTTGCAGCTAAGTGGGCATCTCTTTCAGACAGCCAGGTAAATGAGGGCATTAGAGAGCCTATTAAAGTTTACGAATACATGAATAAATTTTATGTCTTAGAGGGCAATAAAAGAGTTTCGGTTTTAAAGTATTTTGGAGCAGTAACTATTAACGCTAAGGTTACAAGAAAGATTCCAAAGTATGACCCTAACAATGTAAATGTGCGTATTTACTACGAATTTATGGACTTTTATAAAGCCACTAAGATTAATGATATTTACTTTAGTAAGGAAGGAAGTTTTACTTCCCTTATGAGCCTTGCAGGAATTAAGAAGGGCGACTTTGCAAATGATGAGGACAAGCGTGATATGTGCTCTGCCTATCTTAATTTTAAGAATGCCTATTTAGAAAGAGGCGGGGAGAAGTTTGACTTTCCTATTGGCGATTCATTTTTACGATTTGTACATATTCATGGCTATAAGAACGTAGTGAATATGCTACCAATGGAAATGTCGCGCAATGTGGCAAAGACTTGGGCAGAGTTTGAACTTCTTGATGATAACAGCGAAGTGGATTTTAAGCTTGACCCAACAGATACACGTAAAAAGAACATTTTAAGCTATTTACTACCATTCCCAAGTCAGCAGACTAAGAAGTTAAAGATTGGCTTTATTTATGAGAATAGCCCTGAAAAGTCAGACTGGGTTTACTCTCATGAGCTTGGTAGACAGTATATTGAAGAGGTCTTTGGAGACCAGATAGAGACAGTGGTTGCCAAAAACGTCATTCCGGAAATCGATGATGAGAAGGAAATGAAAAAGCTTATTAAAAATGGCGTCAATATCATCTTTGTTACATCACCATCCATGACTATGGCTTCCCTAAAGGTGGCTATTGCAAACCCTAAGGTTAAGATTCTTAACTGTTCTTTAAAGATACCACACAAATACATTAGAACTTATTATGCAAGAATGTATGAGGCTAAGTTCTTAAGTGGTATTATTGCTGGTTCTATGGCAGCTAGTGGTCGAATTGGCTATGTGGCTAATTGCCCAATTTTTGGTGTGACAGCTAATATCAATGCCTTCGCTCTTGGCGCTAAGATGGTTAATCCAAGAGTTAAGGTTTATGTGGAATGGAGCGGAATTAAGGACAATGATGTAGAGGCAAATTTTGCCGCTAACGGAGTTCACTGCATTTCTGACCAGGATATGATTACCCCTATGAAGGGTAAGAGAAACTTCGGTCTTTACTGCAATGGTGATACAGAAGGCTATAATACTCACTTTGCCATGACTGTATGGCATTGGGGTGTATTTTATGAAAAATTGATTCAAAGCATTTTAAGTGGCTCTTGGGATAGAGAGGCGGAAGAGGATGGTAGTGTTAAGGCGCTTAACTATCTTTGGGGTCTTTCTGCTGGAGTTATTGAAATTATTGAGTCTAACTCAATTCCTGCTACAACTAAGAGACTTGTAAACTTAATTATGCAGGAAATAATAGAGGGTAAATTTAACATTTTCGAAGGAGAACTAATAGATCAAGAAGGAAAGGTTCGTAATAAGGAGGGGCAGGTTTTAAATCCTGAGCAGATTATTACAATGGATTATTTACTTGATAATGTTGTTGCTAGTTTTCCAGATTTAGATTCCCTTAATGATAGCGCTAAGCGTATGGTGGCAAGTCAGGGTATCTTTAAGCTTGATAAGACTACAGAGGCTAAATTATCCGCTAAGCTTAAAGAGAAGTTTTTAAAGAAAAAAGGAGAGTAAATGAAGATACTTGTACTTGCTGATGTAGAGTCAGAATATTTATGGGATTATTTTAAAAAAGAAAAATTAGAGGGTATTGACTTAATACTATCTGCAGGAGACCTTGATCCAAAGTATCTATCCTTTCTTGCAACCTTTGCTAAGGTGCCAATCCTTTATGTTAGGGGTAATCATGATGATTGCTATAAGGATACGCCGCCAGATGGCTGTATTTGCATAGAGAACAAGGTCTATGTCTATAAGGGCATTAGAATTCTTGGCCTTGGTGGCTCTATTAGATACAAAAAGGGCGATAATCAATATACTCAGATGCAGATGAAGAGCAGGGTTAATAAGGTTTGGCTCTCTATTAAGAAAAATAAGGGCATTGATATCTTGCTTACTCATTCTCCGGCTAAGGGCATTAATGATGGGCCAGACCATGTCCATGTGGGCTTTGAGGTCTTTAATGACATTATTGCCAAATACAAGCCTAAGTTCTTTGTTCACGGTCATGTGCACAAAAACTATATGCTAAATTTTAAGCCAGAGATGCAGCTTAATCAGGATACCACTGTGATTAATGGCTATGAGAGATATATTTTTGAATATCCAGATAAGGATTCTTTAGAAAATGTAGAAGCTAGTAAAGAGAAAGCAGCCAGTAAAGAGGCAGCAGCGGATGAGCTAAAGGAGTCTAAAAGCTCTAAAGATTGTTAAAAAATATACATCTTGCATAAAAGATAATTGTATTGTATAATGATTTTGTTGGAAATTACCAAAACAATGTTTTGGGAATGTTTTTAGATAGGAATAGGGGATCTTATCTAAGAATGAATAATTTAGGATATACTTGGGTGAGATAATGTATTGGGGGATATGGCAGGAAAAACCATGGCAATGCTAAGATTTTGCACAAGATATTCATAAAGGTTTTAACGGGGACAGGAAAGAATCCTAATGAAACCTGAGAACTTGGTGGGCAGGAAAAACCCACCAAGTTTTTTTATTGCCTTTTTATTGTATTTTTTCTCATATAAACTTGCGTATTTACTGACATCTTTTCTAACGAAATACATTTTCTATGAAGATAGATATTATATCTAGTGTAAATTGCATAAATAAGACTTTAGAATTAGATATATTTTATAAAATAGTACCAAATTAAAGTATCTAGTACTAAAAAACTAGTAAGGTACGATTTATTTTAAAAATCTTAATTGTTACAATTACCATGTTGTTGTTTATATTGAATTCGAAGTGCATTTTTTGAACGCTTTATATTAAAAGTTATTTCAAAAAACGCATGGGAGGCAAAAAATGAATTTAGCTAAGAATTCAATTGGCACAAAGTGCCAAGTTTTATTACTTACACTAGCTATGCTTGTTAGTGTACTTATTCCAACTTCGCTACTTACTGCAAAGGCAGCTACAGGTAGCATAAGTTTAATTTCTAGCCAGGGAGATTTTGAGGTGGCATATGCTACATTTTCTCCAGTTAATGGTGCTAGCAGCTATAAGGCCTATGTTAAGAAGGCAAGCCAGGCAGACAGTGCCTATGTTCAGCTTGATGACGAATTAATTAGACATTATAGCAATTACATTAGAGTGGATGCTCTTGGCCTTGAAGCAGGTGATTATGTTTTAAAGATCGATGCAGTTGTTGGTAAGACAACTAAGAGCGTTACTACAGGAACTATCAGCGTAATGGCACATGACCGTTCAGGTTTCGCCTTCGTTGATGGAGATGCAAGTGGTGCTTATAACTCTAATGGTACTTTAAAATCTGATGCAGTAGTTCTTTATATTACAGAAGAGACTAAGAATACTGTATCACTTGACGTAGTTACAAGTTCAAAGGGGGCAACTACAAAAGTTACAGGTCTTCAAAACATCTTAGATGCTTACAAGAAGGGTTACGACTCACGTCCGCTTGATATTCGTTTAATTGGCCAAATCACTGATTTTGATGTGATGATGGACGGTGACATTTTAATCAAGGGCAGCAGCTCTTCAAAGAGACTAGCTTGTGGTGTTACATTTGAAGGTGTAGGAGAGGATGCAACTTGCGATGGTTGGGGTCTTCGTATTGCAAATGCATCAAATGTGGAAGTTAGAAACTTAGGTTTCATGAACTGTAATTCAGGTGAAGGCGATGATGTTGGATTACAGCAAAATGATGACCATGTTTGGGTTCATAACTGTGATTTCTTCTACGGAGATGCAGGCTCTGATGCAGATCAGGTAAAGGGTGATGGCGCTCTTGATACTAAGACATCAAGCTATATTACACATTCTTACAACCATTTCTATGACAATGGAAAATGTAATCTTCAGGGTATGAAGTCAGAATCTACTGAAAATTACATCACATACCACCACAACTGGTATGACCATTCAGATAGTAGACATCCAAGAATTCGTACTTGTACAGTTCACATCTACAACAATTACTATGATGGTAATGCAAAGTATGGTGTAGGTGCTACAATGGGTTGCTCAGTATTTGTAGAGAACAACTACTTTAGAAATTGTAAGTATCCAATGCTTAGCTCAATGCAGGGATCTGATATTGCTAATGGTACAGCTAATGCCACATTCTCAGGTGAAAACGGCGGTATTATTAAGTCTTACGGCAACACAATTGTAGGCGGTAAGGGCGTCATTACATATCAGCAAAATAGCCAGAGCTTTGACGTATATGAAGCAACTTCTAGAAACGAGCAGATTTCATCATCAGTTAAAACAAAGCAGGGCTCTACAACATACAATAATTTTGATACAAACTCTTCACTTATGTATTCTTATACAGTTCAATCAGCAGAAGCAGCAAAAAATTCTGTAGTTGCTTATGCAGGTAGAATAAATGGTGGTGATTTTAAGTGGACATTTACATCTGCAGATGATGAGGCTTATGTTGTAAATGAAGCATTAAAGGCAGCACTTAAGGCTTATAAGACATCACTAGTTTCAGTGGGAGGTAACGCATCAGGCGTTAGTTATGAGGAAACTAGCGAAGAGACAACAAATGCAACTGAGAATACAACACAAACAACAACTGAAACTACTACAGAAACACAGACAGAATCTACAACAGAGGCTACAACAAGCCAGCCAGAAACAACTGCTCCTAGCTCTACAGCAAGCAAGCTAGTTCTTTCTGCTAACGATTTAGCAACTGGTACTTATAAAAATGCTACAACAGTTGATGGCTTCAAGCTTTTAGCTAATAGCTCTAATAGTGTAGTAGTAGAAAGTGATACACAAAACTTTAAGAATATTGATTTTACAAGAAAAATTAAATTATCAGGCGTTGGAAATAATGCTTATAGAAGCATTGCATTTAACGCTGCAGGAGAGACTAAGGTAAAGATTTATGCTATTTCTGATGGTTCAAAGAAGCAGACACTTGCACTTCTTGATGCCAATGGAAATACAGTGGCAACAAAGAATGTATCTTACGAGAAGTTAGTTTCTATGACTTTAACAGTTCCATCTGATGGAGTTTATTATTTAGCTTCAACAACAGGTGCTATTGATATTTATTACGTAGAACTATCTAGTGGTTATGCATATTAATTTGCTTACAAGATTTTACTTCTCCTAATAAATGGGGGCGAAAGGGTAACCTTTCGCCCCTCTTTGTTTGAAGATAAGTCTATATTAACTTTTATAAAATTAAGGATATTGCTTTTATATAATACAAATTTACTAGTAAAATTGCACAAATAAATTATAAAAATATATCAAAAAGTATGCATAGTGCACCCTACCAAAAGTATGATTCTCATTTAAAACTAGTACCTTGTCAATGAAATAGGTACCAAAGAACTAGTATAGTCCTATTTGAAGATATGGTAAAAATTGATAATATAAATGCATTGATGCAGTTTCATATGTAAAAGTTGCACAATGAAAGCTACGGATAATGAACAATTTATTGGGAGGAAAACAAAATGATGGGTGCTTTTAAGAGAACGACAAGAAAGCGCCTTGCATCGCTTTTAGCAGTTGTAATGACTTTATCTATTATCATTACAGCATCAATTGCGACTGCAAAGGCTAGCGTAGCGTCTGTAGTATTTACAGATGCCGCAGGTTATTTAGAGTCAGCATACGCTGAATGGACAAGCGTAAAGGGGGCTGACGGATATGTTGCTTATGTGAAGGAGGCAACAAGTGATGATAGTGCGTATACTAAGTTAGACAACGAGCTTATTAGGGAGTATACAAATTATTGGAGAGTTGATGCACTTGGTTTATCAGCAGGTAAATATGTAATTAAGGTTGTACCTTATGTAAACGGCCAGGAAGTCAGTGATAAGGCTAGTGTTACAGATACACTTACAGTAACTGCTTATGATAGATCAGGTTTCGCATTTTCAAGCGATTCTACTTATAAGACAGGATCTGGTGCTTATAACGAAGACGGAACATTAAAGTCAGATGCTATTGTCTTATATATCTATGGCGATACAGCTAAGACTGTAACTGCAACAATCCAGACTGGTAAGAATAAATATACAGAAACTACTGGTTTACAGGCAATTATTGCAGCATATCAGAAGGGTTATGAAACAAGACCACTTGATGTAAGAATTATTGGTAATATTGATGCTGATTCTGTTGATTCTTTTGGTAGTAGCTCTGAGGGTATTCAGATTAAGGGTAAGAATGCTTATTCACAGCTTAACATGACAATCGAGGGTGTAGGTGAGGATGCTTCAGTTCATGGTTTTGGTTTCTTACTTAGAAATGCTGGCAATGTAGAAATTAGAAACTTCTCAATCCTTTATTTCATGGATGATGGTATTTCAATTGATACAGACAACTGTAATATCTGGGTTCATAACATGGATCTTTATTATGGTAATGCAGGTTCTGATTCGGATCAGGCAAAGGGTGATGGCTCAGTTGATATCAAGGGTAATTCACAGTATGTAACAGTTTCATATGTACATTTTTATGATTCAGGAAAATGTTCACTTTGTGGTATGAAGTCAGAATCTGGTCCAAATTACATTACATACCATCACAACTGGTTTGACCATTCGGATTCAAGAATGGCAAGAATTAGAACTATGTCAGTACATTTATACAACAACTACTATGATGGAAATTCAAAGTATGGTGTTGGTGTAACAACTGGTTCGTCAGCTTTCGTTGAAAACAACTATTTTAGAGGATGTGCTCATCCAATGCTTAGCTCACTTCAGGGTACAGATGCTTTAGGTGATGGTACATTTTCAGGTGAAAACGGCGGCGTAATGAAGGCCTTTAATAATTTCATGGAAAATTCAGGCTCAGTAATTTACGCTAACACAGAAGACGGAAATTCAACTAGCTATGATGCTTACCTTGCAAGCTCAAGAGACGAAGTCGTTTCAGGCAGCTACAAGACTTTAGTAGGTTCAACAAGCTATGATAACTTTGATACAAATAAAGACCTTGGCGTTGACGAGTCTAACATTGACGCGGCTGAAGATGTTAAGACAATCGTTACTGCAAACGCAGGTAGCCAGGGTGGCGGCGTAATTGATTACACATTTAGCGAGGAAGATGACAGTAGCTACGCAGTAGATACAGAATTACTTGCACTTGTAAGAAATTACAAAAATACAGAATTAGTTTCAGTATTAGGCGTTAAGTCAGGTGCTTCAAGCGAGGAGACAAGTACAGAGGCTGAAACTACAACAGGGGCTGAAACAACAACAGAGGCCGAAACAACAACAGAAACAAGCTCAGAAGTTGCAGCAGACGCATCTGTTTCATATGTTCATAACTTCACTGCTGATGGAACAACTAGTGATTTTTATACAATTTCTGGTAATCTCTCAACAGATAAGGGAAAAGTTACATATAATGGTTTAAGTCTTACTAGATGTTTAAAGATGGAATCTAAAACATCTGTTACATTTAAAGCAGCAAAGGATGGTAAGTTAACTTTAGTATTTGGTGGTTCGGCAGATGCCAATGGTAAGAAGGTCAAGATAAATGGCAAAAGCTATAAAGTTGGTTCTTCTAATGTACTTACAGTAGATGTAGCTGCTGGTACTGTTACAGTAACAAAGGGTGATTCAATCAACCTCTTCTATATGGTTTACTCATATGGAGAAGAAGAAACAAGCACAGAGGCAGAGACAAGTACAGAGGCAGAGACAACTACAGAGGCTGAAACAACAACAGAGGCTGAAACAAGCACAGAGACAAAGACAAGTACAGAGGCTGAAACAAGTACAGAGTCTAAGGATGATGCAGCTTCAACAGTAAGTCTTGCTAACTATGATAAGACAAATACAGCATATTCTGGTTCATATACAGATTTAAGCCAGGCTACAGATTCAGATTTTGCTAATGCAATTTATGTATCAACTTCAGAAGAATTAGTAGCTGCTTTAGAAAATGTAGCTGCTGGTCAGGCAATCATTATGGCTGACGGAACATATAAGTTTGATGCAACAATTCTTATTACAGAAACTAATTGTGGTAGCGAGGGAAATTATAAGATTTTACGTGCAGCAGACAATGCTAATGTAGTACTTGATTTCTCTTCTATGGTAGAAGATCCTAATAATAGAGGCGTAGTACTTGATGGTGATTACTGGTATGTAAACGGCATTACATTCTATGGTGCTGGTGATAACGGTATGTTACTTTCAGGTAACAACAATATTATTGAAGGATGTGTATTTGAAGCAAACCACGATACAGGCTTACAGCTTTCAAGATTTAATAAAGTATATTCTGAAGTATCACAGTGGCCTTCAAACAACTTAATTTTAAACTGTACATCATTTGATAACTGTGATTTAAAGTCTAAGGAAAATGCAGATGGTTTCGCTGCTAAGTTAACATGTGGTGAAGGCAATGTATTTGATGGTTGTATTTCATATGCAAACTCAGATGATGGTTGGGATTTATTTGCTAAGAAAGAAACAGGCCCTATTGGGGTTGTAACAATTAGAAACTGTGTAGCCTTTGCAAATGGTAAGACTACTTCAGGTACATCTTTTGGTAGTGGTGATATGAATGGCTTTAAACTTGGTGGTTCTGGCGTTGGTACTGCTCACTACGTATTTAACTGCTTAGCATTTAATAACGGTGCAACAGGATTTACAGATAACAACAATCCTTCAAACCTTACAATTATGAACTGTACAGCAGCTTCTAATGGCGGTGGTGATTCAAGCAAGGCTAACTTTATGTGTTACAGATCAGCATCAGGAGCTCTTTATAAGAACCTTGTTTCTTATAACAATTCTAGCAGTGATAAGTTTACTGGTGTAATTTCTTCATCAGTTGTATCTTATAATAAGAAAAATTATATTTTTAAAACATCTCTTGGTGTTTCAGTTAACAATAGCAGCAAGCTAAGTAGCTTAGCTTCAGCAGCTTACACATTATCAGCTTCTTCATTTAAGAATGCTAATAACAACATTTCAGTAAATCAGGATATTGATAGCTTATTTAGAAATGCTGATGGCACAATCAATGTAAATGGTTTATATGAAACTGAAGCAACAAGTGATATTAGCTCACTTGGTGCACACTTTAATGTAGCAAGTCAGAAGATTGCGCTCCTTTCTTCAAGCAGCACAGAGCCTGCAACAGAAGAGAACACAGAGGCTTCAACAGAGGAATCAACAGAGGCACCAACAGAAGCTTCAACAGAGGAATCTACAGAGGCACCAACAGAAGAGAGCACAGAAGCTTCAACAGAGGAATCTACAGAGACTCCAACAGAGGCAACAGAAGCTTCAACAGAAGAGAGCACAGAGGCTTCAACAGAGGAATCTACAGAGGCTCCAACACAGTCTCAGGAAGAGACTTCAACAGAAGTAGCTGCTGATACAGATACTGTTTATGAGATGCTTGAAGGCGATGGCGTTACGGTTACAGGAACTGAAAAGCTCGTATTAAGATCTAGCGCATCTTTTGATTTATTCCTTGGTGTTAAGGTAGATGGCGTGCTTATTGATCCTTCAAACTATGTTGCTTACTCAGGTTCTACAATAGTTGAAATTAGCGCAGATTACATGGCTAGCTTATCAGCTGGCGTTCATGAGTTTATAATCCTTTCAAAGGATGGTAGCGCTAGCACAAATGTAACAATCACTGCTAATGCTGCAGGTGAAGTTGCAGCTGATACAGATGTAGTTACTGCTAATGATGAAATAGTTTTAGCAGACACAACAGTAACAACAACTAATAATTCAGCAAATACAACAGTAACAACAACTAACAATTCAGCAGATACAACAGCTACATCAACTTCACAAACAGGTGATACAGCTAATGTAATTCCTTACATCATCCTCCTTGTAATTGCAGGGGTTGCAATTGCAGTAGGTGTGGTAGTAAGCATTAAGAAGAAGCATAACTAATTACTAATTAAAGATAACAAGAAGAAAATATTGTGGGTCAATAATGTGTAGTAAAAAACTACAGCTAGACCATTAAAATTGCTTGCAAGATTTTACTTCTCCTAATATTTTTGAAAACGGGGTTTAAGACCCCGTTTTCTGTTTTTATGGTTGTATTATTTTCGTATTGCCTAAGTAATTTTTTATGATAAAATTATATGGAAAATGGCTTGCCAAATAGCTTTTATTATGATAATATTCTTTAGTGAAAATACAAATGTCCGCCACAGAAAGACAAAAGGATAAAGAGTGTTTTTGAACTCTTTTATTGTATTTTTTAGGAATTATGTAGTAAATGTCTAAGTTAAGTGGCAGAGGAAAGAGGTAGACGATGAGTGAGAAATTAAGAGTTGGTATTCTTGGTGGTACAGGTATGGTAGGACAGAGATTCATTACATTACTTGAGAATCATCCTTGGTTTGAAGTAGTTTTACTTGCAGCTTCAGGCCGTTCAGCAGGAAAGTCTTATGAGGAGGCTGTTGATGGACGTTGGAAGATGACTACTCCAATGCCTGAATTTGTTAAGAAGATGCCAGTTTATGATATGGATAAGGATTTTGATAAGATCGTAGAGTCAGTTGATTTTGTATTCTGTGCAGTTAATATGCCAAAGAATGAAATCAAGGCTTTAGAGGAAAGATATGCTAAGGCAGAAGTTCCTGTAGTTTCTAATAACAGTGCTAACCGTTGGACAGAGGATGTTCCTATGGTAGTACCTGAAATTAACCCAGAGCACTTAGAGGTTATTGAGGCTCAGAGAAAGAGACTTGGTACTAAGAGAGGCTTTATCTGTGTTAAGCCTAACTGCTCAATCCAGAGCTATACACCAGCTTTAAATGCTTTAAAGGAATTTGGTCCTAAGCTTGTAGTTGCTACAACATATCAGGCTATTTCAGGTGCTGGTAAGACATTTGCTCAGTGGCCAGAGATGGTTGAGAACATCATCCCATACATTGGTGGTGAAGAAGAAAAGTCTGAGAAGGAACCTCTTAGATTATGGGGTGAAGTAAAGGATGGTAAGGTAGTTCCAGCTACAACACCACAGATTACTTGCCAGTGTATCAGAGTTCCAGTTCTTGATGGACATACAGCTGCAGTATTTGTTAACTTCGAGAAGAAGCCAACAAAGGAGCAGATCATTGAAAAGTGGAGAAACTTCAAGGGAGTTCCACAGGAATTAGAGCTTCCAAGCGCTCCAAAGCACTTTATCCAGTACTTAGAAGAAGATGACCGTCCACAGGTTAAGTTAGATGTTAACTATGAGAACGGTATGGGCGTTTCTCTTGGTAGATTAAGAGAAGATGCTGTATTTGACTATAAGTTTGTTGGTTTATCACACAACACACTTAGAGGTGCAGCAGGTGGTGCCGTATTAATCGCTGAGTTACTTAAGGCAAAGGGCTATATTACAGCTAAGTAATTGTAGATCTAAGATTGTTGAGAAATAAATTTTACAAAGGGCAAAGATAGGACTTTACACTAATTAAAAGTCTTATTCTTGCCCTTTTTTATTCTTAAAATGTCTTGATAAAAGCCTCGCTTTAGTTTAAACTTAAATTTAGATTTAGTTGAACGCAGTGCCACTGCGTTCATGAGGAAGTAGCGAAGCGGATTCCGAATGTCCACTTTAATTTAATAATTCATTTTTTCATAAATAATTAGGGAGGGATTTTATGAAAAGTAATCATTTCTATGCCATGTTGTCTAGAATGAAGTACATCAACCGTTGGGGTCTAATGCGCAACACTAGGGAAGAAAATCTTAGTGAGCATAGTTTAGAGGTTGCCTTCATTGCACACGCACTTGGCGTCATTAATAACGAAATTTTTGGCGGGACAATTAATGCCGAAAGATTAGCTATTCTTGCTATGTACCACGATGTTACAGAAATTATAACAGGAGATATGCCAACTCCAGTAAAGTACTATTCTCCAGTAATTAGAAATGCCTATAAGGAAGTAGAGCATGTGGCAAAGGACGAGATTTTAACAGGCTTGCCCCTTAATTTACGAAAGGTTTATGAGCCACTTTTACTTGAGACTAGTAAGGAAGAGGAGCTCTGGGCTTATGTTAAGGCTGCAGATAAGATTTCAGCCTATATAAAATGTATCGAAGAAATTAACACTGGAAACCTAGATTTTTCAAAAGCTAAGGAGTCTACTTATCAAGCTATTTTAAAGCTTGACTTAAAGGAAGCGAATTATTTTCTTGAAGAATATATTCCAGCTTATAGTCTCACACTTGATGAGTCTAAGAATGAGGAAGAGGATAATAACTAGAATATTTAGCTAGAGGGAGAAAGAATTATGTTACTAGGAAGAAGCACAGAATTAAGCAAATTAAACGATGGTTATACATGTAATGAAAGTACACTTACTATTTGCTATGGTAGAACAAATATAGGTAAAACAAGCCTTATGAGAGAGTTTATAAAGGACAAGGATGCCTTTTATTACCTTGCTTGTCAGGCATCAGAAGAAGAGCAGATAAGGCTTTTAAGAAAAGAGATGATAGAATCTAACCTCATTAGTAAGAGTGAGGATATGGAGATAGATTTTGATAAAGAAAAGGAGAAATTAAAGCTTCCAAAGAAGGATATGTATAGTGAATATGCACATTTGCTAAATAATGTTACAAAGCTTTCAGGGGATACTAAGCTTGTAATCATTGAGGAATTCCAAAATATCGTCAAGTCCAACAAGGACTTTATGGCAGTAATTAATGCCATGGTTTCAGGTAAGCTCTTTGATGATAAGGTTTGCATAATCCTTACAAGTTCTTCTATTAGCTGGGTGGAAAACAGCATGGTTAAGGCAATCGGTGAGAATGCCAACGCAATAAGTGCCTTCCTTAAGCTAAAGGAACTTGATTTTGTAGATATAGTTAGAATGTTTCCAAAGCACTCTGTCCTTGATGATTTGGCAATTTATGCCATTACAGGGGGCGTGCCAGGTTATTTAGCAGAGTTAAGCGATAAGCTAAGCCTTGAGGAGAATATTATTGAAAATGTATTAAAGCCTGGAAAGTTACTTTATAACGAGGGGGCAAACTACATTAAAGAGGAGCTTCGTGAGACTTCTCTTTATAATACAATCCTATACTGCGTGGCAAACGGCGAGAATAAGCTAAACGAGCTACACATGCACACAGGCTTTGGTAGAGATAAGATTAGCGTTTATCTAAAGAATTTAATTGAGCGTGAAGTGGTGGAGAAGGTCTTTTCTTATGATATTGCTGGCAAAGAGCACACAAGAAAGGGCTTATATAATATAAAGTCAGGCTACACAAAGTTTTGGTTTAAGTACATTTATGCCAATGAATCAAGACTTTCAAAGCTAGGTGCTAAGGAATTTTATGACAAATATATCGCTCCAACAATTTATGAGTTTGCAGGAGAGGCCTTTGTTACTGTAGGTACTGAGTTTATCGAACTTCTTGATTCTATGGGCAAGCTTGAAATTAAGATTAACAGCCGTTCTAGATGGTGGGGTAAAGATGGCAATATTGACATTATTGTTAGCGATGCTGCCGGTAAGTTCTTAGTTGGTAAGTGCAATTGGTCAGATGAGGCCTTTAGTATGGAGGAGTATAATAATCTTTTGGAAAATGTATCTCAAGCTGAGATTAATGCAGATTATATATATCTTTTTGCTAAGGAAGGCTTTTCAGAGGAGATTAATCAGTTATCCCGTCAAAACCCTAATATTAAGCTAATCAGCCTTAATGATTTCTAAAAGGATTTGCTTTAGTTTAAAGGATGGTTTTACATTTTTTAAAATTCGTTTTATAATCTTATGGCGCAGTCTAAGAAAATAATTAAATTAATTGGAGGAAATAATGGGAAAATCCGTATTTATAGCGGAGAAACCGAGTGTAGCCCAGGAATTTGCCAAGGCGCTACATGTTAGCTTGTCTAGAAGGGACGGATACCTTGAGGGTGGAGATGTGATTGTAACTTGGTGTGTTGGACATTTAGTTACAATGAGCTATCCAGAGGCCTATGATCCTAATCTAAAAAGATGGAGTTTAGATACGATTCCTTTTATTCCACAGGAATACAAGTATGAGGTTTTACCTGCTGTTAAAAAGCAGTTTGATATAGTTAGCTCTTTGCTTAACAGAGAAGATGTAGAAACAATTTATGTCTGTACCGATTCGGGACGTGAAGGAGAATACATCTATCGATTAGTCAGACAGGAAGCTAAGGTTACTGGTAAGAAAGAAAAGAGAGTTTGGATTGATTCTCAGACAGAGGAGGAAATCCAAAAGGGTATAAAGAATGCCAAGGACATTTCTGAATATAACAATCTTTCCGATGCCGCTTATTTAAGGGCTAAGGAAGACTACCTAATGGGTATTAATTTTTCAAGAGTCTTAACTCTTAAATATGGAAGAAATGTGGCAAATTACCTACACGAGGATAGAGCAAGTATTGCAGTTGGTCGAGTTATGACCTGCGTACTTGGTATGGTGGTTAAAAGAGAACGTGAAATTAGAGCTTTCGTAAAGACACCCTTTTATCGTGTTATAGGTAGTGCCAACCTTGAAGGACACAAGTTTGATGCAGAATGGAAGGTAAGTGAGAAGAGTAAGTACTATAACACTCCTTATCTTTATAATGACAAGGGCTTTAAAGATAAGGAAAAGGCTACTGAGCTTTTAAATTTTCTATCAGATCCTTTGCCACAAACAGCTGTGGTTGAGTCCATTGAAAGAAAGAAGGAGACGAAAAATCCTCCACTTTTATACAATCTAGCTGAAATTCAGAACGAGTGTAGTAAGCTTTTTAAAATCAGTCCTGATCAGACACTTAATATCATTCAGGAATTATACGAGAAAAAGCTTGTAACATATCCTAGAACTGACGCGAGAGTGCTCTCAACCGCCATTTCTAAGGAGATTAATAAAAATATAGCTGGTCTTCGTAATTTCGCCCCTGTGAAGGAATTTGCAAGCGAAATACTAGAAAAGGAAAGCTTTAAGGGCATTGAAAAGACAAGATATTGTAATGACAAGGCTATTACAGACCATTATGCTATTATACCAACAGGTCAGGGCTTTAATAATTTAGGAAGTCTCTCGCAGACTGCACTAAAGACCTATGAAGTAATATGCAGAAGGTTTTTAAGCATTTTCTATCCAGCTGCTATTTATCAAAGAGTAGCAATGAACTTAAATGTTAAGAATGAAAATTTATACGCATCCTTTAAGACATTAGCGGACGAGGGCTATTTAAAGGTAGCGAAAAACTCATTTTCAAAGGCTTCTAAGGCTAGTAAATCAGAAGAAGATGAAGCCGATGAGGATATTAATGATACAGCTTTCTTTGAACTATTGAAAAAAATTAGAAAAGGGGCTAATATAAACTTTACTGAGTTTAATATAAAGGAAGGCGAAACAAGCCATCCAAAGAGATATTCTTCTGGTTCAATGATTCTTGCCATGGAAAATGCAGGACAGTTAATTGAAGATGAAGAACTTAGAGCTCAAATAAAAGGTAGCGGTATTGGTACTTCTGCCACAAGAGCAGAAATCTTAAAGAAGCTAGAGACTAAGAAATACATTTCTATAGCTAAGAAGACTCAGATCATTACTCCAAGCCTTTTTGGAGAGATAATTTATGATGTAGTGGCTAATTCGATTAAGGCCTTGTTAAACCCGGAACTTACCGCAAGTTGGGAGAAGGGCTTGACAATGGTTGCCAATGGCGACATTACAGCAGATGAATACATGGAAAAGATGAATGCATTTGTTGTTCGCAGAACTAATGGCGTTAAGATGCTTAATAATCAAGGCATGCTTTATGGCTTGTTTAATGAAAGCGCGAAGAATTACAAGAAATAGTGGCTATTATCAAGGAGGATATTTTTTATGTGTGGTATTGCAGGTTATGTAGGTAGTAGAGATAGTGCTGACGTTTTAATTGGCGCTTTATCTAAGTTAGAGTATAGAGGCTATGATTCAGCTGGTATTGCTGTTTCTGAAAATGGTTCTATTAATGTAAAGAAGTGCCAGGGCCGTTTAAAGAATTTAGTAGACAAGATGGATAGAGAGGGTAAGCCAGTAGGTCACGTGGGTATTGGTCACACACGTTGGGCTACACATGGTGAACCATCAGATATTAACTCTCATCCACATGGTAATAAGAGAGTTTCAATCGTACACAATGGTATCATTGAAAACTACAAGCAGATTAAGGATTTTCTTATTAAGGAAGGTTACAATTTCGTTTCTGAAACAGATACAGAGACAGTAGCTAAGTTACTTGATTATTACTATGATGGAGATCCTGTTGCTACAATTACTAAGGTTTTAGCAGAAATCAAGGGTTCATATGCCCTTGGTATTATGTTTAGAGATTTTCCAGATGTTGTTTATGCAGCAAGAAAGGAAAGTCCATTAATCGTTGGTATTGGTAAGGGTGAAAACTTTATTGCTTCAGATATGACAGCAATCTTAGAATATACAAGAAATTATATTCTACTTGAGCAGGATGAAATTGCTATTGTAGCAAAGACAGGTGTTAAGGTGGTTGATATTCATGGTAACGAAGTTTCTAAGGAAATGAACGTTGCTGATTGGGATATTGATGCAGCTCAAAAGGGTGGTTATGAGCACTTTATGCTTAAGGAAATCCATGAGCAGCCAGAAGTTGTAAAGACTACAATCACACCAAGAATTTCTAATCATATTCCTACTTTTGAGAATGAAGGAATTTCTCTTGAGAAGCTAGCAAACTATAACAATCTCTTTATTGTAGCTTGTGGTACTGCTATGCATGCAGGTATGGTGGGTAAATATGTTATTGAGAAAATGGCTAGAGTATCCGTTACTGTAGACATTGCCTCAGAGTTTAGATATAGAGATCCTTTAATTAACAAGGGAGATTTAGTTATTCTTATTTCTCAGTCAGGTGAAACAGCTGATACTAAGGCAGCTCTTGAACTTGCTAAGGAGAGAGGTGCCCAGACTCTTGCTATTGTTAACGTTAAGGGTTCCTCAATTGCTAGAGCTGCAGATTATGTTTTATATACACATGCAGGTCCAGAAATTTCAGTTGCCTCAACAAAGGCTTACATGGTTCAGGTTTCAGTAATGTACTTACTTGCCTTCCAGTTAGCATTTGCTAAAGGTAAGATTACTAAGGAACAGTTAGTTGAATACACTAAGTTATTAGAGAATATTCCAGAGCAGATAGAGGAAGCTATTAATCTTAAGCCAGCTTGCCAGTTTGCAGCTTCAAAGCTTCTTAATGCAGATAGCTTATTATACATTGGTAGAGGCCTTGATTATGCCTTAAGTATGGAAGGTTCATTAAAGCTTAAGGAAATTTCATATATTCATTCTGAGTCTTATGCAGCAGGTGAATTAAAGCATGGTACAATCTCGCTTATTGATGAGGGCATGCCAGTTATTGCTATTGCTACTCAGAAAGACCTTGTTGAAAAGACTATTAGTAATATCAAGGAAGTAAAGGCTAGAGGTGCATTTGTAATACTTATTGCAGCTCCTGGCGTTGACGTTGAAGATGGTGTTAGCGACGTAACAATTTGCCTTCCAGAAGCTAATCAGCTACTTATGCCTATGGTTGCAGCTGTTCCATTACAGCTTATTGCTTATTACACATCAGTACTTAAGGGTAATGACGTTGATAAGCCAAGAAACCTTGCTAAGTCAGTTACAGTAGAATAAAAGCTTTGGAGGACAATATGAATTTAACAATTGATAATTTATTTGATTTAAACGAAACAATCGCTAAGGATATCTTTAAGGGTTGCACATACCCTTGGGAGGTCCTAGCTAAGATTGGTGACTTTATTATAGAACTTGGAAAGACACTTCCAGCCGATGAATACGAGCTTAGAGGTGAAAATGTTTGGGTACACAAAACTGCTAATGTTTTCCCTTCAGCCTACATCGCAGGTCCAGCTATCATTGGCAAGGACGCTGAAGTAAGACACTGTGCATTTATTCGTGGTAAGGCCATTGTGGGTGAAGGCGCAGTAGTTGGTAACTCAACTGAATTAAAGAATGTAATTCTCTTTAATAAGGTTCAGGTGCCTCATTATAACTACGTTGGTGACTCAATCCTTGGTTTTAAGGCTCACATGGGTGCTGGCTCAATTACAAGTAATGTTAAGTCTGATAAGAAGCTTATTGTCATTAAAAATGGTGACGAAAGAATTGAGACTGGCATTAAAAAGATTGGTGCCTTCCTTGGTGATAATGTAGAAGTTGGTTGCGGTAGCGTATTAAACCCTGGTACAATCGTTGGTAGAGAATCTAATATCTACCCACTTTCAAGTGTACGTGGTGTTGTTGAGGCCAAGTCAATTTATAAGAAGGCTGGAGAAGTTGTTTCTAAGAATTAGGATAAGGATTTAAGAGGTGGATTTTTATATGCGAAATGAGTTAACAGAAAATGACATTAAGAAGATGGAAGAAGAAATCGACTATCGTATTAGCGTTGTTAGAAAAGAGGCTCTTGAGGATGTAAAGACAGCACGAGCTCAAGGAGATTTAAGCGAGAATTTTGAATATCATGCTGCTAAGAAGTTTAAGAACCAGAATGAAAGTCGTATCAGATATCTTCAAAGAATGATTAAGTCTGCTACAGTTATTAAAGAAACTGCTGCAGAAGATGAAATCGGTGTTAATAATACTGTAGAAGTTTATTATGAGGATGATGACGAAAGCGAGGAAATTAAGCTTGTTACAACAGTAAGAGAAGATTCTTTACTTGGACTTATAAGCATTGAATCCCCACTTGGAAAAGCCCTACTTGGTCATAAAGTAGGCGATAGAGTGCTTATTCATGTTAATGATAATCTTGAGTATTACGTAGTAGTAAAGCGCATCGATAAAACAGATGATGCAGACGATAAGATACAACGTTATTGACAACAATCGCACTAGATAGTATATTTAATGGGCTTAATTTTTTAAGCCCATTTATTTTTTAATAGCAATAGATTTTACGAAAGAAAACAATTGAAAGGAAGAGGATACATGTCTTTTAACGAGGCTCAAAAAAGAGCGATAGAATTTAACAAGGGTCCTTGTCTTGTTATTGCAGGCCCTGGTAGTGGTAAGACTTTTACCCTGACTAATCGAATAAAGAATCTAATTAATAATCATGATGTGAGTCCACAAAACATTCTAGTAATCACTTTTAATAAATCCGCAGCAATTCAAATTAAAGAGCGTTTCTATAAAGAGAACAATAATCAAGGCATTGGCGTATTTTTTGCCACCTTTCATTCCCTCTTTTTTACCATACTTAAGCATGCCAACAACCTAACAAATGATGCAGTTATAACTCTTAATCTACAAAGAAGCATTATAAGAAAAGAGATTCTAAAATACGAGCTAGAATACGATAACGAAGACGAACTAATTGATTTAGTTCTTGCAGAAATTTCTAAGATAAAAAATGACAATCTTGATATCAATAATTACAAGTCCAAAACAATCCCAGAACAGACCTTTAAGAATATATTTAGAGTTTACGAATTTGAAAAAAAGCGACGTGGTCTATTAGACTTTGATGATTTCGCTCTTAAGCTAGTTTATCTTTTAAAGGAAAATGAAGAGCTACGTCAGAGTCTGATAAAGCGCTTTAAATACATTTTAATAGATGAATTTCAAGATATTAATAAGGTGCAGTTTGAGGTAATAATGCAGTTACTAGGGGAAGAATGCAATCTTTTTGTGGTGGGAGATGATGATCAAAGTATTTACGGCTTTAGGGGCTCTAAGCCAGAGATTATGCTATCCTTCCTAGATATATTTTCAAAGGCCAGTAAGTTTGAATTAAATATAAATTACAGGAGTGAGTCAAATATCGTGGAACTTGCCAATAAACTTATAGCCCATAATAAAGTAAGATTTGAAAAAAATTTACATACGCCGGAACGGAGTAAAGGAATAATTACTTACCTTAGGCCAAAGGATCAAAAGGAAGAGAGGGAGTTTTTAGTTAGTGAGATTGTAAAACTAAGGGAGCAGGGGATAAATTATAGGGATATTGCTATATTTTCAAGGACAAATGAATTAAATAAGGTCTTTGTAAGAGAACTTATGGCTATGGGAATTAAATGCAAAAATGATTTTAAGATGTCTTCTTTTTACAATAGTAATGTGGTGGAGGAAGTCCTTGCTTACCTTGAAATTGCCCTTGGAGATAGGACTAGAGAGAAGTTTTTAAAAATAATAAATAAGCCCATGAGGTATATTACAAGGTCTTATCTTACAAGTCCCGTGTCTTTGATTTCTTTAAAGGAGATTTATGAGAAGGCGGAAAGGCCTAATTATACTGTTATAAAAAATATTGATAGCCTTATCTTTGATATTAATATGCTTAAGAAAATGACTAGCTTTGCGGCGATTAATTACATTAGAAAGGGCATTGGCCTTGAGGATTATATTGAGGAATATGCTAGAAAAAATAAAGCCAATAAGGAGCTGATACTTGAAGACCTTGAAAAGATAACAGAGCTTTCAAAGGAATTTACTAAGATAAGTGATTTTGTAGCCTTTGTAAGGGAAAAGCAAAAGGAAAATGGGGAGGCAGCAGCTGATGGAACTGGAGTTAGTGCAGGGGCGAAAGATAAGGACTACTGTAATTTTGATGGGATTAACTTCTACACTCTTCATAGAAGTAAGGGCCTAGAGTTTAAAGTGGTTTTTATTATGGATGTTTGCGAGGAAATTATTCCTCTTAATAAGGCGACACTTGAAGAGGAAATAGAGGAGGAGCGAAGGCTTTTCTATGTAGGTATTACAAGGGCTAAGAAACATTTGTATATACTTTCTCCTAAGCATAGATATAACAAAGATTATCTTCCTTCGAGATTTATCGAGGAAATAGGTCTTGAGGAAAATCAATTATTGTGATACCCTTTTAAAAGGTTACATAAAGAAAAGCTTATGCAGTAAGCATGAAAAGGAGATAAATATGGCAAATAATTCAGAATATAGCACAGTTACACTTGCACTTGATGGCGGTGAGACATGCGAATGTGCAATCGTTAGAATTTTCCCAGCTGGTGAGAATACATATATAGCGCTTTTACCACTTGAGGGTGAGGCAGCAGATAACGATGAGGTTTATCTTTACAGATACGAAGAGGATCCAAACGGTGAGCCAGTACTAGAGAATATTGACTCTGATGAGGAATATGAGATAGTTTCAGATGCTTTTGATGAAGAGCTTGATGCTATGGAATATGAAGAACTCTACGAAGCTGAAGATATTGAAGAAGAGAATAAGTAATAAATAAACTATATCATAAGAAAACTTATTTAAATTAACAAAAAGCACTTGATAATTAATTAAATTAGGTTTATTATAGAAAAGTATTAATGAATGTCAAAGGAGACAATTTTAGCCGCGATAGCTAGAATTGTCTTTTTTTGTTTTAAGGAGGAATTATGGATAAGATTGATAAGAAGATAATCACATTATTACAGCAGAACGCAAGAATGCCACTTAAGGCTTTAGCAGAGAACGTATTTTTATCATCACCTGCTGTATCAGCAAGAATTGAAAGACTTGAAAAAGAAGAAATCATTGAAGGCTATGAGGTTAAGATTAATCAGTTAAAGCTTGGATATCATATTACAGCTTTTATTAATCTTGAAGTAGCACCTGCACAGAAGCCAGAATTTTATCCATTTATTAAGTCATGCGCTAACGTTGTAGAATGTAATTGTGTAACAGGTAATTATTCAATGTTACTTAAGGTTATCTTCCCAAGTACTTTAGAGCTTGATACATTTATTGGACAGCTTCAGAAATTCGGTCGTACATCAACTCAGATTGTTTTCTCAACACCAGTTCCACCAAGAGGAATTGACGTTAACCAAGATATGCCAATGGAAGAATAATTTTATTTTCTTTTTATTGAATGAATAATCTCTGCTTGCTATACTAAAAAGCGTATGAAACAAAGACAATCGGAGGTTTTTCATGTTTAATAATCAGGATAAATGTAAACTAGTTTTAGATAACGTCAATAAGGTTATCGTAGATAAAGAGGATGTTACAAAGTTGATTTTAACAAGTGTTTTAGCATCTGGCCATGTACTACTAGAGGATGTTCCAGGAACAGGCAAGACAATGCTTGCTAAAACATTTGCTAAAAGCATAGAGGGTAACTTTAAGAGAATCCAATTTACACCAGATTTACTTCCATCAGACATTACAGGTATTCATATCTATAACCAGAAGGAAGAAGAGTTTAAGTTTAGAAAAGGTCCAATTTTTACTAATATTTTATTGGCCGATGAGATTAACAGAGCGACACCAAGAACTCAGTCAGCACTTCTTGAATGTATGGAAGAAACACAGGTAACAGTTGATGAAACTAGTTTTAAGCTAGATGCACCATTTATCGTTATTGCCACTGAGAACCCTATTGAGACAGCTGGTACTTACGAGTTACCAGAGGCTCAGTTAGATAGATTTTTAATGAAGATTAATATGGGTTATCCAAGCGAGGAAGGTGAGAAGGAGATTCTTACTAGATTTTTAAAGGCTAGCCCTATTGAATCCATTAGAAGCGTAGTTACTACAAAAGATATCTTAGAGATGAGAGAAGAGGTAAAGGAAGTCTTTATCCATCCATCTTTAATTGAATATATTGTCAATATTGCTACTAAGACTAGAAATAGCGTGGACATTTCCATTGGTATTAGTCCTAGAGCGTCAATTGCTATGGTGAATGCTGCGAGAGCATTTGCATATGTATCAGGAAGAACTTATGTTGTACCAGAAGATATTAAGTCTTTAGCTAGAGTTTGCTTTGCTCATAGACTTTCACTATCATCCGGTGCCTTTGCTCGTGACAACAAAGAGCAGATTATTGATAGAATCGTTAGCGAAATTAATGTGCCTACAGAGGAATGGGATAAGTAATGAATATTATTTTGATGATAGTAGCTGTGGCACTTGTTTACTTCTTTGTTGTTACTCTTTATAGAAAGAATTGGTCTAAGAATTTGAAAATGAATCTAAATTTCGAAAGCAGAAATGTGATTCGTGGGGATTCAACCAATTTAGTCTTAACTGTTAGCAACGCTAAGAAATTGCCCTTAGCTATGATTAACACTAAATTTCAATTAGATAAGAGTTTGTATTTTACAGATATTGATACTAACTCTACAACTACAGATAGAACCTATAGAAATGACGTGTTTTCCCTAGGTCCTAATCAGAAGATCACAAGACGTATTCCTATTAAGTGTCTTAAAAGAGGTGTCTTTACACTAGATAATTTAGAGATTGTCTTTAACGGTGTATTTATGGACGAGGTAAATGTATGCAAGCAGGACGCTACTGCCTTTATTACAGTTTACCCACAGGCCATTGACGTTAATAAGCTTGGAATTATTAATAATAGCCTTGAAGGGGACTTAACTAAGAAGAAGTACCTATTCGAGGATAAGTTCGCTTTCCGCTCAATTAGAGAATACAACTATAATGATAATTTAAAGTCCGTTAACTGGAAGGCTTCTGCTAAAACCGGTCAGCTTATGGTTAATGAATATGATGAGACTATGAGTAGAAATGTATGCATTTTACTTAACTTAGAAAAGGACAGACAGCTTGAATCCCTTGAGATTATTGAGAATAGTATTGAGCTTTGTTCAGGCTTTGCCACTAAGTTTTTAAAGGAAGGGGTTAATTTATCCCTTTACTCAAATGCTAGAGATTATCTTGAAGGAGCTGAGATTAAGCTTTCTGCAGGTTCTGGTGTTGCTCATTTAAAGACTATTAACGCGCTACTTGCTAGAGTTGATGCAAGCAAGGAGAAGCGTGACTTTAAGGAAATTATTAACGAACTTCAAATTAAAAGAGATTCAATCTATGTAATTATTTCTGCTAATAGACAAAAGGAATTAGTAGACTTAATTAACGAGAAATTTAAAAACGATAAGGATTCTCTCTGGGTTGTGCCACATTTTAGGGGAGAAAATATATCGCAGTTTACAGAGCTAAAGAGCTTAGAGTTTGAGATTGATCAGAATATAGGAGGTAAGCTTTAATGGGACAGCCAACAAAGATTAGTAAAACTAACAAAAGGCTTAACGTATTAGAAACCTTCCTAGAAATTTTCACACAGTTTGTGGTATTTTTTGCCATTGAAGTTATGGCTATTATTGGTATTGCCAATAGGCCAAATACTGATATAGTTCTATGTTCATTGTGTATTATTCCAACAGTAGCTCTTTATATTGTTAGACGTAAGGTTAATAATTTTACAGCCTTTATGATAATTAATTTGATATTCCCGCTAGCAAGCCTTGTCTTTGCAAGAAATGACCTTGAGATTGTGACTTTTTTCCTTGCTACACTAGTAATATCACTTCGTTCAATTAGAATTAAGAATGCCATGAATAAGCTTACAGAGCTTGCTAATAATTCCCCTGTTTCTAAGGATTTTGTATCTAATTTAAAATCTGCAGCAGACGAGGATGTTTACTCAAGTTCTGTAATTAAAGAAAGAATTCATCCAGCCTACGCCCTTGTAATGTTTGTGGGATACGTGCTTGGTGGCAGCAATAATAATGATGGCCTTGTGGGACTTATGGTGCTTTTATTTGTAGTGTTTGTCCTATCTAGCCTAATTTATAATCAGGTAAAGGAACTTAATAAGGTTATTAAGGTTAACTCCGGAAAGTCAGAGTTTCCCCTTAATAGAATTATTAATGCAAATGTAACCGTAACCTTTGTAATTGCCTTAGTTATGGCGGTTTTCATGTACCTTTTCTATTACGGTAAGTACGGAAATATATTTAGTATAATCGGCGGATTTTTATTTGCCATTGTAAAGCTAATTATTAAGTTTATTCTTATACTTTGGGGATCTGGTGAGGATTCAACAGATTCAGCTTCTTCTAGTGATGAGGCAAGTTCAGGTTATGATATTAGCTTTGCAGATTCCACACCAAATGATAATGCAGCTATCTTTAATGCTATTTTTGAGGCCTTTGCCCTTGTGCTTGTGATAGCCTTGGCAGTTTCAGTAATTTACCTAGTATTTAAGTATGCTAAGAGCTTTAAAAGGACTAAGCTTGATGAATTTGATGAAGTGGAATTTTTAAAGGAAGAAAAGATTTCAAAGGATAAGGCTTACGAGAATTTAAAGAAGGAGTCATCTAAGGGCTTATCTAATAATGACAGCTATAGAAAGATTTTCAAAAAATACGCCAAGTCAAAGAAGCGTTATACTAAATATAAGAAAAATGGTCTAAAGCCAGATAAATTAATGCCTGGCGATATTTCTTCTAAGCTTATTATTGAGGATGAAGAAAAGGCGGCTAAGATAACTGAGGCTTATGAAAAGGCTAGATACTCAAGAGAAGAGGTAACTAAAGAGGAAATTAGTTATTTAAAGAAGTTATAAAACTTATTGACAAACAAATATTCATAGTTTATAGTTTTAATATAATTCAATATTTAAAATGCGATGAAGAGGAATAGTAGTTATGAATCGGAATACAGAGAGCTATCGGTTGGTGAAAGATAGATAAAGTGAAGTAATGAACTCGCCTTGGAGCAGCTACCTGAAATTATTTTTTAATAACTGTAGGGCTAGACGGAATGCCAACCGTTATAATGGTCAGAATATGAAAGTATTTGGTGAGTGCATAGTTTTACTATGAATAAGAGTGGTAACGCGGATTTTATTCGTCTCTTAAAGGGAAACCTTTAAGAGACGTTTTTTTATAGCCTCTTTGGGAAGGGAGATTTGTTAGCGTTAGGATAAAGATGAATTAGTGGCTTTATTTGTCTTTAGGCTTTTGACACATTTTCATAAGTAAGAGCACTAGAATTAGGAGGAAAGGTTTATGTTTAATTACAAGCAGTACAAGAGAGGCTACTTTATGCCACCAGTTGAGTGCAATGACTGGGTTAAGAAGGAATACGTGGATAAGGCACCAATTTGGTGTTCTGTTGATTTAAGAGATGGCAACCAGGCTTTAATAGAACCAATGAGCTTGGCTGAGAAGTTAGAGTTTTACAAGATGTTAATTAAGGTGGGCTTTAAGGAAATCGAGATTGGTTTCCCAGCAGCATCAGAGACAGAGTATGAATTTTGCCGTACTTTAATTGATAATAATATGATTCCTGAGGATGTTACAATTCAGGTACTTACTCAGGCTAGACCTCATATTATTAAGAAGACTTTTGAGGCAGTTAAGGGCGCTCCAAGAGCAATTATCCATGTTTACAATTCTACATCTCTTGCACAAAGAGAGCAGGTATTTGCTAAGTCTAAGGAAGAAATTAAGAAGATCGCTATTGAAGGTGCTAAGCTTTTAAAGGAATTAGCTGAGGCAGATGGCGGAAACTATTTATTTGAATACAGCCCTGAGTCATTTACAGGCACAGAGCCAGAATATGCCCTTGAGGTTTGTAACGCAGTTATTGACCAGTGGCAGCCAACAAAAGACAAAAAGTGCATCATTAACTTACCGGTAACTGTTGAGATGTCTCTTCCTCATGTTTATGCTAGTCAGGTAGAGTACATGTGTAAGAACATGCATAATAGGGAAAATGTTATCGTATCCCTTCATCCACATAATGACAGAGGTACAGGCGTTGCCGATTCTGAGCTTGGCTTGCTTGCTGGTGCTGATAGAATTGAGGGTACACTTTTTGGTAATGGCGAGAGAACTGGTAATGTAGATGTTATTACACTTGCTATGAATATGTATTCACATGGTGTTGATCCAAAGCTTGATTTATCTGATATGCCTGAGCTTGCACAGACTTATGAAAAGCTTACTCAGATGACAATTTCTGATAGACATCCATATTGTGGTAAGTTAGTATTTGCAGCCTTCTCAGGATCTCATCAGGATGCTATTTCAAAGGGGATGCACTATAGAATCGACCACAATCCAGAACTTTGGACAGTTCCATATCTTCCAATTAATCCAGAGGATGTTGGTAGAACTTATGATTCTGATGTTATTAGAATTAACAGCCAGTCTGGTAAGGGTGGTGTTGCCTACGTATTAGAGAGAAACTTCGGTATGCTTATTCCAAAGGCTATGAGAGAGGATTTGGGCTATGCTGTAAAGGATGTTTCTGATAATGCTCATAAGGAATTAGCGCCAGATGAGGTTCTTGAAATCTTTGAGAAGAGATATAAGAAATATACACCAAACTTTAAGATTACAGAGGTACATTTTAAGCAGGAAGATGGAATTCAGACAGCAGTTACTATTGAAGAAAATGGACAGTCTCTTACAGTTAATGCGGCTGGTAAGGGTCGTCTTGATGCAGTAAGTAACGCACTTGCTAAACATTTTAATAAGCCATGTAATATTACAGTTTATGAAGAGCATGCTTTAAAGAGTGGTTCTGGTGCTTCGGCTATTGCTTATGTAGGTATTGAGGGCGATGATGGCAAGGGCTACTTTGGTATTGGTATTGATCACGATATTATTAGAGCTTCTATTGATGCGGTTGAGTCAGCTATGAATAGAAGTCTTGATAAGTAGGATTTAACAATAATGTAGTTTGTTTTTAATAAGGAATTAGTTAAGGGATAGGAAAATGTTTCTATCCCTTTTCTTTAGATTAGAAACGAACAAAATTTCTTTTTGGACTTTTATTTTTCATAAAAGAATGTTAATATAGGACATGGTAAGTCGAGAAAGGAATTTAATTATGAGAATTATTTTAGCTTCTGCTTCTCCTAGAAGAAAGGAACTTTTAGAGCAGGTCGGTATTAAATTTGAGATTATAACTAGTCAGGCAAGTGAGGAGATTGAACTAATGCCTCCTTACGATTATGTGAAGGAACTTTCAAGAAGGAAGGCAAGAGCTGTATTTGATATGCTAAAGGAAAGAGGGGAAGACCTCTCTGATTGTGTGATTATTGGCGCAGATACAGTGGTTTATCACAAGGGCGAGATTCTAACTAAGCCTAAGGATAAGGAAGATGCTAGAAGAATGATTAAGGGACTTTCTGATAATGCTCATCAGGTTTACACAGGAGTTTGTCTTATTAAGACAAGTGGCGTGGGCGATAAAGTGGAGGCTAAAGAGATTAGCTTTAGTGAGAAGACAGAAGTTTTAGTCTACCCTTTAACAGATGAGAGTGTGGAGGCCTACATATCAACTAAAGAGCCTTATGATAAGGCAGGGGCATATGGAATTCAGGGGCTTTTTGCCGCCTACATTAAGGCTATTGAGGGCGACTATAATAATGTAGTTGGCTTGCCAGTAGCAAGAATATGTCTTGAACTTTATAAATTAGGATATAGAATAGATTACGAAAGGTGTTAATATGATACGATTTATAGCAAGTGACTTAGATGGTACACTACTTCTTAATGGGGCACAGAGTGTAGATGAAGAAACTTTAAGAGCAATAGCTAAGCTTTTAAAGTCGGGAATACATTTTGCTGCTGCATCAGGTAGACAGATTACCTCTCTAAAGAGACTATTTGAGCCAGTTTCAAAGGATTTGGTATATATTGCTGAGAACGGTGCATTAGTAGCTTATAAGGACAAGGTAATAGCTAAGACAGCTATGGAGAGAGACTTAGCCCTTGAAATTATTGATGATGTTTATAATAGAGCTAATTGTGAGGTCTTAGTTTCAGGACAAAAGACTGCCTATATTAAGCCTAAGACTAAAGAATATCATCATAGAATGACCGAGGTAGTTAACTATCATACAACTCTAGTAGAGGATTTTAGTGAGATTAGGGAAGATATTTTAAAGGTGGCTGTTTGTGACCTTTCAGGTATCTCTAATTCTAGAGACTATTTCTTTGATAGATGGCAGGGTAAGGCAAGTATTGCAGTATCTGGTGATCTCTACCTAGACTTTATGGAGACTAGTGTTTCTAAGGGTAAGGCTATTAATCAGATTAAGGAGTATTTTAAATTACAGTCTAATGAGTGTATGGCATTTGGTGATAATTATAATGATATTACTATGCTTGATAATGTTAAGTATTCTTATGTCATGGAGAAGGCTGTAGCAGATGTTAAGAAACATGGTAACTACGAGGCCAAGAGAGTAGTTGATACATTAAGGGAGCGTTTCCCACAAATTTTATCATAAGGAGATTATTATGGACGAGAAGCATTTAACAGCCTGTGCAGAGGTTTTCTTAAAAGAGCAAGCAAAACTTTTTATGGAGGATG
>JAEEGJ010007446.1_pt1 | contig 31353 bp, 15 predicted proteins | sample 8958761 | NCBI WGS metagenome assembly JAEEGJ01 (sample SAMN16246546, study PRJNA631951) | gut metagenome | biome: gut microbiome; feature: rumen; material: RS-attached | host: Bos | place: Iran: Karaj | collected 2018-10
ACAGCATGTGTCTTTTTGCCATCTGGGGCTTTTATGCAAAAGTTTCCTGCCGAGAAACCTTTGGTTTCCTGCCGAGAAACCGATGGTTTCTCGGCAGGAAACTTTTAAAACCCATGCTGCCTTGAAACTGCAGGATTCTCACAAGGTTGAAATCCATGGTAAAGCCGCCGTAGAGGTAACTCCTCCCCTCCCTCGCAGGCGATGTTGTCCGCTTAAGGACAACATCTTCAACCCAATCCCTGCAAATAGGTCGGCGCAGCAAAGTCCCGAAGGGACGACGGATTACAGGCAGGGGCACCGCCCCTGCGAATATGCGACGCCCCCATAAGTCCCGAAGGGACGGCGGAATACAGGCAGGGGCAACGCCCCTGCATCGTGGCCCCACCACACAAAAGTCCCGAAGGGACGGCAGAACTCGGAGGGGAAAACTGACCTGCTTCGCGGCGTAACTATATCTATTTCCAATCGTTCAGCACGGAAAAACAAAAAAATAAGCATGAAAAGGTCTTTTTTTGTTTTTTTTAATTAACTTTGCAGCCGTTTATAAATAATTGGTATGAGTAACGAACTGATAACTCCGGATTATATCTTCGAGTCAAGCTGGGAAGTTTGCAATAAAGTGGGCGGCATCTATACCGTTCTGTCGTCAAGGGCAAAGACATTGCAGGAAGCTTTTCCTGACCACATCATCTTCATCGGCCCCGACTTCTGGAAGGAGCAGGAGTGCCCTTATTTCAGAGAAGAGAAAGCACTGCTGGCCGAGTGGCAGTGGATGGCCAAGGAAGGCAATGCCGACTATGGGCTGCCAGGACTGAAGGTGAGGGTAGGGCGCTGGACAGTGCCGGGCGAGCCGATAGCCATCCTGGTGGACTTCAATCCCTATTTTGAGAAGAAAAACGAGATTTACGGCTGGCTGTGGGAGAACTACGGCGTTGACTCGCTGCATGCCTACGGCGACTACGACGAGGCGTCGATGTTCTCCTACGCTGCAGGACTGGTGGTGGAGAGCTTTTACAGGTTTGTCAATACTCCATCGCTCAAAGTGGTCTATCACGCCAATGAGTGGATGTGCGGCCTCGGCGCCCTTTACATTAATAATAAGGTGCCCGAGATAGCCACCGTCTTCACCACTCACGCCACCAGCATCGGCCGCTCCATAGCGGGCAACCAAAAGCCGCTCTACGACTATCTCTTCGCCTACAACGGCGACCAGATGGCCGACGAGCTGAATATGCAGTCGAAGCACTCCATCGAGAAGCAGACCGCCCATCACGTGGACTGCTTCACCACCGTCAGCGACATCACCGCCAATGAGTGTGTGGAACTGCTCGACAAGAAGGTGGACGTGGTGCTGCCCAACGGCTTCGACGACAGCTTCGTGCCCAAGACGCAGGCCTTCAGTCGCAAGCGCAAGCTGGCCCGCAGAAAGATGTTGCAAGTGGCCAACGCGCTGCTGGGCGAGAACCTTGACGATGACACCATCATTGTCTCCACCTCTGGGCGCTATGAGTTTCGCAACAAGGGCATCGACGTCTTTGTGGAAGCCATGAACCGTCTGCTGCGTGACCGTAATCTGAAGAAGAAGGTGCTGGCCTTCATCGTCGTGCCCGGATGGGTGGGCGAGCCGCGGCAGGACTTGAAGGAGCGCATAGACAGCGGTCAGACCTTCGACACACCGTTGGAGGTGCCGCAGGTCACTCACTGGCTGCACAACATGGGGCACGACAATGTGCTGAACATGATGAAGTTCTACGACATGCACAACCGTCATGAGGACAAGGTGAAGGTCGTCTTCCTGCCTTGCTATCTGGACGGCAAGGACGGCATCCTCAACCTCAACTACTACGACGTCATCTTGGGCAACGACCTCTGCATCTACCCCAGCTACTACGAGCCGTGGGGCTATACGCCGCTGGAGGCTGTCGCCTTCAAGGTGCCCTGCATCACCACCGACCTGGCCGGCTTCGGACTCTGGGCCAACAAGGAGTTTGGGCATAGCGGTGAGCTGGAGGACGGCGTGAAGGTCATCCACCGCACTGACTACAACTACTCTGAGGTGGCCGACAACATCAAGGACACCGTGTCAGCGTTCTCCTCGATGACACAGAAGCAGGTGGACGCCTGTCGCAAGAAAGCCTCCGAGCTGTCGAAGAAAGCCCTCTGGAGCCAGTTCATCAAATACTATTACGAGGCTTACGACATCGCCCTGCGCAAAGCGGCATCACGCTTGTGAGGCACGTTTTTGGGGGGGGGCATACGGAACGGTATGGACAATCCCCTGCAAATAGGTCGTTGCGCAGCAATTGTCCCGAAGGACACGTTCCACGTACCCCAAAAACTTGCATGACGATGAAGAAGATAGAAGGCTACAGCATAGATTACGATTTCAGTGGGTTCCGAAAGATAGCCGACTTGGTATATGTCGACGGTTCTTTCCTGTCGCACTATGTCAGCAGTAAAGGCGACGACTACCTGTTCTACTGGGCTGACCGCGACGAACAGGACAACCGATGGTTGGTGATTCGCGTCAGCTTGTCCAGCTTGCAGAAATACATCGGCAAGAAACTGACCTTACGCGAACTGATAGAGAATCCTAATGACGGTTACTTTTACGTAGTCGACATTGACAACAGCCTGGTTTATCACGACGTGAAGCTGGTACAGCCATCGGCACTTCCTGATGACTATCTGCCAGAAGCCGATTCATACTATGAGTTTGAACCTATCCCTGCCGAGGATGCCACAAATGCGGGTCATGCTATTCATAATAGACTGATGACACGTTGACGTAGCAATCGTCGGCTCCATAAGTGTTGTGGCGTTTGTCAGTCCAGTTGCCCTTGTCGCCCGTTACTTCTATTTCCAGCAGGTAGCTGCCCTCAGGCAGTATGGGACTGGCATAGCGGATGCCCTGTTCGAGCGTCTTGGCATAGCAGTCGATGAGTGCCTGCCGCACTGTTGTCCCGTCCTTGCGGCGGATGGTCAGCCGGGCATAGCCGCCATGAGTGTTGGCCTGGCCAGTGACAATGATTCTTTTACCCCGAAATGGTATCACAACCTTCTTGCCTGGCATATTCGATGAGAAGTTGACAGTCTTTCTCCTACTGTTTTCCAACAGTTGTACGGGGCTGACGGTTTGAACATCCCAGGCATTCCAGTAGTTGGGAATGGAGAGCCGTGGCCCCTCTGCCTGCAGAGGCAGCCATACGTATGTGGCAGCCGATGCCTGATGCGGATAGCTCCAGCGGTCGCCCATATACATCGGTGTGCCGTCGGGCAGCGTCAGCACGAAAGTGGTCTGCGAGTTCCATGTCAGCGTACCCTCAGGGCAGAATGTCCCCTGACGGGTCCATGGGCCTGCTGGCGAGGGGGCAGTGAAATAGTAGTTGTCGTTGCGCTCCCAGCTCGTTGTGTTCGACGTGAGCAGATAGTAGATGCCGTCTTTCTTGAACATGGCAGGCGACTCGCCCATGCCCTTCACTTGTGCCACGAGCGTGTCGACGGTGAGGTAGTCGTCGCTGAGGCGGTAGATGGGTCCATGGTGAATGAGCAGATAGCCCTTCCCGTCGTCGTCCTGAAACACACCCATGTCCCAGCGCTTGATGGGTTTGCCCTGATAGCTGAGCACCCCCCTCAGCTGATAGTTGCCATTGATGGTGGGCGAAGTGGCAATGCCTATATAGGGGTCTGCATAGTCCAAGGCGTCGGCATGCATCAGCATGACATATTGTCCCGTCTTGGGGCATTTCATCACCTTTACCCGCTCTCCCACGCGGTTGGGGCCCAGTATGCCATCGTTCTGCACAGGCAGCACCACCCGTTCGAAATGCCAGGATGTGAGGTCGGCTGACGAGTAGCATGAGAAGCCGGGGAAGGCGTTGGTGGTGTCGGCCTTGTATTCGCCGAACAGCCAGTAGCGCCCGTGGTCGTAGGTGATGCCCGCGCCGTGGGCATTCACCACGTTCCCGTTTTGGTCGTACCAGGGCACACCGTTGATGATGGCTCCGGTGGTTGTGTCTTCTCCCGTCAGGAATTGTCTGATGCGCTTCAGCGCTTTTTCGAAGTCGCGGTTGTTGAAGCCGTGTCCAGCCCCTGGTATTTCCATGAGTCGGGCATCATTGTAACGCTCTACTGCGCGGCGCGAGTAGCCAATCGGCACCACATTGTCGGCATCGCCATGCACGATGAGCACAGGTCGGCGGTAGGCTTCCATTGCCTTGTCCACGTCGATGTCGCGCAGCTCCATGAAGAAGCGTCGGCCGATGGGCACCTGCCACACCTTTGTGGTGTCGGGTATCGATGCTGTCTGCGGATAAGTTTGGCTCCAGTTGTCAGGAATGCACAGGGCGGGAAACTCCAGCACCAGCCGCCTGATGTCTCTCTTCATGCTGGCGGCGGTAAGGGCAGCTACGAGTCCTCCCTGGCTGCCACCCACGAGCACGATGTTGTCCTTGTCTACGTCGGGGCGCTTCTTGAAGTAGCCCACAATGGTCTCCAGCGCCTTCTGCTCGTCGAGCACCGACATGTTGATGGTGTTGTTGTCAGAGCGGCTTCCCGTACTGCCACAGGGGAAGTCGAAGGTGTAGCACATATACCCTATCTCGCGGAGCATCTTGAAATAGCTGCGCCCGTGGTGATGGGTGCCGTTGAAGCCATGCGAGTAGATGACGATGGGGTGGCGCCTCCTGCCGTCGACGGGAGTGCTCAGCACGCCATAGATGTTTTTGCCGCCATGCTTGATGCGCAGCTCCTGCTCCACCGAGGGGCAGCTGCATGCAGCGCCCTCCTGCTGCTTCGTCAGCACCACGGGGCCTATCATGCCCGAACGGAGCAGCGGCGTGTCCTTGCTGAAGAACTTGAACGACACGATGGCTTTGCGACCCCTTGATGGCCGGGGCAGCCCCTTGCTGAGCCACTCGGGCACGCGCTTCATGGCGCGGCCGATGCCTGGGCTGCTCTGGGCAGCGCCGAAGCCGACGGGGTCCGACCACTCCACGTCGTCGGGCTCCAGCTCGTCGCCCACCATGCGGTTCACCCATAGGTTGGTGACATCGATCTCCAGTGTGTTGTCGCCACCCAGCAGCGCGTCGCTGATGTCGATGCTGAAGGGCGGGTGCCACAGCGTGCCCACCGTCAGCCCGTTCACACGGACCACGGCCATATTCTTCACCTCGCCCAGGTCGAGCACATAGCGGTAGTGGCGGTCCACCTCGCTGAGGCAGAGGTGCTGCGTGTAGCGGGCTGTGCCCGAGAAATACTTGATGTCGTGGTCGGCCGACTCATTCCACGGAGTCAGCTGCTGCCACTCCACCTGCTTGGCGTCGAAGAACTTCACCGTCCATGCTTTGTTGACAGGTATGCTTTCGGCCACTACGGGTTCATGCAGGGCCAGAGCGGAGGGGGCCTCGGTGGCTCGCTCTCTGAACACGAGGAACTGCGACTGGTGTGCTGTCAGACGTAGCTTCACCTTCGTCTTTCCGTCTGCCGCGGTCCAAGCATCAGCCTTCGCCATCTCGCCCGTGTCGGCATCCCACGTCTCTGGCACCCTGCCGCCCGTGTCGTTGATGGTCAGCGTGGCTACGAGCGTACTGTCGTTGGTGTTGGCAATGAAATAGATGTCGGCTCCGTTGTCGCGTCGGTGTATCCACTGCACGCGCTCGTTGTCGGTCATCATCGAGCGCTCCCTGCTCTGGAAGTTGTCCACATAGCTGCCTCGCTGCAGCAGCGACTGGCAGCGGGCGATATATGTGAACAGAGCCGTTGCGCCGTCGCGCCACCACGTCTGTCCTGGCGTCCACCAGGTGCCCCACATCCCGAAGGTCATGCCCGGCTTAGCCTGTGGCCACGGGTTTTGTGCCGCGGCATGCAGCATCACGCGGTTCACGCCCAGGCAGAAGGCACGGTCGGCGGTGGCCTTCAGTGCTGCGGGGTCGTCCTGCCAGGCGTGCAGCGGCCAGCAGGTGAACCCCTCGGCCCACACCTCTTCGTGGCCTACGCTGTGGGCGGCGCTGGTCACCCGTGGCACGTCCTTCCACCCCCAGCTGTCGGGCTTCGCCCAGAACTCGGCACAGATGGGGTCATCGGGTGCCACCTGCCTCACTATCTTCTGCGTGTTGATGGGGTTGAAGGGCTTGGCCGAGCCAGTGCCGTAGGGCTGCACCAGCAGCTTCAGCCCGTGCTCATGTGCCAGCTGGCTCATGTAGCCATAGTAGTTCTCGGCAAAGAGGTCGCTCACCGTCTCCTGCCAGTCGCGCCTCACTCGCTGTGTGGCCTCTGGGCTGTCTACCACGGCCAGTCCCGTCAGGGTGGGCAGCCATGGCAGCAGGGCGTAGCCGCGCCGTTGCTCAAACTCCTCGGGCATCCTTCGCGTCCACTCTTGTCCTCCTGCCTCATAGCTGTCAATCTCCAACCGCTGGAATGTCTTGCCCGCTTCGCTGCCCGCCAAGGAGAGGAGCTGCTGCGGATAGGTATCCCAGTAGCGGCGCACGGCCTCGCGGCTCATCTTGTCGCACTCCAAGCCCACGCCGCCGACAGGAGCCGTGGCATAGTTGGTCTTGCCATTGGTGGTGTGGCCAAAGCGAACCACGCAGTAGCCATCGCCCACGCCTCTGAGGCGGGTGGGGAGCTCACTCGGACGAAACACGTGGATGTCGCCCAGACTGACAAGGCTGTCATCGGGCATCACCAGCACGGCAATGTCTTCGTAGTAGTTCCACTGTGCATCCACCTCAGGCTGCTTTGGCAGCCTTACCAGCCCATTTCTCGGCATGCTCTCCTTCGTCCACACCAGTTTCTGCATGGAATAGGCTGGCGCCACCGTGGGGAAAGCACTCGACGACCACCCTGGGCAGTTGTGGGAGCCAAACGACAGGCCCAGGCGGCTGCACTCGCTGATGGCGTGCTGCATCAGCCGTCGCCACGAGTCGGTGCCGATGGCGTTGGCCGAGTCGCATACCGACACCTGCACGGGGCCTCCCACCAGAAACTGCTGCACCCCGCCGATGCCCGCCTGCTGGTAGGCCTCCAGGTCGGCGGTGATGCCCTCGGCGCTCACCAGTCCGTCCATCCACTGCCAAATCATGATGGGCTTGGCCTCGGTGGGCGGTTGGCGGAAGGCATCATCCATGCGCTGCTGGGCCAGCGCGTTCTGTGCCATGATTACGATGCAGAACAGAAACAGAAGTCGTTTTGTAATCATAAGTAGTTTTTTCTTCTCGTCGCAATTTTGTGGCAAAGATAAGAAAAAAGTGTGACATGCTGTTCTTATCTTCGATAAATTTTCCTGACTTTCACTTTGCCATCAGCATGGCCGACCTTCTCCACGACGATGCCGCCCCTTGTGGGTCTGGATATAGGACGGCCTTGCAGGTCGTAGTAGGCTGTCGACAGCATGGCGGCAGTGCTGGTTGTCGTTGGCTCCATGCCCGAAGCCACCTCGGTCAGGAAGCTGTCGGCAACGTCGTTCAGGTTCTTGGCCGCTGTCACCAGCTTGTCGTCCTTGACGATGTTCTTTTCAGTCAGGTCGTAGAATCTGTAGTGGCTCACCATGCGCAGGTAGAGCGTCGTTTGGTTGTAGCTGGGATTGTCGGCATAGTCGTCGATGAGCTTCTTCACCCGCTTGCGGGCGGCAAAGTAGTTGTCGAGATTCGTCTTGCGCGTAGCCAGTGCTTTGGTGGCCTCTTCCAGCTGTTCGGAATAGGCCGTATAGTCGTCGAGCTCGTCAGCTAATAGCGGGGCATATTCGTCTACCAGTGTCTTCAGGGCAACCCGCAGGGGCTCGGCCGAAGCGTAGATGGTGTCGGCGGTAGCATCATAGACAGACTGGGCGTTGCCCATCAAGATCGAGAACTCCTGGGCAGTGACCACGGGCGGCGGCACAATCATGGGGTCGCCCAACTGAAAACGCTTGCAGAAATTCCATATCTCGTAGGAGTTCTCAGGCACGGGCGTATGCGACCCCTTTCCGCTATAGTTGTAGGAATAGAGCACCACCTCGTGTCCTGTGGTCTCGTTGAGCCATAGTTCGCGGTCACCGTCGAACCACGATGTGCCGTTCTTGGTGTGATAGCCCGTCTGCTTCACGTACTTCGTGTATTGGTTCATCTGAGCCATGTGCTCCATGTAGTCGTGAATGTGGTACTTGTTGTAGTTGAACGCATTGTCGTTGTAGGCTATGCACTCCATGACGTTCACTTTTTTTGAACAGAGGTTCCAAGGCTCCTCGCTGAACTGTATGCCGCTGGTGGGGGCGAAGGCGGCTATCTTGTCGAGCATCGTGGGCATGCAGTGGAAGATGAGCATGGACCCCATGGAGAACCCCGACCAGTAGACGCGGTTACGGTTGATGTTGTAGCGCGTGGCCATCTCGTCGATGGTCTTGATGATGAAGGCGCGGTCGCTGTTGCCGCTGATGTCCCAGTAGTCGCCGTCGGCACGCGGATAGACCAGTACGAACTTGGCGGTGTCGACGAGCTCGTACATACGGTCGTGTCCGGCCTGGTTCTCCGAGCTGCCGCCCATGCCGTGGGTGACGATGAAGAGAGGGCTGTTGTCGGGCAGTTCGTCGGGGGTGTAGACCAGCATGTTGCGCTGCTTTCCGTTGGAGTTTACATAGATTTTCTTGCTTTGGTAGGCCCATGCCGGCTGGAGCAATGCCAGTGCCAGCAGGAGTGGAATGAAGTGCTTCATTTTGGCGAAAGTGGTTATGTAGTTAGAAATAGCGTCGTGAGTAGCGGTTGAGGGCATCCATGATGGGCGGGATGTAGTAGTCCTGATAGCCGCGCAGCAGCGGATGTGTGCCACCACGCCCGCTGTCGAAGTCGGTAGCACCCTGCGGAGCCAATTCGCGGGTCATGGCATTGAGGACTCCCTCGTGGAAGAGGTCGACGACGACGATGTTCCACTTGCGTGCACACTCAATGATGCGGTTGTAGCAGATGTCCTGCAGTTCCGCATTCCTGTAGCTCGTGCGGTGGGTGAGTATCCAATAGGGTACGGCCTGCGGGAACTTGGTTTTGGCCAGGTACATAATGCGCTCAACATATCCGGTAAACGTTCGGTTGTCAGCTGACGGGGCAGCAAAGTTGTAGGGGTCGAAGGTGCCGAGGCCAATGCCGTAGGCCTCGAACTGGGCGGGCGTGTAGGCCACGCTGCCGTTGGCACCTGTCTCCTCGGTGGCTCCACACATGTCGTTGAGTCCGCCTTCTATGAAGATGACATCGCAGTCGACCTTGTTGTTGATGCCCCGCTCCATCTGCTGCAGGATGGTGGGCAGCTGGTCGCCGCTGTGGCTGTAGTCAACGACGCTGCCTTCCAGCAGCTGAGCCACCATGTCGGCATAGGCGAAGCCCTTGGGTGACGAGTTGGCCCCATAGGCCACAGAGTTGCCAATGTTGAAGATGCGCAACCCTTGCAGCGAGGCGTCGGCAGCAGCGACGGTCGGCGTGGCGGTGGTGGCTGCGAGATGCCCGCTCAAGAACATTGATGCAAACAGGTCGCTCATGCCACGGTATTGTCTTACCCAGATATTATCCGTCTTGGTGTATTCGCTCTTGTTGTAGTTCACCATCAGACTGGCAGCTTGTTCGCTGACTATACGAAAGACGTAGGTTTGGGGATGCGCCATGTCGGTGTTCTTCTCTGCCACGTCGATAATCTGATTAGCAGCATTGGTAACGAAGTAAGCCCTTCCCCAGTCGGCTCCCACGGTGCTGATTTCAATGACGTCGCCTTTCTGTACGGCTATCTTCAGCGACAGGTAGTTGCCAGAGTTGTTGGTTTCTACGGGTGTGCCTACAGCCCCTTCGTTCTTGGTGATATAGCATTTGCCGGCCGTCATGTCGGCGGTGCCATAAGCCGATGCGGTGATGTCGCCCACCGACTGTGTGAATCCTTTTATCTTGCCAGAGAGCTGGGCCAGCTCTTCAGCACTGGTGAAGATGGCATCGCTGCTCGTGCTGGTGGAGCAGAAGGTGATGCTGTCGAGGCCTTCAATGGGCATGCGGATGGCTCGCTGGGCGGTGACGTGCATCCACAGCGAATCTTGGGCCCGGAGACTGTGGCTGCTCAGCAGGGAGACAGCCAGCAGGAGAATGATTCGTTTCATTGTCGTTTTTTTTAACTATATTATTTTACCTTAATTTATTGATGAGCTTTCGGCCGTTGCGAATGATGATTTGGCCGGGGGTGTCAGCTGCCGTTATGCGTCCTGACAAGTCGTAGACCGCGCCGTTGTGGCTGTGGTTCTGACTGGTGGAGACCGATAATATGTTGGTAGTGCCCAAGGCATAGAGCTGGAAATAGTCAACACGGAATGTGCCTGTCTCGCCACTGGTGTCGTAGGAGCCGTCAGGGCGCTGGTTGCTGGTACGTATGCCGATGCTCACGTCACCGTCGGTTGTCGTGGTGAAATCTACCGTCATGTTCTGCAGTGTGTTGTAGTCGCTTGTCCCCACATGTCCGGCAAAGCTGTTGTTCTCGTTGTCTTTGAATACGCTTGCCTTGTAGTCGGTCTGTGCGCCGAAATACGCCACGTTGTTGTCGGCAAACAGCCTCAGGGTGCCTATGTAGTCTTTCTTGGCCCCCAGACGGCATGTCAGCCTGTAGCTGCCGGCAGGGAGGTTCTTGATGGTCTGGAAGAATTCAAAGTCGGTGGGCATGGGCTTGTTCCAGAACCAGCATGAGTTGGAACCGTGCATATTGGCCCCCGTGCCGTTGATGCCCTTCGAGTTGCCGGGGAACTCCTGGTTAGTTTGCCATCCATAGGGCACGCCTCGCACCGTGCCGCCCCCCGTGTTTACTACGCCCTCTGCGGCCAGCTCAAAGTCGGCATTGACAACGTACTGGTTGGTAAGGCTGTTCCCATTGGGCTGGTCGATGGTTATCTCTTGCAGTGCCAGACCGGGGTCCATGAAGTATATGCGCAGCTTCACCTCGCCCGCTTCGGCTGCTGTATAGGCTATGCTCTTGCCCGTTGCCCATCCTCGCAGCACGTTCTGTTTCCAGTCGGCAGCGTTGGCGCTGGTGGCGATGCTGTTGATCACGGGATTGGCATCGTGTCCCAGCAGCTCTGTGGCGTAGCGCAGCGTGCCTCCGGCATGCACGGGGAAGGTGGGCAGCAGGCGCAGGGTGACCACATTCTCGCCAGCCTTCACAGGCAGCACGTATTCGGCATAAGGCGCATCGGCAGCTCGGGTGTAGGACTTCATGTCCATGGGCCACACGGCGACGGCCTCTTGCTGCATACCCAGCCCCTGTAGCTTGCGCAGCGTGCTGCTGGCTGTCACGTAGGCACTGGCTGCAATGGTCATCTGGCTATCGGCCGACGACATGCTCTCTACGGGGCTGATGTTGGTCTGGGTGGCCACCGTGGGCATTTGGAATGCTGGCTGACTGCGAGGCGATGCGCTCATGATGCCGTCCCATTTGCCGTGCGCAATGTTTTTGTTGTAGATGGTCGTCAGCCGTTGTATCTCGTTGTAGGCCTCCCTGGCCTCGTCAGCATACTGCAGTGCCTGCGCGGCGTGGCCCAAGCGTGCCTCGCTCATGCTTTGCAAGGCCCGCAGATGCTTCACGTTCATCAGGTAGGCTCCCATCACGGGATATTCTATGAGTTGGAAATAGGCATCGCTAAGTTCTGGGCGGATACTCGGCTTCAAGGCTTCGACCTGCTTTGCAATGGTGTTGTAGGCCGCAAGGCGTGCTTCCATCTCCTCGTTGCTGTAGTCGACGAACATCACGTGCTCAGGCTTGCCGCCAGCCGCCAGTCTGTAGTATTCCTTCTTCACTTCGGCCAGGCCGTCGGCCACCTCCTCGCCAAAGTTCTCGGCTGCCCAGTGGCGGTTCCATTGGTTGGCATTCTCTGGGTTCCAGGCATCGATGTCCCACGCCAGGTCCATGCAGAACTGCAACTCTGCCTCGGCAGGCTTGATGTCGCCCACGTTGATGATCCACAGCCGCTGTATGCCCTGCTCGTAGCCGCGGGTGAGCTCGTAGCTGATTTGCGCGGGGCCTATGCTGGAGAGCCACAGATAGTCTTGGGGCGCGCCGTAGTAGGACAGATGGTAGTAGATGCCATGACTGCCCGCCCGCTGCTGCTCGGCATCGGTGGGCATCTGTCGGATGAATCCATGATTGTCGTCGACCCATGTGAGGGTGACATCGTCGGGCACGTTCATGCCCGTGTTGTAGGCATCGAGCACCTCTTTGTAGGGGATGAAGGTCTGCGGCACCTGCGTCACGTCTTCGTTGACGATGTCGCGGATGAGGCTGCGTTGGAAGGCGATGATCTCCTGTAGTCCGGCGGCGATGTTGGCGGCACCGCTGTAGCCTTGTATGCCCCCGTCGTGGACGCCGCGCATGCCCAGGGTGTACATCACGTCCTGGTTTTTCGATTCTTCAACCCTGGTGCGCCAGTACTGCTGCACGGCAGTCCTGTTGGTGGCATAGTTGTAGGATGACCCGCTGGCGGTCCACTCGCCCACGTTGTTGCGCAGCATCGGCTCGCAGTGGCTCGACCCCAGCACGATGTCGTACTGGGCGGCCAGCTGGGGATTCTCATCGATGGTCCAGAAGGCTCGGCTCACCTTGTGCATGGCCGGCCACAGGATGTTGGCACGCAGGCGCAGCAGCAACTCGAAGACACGCTCGTAAGTGCGTGGGCCGATGTTGTGGATGTTGGTGTCCATCTTGACGCTGGCCCAGGGCTGCAGCCCCCAGTCTTCGTCGTTGATGAATATTCCGCGGAAGCGAACAGAAGGCTCCTTCGACGCAAAGTTGTCGGCAGCCGTGAAGTAGAGCTGGTCGTGATGAGCGGGAACGACATCGGCCCACCACACCCAGGGCGACACACCGATGAGGCGCGACAGATGGAACACACCGTAGGCCGTGCCGCGGGGCGTGCTGCCTGCTATGACCAGGGCACGGGGGATGCTGTCGCCGATGTTCTCGACATATTGCAGGGTGTAGGCCTCCCACTTCCCCTCGATGGCCGAGCAGTCCACTTTTCCGCTATTCGCGAGTTGGTCGACGATGGCCGACTGACCGAGCGTGCCGATGATGATGGGGTAGCGCAGTGCTGCTGCCGTTGGCTTCACTTCAGGCTTGCGCCCAGTGACGAGGCGGATGTCAGCTGCCAAGGCCTTGGCAGCCACTCCCACCACGGGATGGTCGTTGGTGGCATCTGTCACGATGTCGGCCACGATGGGGCCTCCCACGATGGGGAACCCTTCGCCCAGGGGGAGCGATTGCAGGTAGCCGATGTAGGCTTGCTCGGCTGCCTTCAGGACGGTCAATGCTGCTGCATAGCTCTCTGCTGTTCCGTTCTCATCGTCGAGTGCTGCCTGGGCTGCTATGACGGCTTCGTGCGAGGGACCCATCAGCAGTCGCGCCTGCTCTATCTCGGCCAGCAGCTCATAATAGACGGCGGGCAGCGGAGCCGACGGCTGTTCAAAGGCTAACGCACGCAGTGTGAAGCGATAGCCATTGAGCTTTCCAGGGTAGCTGAGCTGGAAGAAATAGTAGATGTGGTTGGCATCGACGTCGTAGCTCCACGATGTGGCAGAAGCGTTGTAGGGTGTGACCTTCGCAGCGAGGATGGTTTCGGGGGCATCCTTGCTGACCGTTGCGAAGACCAGCTGCTGTGCGACATTGGCCGAGGGCTTGCCGCTGATGGTCACTGTGCCCGCAAGGCTTGGCTCTATCTTCAGAAAACAGCCTCGGGTGGGCAAGGTGCCGAAGGGAGCTGCTTCGGCGAACGTGGTAATCAGGGTTTCTGCCGTGCCGCCGGTGGATGGCATCTGCGAGGGCAGCAAACCAGCGTTGGCGGCATGCCATGTCCAGTGGTTGCCCACATCGGCGGGCGAGCCCAGCGTCACCTTAACGCCGTGGAGAGTGACGGTGGAACCCATGTCGCAGCCATCGGCAGCAGTAGCCGTCCACGCCGTCTGCGAGGTGCTGCCCCACTGAACGATGGCTGCTGACAGAGTGGTGGACCCTGCAAGCACCGACAGTGCAATAAGAATTAGTGTGATGGGTTTCATTGCGGGGGAGGGGGGAGATGGAGTATTGGGGGGAGTACTCAACTATTTTACATACACTTTTTTTACGCTGCCATCGTGGGATACGATGATGTTCAATCCGCGTCGCATCTCGTTCTGTGGTATGCCGTTGATGCTGTAGATGGCAGCGGGGAGGGCCACCGACGGCTGTAGGTTGGCTATGCCCGTGTGCTGCTCCTGAATGATGCGCTTCGACTTTTCACCCTCATAGGCGAGATAGATGTTGAAGATGCCGGCACGGGGAACGTCGTTGACGATACGTGTGCGAACGAAGACGGGCGTGGCACCTTCGTAGCTGCGCACGAACTTGCAGTAGAGCCGGCGCGCGTCGGGCAATGCGATAGGCTCGCCTATCTGTGTCCATTCAGCACCAGCGCCATTGCTGGCTGCAACTTCAACTACCAGACGGGCAGCCAGCGGGGCCGAGGGAGTGGCCACTGGTTCGTCTGTGCCGCCCTCGATGGCCTCGAAGGTAAAGCCGCGAAGCGTGAAGCGATAGGCATTGAGTTTTTCGGGATATGCCAGCTGGAAGAAGATGTAGGCATGGTCGGCATCGACCTCATAGCTCCACTCCGTGACGCTGTTGTCCCAAGGCGAGATAGAGGCGGCAAGGATGCTCGTCGGGTTGTTCTTGTCGAGCGTGACGAACACCAATGGCTGGTCGGCGCTGGCCGAGGCCTTGCCCTTGATGGTGATGACGCCCGCCTTCGTGGGTTCAATCTTGAAGAATGCTCCGTGGGTGGGAAGGGTTCCAAAAGGCTCCTCCTCGGAGAATTCGGTAATGAGCGTCTCGGCAGTGCCGTCGGTGGATGGCATCTGCGTGGGCAACAATCCGGCATTTCCTGCATGCCATGACCATGTGACGTCAGCATCATCGGGCGAGCCCAGCGTGACGACGACACCATTGAGGATGATAGTGGAGCCGTTGTTGCAGCCGTCGGCCGATGTGGCAGCCCATTCCGACACCGACGTGTCGCCAAAGCCGATGTTGCCATTCTCGTTGACCATATAGGCCACCACATCGAAGGGACCGGCAAAGGCCTGCGTGCTCTGTATCATGGCATTGGCAGGATGCTGTGTGTTCCAGTCGTGGAGGTCGATCAGGCCGCTGCTGACGGGCAGATAGGCATCTTCGTCCTCGACGGTCATCGGGTTGAACGAACCGCTGGCGTCGTCGCCATAGTTGAAGGCCGGGGTGATGTTCTCCCAGGCGATGCGCTGCCCACGTGAGCGAACGCTCCAGCCATTGCCGAAGTCTACCACATCCTCTTGGCCCACGTCGTCCATGGCGGTGCTTCCCCACGAGAAGTAGTAGCCGGCGTTGCCTGTCTGTGTGTCAGGATTGGTCTGGCTGTAGTACTCTTCCTGATTGGCATCCATCTTCGACAAGATGTCGACGCGCACTCGCGGATTCGTCACGACGACCTCGGCCGAGCCCACCCTTGAGTTGAGATAGTCGGGACAGGTCTGGAAGGCATAGATGGTGCGGCCGCTGGTGAAGGTGATGGGCCCCGTGTAGCGGGTGCTCTTCCCCGTGGTGTTGTCACCCTTGTAGTTGTAGTAGATGCTGGCATCGTCGAGGTCGGAACTGATGGTGACGACGGTCTGCCCGTCGTGCCGTTCCATGCTGAACGTGGGCGGTGGGCACACCAGCCGGATGTCGACATAGTGCTCAGCCACATCACTCAGCAGATAGCCTTCGCCACGCGCCACGGCCATCACGGTCGTCTCTTCGCTCACGGTGAAGGGGCCTGTGTAGCGGGTGCTCTCCTCCGTAGGCGTCGTACCGTCAAGGGTATAGAAGATTTCGGCTTCAGGGGCGGCATCGGCAATGCTGACGATGGTCTGCTGATAGTCGTACTCCAGCGAGAAGGTGGGCAGCGGTGCCTTTATGGCAGGTTGCTTCGTGCCGTTCATCATGGCGATGGCGTAGGTGATAATCTCGGGAGTGACGGCATCTGCCAGTGTCTCCTGTGTGTAGGGGATGTAGAGATAGCCGTTGCGCGAGAGGTTATGGCTGTGGATGGCCACCACATCCTCGTTTTCGTAGGCTACTGCCAGGATGGGGTCGTTGGCAAAGATTCCACTCAGGTGCAGGCCGGGGAAGGATGTGTAGACGCTGAGTTCCAGCACGAAGGTGGGCTCTTCAGCATCGGGGTCCTCGATGAGCGACAGGTTCCTGAACAGGGGATGGTTGGGATTGGTGGTTGTGGCAAACTGAATGCCTGCGTCGATTACCTCGCCATATCCCCATTTCTCATAAATATGAGGATTCAGGTTGAGTACTGGCAGGTAAGGATGCACCTCCTTCAGCGAGGCTATGGCCTCGTCGTTGGTCACGGTGGAGCTGATGGTGATGACCTCATAGTCGGCAAAGTCATCGACGGTGAAAGCCTTGTTGGCCTCGATGGGTGTCACTTTGTTGCTTCTGTCACGGGTAATCACTTTGTAGGCAAGATCGGCGTTCAGGTCACCATTGTAGAGGAAGCCCACGTTGCGCTGGTCGACGGGGGGAGGGGCTTCGCCCGTAGCCTCGAAGGCCACGCCACGGAACGTGAAGCGGTAGGCGGTGAGTTGACCGGGATACGACTGTTGGAAGAAGTAATAGTCGTGCTCAGTGTCCACTTCGTAGGTCCACTCGGTGACATTGTTGTCCCATGGTGTGATGTTGGCCTCGATAATGGTGGGGTTGTCCTTGTAGCAGGTAACGAAGATTAGCGGCTGTGCTGCGTTGGCCGATGCCTTTCCGCGGAACGTGATGTTACCAGGGCGGCTGGGCTGAATCTTGAAGAAGGCACCATGGGTGGGCAGCTCGCCGAAAGGCTCGACGTCGGAAAACGACGTGATGAGCGACTCGACGGTGCCTTCGGTGGAAGGCATCTGAGAGGGTATCAGACCAGCGTTTTTGGCGTTCCACGTCCAATTGACCTCAGCGTCTTCTGCTGAACCGACGGTGACGACGACTCCGTCGAGCACGATGGTTGAGCCATTGCTACAGCCATCGTCGGCCGTGGCGGCCCATTCAGTATCTTCCTGGCTGCCAAACTGGATGATGTCGGCATGCAAGCTGGTTGAGCCAGCGAGCCAGGCCAGGGTGATAAGTAATAGTTTGTAGCGTCTCATAAGTGTGTTGATTTGTTGGGTTTCAATTATTTCTTGAAGTAGAACTTCCTGCCGTTGACAATGCGTATGCCGCTCTTGTCGTTGGCACGACGGCCGCTGAGGTCGAAGAAGGAGACATCATCAGCTGCGGGGGCTGCATGAAGCATGTTCAGGCCTGTCGACTCATTGTTAGCAACGAAAGAGATGCCGCGAAGCGTGAAGCGGTAGGCAGTGAGCTTGCCGGGATAGCTTAGCTGGAAGAAGCAATACACATGGTCGGCATCCACGTCGTAGCTCCACTGCGTCACGCTATTGTCCCATGGTGTAATCTGTGCCGAGAGAATGACGGTAGGGTCTTCCTTGCTCAGCGTGACAAACACCAACGGCTGAGCTGCATTGGCCGAGGCCTTGCCGCTGATGGTGATGGTGCCTGCCTTGGCGGGCTCCATCTTCAGGAAAGCGCCGTGAGACGGCAGGTTGCCGAAGGGTGCTTCTTCTGAGAATTCGGTGATGAGCGTTTCGGCGGTACCATCGGTCGAGGGCATCTGCGAGGGCAGCAATCCGGCGTTTCCTGCATGCCACGACCAAGTGACGCCAGCATCGTCGGGTGAGCCCAGCGTCACTTTAACGCCGTCGAGAGTGACAGTCGAACCCATATCGCAGCCGTCGTCAGCCGTGGCACTCCATTCCGTCAGTGATTCGCTGCCTAGGTCCACGATGTCAGCTTTCATGTAAGCACTACCTGCCATTAGAGACAAGGCAATGAGTAAGAGTTTCTTTTTTTTCATAAAGCTTAGTTTTTTATAGATTGTTAATAATGATAGTTTGGCAATGGTGCTGCAAATTTAGTGGTAGTTGGTGATACTTGCCTGACCATAATCGCCAAACCATAACACAAAATGGACAAATGGCGCTAAAATGTCACAAATCAGACAAAAAACAAGGTAAATTTGGCGCGAATAAGAAAAAAGTAAGTAACTTTGCATGGTGAAAATGAACATACAGCGAAATAGGTCTTTTGCCATAACCGCCTTCGTGCTGCTCTTGATATGGGCCACCACCGGCAAGGCTGCCACATTGCCACCGCTGCGCTATCAGTCGTTCAGCAACCTGAAGAACGAAACTCAGACGCTGGTCGTCAAGGCCATCGTTCAGGACAGTAGTGGCATGATGTGGTTCGTCGACAAGAAAGCACTCTCAGCATGGGATGGCTATAACCTGCACCGCTATACGCATCCTGAGCAGTCCGACATGGGGTCGCCGCGTTGTGCTTTGGTGGCCGGTGGCAGCATCTTAGTGGGCCACGAGCATGGCCTGCTTCAGTTCAATCTGAACACCCGCAGCTTCCAGCGCGACAGTCTCTACGATGACATTGACGTGCGCTGTCTGGTTCAGGTGGGCACTGACGTATGGGCAGGCACCAGCCGCGGACTCTTCTGCAATGGGCGCTACGTGCGTCTGAAAGAAGTGGAGAACGTGTGCGCGCTGGCCGCCGTGGGCGACTCGCTGCTATATGTGGGTCAGCAGAGCGGCCTGTCGTGCTACTCCATACCCACCGGTCGCCTGCACGTGCTGCACACCCTCATCCCCGGCGAGGGAGCCAGGACTTCGTCGACGGTTATCTCGGCATTGCTCTGGCAACCCTCCGACAGTACCCTCTGGGTGGGCACCGACGCAGGTTTGGGCACCCTGGACCAGTTGGAACAGGATAGGCTGCAGTTCGACCTGCCCATTGTGAAATGTCTGGCTTTCGATGCTGAAGGCAATATCTTGGCGGGCACCGACGACGGACTGTATGTAATGGACCACCGTCAACGGCTGTGGCACCTAAGCCACGACGCGCTCAACGATGCCAAGTCGATAGCAAGCAATGTGGTGTGGGCGCTTTGCAGCGATGTGGGCGGCAACCTCTGGGTGGGCACATCCAACGGCGTGTCAATGTCGCCACGCAGCCTCTTCCTCCACACCTATCCCCTGCCTGCCATCACAGCCTCGCGTGAGGGCAACCAGCTGCGGTTCATCTTTCAAGACTCTGACTCTACGCTATGGCTGGGCGGCATACATGGGCTTATAGCTGTCGAGGGTCTGGACACCGACCACCAGAGTTGCCGATGGTACAAGATGAACGACAAGCAGTGGCCCATTCCCCACAACAGCATACGCTGCATGTTTGAAGACTCAGACCACAGAGTGTGGGTAGGTATTGACGGTGCCTTGCTGCTCTACAACCGCAGGTCGCAACAGTTTAGACCGCTACACATCGATGGCGATCGTCGCAACTGGGTGTACGACATACAGGAGACCACCGATGGTAAGCTGCGCGTAACAACCTATCAGGCTACCTATACCGTCAGCCCCGACCGCATCTCGGCCGACGGAGTTGTGGCAGTGCTGCAGCGGGAGAACGCCCAGCCATATACACCGCAAGGATGCTCAGCAGTGACACCGGGCGGCACCTGGACCGTCACCGACGAGGGACTGCGCATCACCGATGCACGGCAGCAGGTGCTCATAAGTTTCAGCATGGTCGACAGCTACACCTCCGTTTACTATAATCCAGCGAGCCAGACCGTTTGGCTGGGCGGCATCGACAAGTTTGCCGCCGTCAGGGCGGGCGCCCTGCACAGCCAGCAGCAAGCCGCCACACCCGTGGTGACCAATGTCGAGGTGATGGGGCAGGGCTATTGCGACGCCTTGCAGCTGAACCAGCACGACCTGCAACTGAACCAGTCGCAGAACTGTCTGCTGTTCTATCTGAGCAATTATGAATATGGCACAGAGAAGGTAGCCCGCTTTGCCTTCCGCGTAGAGGGCCTGCAGGAAGAGTGGGTACAGCTGCCCGCAGGCAGCAGCACGTTGTTGCTGTCGGGGTTGCAGCCTGGTAGCTACACCCTCTTCTTGAGTGACGCCCGGCAGCAAGAGGCAGCCTACAGCCTCCACTTTCGCATCCTGCCCCCGTGGTACCGCTCACGATTGGCATGGATGCTCTATGCGCTGTTCGTGGTTGTGCTGTTGACGCTCGTTGGCCTATATGTCAGGAGCCGTCGCATCCTGCGAAGGGAGCGCCAGGAGAAAGAACTGATATTGCAGAGCGCCAGAAGCAAGGAGGAGCAGCTCAGCGAGGACAAGGCAATGCTCGAACAGGAGCTGCGGCTGTCGATGCTGGCCACCTCTGGCAACGACACCCAGCTGTCGCAAGACGACCAGTTGCTTTTGCGTGTCACCCATATTATCGAGGAAAACATCGACAACTCCGACCTCTCTGTCGACATGCTCAGCCAGCTCAGCGGCATCAGTACCAAGCAGCTCTATCGTAAAATCAAGCAGCTCACGGGCAGAACTGCCGTGGGCTACATCCGTCACCTGCGGTTGCAGAAGGCGGCACGGCTGCTCACCAGCAAAGAGAGCTTCTCCACCAAAGAGGTGATGTATCTCACGGGATTCTCAAATGCATCCTATTTCACGCGTTGCTTCCAAGAGGAATACGGAGTGACGCCCTCGAACTACTCCAAGATGGTCGACAGCGATAAATAACCATTTACCCACTCACCTTTCTGGCATACCATCCGTACTTCCCTTGCTGTGCACCCCAGCGGAGGCCGTCCCATTGGGGCAGGCCGAGGAACTGATGACCTACGAACTGACCATACCATACAAGGAGCGCAACCACTTTGAAGATTTTATTCGCAAAATAGGTTTCCCGGTATCTGCCCTGAAAAAGGTGGTGAACAGTGCCGCTGTGTTTTAATACTACATGCCGAATGGAAGACGATGGTGAGCACCAATCGTCTAGGCAGGGGCAACGCCCCTGTATCATGGTCCCCCACCGCACAAAGTCCCGAAGGGACGACGGATTACAGGCAGGGGCATCGCCCCTGTATCGTGGCCATCCACCACACACGAAGTCCCAAAGGGACTGTTCAACTCAATCCCGGTGCATCGTCCGTTAACCTCGCAGACGACGGCAAGGAGTCCGAAGATGTCACTCAGAGTTCATCGTATCACAAACCAGTACTGGCGTCAGTCCCCGAGAGACAGCTATTTTTTGACCTGCGGTCGAAGAAACTTTCGCTCAGCATCCCGAAGGGTGATGCTTTCATAGCGAAACGGAGAAAGAATACAGGGATAAAAAATGAGAGTATTATTTGGTCTTGTTCTCGCTTATTCGTATCTTTGCACCGTCAAAGTGTAAAAAGGTAAGACTATGGAAGCAAAGACAGCAAGAAGACATACAGCGACCCCCTTCACAAGGGCATGGAATCAGGCGAAGAAACTCGACAACAGCGAGAAGTTACAGCTGATAACCCTTTTGGCTGAGAGCATGAAGCCTGCCGTGGCCGAGCCCCGTAAGCCCCGCCTCTATGACCCCGAGACCGGCGAGTACCTCAACGATGAGACCATGCAGGCCATAGAGGACGTTCGTAGCGGCAAGGAGCCAGTGTATGAAATGAAGTCGCTGGACGAGTTCAAAGCCTGGTGCGAGGCTCTTTAGCAATATGGCAAAGTTCGTAGTTAAACCGACTGGGCCATTCCGCAAAGACCTGAAACTGGCCAAGCGAAGGAATCTGCCATTGAGTGACTTATACAAGGTCGTTGGAATGTTAGAGAACGGCGAGCCCCTGCCAGCCAACCTGCACAACCACATGCTCAGTGGCGACTACAAGGGCTACTGGGAGTGCCACATCAATCCCGACTGGCTGCTGCTCTACGAGAAGGACACTGAGATACGCATCATCTCGCTCTATCGTACTGGCACCCACGCCGACATCTTCGACAAAGGCAAGAAACGGTAGCACCAGACTGCTGACAGCGACGACGGGCGCATGGGCAAACGACGGCCTAGCGCCCATCGGCCTGATGACTAGTACCGACGGTGCGTTGTGGACACTCAGCGCGATGCCCTCAACGAGTGGAACGGCTATGAGACCCTATCTGGTGTAGGTCACTGGATAGGGGCGTGTGCCTGTGAAACAATTTATGTCAAAATATGCGTGGTTTTACACAAATAGTTTTCTTTTTTTGCAGTTTTTAATTTTTTTATGATTATCTTTGCAGCCGAATGTCAACAACGAACTGAATATGAAAATTAAAGCTGACTATGCCAACGCTCCTCAATGGAAGGAGCTGACCGTGAAATCGAGCCTTCCGAAGGAGCTGAAGTGCCTCGATGAGATTGCCCATAACCTGTGGTGGGTGTGGAACTATGAGGCCCGTGACCTCTTCCGTGACCTTGACCCTGAGTTGTACCACGACGTGAAGCACAATCCCGTGGTGCTCTTGGAGCGTCTGAGCTTCGGCCGCAAGGAGGAAATCATCAATGACAAAGTGCTGATGAAGCGCATACAGGCTGTCTACGAGCTGTTCCGTGCCTACATGGACGTGGAGCCCGACAAGAACCGTCCCAGCGTGGCCTATTTCTCCATGGAGTACGGCATGCACTCCGCCTTGAAGATCTATAGCGGCGGTCTGGGCATGTTGGCCGGTGACTATCTGAAGGAGGCCAGCGACAGCAACGTCGACATGTGTGCCGTGGGATTCCTCTATCGCTTCGGCTATTTCACACAGAGCCTGTCGATGGACGGACAGCAGATAGCCAAATATGAGGCACAGAACTTCACACACCTGCCCATTGAGCGACAGCTGGATGAGAACGGACAGCCCCTGATTGTCGATGTGCCCTATACTAATTATATGGTACACGCGTACGTGTGGTGTGTCAACGTGGGACGCATCAAGCTCTATCTGCTTGACACCGACAACGAGATGAACAGCGACTTCGACAAGCCCATCACCCACAGCCTCTATGGCGGCGACTGGGAGAACCGTCTGAAGCAGGAGATTCTGCTGGGCATCGGCGGCGTGCTGACGCTGAAGAAGCTGGGCATCAAGAAGGACATCTACCACTGCAATGAGGGCCACGCTGCCCTCTGCAACCTGCAGCGCCTCTGCGACTACATCGAGGAAGAGCACCTGACGTTCAACCAGGCCATGGAGCTGGTGCGTGCCAGCGGTCTCTACACCGTTCATACACCGGTGCCTGCCGGTCACGATTACTTCGACGAGGGACTCTTCGGCAAGTACATGGGAGCCTATCCGCAGCGCCTGGGCATCACCTGGGACGAGTTCGTCGGCATGGGACGCACCAATCCCGACGACCACGGAGAGAAGTTCTGCATGAGCACCTTCGCCTGCAACACCTGTCAGGAGGTCAATGGCGTGTCGAAGCTCCACGGATGGGTCAGCCAGAAGATGTTTGCCAACATCTGGAACGGCTACTTCCCCGAGGAGAACCACGTGGGATATGTCACTAACGGCGTGCACTTCCCCACATGGTCGGCCACAGAGTGGCGCAAGCTCTATGCCAAGTATTTCGACGAGAACTTCATGTTCGACCAGTCTAACCAGAAGATTTGGGAGGCCATCTACAACGTTCCCGATGAAGAGATATGGCAGACGCGCATGGCTCTGAAACTGAAGCTCTTCGACTATATCAAGGTGCAGTTCCGCGACACGTGGCTGAAGAACCAGGGCGACCCCTCGCGCGTGGTGAAGCTGATGGAACGCCTCAACCCCAATGCGCTGGTCATCGGTTTCTGCCGCCGCTTTGCCACCTACAAGCGTGCACACCTGCTGTTTACCGACGAGGCACGCCTGTCGAAGATTGTCAACAATCCCGAGCGGCCCGTCATCTTCATCTTTGCAGGCAAGGCACACCCCGCCGACGGTGCTGGTCAGGGACTCATCAAGCGCATCTTCGAGATCTCTCAGCGTGAGGAGTTCCAGGGCAAGATCATCTTCCTTGAGGACTACGACTTCCTGCTGGCTCGCCGCCTCGTCTCAGGCGTCGACATCTGGATGAACACGCCGACACGTCCGCTCGAGGCATCCGGCACCAGCGGCGAGAAAGCCGAGATGAACGGTGTCGTCAACCTCAGCGTCAAGGACGGCTGGTGGCTTGAGGGCTATCGCGAGGGCGCAGGATGGGCACTCACCGAGAAGCGCACCTATGACAACCAGAGCTATCAGGACCAGCTCGATGCAGCCACCATCTACTCGCTGCTTGAGAACGAGATTGTGCCCCTCTACTACAACAAGGACAAGAAGGGCATCTCGAAGGGATGGGTCAAGGTCATCAAGAACTCTATCGCTCAGATTGCACCTCACTACACGATGAAGCGCCAGCTGGACGACTACTACTCGAAGTTCTACGAGAAGGAGGCCAAGCGCTTCAAGGAGATAGCAGCCGACGGCTACCGCAAGGCTCGCGAGATAGCCCTCTGGAAGGAGGCCGTGGCCGAGCGCTGGGATGGCATCCGTGTCATCTCCTGCGAATGGGACATTCCCGCTACAGGACTTGAGACCGGCACGAAGTACACCCTGCGCTATGTCATCGACGAGCAGGGACTCGACGACGCCGTCGCACTGGAGAAGGTCAACGTCTACACCGGTAAGAACGGAGAGGAGCGCATCGACAGCATCGAGCCGCTGAATCTGGTGGGCAATGAAGGCAACAACTACACCTTCGAGGCGCTGCTCGGCCCGAAGCAGGCCGGTGAATACCGCTCAGCCGTGCGCATGTATCCCAAGAACAAGGACCTGCCCCACCGCATGGACTTCTGCTATGTGAAGTGGCTGGAACTGCCTTCCAACGTCTGATCGTCAGACCAATCAACAGTCAGAACATAAAACCACTCCTCAGCTCTTCCATGAGAGCTTGGGGAGTGGTTTTTTAGTTCTCAGCTTTCAGGAGTTTCAAGAGTTAAAGGAGTTAAAGGAGTTAAAGGAGTTAAAGGAGTTAAAGGAGTTAAAGGAGTTAAAGGAGTTAAAGGAGTTAAAGGAGTTAAGGGAGTTAAGGAGTTAAAGGAGTTAAAGACAAATGGCTCTCCATGAAAAAGCTTTTGTCTCTAGGCTGAAATCCATTGCAAAGCTAATGTCTTTAACTCCTTTAACTCCCTTAACTCCTTTAACTCCAAAACCTTGAAGGTTTTATTTCATCGGCTTGATGGTCACCACGCGGTCGTAGGCGGCGGGCTTCACTCTGTATTCGTCGAGGACGTAGACACAGGTGCAGCCCACGCCTGTGGTGGCGTAGTCGATATTGAGGGTGTAGCGGTCGGGCTGTGGCTGCAGCTGATAGGTGAACTGGCTCTTGGTGAGGTTGTCGGTGGTGAAGGGATAGGCGTTGAAGTTGAAATGCTCGTTCATGGCTATCTGCACGCCGTGGCCGTCGCCGTCTGATAGCTGTACATAGCGGTTGTCGGTGCGCAGCCCATAGTCCTGGGGCATGAGGTAAGGCTCGTACATCTGTTCCACCGTGCTGCTCCATACGCCCACCTGGTATCCTGTCTTGCGGTCGGGGTAGTTCTCCTCGGGGCCACGTCCGTACCAGGTGATATGGTCGAAGTCATTGGCCACCTGGGTAGTGAAGCCGATGCGTGGTAGCATCTCCGGCAGTCGACCCTGGGGACTCAGATGATTGTAGATCTTCACGGTGCCGTCGTCGAAGAAATGATAGGTGTAGTCTATCGAGAATCCTGCCAGCTGGACGCCTGAGATGTAGAGGTCGAGGGCTCCGTAGGAGGAGGTGCCCACCTGCACCAGCTGGCTGACACGTACGGTGGCACTGCCCTCTCCGCTCATTCCCCCATCGGAGGGAGTGAGGGGTGTTTTCATGCGCACTTCGGTGGGTACGATGCGCAGCTGCTGCACGCCCTTGGAGTACCATAGCGTGGCCACCTGGTTGCCGTAGCCCTCGGCATAGCCGCCATTGACGCGGTAGGCATCCCACGAGTCGAACTCGTTGGCCAGAGGTGCACGCCAGAGGTTGAACTCTATGGGCGACTTCAGCATGGGCTTGCCTGCCACCTCTATCTGCTCCAGGCAACCTGTCTGCTTGCTGATGACGTAGCGGAAACCGTTGCCGCTGATGGTGATGTGAGTGTCGCTTTCCTTAGTGTTGAGTGTTGAGTGTTGAGAGTTGAGAGATGAGAGTTGAGCGTTGAGAGATGAGTGTTGAGCGTTGAGGGTCGAGTGTTGAGAGTTGAGTGTTGAGGGTTGAGCGTTGAGAGATGCAGGGGCAGGGATATTCCATGATGTAAGCTCCAGCTGGTCCCAGGCCACCTCATGTCCGCGTTTGGCCCACAGTTGGTCTCTCTTCAGCGTGGAGGTAATCGTCACGCGGTATTCCTTGCCAGGAACGATGGCGGGCTTGTGATAAGGAATGCGCACCACCTGTGACTGCTGCGGTGCGGTGTCAAACTGTATGTCGCCCTCTTCTACAATGTCGCCGTCGGCCATCAAGGCCCAGTGGGAGGCATACTGCGAGAGGTCGGTGAAGAACAGACGGTTGGTGACCTCTGCCTCGCCCGTCTCGGCATTGAGCAGACGTATGCTCAGTGGCTGCGTGGTCCACTTCATCTGCTTCATCTCGGGCTGCACGGTGCGGTCGGGCCAGATGCAGCCGTAGGTGCGCATGTTGCCGCCAATGGTGTAGAAGGTGCCCTCGTCGCCATTGCCGTCGAAGGTGAGGTAGAGCACGGCATCCTCGGCGCGGCCCTCGCCATCGGCCAGACAGCGGCTGTAGATGGCCACATTGTCCATCTGGGCATCGGCGGTATAAGTGGTCATGGGGTCTATGGCGTGGTTGCCGGCTATGCGCCCTATGTTAACGGGGTAGGGGAAGTTGCTCAGCATGCCGCGCTCGCCGCCACCGTTGCGTGGCCCTCGCCGCTGGTTGCCTTGGTCGGGGGCAGCGGTCTTCTCGGTGCCCTTCAGCTGTCCGTCGATGTAGAGCTTCATCTCCTTGCTGTCCCACGAGGCCGTCACGTGGTGCCAGTTGCCCACCCAGTCGGCAGGCAGGTCTACGTCGAGTGTGTGCTTCTGTCCGGAGTGCAGATAGAACTGCAGCTTCTCGTTGCCCCGCTGCACGACGCCGAACTGCGTGTTGCCCTTTGTGACGTAGGGTGCACCCTCGTAGGTGCCGCTCAGCTTGCCGGGCTTGACGTCGAAGCTGATGGTCAGCTCTTTGCTCGACAGCTCAACGTTCTGGCTGCGATACACCTCCACCCACTCGTCATGGCCGCTGAGGTGCAGCACGCCCTTCTCCACCTTGGCATTGCCCATGAGGTGGGCGGGCGTGTGGTAGGGCGAGCTGTCGGTCAGCGGACGGATGTGCTCCGTCAGTCCCGGGTTGACGAAGTCCCAGATGGCACCGCCCATCAGTCGCGGATGACGGCGGATGACGGCCCAGTATTCATCGAGGCCGCCGCCGGCATTGCCCGCCACCGACAGGTATTCGTCCATGAACGAGGGTCGCGGGTCTTGCTCCTCGGGCACCATCGCCGTGTTCATCTCCAGCTCGTAGGGGGTGGGGTAGCGTGGTCCGATGATGTCCTCGCCGGGATGGGCGTAGGCATTGCCGCCATACATGAAATAGCGGGTGGGGTCGAGGCGCTTGCCTTCTTTCACCACCTCGGTGATCAGCGGGCCTTCGCCGCTCTCGTTGCCTGCGCTCCAGAAGAGCACGCAGGGATGGTTGCGGTCGCGGAGCACCAGCTTTTGCACACGCTCCAGGTACATCTCACGGAATCGCTGGTTGCTGGAAATAAACTCCGTGGCGTGAGCCTCGGTGCCGGCCTCGTCGATGATGTAGAGTCCATACTCGTCGGCCAGCTCGAGATACTTGTTCACGGGAGGATAGTGCGAGGTGCGTACAGCGTTGAAGTTGTGCTGCTTCAGTATTTCCATGTCCTTGCGTATGGTGGCTTCGTCCATGGCATGTCCCAGCTCGGGGTGCTGCATGTGGGTGTTGATGGCGTTCACTTTGATGGGCTGTCCGTTGAGGTAGAACGTCTGATGCCGAATCTCCGTCTCCTTGAATCCCATCTTGCTTTCGATGGTCTGCATCACCGTGCCAGCCTCGTTGAGCAGCTCCAGCTTCAGCCCGTAGAGCACTGGCGTCTCGCAGGTCCACTTGTCGGGGTTGGCGATGAGGGCTGAGAGCTCCACCGTCTTCTTACCCTTGCCGTCGATAGTGAAGCGGTCGGTGGTGAGCTGCTTCACCTGCCGTCCTTCCTTGTCGGTCAGCGTGGCTCGCACGGCGTAGGCGGCGCTGCCTTCCTCGTATTTCTTCACGTCGACAGCCAGTCGGAGCGTGGCGTCGCGGTACTGGTCGTCGAGGTCGGTGGTGACATACCAGTCGAACAGTCGGGTCTTCGGCGTGGCATAGAGTGTCACATCGTCGAAGATGCCTGCCAGTCGCCAGTAGTCCTGCCCTTCGAGATAGTAGCCGTCGCTGTATTTCAACACACAGACAGCCAGCGTGTTCTTGCCAGGCCGCAGGTAGGGGGTGACGTCATACTCCGCGGGCTCCTGTCCGCCTTCGTTGTAGCCCACCTGCTGGCCGTTCATCCAGATGAACGAAGCACTCTGCGCCTTCTCCAAGCGCAAGAACACCTGCTGTCCCTTCCACTGTGCGGGCAGGGTGAAGGTCTTGCGGTAGGCTCCCGTGGGGTTGTAGTCTCTGGGCACGAAGGGCGGGTTGGCCCTGAAAGGTGCCGGCACATTGCGGAACTGCGCATCGCCGTAGCCCTCCATCTCCCAGTTGATGGGCACACGGATGGTGCGCCACTTGCTGTCTTTGTAATTCGTGGCAAAGAACTGCTGCGGCACTTCCTCGGGCGTGTTGGCAAAACAGAACTTCCACTGTCCGTTGAGCGACAGGTGGTCGGGAGCCAGGTAGTAGGCATGGCCCTCCTCCTGGCCTTCCTCGAAGACGGAGGTGTTCTCAATGTACTCATAAAGATGTTCCAGATACTGGGCGTTCAGCTGCATCGAACAGGCAGCGAACAGGCAGAGTGCAAGTCTTCTTGTGTTCATGTGGATGATTATTGAATGTTTCGTTGACTCGTCGGTTGCATTACGATTGCAAAATTACGCAGAATAATTCATTTCTGCTTCTTTTTTACTCGTTTTTTTCTCAGAAAAGGATTATTTCCCTTTATCCGCGGCTGGCGCCGACCATGATGCGCAGGGTCTCCGCCGCTCCCCCTGTACACTTCTTGCCGGCTTTCCGCGTGAACAACGTAGTGATGCCGTCCATACAGGAACAGAAGAAAAAGACAGGAATCATCCAAGTTAGGGACGGGGGGAGCGGCTGTATGTTAAATAAGTATAACGACAGAACAGAAAAATTGATTCTCGCCCCGCAAATCTTAAATCATTTTGTACCTTTGCGGACTAATCGAATAAAAAACACATTTTTATCTCTTATATTTTAATACACACTATGTCAAACAACAAAGAAAAACTCTTCACCGAGTTCCAGGCGCCTACCAAACAAGAGTGGCTGGACAAGATTGAGGTTGACCTGAAAGGGGCCGACTTCCAGAAAAGGCTCGTGTGGAGAACGAATGAAGGTTTTAACGTACAGCCTTTCTACCGTCGCGAGGACTTGAAGGACCTGAAGACTCCCGACGCCTTGCCCGGCGAGTTCCCCTTCGTGCGTGGCAACAAGAAAGACAACAACGAGTGGTATGTCCGTCAGAACATTGTGGTGACCGACCCTGCCGAGGCCAACAAGAAAGCCCTCGACATTCTGATGAAGGGCGTCGACAGCATCGGCTTCAAGCTGGGCCACGCTGAGCTCAGCGCCGAGTTCATCGAGACGCTGCTCAAGGACATTCGCCTGGACTGCGTGGAGGTGAGCTACCGCGCTTGCCTGCGCCACGCCATGCAGCTGGCCGACCTGCTCGTGGCCTACATCGAGAAGATGGGCTACGACAAGGAGAAGATTGTGGGCGGCCTGGGCTTCGACCCCATCGAGCGTATGCTGATGAAGGGCAAGGACAGCACGATGCTGTTGCCCGACATGCCGAAGCTGGTGGAGAAGCTGAAAGACCTGCCCCAGCTGCGCTGCGTCATGGTGCACAGCGACCTGCTGAACAACAGCGGCGCCTACATTGTGCAGGAGATGGGCTACGCCCTGGCTTGGGGCAACGAGTACCTGCAGCAGCTGGTGGACGCCGGCATCGACGCCGACCTGGCTGCCAGCAAGATCAAGTTCTACATGGGCATCTCGGAGAACTATTTCATGGAGATAGCCAAGTTCCGCGCTGTCCGTATGCTGTGGGCACAGATTGTGAAGCAGTATGAGCCAAAGAACGACGACAGCTGCAAGATGATTATCAACGCCTCGACCTCGACCTACAACCAGACGCTGTTCGACAGCTACGTCAACCTGCTGCGCTCGCAGACGGAAGCCATGAGCGCCGCTCTGGCTGGTGTGCACTCAATGGTGGTCACTCCGTTTGATGCTCCCTACGAGAAGCCGACCGACTTCAGCGAGCGCATAGCCCGCAACCAGCAGCTCATCATCAAGGAAGAGAGCCATTTCGACCGCATCGTCGACCCGGGTGCAGGCTCCTATTACATCGAGCACCTCACCGACGCTCTGGCCCAGGAGGCCTGGAAGCTGTTCCTGAAGGTGGAAGACGAGGGTGGATTCCTCGCTGCCGTCAAGGCCGGAACGGTGCAGGAAGACATCAACGCCACCAACGCCAAGCGTCACGGCGACGCTGCCAAGCGCAAGGAGTTCCTGCTGGGCACCAACCAGTTCCCCAACTTCACCGAGAAGAGCGAGGGCAAGGAGCCGCTGGTATGCGACTGCAAGGCCACTCACGCTGACGACGCCGACGTGCCCGCCCTGAAGACCAGCCGCATGGCTTCCGACTTCGAGGCCCTGCGTCTGGCTACGGAGAAGGCAGAGAAGGTGCCCGTCGCCTTCATGCTCACCATTGGCAACTTGGCCATGCGTCAGGCTCGTGCACAGTTCTCGTGCAACTTCCTGGCCTGTGCCGGTTACAAGGTCATCGACAACCTCGGCTTCAAGACCGTGGAGGAAGGCGTCGACGCTGCCCTCGAGGCCGGTGCCGACATCGTGGTCATCTGCTCCAGCGATGATGAGTATGCCGAGTATGCCATCCCCGCTTTCCAGTACCTCAATGGCCGTGCCATGTTCGTGGTGGCCGGTGCTCCCGCCTGCATGGAAGACCTCAAGGCCGCCGGCATCGAAAACTACATTCACGTCCGTTGCAACGTGCTTGAGACTTTGAAAGAATATAATCAGAAACTTGGTATCTAAAGAATAGGAGACTTGAATTATGCGTAAACAGTTTAAAGATATTGATATCTATGC
>JAEEGJ010007448.1_pt1 | contig 31352 bp, 29 predicted proteins | sample 8958761 | NCBI WGS metagenome assembly JAEEGJ01 (sample SAMN16246546, study PRJNA631951) | gut metagenome | biome: gut microbiome; feature: rumen; material: RS-attached | host: Bos | place: Iran: Karaj | collected 2018-10
CTCACCTTAAGGACTCTGTCCAAAGCTGTAAGTATACCCAGCTTTGCATGGTACCAGGTGAGGCCTCCCTGGAAGTATACAGCGTAAGGCTCTGTTATAGGTCCGTCGGCAGAGAGCTCTATGGATGAACCCTGTATAAAGTTTCCGGCTGCCATGATGACATCGCTGTTATATCCCGGCATAGCCCACCCTTCCGGTACTACAAAGCTGTCTACCGGTGATGCTGCCTGGATACCCCCGCAAAATGCGATGAGTTTTTCTGCTGATCCCAGTGTTACTGCCTGTATTATATCGTATCTTTCTTCTGTACCGTTTGGTATGACGGGATATCCCAGATCTTCGAATATACGGGCAGCAAATATAGCACCCTTAAGTGCCGAAGCTACTACAGTAGGTGCAAGGAAAAGTCCCTGGAACATGCTCTGGTTTATACCCAGTGTTGCTCCTACTTCTTTTCCGAGTCCGGGTGCTGTGAGTCTGTATGCGCAGTTTTCGATATATTCGGCTTTACCTACAATATATCCGCCTGATGCTACAAGTCCGCCTCCGGGATTTTTGATCAAAGAGCCTATACACATATCTGCTCCTACATCGGATGGCTCGATTTTCTCAACAAATTCTCCATAGCAGTTATCTACCATGATGATGACTTCAGGCTTGATGTTTCTGATAAATGCTATCAGTTCGCCTATTCTTTCCACCGATAAGGTAGGACGTGTCTGATATCCCTTTGAACGCTGTATGGTTACAAGCTTTGTTCTCTCGTTTATGGCTGCTTTGATGCCGTCATAGTTGAAGCTGCCGTCGGGGTTTAAGTCTACCTGTGAATATGTTATGCCATACTCTGCGAGGGAGCCCTTTTGCTTTGTGATACCGATTACTCCCTCCAGGGTGTCATAGGGCTTTCCTACTGGTGATAAGAGTTCATCGCCGGGTCTTAGATTTGCTGCGAGTGCTATGGTCAGTGCATGAGTACCGCAGGTTATCTGGGGACGTACTAACGCATCTTCTGTATGGAATATTGAAGCATAGACCTTCTCCAAAGTCTCTCTTCCGAGGTCATTATAGCCATATCCTGTAGAGGATGCGAAATGGATGTCGCTAAGTCTGTTATCCTGCATGGCTTTAATGACTTTTAGCTGATTATACTCGGCAATCTTGTCTATTTCGTCGAAGCGGGGTTTAAGTTCCTGCTCGTACTTTTCGCTGAGTTCTATAGTTTTTTCTGAGAGGCCAAATGCCTTGAACATTTCTGCTGTTGTCAATTTTTATTTTCTCCTTATTGGCTTATTTTGTGTTCGGCGTGGTGAAGACAGATAATTCCACCGCACGCTCGTGGCGGATTTTGCAAAGGCCAATGAATATTTTTGTTTTCAGATTATTTTTTTAGTTTATGGATAGATGCAAAATCCGTAGACCTTTTTGCAGCTTGCAAACCCGGCGAGCTAAGAGCGCAAAAAAGTCTAGTTTATAGCGTGCGGTGAAACAACCTGTCTCCTCCACGCCTGCTCTATCATATAGCAAATTATTTTTTATACAATTTGAATCTTTATAAAAACAATATATCTTAAATTACTCATTACCAATTTTAACAATGTAATAATATATAACTTTATAAGATACCCTTCAATTTTGCAGCCGATAAGATAAATTCCAGCATTTGGGCTTCATTTTCGAATTTTGTTCGGTTAACTTCGAGGGTTTCGCGCTCACGTTTAAACCATGTGAGCTGCTTTTTGGCGAAGTGCCTGGTGTCGCGTTTTATGAGTTCAACTGCTGTCTCGTAGGTGCAATCACCGCTTAGGTAATCTGCCATTTCTTTATATCCAAGGGCAAGCATGGAAGGTAAGTCTCGTGTATAACCTTTAGCGAGTAAGTCTCTTACTTCATCAGCTAATCCATCTCTCAGCATATCATCCACGCGGCTGTTTATTCTGCCATAGACCTTTGCTCTGTCATCATTTAGTACACAGTAAAGGAAATTATAGGGACTTGTTCTCTCTCTTTGTTCCTCATTATGTTCGGACAGTTTGCCGCCGGTTAAGATGTTATATTCCAATCCATGTAGTACACGTCTGATATTGTTTTTATGTATGATCTCCGCATACTCAGGATCTATTTCCTTGAGTTTATCAAACATAAAGTCCAAGCCTTTTTGTTCAAGGGTATCCTCAAGCATTGCTTTTATCTCTGCTCTTTTTTCTTCATCAAAATCTGAGAATTCTACATCATAAAGTACTGACTGGATATAAAAGCCTGTACCACCGGCTATGATAGGCATTTTACCTCGTGAAAGGATATCGTTTATGCATTCTTCTGCTTTTTGCTTAAATATTGTGACGTTAAACTCTTCATCCGGTTCTAAAATATCTATCAGATAATGAGGTACTCCAAGTTTTTCTTCTTCTCTGATTTTTGCTGTACCGATATCCATGCCTTTGTATACCTGCATGGAGTCCGCAGAGATTATTTCTCCGTTTACCTTCAGGGCCAGCTGCACTGAAAGTGAGGTCTTTCCCACAGCTGTCGGTCCGGTGATAATGATCAAAGGTGGGCGTTTGTCCATCTGTTTTTCCTTTCTACAATATACGCTTAAATTTTTTCTCGATTTCTTTCTTTGTGATATCGATTATTATCGGACGTCCATGAGGGCAGTTGAAAGGATTTTCTGCTTTAAGAAGCTGCTTTATGAGTTCTTCTGCTTCCAGGAGACTTAATTCCATATTTCCCTTCACTGCTGCTTTGCAGGCACAGGTCGCAATCTTCTCTTTTATTCCTTTTATTACACTGCCTTTGATATCTTTTGCAAGCTCATCCAAAAGTTCCAATAGAAATGCCTTTGCATCTATGCCATATAAGTTTAGTGGTACCTCAGACAGAGCATATTCATGTCCACCAAAATGCTCAAGTACAAATCCGTTTTTAGCCAATTCATCATTGTACTGCTCAGCAGTAGCTTCTTCGATACCTGTAAGAGATATAATTATAGGTGGTGAAAGCAGCTGTGTAGCTTCCTCAGTACCAACTTCCTTCATAAACTTCTCATAAAGAATTTTCTCGTGTGCTGCATGCTGATCGATGATATATGCACATCCACCACATTCAATTATCCAATATGTTTCAAAAATCTGTCCTACTATACGATAACCCTTACTGAATATATTATTAAATTCATCCCTGGATTCAACATGCACAGCATTATCAAATAATGTCTGCTGCACATATTTTCCGGTAGGTGTAGTTTCTGTTTTATCCTGAGTAAATTCAAGTGAATTACTTGAATTATTATCTGATGATTTTACTATTGATTTATCTATGAAATTCACTTTTTTATAATTATTTTCTTCAAATACTTCTTTGTTTATTACTTCATTATTATTTTCATTGAATGTTATATTATTATCATTTTCTAATCCATCATTTATTTCATTTTTCAAACAATTTATCAGCTCATTATTTAATTTATTCTGTATTTCATGATTAAAACCAGAATCGTTTTGGTTCTCATTAACAGCTTTATTGATAACATCTTTATTAGTTGATTCATCAGGATTAAGATATCTAACTGTAAATTTAGCATTATCTATTTTTGATGCATTTGTATTTACATTTTTATCAGTATTTTTTAAATCATCATCTTCAGGGTTTTCCGCAACCATCAAAGACTGAGAAACATTAGATTTTGTTTCTTCTTTTTCCCTTGCGATCTCAAATGGCTCAGGTATATATTTATTTTTTTCTTTGCTGTTAACTTTAGTTTCTTCAGGTTCTGCACGATGAACCAAAGCCTTACCGGAAAGCACTTCGGTAACAGCTTCAAATACAGTATTATAAACTGCCTCAGGATTTTCAAAACGTACTTCCTGTTTGGTAGGATGTACATTTACATCCATATTTGCAGGATTGATTTCAACATAAAGAGCAGTAAACGGATACTTGTGCTGCATAAGATATGGCTGATAAGCATCCTCTATCGCTTTAAAAAGTATAGGACTCTTGATAAAACGTCCATTTACAAAAGTATTTTCAGTATTTCTGTTATTTCTTACGATGGTAGGTTTACAAATACAACCTGAAATCTTAATACCATTTTTACCTTCAAAAGATAATTCCGCAATCTCAGAAGCAATATCACGACCATAAATACCGAAAATGACATCCTTCATCTTACCACTGCCATTGGTATAAAGCACATTTCTGCCATTATTTACATACTTAATACTGATGCCGGGATGAGATAAAGCAATCCTCTCCACAGCCTCATTACAATATGAACCCTCAGTAGCTGAGCTCTTTAAAAACTTTCTCCTAACCGGTACGCATCCAAACACATCTCTGATAATAAAAGTGGTTCCATCAGGAGCTCCGATCTCCTCAAACTCCTTCTCTTCGCCACCTGATATATGATATCTGACTGCAGAAAATGCCTCTTTCTGCTTAGTAATCAATTCAACATCTGCAACTGCAGCAATACTTGCTAACGCCTCACCTCTGAAACCCAGAGAAGTAATAAACGAAAGATCCTCAGCATTACTGATCTTGCTGGTTGAATGTCTGACAAACGCAACCTTAACATCGTCACGATTTATTCCGCATCCATTATCTGTAATACGTATTAAATCAATGCCACCTCCTCTGATCTCTACCGAAATCGACGTAGCACCTGCATCTATCGAATTCTCCACCAGCTCCTTAATAATAGATGCCGGCCTGTCAATAACCTCGCCTGCGGCTATCTGATTTATCGTGTTCTTGTCTAAAATATTAATTCTGTTTTGCATTTCGGTCTCCTTATATAATTCCTTTATTTCCTTTGACCTCAATTTTTTCAGACCCATTTTAAATTCTTCACTACGTTCAAAATGACATATATAAATATTTAATTATTACCCAATGACATCGCACCGTGGTATATCATCAATCATTTTGAACGTAACTCCTCTTGAAGCTCCGCCAACTTATTCAGTGCCTGTATCGGAGTGATTGTAGACAGATCCATATCCCTGATGTCATCAAGGATATCATCATGCTTCCTCTCAGCGAACAATGACAACTGATTTGCTTCAAGTTCATTTTCCTTGCGTTTGGAATTTTTCTTAACAGTCTTGTATTTATCCGCTATCTCACCATTTGACTTGATCATCTCACTGCGCTCATGAGAATTTATATCATTAAGACTTAACAGCTCAACTATCTCCTTGGCTCTGGCCAGTATATCCTCGGGCAGACCTGCAAGACGGGCTACCTGTATACCGTAGCTCTTATCAGCTCCGCCATTGACTATCTTTCTTAGGAAAATGATATCCTCACCCTGCTCTTTTACAGCAATACTGAAGTTTTTGACACTGTCAAGTCTTTCCTCAAGCTCGGTAAGTTCGTGATAGTGTGTAGCAAAAAGAGTTTTTGCGCCAAGCTTACTCTCATCACTGATATGCTCAACAACTGCCCATGCGATGGCCAGTCCGTCAAAGGTACTTGTACCACGGCCTATCTCATCAAGTATCAACAAGCTCTTTGAAGTAGCATTCTTCATGATCTGAGATACTTCATTCATCTCGACCATAAATGTACTCTGACCGCTGGCTAAGTCATCCGATGCACCGACTCTGGTAAATACCCTGTCAACAAGTCCTATATCCGCACTGTCAGCTGGTACAAAGCTGCCCATCTGTGCCATCAGTACGATAAGCGCAGTCTGTCTCATGTATGTGGATTTACCTGCCATATTGGGACCGGTGATAATGGCTATTCTGTTTTCTTTGTCATCAAGATATGTGTTGTTTGCAACAAAGCCAGATCCATCCAGCATCTTTTCTACTACCGGGTGGCGTCCGTTCTTTATATCGATCACACCGTTTTCATTTATCTTAGGTCTTATATAGTTATTTCTTTCCGCAATGTAAGCAAGCGAACAGAGACAGTCAACAAGTCCAAGCTTTTTAGCTGTCTTTTGTATTCTTGATATATTTTCAGCTACCTTTTCACGCAGTTCCGTAAAGATGTTGTACTCCAGACTTACCAGTCTGTCCTCGGCATTTAATATCTTATCCTCAAGTTCCTTCAGTTCAGGATTTATATATCTTTCAGCATTGGTAGTTGTCTGTTTTCTTATCCAGGTCTCAGGCACCAGATTTTTATATGAATTAGTTACCTCAAAATAATAACCGAAAACCTTATTGTACTTAACTCTGAGGTTTTTTATCTGAGTCTGTTCCTTCTCCTTTGCCTCGAGTTCGAGCAACCATTTTTTACCGTCTGTCTTGGCATTTCTAAGCTCATCAATGGTCTCTGAATAGCCGTCCTTTATCATACCGCCTTCCCTAACGGAGATGGGCGGATCGTCAACAAGTGTATTCCAGATTTCATCCTTTAGATCAGTCAAAGGATCTATATCATTATAGAGTTCTTTTATCAGTTTGCTTTCATACCCTGTAAGTATCGCCTTGATCGGACCGATCATGTCCACTGAGTTTGCAAATGCGATCATATCCCTGGGATTAGCATTACGGTAGCTTATACGTCCTGCCAGTCTTTCTATGTCATAGATAGAATTCATATATTCACGGATCTCATCCCTGTCCATAACCTTGGAATTAAGCTCTTCCACAGCATCCAGTCTCTCCTCGATCTTGTCCTTTTCAAGCAGCGGCTGTTCAACGATACTTCTCATCATCCTGGCACCCATGGCAGTACCTGTTTTATCCATGACATTGAGCAAAGAACCCTTTTTATTCTTGTCCCTCATGGTTTCGGTAAGTTCAAGGTTTCTCCTTGTCTGATTATCAAGGAGCATGTATTTGCCTGATACATAGGGGATGATATTAGTGATATGCTCTAAAGAAATCATCTGGGTCTCTAGTGCATATCTAAGTGCAGCTCCTGCAGCTGCTTTAGCTGTCGGGAACTCATCTATGCCAAACTTTGAGCACGGACATTTGAAATGATCCACAAGCACTTTTTCTGATTTTTCGGGATCAAAATATGATGAATCAACTACAGATAAGGATATATTCAGTTTTTCTCTTAATGCGGTCACATCTATCCCGCTGATAAAAAATGCTTCGTTGCATATGAGCTCAGCAGGAACTAATTTGGCTATCTCATCATTTACCTTTGAAACAGAGTCAAACTCCTGGATAAAGAAATCACCCGTGGAAACATCGATTGATGCAATACCGAATATATCATCAAAACAAAATACACATGAAAGGTAATTGTTCTTTGTTTCATCAAGAGCCTGAGGATTAATGTTTGTTCCGGGAGTTACAACACGTATAACCTCACGCTTTACGAGTCCCTTTGCTTTGGCCGGATCCTCCATCTGCTCACATATAGCTACCTTGTATCCATTTTCTACAAGCTTTGATATGTAAGACTCCGAGGCATGAAAAGGTACTCCGCACATGGGTGCACGTTCACCCTGTCCGCAGTTTCTGCCTGTAAGTGTAAGTTCAAGTACCTTAGAGGCTATATGAGCATCTTCAAAGAACATCTCATAAAAGTCTCCGAGTCTGTAAAATACAATACAGTCCTTATATTCGTTTTTTATGGCCATGTACTGCTGCATGACCGGAGTCAGTTCTAATTTATCCTCATTCATGGAAAAATTTAATCCTTTCCATTTTCTTATATAAATTTATAATTTTGTAATTATATAATTTACCCAGTAAAATATTATTATGTGATTAATTTAACTCTTATATAAAAAGATATATAAGCATAGATAATTATCACAGAACACTCCACTCGCCACTCTTAAGATAATTATCAGCGGCTTTTTCTGCCTCGTCTGTTATATTCTGGTCAAATTTCAGCATCTTAAGCAGCAGGATTGCGTTTCTGGTTACTGCTCTGCCGTCCTTCAGTTTATAATCAAATGTTACACCGTCATCTTCAACTTTTTCTTCAAAGTGATACATGTTGAAATTCTTTTCAAGTATGTATGTAAGCTCTATATCATGTGTAGCCGCAAAGAGCATACAATTTTTCTCACCAACATAAGAAAGGATCTGTGATGATGCTGCGATTCTTTCCAAAGTATTTGTACCACGGAGAACCTCATCTATAAAGATAAGTAAAGGTACGTCATCTCTTAATGAGTCGCAGATTCTCTTTAATGATTTTATCTCGACGATATAATAACTCTCACCGTCTGACAGATTATCGGATAATGCCATTGAGGTCATGCATTTAAAGAATGAAGCCTTATAGCTGTCTGCCAGAACTGTATTTACTGTCTGTGCAAGGATGGAATTGATGGCTACAGTCTTGATAAATGTTGACTTTCCTGATGCATTTGAGCCTGTAAGCAATACATTTCCAGTTTCTGAGAAATCATTTTTTACAGGATTTATGATCTGTGGATGGTAAATGTTTTTGGTTGATATACCGATTTCACCCGATGTTTTGTTATTCCTGTTTGCATTAACAAGTTCCGGAATACACCATGAACCCATGAGCCTGCGGTATGAGGCTACCGCAGCCATAGCATCAAGTAAACCTATAACCTCATATATCTTATTAAAGTCATCTTTTCTGTTTTTCAGTTTTTTAAGCATCACGTTAAAACGGATGAGATCGATATGGGTAGCCATCCTCAGATAGTCCAGTGCCACCTCCAGGATATCGCCGCTGCTCTTTTTCGATACTATAAGAGCCGCACCGCGTGTAATACTCTTAAATGCCTTACTCTGCTCCTTGAGTATATTGATATAAGGAGCCAGTTCCTTATCATCGAAGTTGCATATCCTGTCAGAGACATCAAGCGTTCTCAGGATATATGCCACAACCGCATAATAATTCTCAATCTCACTTTTTCGCTTAAAGTAGGATATTATGTTGTAGAATAATACTCCGAAAATAGCCATTATACCTACAACAGGCATGAAGAATAACGATACTATCGAAGCAGCCAGTAAAAGTATGCAGGTTATATGCTTTATATTGCTTTCGTCTTTAACCTGCTCGAGTCTGCCCAGATACTCATATACGGATACTTTATCCAGTCTTCCGGCTTTGCTGAGTTCAGACTGGAGCTTAACTCTTTTTTCAGCCTTTTTGGTAAAGTATTCTATAAGCTCTTCTCTTTCCTCAAGCTTATCTTTCTTAAGTTCAGGAGTACGGAGCAGGTAATACAGATATTCCTCACCTATGGAGCACTGTGTGGCATTCAGAGTCATATATACCTTATCCATATCGAGGTCATGCCAGGTAATATTGTCAATATTTGCATGATCTGCATTTTCAGGATCTTTTTCTGTCATTTCCCTATAGTAATATCCTATAGACTCATATTTCTCAAATGTATACTCAAGCTCAGGTACAAGTCCAAAGCTTTCTTTTATCTTTAATGCCTTCTTCTTTTCGGCTTTAATCTGCATATATTTTCCGCCGGCAAAAAATATGACGAGAAATACTACAGCACCTATTACATATTCCATACTTTTCCTCTTTTTTCTTAAACACAATTTATCTTAAAAATATAACGATTCAACTAAATAAACTTATAATATTTTTATGCCTAAATATAGTAACAGGGCATACGCACACATCATTATATTGTATACTATTTCCTGTCCCATGTCAAAGAAAATAATAAAAAAATGCAGCCTGCGATAAAACAGACTGCAAATTTGTAAGACAACTCATCATACTACGATGTAAATGTTGAATTTATCAGATTAATCAATAAAGTTCTTAATCTTAAGTATTGTTCTGTAATCCACAGGAGATACCTTACAACCATACTTACGGCCGCTCTCGTGGATGATCATGCCGTTACCCATGTAGATAGCCACATGATTTACTTTACCTGAGGATGATCCGTAGAATACAAGGTCACCAGGCTGGGCATTTGCCAAGGATACCGTCCTGCCCTTTGAAGAAGCTGCGATATCATATGAAGCTCTCGGAAGATTTGATGTATTGATACCACAGGCTCTGTATACTGCCAGACAGAAGCCTGAGCAGTCAGCACCGGTAGTAAGACTGTTTCCGCCCCATACATAACGAAGTCCGATGTGCTTCTTTGCTTCAGTGATGATGGACATACGGAGTGAATTAACTCCTACTGTTGTCTCACCGTTTACTACCTGTGAAAGTGATACTGCCAAATCCCATGAATAAGCAACATCAACAAATTCCTTTGAAACATAACCCTCAAGGTCATCACAGTATGCCTTTACCCAGATAACAGTTTCGTCATCCTTAGAGATAACGCATTCCTCGATAACGGGAAGCTTCTCGTTGTAGCTAACTGTTGCAATGATATTATCATCATTGCTTGAATCGGGCTCAGATCTGAAGTTAACCGTACCGGCATTTACTGTAGCCATAAGAGTTGAAAGCGATTCAGCTATCTCTCTGCCCTCATCACCCATGATAAGGTAATCAGTTGATACATAACCTTCAATCTTACCTGATTTGATATGAGCCCATCCGTCAGTTATTTCAAGGACTTCGCACATACCGTTCTTAGGAAGATATCCGATGATCTTTGAACTCTTTGAAGCTCCGCTTCTGATATTTAAATAATCATTAACATTTGCAAAAGCCACATTCTCAGGTATTGCAGCACTCTCAGAGAAAAGATCTGCCAAATTAGCATTGGTGTTTTCATTATAGAACTTATCGAGATAATATGACAAACCTCCGATAGCTCTTTCTCCTGTAACAACACTTGCGCTTACTTTAGTACTTGATTTTACTGCTAATATCAGGCAAACTCCGAATACTGCAAGTACTGCCTTAATGCATAATTTCTTATTCATATAATTTTGTGATCCCTGTAATATACAGGCAAACGTTCTCCTTTTCTGCCCTGTGTATACTAATAAATTCATTGTAAAATACAATTTTTTATGGGCATAATTATAGCTCGTTAGGATGTATACTATCACAAAATTACATATTTGTCAATAAAATGTTACGAAATAATTACATTTTATAATATTTTAATGTAATAATTGTGTTTGATTATATAAAAAAATAACAGCACAATACAAAATATTGTATCATACTGTTATATATTTTAAGATCCTTCATTTAGTTCGTATAATCCCAGTCAACTGCCGAATGCTCGTTGGTTTTATCTCTTGTAAAGAGGTCTGTAACTGCCTGGTTTACATCCTGTCCGTTAAAGAGTATGTCATATACTTCCTGTACGATGGGCATCTCTACCTCATATTTATCAGCCAATGCCTTGGCAGCCTTTGCACAATATACACCTTCAACTACCTGTGCAACCTTCTTCATAGCATCTTCCACGCTCATACCCTGGCCGATCAGATAACCTGCATTCCAGTTTCTTGAATGATGTGAAGTAGCTGTAACAAATAAGTCGCCAACGCCTGAAAGTCCGCACAGAGTCTCGATCTTGGCACCCATTTTCTTTCCCAGACGGCTGATCTCAGCGATACCTCTGGTCATAAGTGCTGCCTTTGTATTATCTCCGAAGCCAAGTCCGTCAGACATACCTGCAGCCAAAGCGATTACATTCTTTATGGAACCTCCAAGCTCTACACCGATCACATCATCACTGGAGTAAACCCTAAAGGTCTTTGTCATAAACATATCCTGGATTTTCTTAGCTGCCTCCTCGGATCTGGATGCTACTACTACAGTAGTAGGAATCAGTCTGCTGACCTCCTCGGCATGTGAAGGTCCTGAAAGCACTGCAAGGGTCGCATTGGGTATTTCCTCACCTATGATATCGAGTATGGTATTCAATGTCTTTTCCTCGATACCCTTTGCAACATTAACGATGAGCTGGCCATCCTTAATATAAGGAGCTACGAGCTTTGCGGTATTTCTAACATAAGGAGAAGCTACGGCAAATACGATAAGTTCCGGTTCACTGCCTCTTACCGCATACTCTTCGTCAAGTGTAAGCTCTACAGAGTCAGGAAGTACTGCTCCGGGCAAATTTTTGATGTTTTTCCTGTCTGTCTCTAAAGCTTCTATCTCAGATGCTATCTTTGACCAAAGTACAACCTTTGTTCCTTTATTTGCTAAAAGAATTGTTAATGCAGTACCCCATGTACCGCTGCCTAATACTGTTACTGACATATCTCTATCTGTCTTTCGACAACCTTTCTAAATATTCTGGGATCAAGTATTCTCTGTACTTTTTTGTGCAGCAGCCTCTGCTGCAGCTCTTTTTTTCTGACCGATCTTGTTTTCGGTACCGTTCAAAAGCCTCTTTATGTTCTGTCTGTGCTGGAAAAATGCCATCGCGGTATACATGCATGATACAGCGATTATCCAGGGATAGTATGGTAGATCGCCAAATCTGACAGCATTCCATATAGGGAACAGTGTAAGCACAGCAAGTGAACCGACTGATACATACTTTGTAGTAAGAACAAGTATTGCAAAAAGCGGGATACCAAACGGAAGGATAAGCGGATCGATCGCTACAAATACACCTGCGGTAACTGCGATGCCCTTTCCGCCATGGAATTTCAGCCATACAGGGAAATTATGTCCGAGCACGCATCCGAATCCGCATATCAGTTCAAGGAGCTTTACATAATCCACATCTTTGTAAATAACCCATCTGACAAGAAGGACTACGAGGAGAGCCTTTAAAAAGTCTCCGATGAATGTGATGATACCGGCTTTTTTACCCAGAGTACGGAATGCATTTGTGGTACCTGCATTTCCGCTGCCCATCTCACGTATATCCACATGGTTCATCAGACCGATGATATATCCTGTGGAAAAACTGCCAACTACATAACCAAGCACTATGCATATTACTATCTGCAGCGCCATTTCAGTCCCTTTCTGCAGGTAAATTAACTATCCTGCCATGAATTAATATATTACTTTGTATTTTCTCCACGCTCACGTACAATTATCTTAAGGGATGTACCTGAGAAACCGAAAGCTTCACGGATTTTATTTTCTATATATCTCTGATATGAGAAATGGAACAGCTCCTTATCATTACAGAAAATAACAAATGTAGGAGGCTTGATACCTGTCTGTGTTATATAGAAAAGCTTTAATCTCTTACCCTTATCTGTAGGAGGCTGCTGAAGAGCGACTGCCTCGGACATGATCTCGTTCAGCACACCGGTCTTTACTCTCAGTGTCTGGTTTTCAAGCACTACATCGATGGACTCAAAAAGTTTGGTGACACGCTGTCCGGTAAGTGCCGAGATAAACAGGATCTCCGCATAGGGTACAAACGAAAGTACCTGAACAATTTTATCTCTGAAGCGGTACATGGTCTTGTCATCCTTTTCGATGGCATCCCATTTATTTACGCATATGATAATACCTCTGCCACGCTCATGTGCTATACCTATGATCTTTGCATCCTGCTCTGTTACGCCTTCGGTAGCGTCTATCATAAGGATAACGACATCCGATTTTTCTACGGCGGCAACTGTCCTGATGATCGAGTATCTCTCAAGATCTTCCTTTATCTTACTCTTACGTCTGAGTCCTGCTGTATCTACAAAGATATAATCTTTTCCTTCATACTGTATTTCGGTGTCTATAGCATCTCTGGTGGTACCGGCAATATTGGAAACTATACATCTTTCCTCGCCTGCCAGCCTGTTTATCAGAGATGATTTTCCTGAATTGGGACGTCCGACTATGGCTATCCTGGGGCGTTCATCTTCCTCCGCTCCCTCTTCCTGCTCAGGGAAATACTTTACGACTTCGTCCAAAAGCTCACCAAAGCCCATCTTGCCTGCAGATGAAATAGGAAACGGCTCTCCGATACCAAGATTGTAGAATTCATATACATCTGCTTCCTGAGCCTTGAAATCATCCACCTTGTTTACAGCAAGTATTACAGGCTTCTTGGAACGTCTGAGCATATCGGCTACACCAAAATCAGAATCAACCAGTCCCTGTCTTACATCTACCAGGAAAATGATTACATCCGCTGTCTCTATGGCTATCTCGGCCTGCTCACGCATGGACTTTAACAGTATATCGTCTGTCTTTGGCTCTATACCGCCTGTATCAACCAGTGTAAAGCTATGATTTAGCCATGTGGTATCAGCATATATCCTGTCCCTGGTTACGCCGGGATAATCCTTAACTATCGCTATCATCTCACCGGCCAACGAATTGAAAAGTGTGGACTTTCCGACATTAGGCCTTCCGACTATAGCTACTATAGGTTTACTCATTTAATCAATCCTTCCTAAATATATCACTATTGACAGTCTTAACAATCAACAATTTTGCTTAAATATCACGTCTCAGATGTGATTGTCTCAATCTCATACTTGTTCAGTTCATTTGAATAGTAATCGCGTTCGTAGTCTTTCATAAATGAACCCACGAATGCAGCACCACTCGATTTTACTATACGAATCTTTTTTTGTAAAGACTTTTCTATTTTTTCCAGAGGCATATCATCCAAAAAGATGTCTTCTCCGCTCTTAAGTGTTGCACAGGGAAGTAAAATCATCGAATCCAGGCCTTTTTCTTCATTATCCGGATTCTTTTCTTCCTCTTCGAAATATTTCTGCATCTGTGCCAGTATATCCTGCCCTGTGAGCAGACCTGTTACATCTATATCATGACCGAAGAAATCGTTTATAATCCTGTGTACATGTATATGTTTTAATCCAAATTCTTCGGCCAACCTGTCGCAGAGCATTTTTATGGTAGAATATGCCGCATAGCCTGTAATTACGTGGAATACTGTGTCGTTGAGGAATTCGTTATTTGAAAGATGGGACTGATCTATTTTTTTCTCATATAAGTCATCCTCGTAATTTTCGTCATCATAATCCGAATCTTCATTTACATAGCAGACATCAACATCATAGTTATTACCGGAAATGATATCCTTGATTGTCAATATCTCCTCTTCAACCTCGTCAATCATTGACCTGAGCATACCTACACCGTTTTCTATCTGGGGGAAGCCCTCGTACTCTTCCATTTCAGGTATAGGTCTCTCGGCTCTTAAGTACCACTCATCCGATGCAAATATTATCCTGGTACCATATTTCTTAAGGTAATACTGCTGCTTGGCTTCTATCTGGTCAAGTACCTTTGCTGCATCCTCCTTAGTAAACGGATCAAGATGCTGTAAACCCTCTCTGAACTTTGTAAGCCCAACGGGTACGATGGACATACTCTGAAAGTGAGGCAGGTACTGTTCGATATCTGACATAGTCCTATCAAGCTCGGCTCCGTCATTAAAGCCCTTGCACAATACCACCTGACCATTTATCTCAAGTCCGGCATCACAGAAGGTTTTTATATGTCTCAATGCATTACCGGCAAATCTGTTGTTGAGCATCCTGCATCTGAGCTCAGGATTTGTGGTGTGTATTGATACATTTATGGGCGACAGCTTATAATAACAAATTCTTTCTACGTCTTCATCACTCATATTGGTGAGTGTAACATAATTTCCCTGTAAAAAAGAAAGTCTTGCATCATCATCCTTAAAATACAGGGTTTCTCTCATACCTTTGGGAAGCTGATCTATAAAACAGAATATACATTTATTATGGCAGGATCTGTAGTTGTCCATCATACCTGACTCGAAATCAAGTCCCAGATCCTCATCCGCTTCTTTTTCTATCTCAAACTCCCAGAATTCACCTGTTTCCTTGCTGATAACACCCAGTACTATTTCCTCGTCATCACAAAGATACCGGTAATCAAATATATCCTTTATTTCCTGGCCATTTATGCTTATCACGGTATCACCGGGCTGCAGTTCCAGCTCTTCGCCTATCGAACCCGGTGCTATCTTAGCGATCACATGGCCTTTATTTCTTCTTTCCACGATATACTCCTAATCATTTTTAATCGTAATAAAACCGATATTTACGCCTCTCTCATTACCGTGTGCCCTATGTGAATAAAACAGATCAGAATGGCACCTTGTACAAATACCGCTTATCTCAATATTCTGAGGCTCCACACCGGCATTTATGAGATTAACCTTATTTGCTCCCCAAAGATTAAGGTAATATTTCTGAGTCGGATTGTCAGAAAAATCACCTGATGCAGGACGCACTATGTTAAAACAGTCTCTATTTTCAGATTGTTCAAGCTTATTATATTTTCCGTTACTATAATATTTATTTATAAATTTCTCTGCAACATCGAAATTTACTTCGTAGCAGTCCTGACATATGGATGGTCCTACAACAGCTTTAATATCTTTAGTATTACTTCCGAACTCCGATTTCATCTTCTTGACGGCTTCACCGGCTATATCTCCGACTGTTCCTCTCCAGCCGGCATGGACTGCTGCAACAACCTTTTTTACAGTATCAACTATAAAAACAGGTACGCAGTCAGCTCCCATAACATAAAGGACAACACCCTTTTCACCCGTTATCTGACCGTCTATTTCTTCTTCCGTACCGGGTATATCGGATAGTGAGTCATTCATCAGACTCAATTGAACACCACGTCCATATTCATTTTTCCCAACTGTCTGCACATTTGTAGTATGACACTGGTGAGGCATCACTATATTTTCCGGTTTAAATCCTGCAGCATCCGCAAAGATGCTTATGTTTTCCATGACATCTTTGGGATCATCCCCTCTGCAGAAACTCATATTCATGGATGAAAAATATCCCTTGCTCACACCCCCGAGTCTTGTGGAAAAACCGCAATTTAGCCAGTCAAGACCTTCAAAGTTTTTAAATTTCACAATAGGGATATTTTTTTTGCCGAATTTCTGTATATCTAATTTCATATTTCTATGTATAACCTCTTATAAAAAACAGAAAACAAAAGCATTTATGTATCAATTACAAAACAGCATCAAATGCGTTTTTAAATACCTTGATTTCTTTTCCGAGTATAGCCACGACATCAAATCTTACAGGATAATCCTCCGGTATGCCATGTCTTGTCATATAAAACATAGCACTTCTCGTAATCCTCTGAGCCTTACGATAGTCCACTGCTTCTTCCGGGAATCCGTTAGCATCAGACTCTCTGTACTTAACCTCTATAAAACACAGATAACCTTCATCATCTGCAATAATATCTATCTCTCCCGATTTACAGTAAAAATTTGTCTCACGGATATTGTAACCGGAATTTTGAAGGAAAAGCACTGCTTCATGCTCGTTATTAAATCCTACCTGTCTTTTATTCAAAGAAAATCCTTTCTATTTTAGAACTGCAGATCAAGCTTCTGCTTGATAGAATCAACCTTATCAACAAACATCAGAACTTCTACTACCGCTTCATACAATTCGGGAGGTATATAATCTCCGAAATCAAGTCTTGAAAGGGTTTCGGCCAGTTTTGAATCGTGATGCAGGGGCACCTTTGATTTCTTGGCTTCCTCGATGATCTTCTCAGCCAGATGCCCTTTACCGGTAGCTATAATCTTTGGCGCCTGATCTCCGGGTTCAAACCCAAGAGCAACGGCGGTTTTAACTTTTTTAACCATCGAGTTCTCCTTTCTTTTAAAAATATGTGCATTAAAGGGATGATGATAAAACTATACTATATAAACATCTCTATCAATTCAAGTGTATAAATGACCTTCTGTGTATGGGTGTCATCCCCAGCTCTCTTATAGCAGCCATATGTGCTGCAGTGCCATATCCTTTATTTGATGCAAAGTCATAGCCCGGATAAATGCTGTCATATTCTACCATCATCCTGTCCCTGGTGACCTTTGCAACTATACTTGCAGCAGCTATAGAAACACTTTTTGCATCACCCTTTATTATACCAACTTGGCTAATGCCTATGTCAGGGATATGCTCCGCATCTACCAAAAGCATGTCCGGTACATATTTCTCCCCGGTTTTGGGATTTTTAAGATTCTCAATAGCCTTTTTCATAGCCTTTAAAGTGGCCTGTTTAATGTTTATCTCATCGATAACACCGCTGTCTTCCATACCAAAACCGACAGCTACCGCTTTATCCATGATTATATCATAGAGCTCTTCACGCTTTTTCTCTGAAAGCTTTTTGGAATCATTAAGATACAATATCTCTTCATCCTTGGGCAGTATAACTGCGCCGGCTACGACTGGGCCTGCAAAAGGTCCGCGTCCCACCTCATCGATCCCGCATATATATTTTTTATCGGCAAACTTATACTCGAACTCCTTCATGGTCTCTATGCGGGCACGTTCTGCCTCTAATTTTGCGAGTGCTTTCTGTTCTTTTTCTTCTTTCTTAGTCATATCAAGGCATCTCCAAAGTAATTTTCCCGAGTTTCTGAGTCCTGAAATCTTCTATCAGAATTTTCGAGGTCTTTAAAAGGTCTATCTCCGCACCTTTCTTAAGACATCCCCTCTTTTTCCCGATCATTTCAAGGATTTCAATCGCAGACACAGAACCGTCCCCTATCTCTATACCATATCTTTCATTAAGCACCTGAGGATAATCCTTTATAAGTATCTGTATCAGCTCGTAAGCCATATCCTCAGGGAATAGGATATCATCGTTTATCGAGCCTATAAATGCAATATGCAAGCCTGTCTTAGGGTCCTCAAACTTAGGCCAAAGGATACCGGGAGTATCGAGTAACTCCACATCCTTATTTATCCTGATCCATTGCTTTCCGGTAGTGACACCCGGCTTATTTCCTGTTTTAACACAGGCCTTACCTGCAAATGAGTTTATAAATGTTGATTTACCGGAGTTGGGGATACCTGCTATCATAGCCCTTAAAGGCCTTGCAAGTATACCTTTTTTGCGGTCTTTTTCTATCTTTTCCTGACAGGCCTTCTGTATGATCTCGGTGGTATTCTTTACTCCCGCTCCGGTCTTTGAATTTACTATACTTACGAAAAAGCCCTTATCTTCGTAATATTTCTTCCAAACCGCTGTTTTTTCAGGATCGGCCATATCCGACTTATTTAACAGTAAAACCCTGTACTTACCTTTAGCCAGTTCATCTATGTCGGGATTTTTGCTGCTGGCAGGTATCCTGGCATCGAGTATCTCTACCACTACATCGATAAGCTTTATGTTATCCTGCATCATCCTCTTGGCTTTTGCCATGTGACCGGGATACCAGTTTATGCTGTTGTTTCCGTAACCTTTTACGTTATCCGTTTTAGACATAATCCTATTACTCTCTCTTAATAAATTTGAATAATTTTATTCATTAAGGATCTTCAGTTCCTTTTCAATACCCTGCAGCTGTTCCTGACATTTTGCCGCAAGCAGGGTGCCTTCCTTATAGAGTTCTATGGACTCGTTTAATGCGATATCCTTCTCGGAAAGTTTCTTATTGATCTCTTCAAGACGGCTTAATGCCTCATCTATATTAAATGTTTCTTTATTCTCAGTACTCATGTTTTGTCCTTTCTTATTATTCCATGATACTTAATTATATTTATTGTGCCACAGATATTACCAATGTATATACATCTGTATTTATGTATCTTTACTTAACTGTAGCCGTAATATCTCCGTCATGCATCCTTATATTTATATCGTCTCCAGGCTTAACATCCGCTACATTTTTAACCGGCTTATTTTCTTTAGTGACATATCCGAATCCACCGACCAGTTTAGCTGTAGGCGAAAGACCGTTCAGTTCAGCCAAAAGCACCTCAAACCTGTTGTTATACTTTTGAAATATGATCTTTATGTTGCCGTTTATGCTATCGAGCAGATTCTTCGGACGATCCTTATATCCGGTATATATCAGTTTCAGCCTGGATGCAATGCTCTCTGACAGATTTTGCGTTCTATCCTTATGATCTTTATATATGTTACGTATATTCATGTCCATCAACTCGGAAAAATGCTTCAATCTGTCCTTTTTTTCGTTTAGTCTGTTCTGAGGACTGTTTTTTTCTATGTCGGAAAGTGTTGATTTAATCAAAAGCCTTCTGTTTTCAATGATTGCTTTCATACGGTCACGAATAGTATTTTTGAGTAATTCTATACGTGAAATATCCGTCATGACATCCGGGATGGTTTCCTCGGCAGCCTCAGACGGAGTAGCCACTCTCTTATCAGCCACAAAGTCTATCAAAGTCCAATGTCCCTGATGACCTACAGCCGATACTATGGGAGTCTTTGCTTCCGCTACCGCCCTGGCTATCCTTTCGTGGTTGTAGGAGTTCAGCTCTTCATCCGAGCCTCCGCCACGTCCGACTATAATGGTATCAAGTCCCATGCCATCAAGTGTCTTTATACCGTTTACTATAGTGCTTACAGCATTTACACCCTGTACATTTACATGGTAAAGTATCAGCTGTACATATGGATTACGTTTTTCGGCTATCTTACATATATCCTTTATGGCCTGACCGTTTTTAGAAGTGATGATACCTACTTGCTCAGGATGCTTTGGTATGGACTTTTTCCTTTCAGGAGCAAACAATCCTTCTGCCTCCAGCTTGGCTTTTAACTTTATAAATGCCAGATTTGCCTCGCCGTCACCGATGTTTTCTATGGTTGATACTATAAGCTGCACTTTTCCCTGTGCATCATAATACTCTAAACTTCCTGCTATAGCGACCTGCTGGCCCTTTTCAAGTTTAAACTTCAATGCATAGGCTGCAGTAGAATCCCACATGACACAGGGCAACAGTGCACTGTCATCCTTTATGGCGAAATAGTAATGCCTGCCTTTTTTACCGTCAAAGTTCGTGACCTCACCCTTAACCAGGATGGCTCTGAATTCATTTGTAGCATTAACGATATCCGAGATCATCCGGTTTATCTCTGAAACTGTCCTGTATTTTGCATAAGGGTCATCAAGGTCATTTACTGTTTCATTGTTTACCGGAGTAATTTCAGACGAATCTCTGATGATTTCGCCGGTTTCAGTATCCAGATAAACTCCTTCTTTACCGTCTACCGGTTTATACAACGGGCACCACCTTCTCAGTCCCTCTGGCAATTCATCCCCGCTGTAATACCAGTATTTATCCTCGGAATACCACTTGGCTCCAAATTTCTTAGCCTCGTCCTTATCCTTAAAAGGGACATTTAACTTAAAAAATGCCATAATACCTCAATATAAATATCTGTCTGTGATAAAGATCAATCATCCTTCTGGTTCATTTTGCTGATTATACCGAATGAATTGAGTCTGAACCATGCCCTGCCTATTATTTCTTCTTTCAGGACATTGCCCATGCTGGTAAATCTGCTGTCTTCTGAATTGTTTCTGTTGTCTCCGAGTACAAAGAACTCGTCATCATCAAGCTTTAACTCTTTTTCAGCAAGTCCGGAAACAATCATCGGCTCTGTATTTATAGGTTCTTCAAGTTTTTCGCCGTTGATATACACAAAGCCGTTTTTTATCTGGACTGTCTCTCCCGGCAGTCCTATAACACGCCTTATTCCATAATAACTGTGTTCATTGTTGCTTTTTTCAAATACGATCACGTCAAATCTTTCAGGTAAATCATCTCCTGTATAGCTCAAAAGATTGATAAGGACACTGTCACCGTTGCTTAAGACTCCTTCCATGGAGTTACCGACCATCTTGGTTTTTTCAACACAGAATTTTGTGACAGCCCATCCCGCCACAACCGCTCCGGCCAGTATGATCAGCCAGAACAGTATTTTCAATATGGTTTTAATGATCCTGCCTGTATGCTCTTTGCGGTCATAATCAAGATCATAACTAAAATCTATATTCATTAAAATCTCCGATCGAGTAAGCTAACTATTGGATTACTAACAATTATATATAGTCATTTTACATTATATAACAAATATTCAGAAAATACAAATAAAAATGAATGTAAAAAAAATCTAAAAAATAGTTTAAATTTTCTTTAATTTGTGTTATAATGTATAAGGTTAATATTTTCTGGGCAAAATTATGTGTATTTTTAATTAAACTTAATGCTTGGAGAGGTATGTATTGCATTTAAAAGGCAAATAAAAATCAGGAGGGTTTATTTAAATGGCAATGACATTTGAACAGCTGGTAAAGTATGCCAGAGATAATGAGTGTTCAGACATTCATATCACCGTAGGTACTAACCTTGCTATCAGAAGGTTCGGTACTCTTATGATACTCGATGACGTTCCCACTGCGGACGAGTCCAGAGAAATGATTTTCTCTATCCTGGATGAACAGCAGCGTAAGTATGTTAGCAGCGGTAAGGACCTTGATGTCGGTGTTATGCTTCCCGGCGGCAACCGTATCCGTGCAAACATCTACCATCAGAGAAATAACCTGGCAGCCAGCATCCGTCTCTTCCAGAACAAGATCCCTACATTCGAAGAGTTAGGACTTCCCAGCGCAGTTCATGATCTGGCCCGTACCCCCCGTGGACTTATATTGGTTACAGGACCTACCGGTAGCGGTAAGTCTACCACACTTGCTTCTATCGTTGATTTCATCAACAGCACCGAAGCTCGTCATATCATGACAATTGAGGACCCTATCGAGTACGTATATCCTCATAACAAGGCTATGATCCACCAGCGTGAGGTTGGTAAGGATGTTGAGACCTTCTCAGGCGCTCTTCGTTCTGCACTCCGTGAGGACCCTGATATCATCCTCGTAGGTGAAATGCGTGACTTCGAGACTATATCAGCTGCTATTACCGCAGCAGAGACCGGTCACTTGGTTCTTTCTACACTGCATACCACATCAGCATCACAGACAGTTGAACGTATCATTGATGCCTGCCCTCTTGAAGGCCAGAATCAGATCCGTGCTCAGTTCGCCAACGTTATCCGAGGCGTATTCACACAGCAGCTGCTTCCCAGAGCTGATGGCACCGGCCGTGTACTTGCTACTGAGGTACTTGTTGCTACCACCGGTATTGCAAACCTTATTCGTGAATCAAAGACCATCCAGATTCCTTCAATGATCCAGTCCGGTAAGCAGCTCGGCATGCATACTATGAATGACGACCTTGCTAACCTCGTACATTACGGCATCGTAACCAGGACTGAGGCTCTTAAGGTTTCATCAGATCCTGCTACACTTCAGAAAATGATTGTTAACGCGATGTAATCTGTCGAATGCTCCGAAGGAGCGTTTGACACGGCGACAAAAATGCGTAGCATTTTTGTTGGGAATACGGCGACAAAAATCCCTCAGCTTAAGCTGAGGGATTTTTTTAACCTTTTACCGACTTAATAAACTCCTTCAATTCCTCCATCTTCTCCGTCATGGTCTTCCTGCCTATCTGATACACTCTCTCGAGCTCCTCAGGATCCTTAACCATACCACTGATATTTAAACTCTCCGGAGGTCTGATGACAAATGCATTACCAGCCTGCTCCTGTCTTGATACATAAAGTATCTCTGCATTGTACTTTATATGTCTGTCGGCCACCGCACCAACAAAATTCGGATATTTGTGGTACTTAAACTTTATCATCTTCATGTGCTTGTTCTTTTCCTTAACAAAACCAAGCGGCTGAGTAAGGATAACTACATTCTTAAGGTATCCGAGTTTCTCGAAGCCCCTAAGCGGTATGGAATCGGCTATGCCTCCGTCTAAGAGCTTAGTCTTATCTACTTCAACAATCTTAGACAATATCGGCATGGATGCTGAAGCCCTGATGAGTTCTATATCCTCATCATCCCCGTTTTCAAGCTTGTAATACACCTCGCAGCCTTTTTCCACGTCGGTAGCTACCACATAAAACTCCATCGGGTTTTCTTTGAATGCTTTTCTGTCAAATACATCCAGTTCATTAGGCACTGTCTGATAACAGAACTTTGCATTAAATATATTTCCTGTCTTTATAAGGTTTCCGATACCGACAAACCGTTTATCGTTACAGAAACGTTTATTATATCTGATGGCACGCCCGGGCTGTCTTGACTTGTAATTGCAACCGAATGCCGCTCCTGCTGATACACCGATGGCTCCGTCAAATTCTATCCCGTTTTCCATCATCACATCTGTTACTCCGGCAGTGAACATGCCACGCATTGAACCACCTTCCATAACCAGACCAAGTTTTGTATTTTTTCCCATATATACTTTATTCTTTCTGTAATCTTTTCTTTATTACATTATGAAACACAGAACCCTAACAGTTCTTAAAGAAAACAAGCGCAGATGCAATGCACCTGCGCCCGTAAGTAGCGTATCTGGTATAGAAATTAACGGATAACTTCCTTAACCTTAGCAGCCTTACCTGTTCTCTGACGAAGGTAGTTAAGCTTTGCACGTCTAACCTTACCATGTCTTACAACTTCGATCTTTACAACAATGGGTGAATGTAAAGGCCAAGTCTTTTCAACGCCTACGCCGTTAGAAATCTTTCTGACGGTGAAGGTCTCTCTGGCACCGCCGTTCTGCCTCTTAGTTACTACGCCTTCGAAGATCTGCTGTCTCTCACGGTTACCTTCCTTAACAAGTGAAGAAACCTTAACGGTATCTCCTACTCTGAAGTCGGTGATTTCGCTTTTAAGCTGAGCATCTTCAATCTGTTTGATAATATCGTTCATTTTGAACCTCCTGATATTTTGATGTTCTTACTACTTTGTATAAAACGCTCACCGCGTACCCATTGATTTCAGACTCCGTACAGAGGAACACCAATTATTCACAAATACTACTTATACCATAATCCTAAAATAATTGCAAGCACTTTTTTATAAATTATGTTCTTTTAAAAATTTTCTATCTTTCTTATCAAGTTCAACCTTATCCATGAGGTCGGGACGCCTCTCTATAGTGCGAAGTAATGACTGCTCACGTCTCCAGCGTTCAATGTTGGCATGATGCCCTGAAAGGAGTACATCCGGTACACGCTTTCCCATAAACTCCTCAGGTCTCGTGTACTGAGGATACTCTAAGGTGTTTCCCTCAAAGCTCTCATCCGATGCAGAATCATCATTATTTAATACACCCGGTACCAGTCGGGACACAGCATCCATGATACAGATGGCAGGCAACTCTCCGCCGGTCAATACAAAATCACCAAGCGAGATGTAGTCATCTACTTCCATCTCAAGCACTCTCTCATCTATACCCTCGTAATGCCCACACAGGAAAATCAGATTTTCTTCCTGTGCCAGCTCCTTAGCCACCTCCTGTGTAAAGGTGCGTCCTATCGGAGAAAGATATATTAGTTTCCCGGGTTTCTTTAAAAACTGTCTGGCCGCCTCGCATGCCTTATATACTGGCTCTGCCTGCATGACCATCCCTGCTCCTCCGCCATACGGATAATCATCCACACGGTTATGCTTATTGCAGGCATAATCCCTGATGTCTATGACATTCAGATCTATCAGGCCTTTTTCTATGGCTCTTCCCATAATACTTGTATTCATGGCCGACTCGACCATATCTTTAAAAAGTGTAAGTACTACAAAATTCATATCTTATACCTTTTTACTACCTATTCAGTTCTTCCTCGGGAATAATACTCATTGCATACTTTATAAACTTCTCGTTATCTATAGGCCATTTATCCAGAGCCTTGCTGCCTACCTTAATTGTTATTCTCTCACGAGATTCAAATCTTACATACAGATCATATTCTGAGTCATTTTCATCATGTGAGAAAAACAAACCGTTATTTTCAGCCACGTTCTCTTCATCAAGAAGTTTCAGCACTCCTTCCATAAAGGCATCGTCCACTTCCTGACTGTACTGGATAATTACATATGAAGGACCCATACCATCAAAACGTGATTCATATTTGCCATCATCGTTCTTTTTTATCTCCCATGAGTATGTTCCTTCACCTAAACCTTCTATATTATAATGATTCAGGCACAGTACAAAACTTTTAATCTCTCTTGACTCTATAGTCTTGGGCATATCGGTTGAAAAGTCCTTTACTGCACGCTCTTCTTCGATCTTGTCTTCAGGTACAAATTTATAACTGTGACTCTCTCCGTCAAGTATTTCTTCGTAAGCATAGAGATATCCATTTTCATTTATCTCAAGCTGGGACATAATACCAAAGCTTTTTCCGTATTCACCGCTTGCATTATAGATATATGTTACATCCCCTGTTTTTTCAATAGCAACATCGAACTCTTCAGGAGTCTCCATGCCACTCCACCAGGTCGCATACATTTTATTGCCGACAAATTCTATAACAGTACTTCCATTTTTATCGTACCATTTCCCTATAGGCATACCTTCTTCTCCTTCTATATTTATAGGTATATCTGTTGTCTCCGGCTCTGTAGGTGCAGGTGTCTCAGTGATTTCAGGCTCTGTAGGTGTGGGCGCATCTGTAACCTCAGGTTCTGTAGGAGTGGGTGTATCCTTGGTCTCAACCACGGTAATTGTCGGCGTATCTGTAACCTCTGCCTCAGTGGGTGCAGAAGTAGTCTCTGTAATGGACTCTGTCAAAGTCGTTTGAGGCGCATCTGTTACTTTATTATCATTGTTATCCGAAGTACATGCTGAAATTAGCATTACGCTCATGACCAGCATAGCAGAAAATATAATTTTCTTTTTCACCTATATTCTCCATTCTATAAGCCCGGAAGAAGATGTACCTTAATTATTTTCTTCTCCAGATCCGTCTCTAAGATGCAATCCCTGATGGCAGGTATCAGCAGTTCCTTACCGTCATTCTTCTCAACCACATAAACATCATTGGCTGCTGAAGTCATAACGTCCTGCAGTACACCGATCTTATTTCCTTCTTCATCAACTATATCCAACCCGATCAGATCACAGATGAAATACTCATCTTCACCAAGATCTACGGCATCTTCTCTATCTATCAGCAGATCACACTGCCTGTATTTTTCAATCTCATTACGGTCATCCATACCCGTGAACTTTAAGATAACCATGTTTTTAAAGAACTTTACGCTCTCTATCTCGCATTCTAAAGTTTCTTTTTTCTTATTAATATATACTTTCTTAAGCTTTTTAAATCTCTGAGGATCATCCGTGGTAGGAAAAACATTTACCTCTCCATGAACCCCATGAGGTGAGGTTATCACACCCACTCTTAATCTGTTATCGTTTTCCATATTTTCCTTTGACTGATTCACTTTATACAATACATTACCTGTTAAGATTCTCTTTAGGATGACAGAATATCTTTCCGCTAAGAGAAAGAAAGGACATGTCCTTTAAAAAGACATGCCCATAAAGACTAGACTCAGCGAGTCCGCCCTGATTGTGCGGATCACACAATATCTACTACAACTTTTCTGTCATCCTTTGCAGCAGCGGCAGCCCTGACAACCGTACGTATGGACTTAGCAATACGGCCCTGTTTTCCTATGACCTTTCCCATATCCTCCGGCGCAACCTTGAGTGAGACCGTAACTTGCTCTTCGGTCTCTGTCTCGGTTACCTCTACCTGTTCCGGATGATCTACCAGTGATGTAGCAATAATTCTAACTAATTCCTTCACTGCTTATCACCTCTCAGATTATTTTTCGATTCCGGCCTTCTTGAAAAGCTTTCCAACGATGTCAGTAGGCTGTGCGCCATTATTTAACCACTGCTTTGCTGCATCCTCATCAATCTTGAATGCTGCAGGCTCCTGATTAGGATCATAAGTACCGATCTCTGCGATAAATCTACCATCTCTGGGTGATCTCTCATCAGCTACGATAATACGATAGATAGGGTTCTTCTTAGCACCCATTCTTCTTAATCTGATCTTTACTGCCATTGTATATTCACCTCCTAATTAAATTTTTCTATTTATACTGATTCGATATTACCGAACAGTCATTAGAACATTTTGTTTTTGCCGAAGAACGGCATCTTGAAGCCTTTCTTTCCGGGCTTCATAGCTCCCGAGAACTGCTTCATGACCTTCTTGGTCTCGTTGAACTGCTTGATAAAGCGGTTAACCTCTGCGATATCAACACCTGATCCCCTTGCTATCCTGTTCTTACGTGAGACATTCAGCAGATCGGGATTGGCTCTTTCAGCCTTTGTCATGGAACCGATAATGGTTTCAGCCTGCTTTAATGCAGCTTCTCCGCCGCTCATATCGGCATCTTGGACATTTCCGACATTCATACCCATGCCGGGGAGCATCTCCATGATCTTGGACAGACCGCCCATCTTCTTCATGGAAGCTATCTGATCTAAGTAATCATTAAAATCAAACTCAGCCTTACGAAGCTTCTTCTCAAGTTCTTTGCTCTTTTCTTCATCTACAATAGCTTCAGCTCTGTCGATAAGTGAAAGGATATCACCCATGCCAAGAATACGTGAAGCCATTCTGTCAGGATAAAACTGCTCAACATCTGTGAGCTTTTCACCTGTACCGATATACAGTATAGGCTTTCCTGTAACATGCTTTATCGAAAGTGCAGCACCGCCACGGGTGTCGCCGTCAAGCTTTGTAAGTATAACACCTGTGATCTCAAGCTTTGAATTAAAGGTCTCGGCTACATTTACCGCATCCTGACCGGTCATGGCATCTACAGTAAGTACCGTATGATCGATGTTGACCTCATTCTTAACTGTAATGAGCTCTTCCATCATCTCCTCATCGATGTGGAGACGGCCGGCGGTATCTATGATCACAACGTTTTCGTTATTGTTCTTAGCGTGCTCCAAAGCAGCCTTTACGATGCTGACAGGAGCATGGCTTGTACCCATTTCGAAGAAATCAACGCCTACCTTACCGGCATTAATCCTCAACTGGTCTATAGCAGCAGGTCTGTAAATATCACAGGCTACAAGCAAAGGCTTTCTGCCCTTTGACTTAAATTTGCCTGCAAGCTTAGCTGCCATGGTAGTTTTACCGGCACCCTGAAGACCACACATCATGATGGTGGTTATCTCGTTACCGGGCTTAAGCTCTATCTCAGTGGTCTCACTGCCCATCAGTGCAGTAAGCTCTTCATTAACTATCTTTATAACCATCTGACCGGGTGTCAGGGAATTCATAACATCCTGACCTACGGCACGTTCGGTAACACTGTTAATAAAGCTCTTTACTACCTTAAAGCTAACATCCGCTTCAAGCAGTGCCATCTTTACCTCTCTCATGGCTGCCTTAACATCGGCCTCCGAGAGTCTGCCCTTACCCCTCAGGTTTTTAAAGACATTTTGTAATTTTTGACTTAATGACTCAAATGCCATCCTGTAATCCCTTCTATAATAAACCAATTAAGAAGATATCAGATTCGAAATCTCTTCTAACTTTTTACTTACTTCAATATTACTGTTTTTCTCTTTTGTTTCTTCTACAATCTCCGAAACTCTGTCCAGCTTTTTCAAAAACCCGAGCTTGTCTTCAGCTTCCTGAAGTTCTTTGGAACATCGTTTCACTATATCTCTTACTCCCTGTCTGCTGATACCTACCTGCTCAGCTATCTCGGCCAGCGAATAATTATCAAGGACATAGCTTTCAAATATTTCTTTCTTATGGTCGCTCAAAAGAGGTCCGTAAACATCATAGAGCCTGGTAAGCTCGACTATCTCTTTTAAAGCATCATCAGCATTTACTGTACTCATATATTCTGTAGTCTGTGAAATCACAGTTTTAAACACTTTACTCGAAACCATGTGTAAAGTTTTTTTCTTTACACCTCGGATAGTATATACCGCCTTTACTGATTTGTCAACTACTTTTTTATATTTTGTTATATTTATTTATCAAATAAACTATGCTGATCATACTGCTTTCTGTATACTCCCGGAGCCATACCCGTTATGTTCTTGAAAGCATTGGAAAAGTTATGTACATCCGAGAACCCTATAGAGAATGCCACTTCTGACACAGTGGTGTTGGATTCGGTCAGTATCGACTTGGCATACTCAATCTTTTCCTTTAAAATATACTGTTTCAGTGGTACTCCGTTCATCTTTTTAAAGAATGTTGTAAGATACTTTTCATTATACTCAAAATACCTTGCAAGCTCCTCTATTCTCAGGCTTTCGGATATATGCCAGGATATAAATGTTTTTATGTCGGAGTTTAACTGCTCTTTTGAATGAAGCTCTTTAGTTACTGCACTCTCTTTTGTCTGAAGAGCTATCTCCATCAGCAAAGCTCCGGTCAGGTAGTTGTTAAGATGCTGATCTCTGTAACGCTTATCCGAGTCCTGAAGCTCCTTTAGCAGGATAACTACACGCTCCTTGTATTTACAAGGTGCCTGTCTCTGTATAATCAAGCGCTCATTATTATCTACATCTGATAATTCTTCGGCATCGAAATGTACCCAATAAAAGGAACAGTAACCTGATTTGGTCCCCTTCTGTATCTTTGAAGGTGACATGATCAAGTATTCTCCCTCGTTTACTCTAAAATCCACACCGTCACATTCAATACATAGGGTACCCTCTGTGACCAATACAAGTTCATAGTCCACAAGCTCCCTAGTCATATGTATCCAGTTATCATTTGGTGCAATAAAACGGCCGCTCCAGTGGTAGTTGAAGCCGGAGCGTAAATTAATATAGATAGCTTCCATTTCGAACTCCTTCTATGATATCACGGATTGCTCCGTTTCTTCGAAACTCTCGCAATCCTACCCCCACCATATAATACTCCACCCCTTCGGGGCGGAGCCGTGTCATAAGGAATCTTCCCGACATTTCATGTCGGGCCCCTCCTTACGACCTATCATATAACATTTTCACACCAAATGCAACATTTTAGTATTTTATTGTGAAGGATATTGTTTTATAATGTTTACATAAAGAAGATTGAACTTGTTAACTACACTACAAATAACATTAATATACCTAAGGAGGCACTAAATGATCAACACCAAGTACACCCTTTACCCGTTAACTTCTGTTAAGCTTACCGATGCTTACCTTATTAATGCTTTCGAGAAGGAAGTTAAATATCTCACCTCGCTCGATACAGAAAAGCTGCTCGCGGGCTTTTATGAGACTGCAGGTATTGAAAAAGAAGGACTTACCCGTTACGGCGGATGGGAAAATATGCTCATAGGCGGACATACACTCGGACACTATCTTGCAGCATGTGTTTATGCATTTGAATCTGGCAACTCTACCAAGGGACAAAAGGATAAGCTTCTTTCCATCATAACCCATATAGTAAAAGGGCTGAACGAATGTCAGGATGCTTTAGGGACCGGATTTATCTTCGGTGCGGTAATACAGGATAAAAATAATGTCGAGCTTCAGTTTGATATGGTAGAGCATGGCAAAACCGATCTTATCAAAGAGTCCTGGGTACCGTGGTATACACTGCACAAGATTTATGAAGGATTACTTGCAGTTGTAAAGATGCCTGCTACCATAGCAGATTACAATACAGCCTCCGAAAAAGTCATTGAAGAAACAAAGGCTACTGCTCTTAAAGTTCTTTCATCTCTTTCCGACTGGACCTACGGCAGGACTTCAAGCTGGGATGAAAAGACACATCGTCAGGTACTGGATATTGAGTACGGCGGAATGAACGATGTACTTTTTGACACATATACATTTACAAACAATCCTAAGCATCTTGAGGCTGCATGGGCATTTGTTGACAAACAACTCTATGATAAGATGATCAATGCA
>JAEEGJ010007453.1_pt1 | contig 31344 bp, 19 predicted proteins | sample 8958761 | NCBI WGS metagenome assembly JAEEGJ01 (sample SAMN16246546, study PRJNA631951) | gut metagenome | biome: gut microbiome; feature: rumen; material: RS-attached | host: Bos | place: Iran: Karaj | collected 2018-10
CTATATTGTAGAGGGCGTTCACACACATGCTGATGATGGCGGGAACGGAAAACTGCAACACCAATTTCGGGATGCTTTCTGTGCCAAAGGAATTAAGGCGCTTGGAGTAAAATTCACTCATCGGCGCCAAAGATAGAAAAAGGTACAAGCCTATGCAAGTTCCTTGGAACTATGTTTTTTTAGGAAGTAGGTGTTAGGTTATAGGTCTTAGGAGACCCCGCTTGCACGGCACCAATCGCAGGCACGGTACTAATCACATTGTCACCCCGGATTTATTCCGGGGTCACCTTACACGGCACCAATCGCAGACACGGTACTAATAACAGGCACGGTACCAATCTAAACAGCCACTTGATTCTTCCCGTTTCCTTTGGCGACATACAGCAGTTTGTCGCTTTCGGCGATGAGGTCCGTAATCTGCGACACCTCCGCACCCTTTTGCGATGAAATCCCTAGTGAAATCGTCACCGGAATCCTCGTATCCATCCACGAGAATATGTGGTGCGCGATAGCCGCGCGCAGCTTCTCGGCGCGTTTCTTGGCGTCTTCGGGCGTAATCCCGTTCATCAATAGCAAAAACTCCTCGCCGCCGTAGCGGGCGAGCAAATCGGAATCGCGCTTTTCGTCACTCAGCAACCGTGCGATTTCCTTCAAGACGAGGTCCCCGCACTGGTGCCCCCACGTGTCGTTCACTTGTTTAAAATCATCGACGTCGATCATCACGATGTTGATGAACGTGTCGTTACGGCGGGCATAGACAAGTTCACCGGCGGAACGTTCCATGAACGCCTGGCGGTTCAAAATTCCTGTCAGCGGATCCTTTGTCGCCGCTTCGTAAAGCTCACGGCTGAACGCTTCTTCGCTCGGGTCCTTGTAAGCGACCTTCAAAACCATCTTGCCAATCTGGAGCCTGTTGTCGGAATCGAGAATCTGCTTGTGCACGAAGTTCCCGTCGACAAATGTACCGTTGGTGCTGCCGAGGTCTTCGACTGTCACGCTCCCTCCGTCAAAGGAAAGGGCGCAATGCCTGCGGCTTACCAGTTCGTCTTCGAAGCGGATGTCTGCGTCTTGCCCGCGACCGAGAACAACAGTTCCCCTTTCGAGCGGAATCTGTGCAAACTGATTTTGCGGATACAGGACAATCAAATGCGGATGTACCACCATCTGGTCGAATTGGATGGTATTGTCGTTGCTCATGATGGTTTCGTCTTCCATATTTTTCCGTCACCTCGGGGTCAGTTTTCCTCTATCGGAAATCTAAGTATATGTGACGAAAATCAAACCGTTTTTCTCGAAATTTTCATATGATACACTTATTGTAAAATTAAATTTATAAACATGTTGAAAGGTTGTGGATTGATTGGTGGATTCGCTTACATAAATTTTTTTTCACAATTCTTTAGAAGAAAAATTTCCCTTTTTTCCTTAAAAAAAGTAGATTTCGTGACGGTGTGGCTTATCAAGAAGGCCGGTCTTTTTGTTATGCCTCAGTGGATTAAAGAACCTAAATGGATGAAAAATATGAAAAAACGTTATGACGCTTTGCAAAGAATTGCATTGATGCTGGTTCTGCTCCTTCTTGGAGCGCAGGGGGCGTGGGCTGACTTACGTCGTAAGGACAACACGATGTGCTCGCCGAAAGTTCACTTTAAAGTTCCTGATAGTTGGACGAGAGCGTACATTGTTATCGGTGGTTCTGCTCAACCGATGCCCGTACCTGATGAAAATGGCTGGACAGTCATTGATTTTAGCACAAAAGCTGTGGGTACGAACAGCGATGACCTTTTCTTTATTAACAGCGTTGCAGACAACACCTGCCAACAGAAGTGCGTGACTCCAGGTGGGTTTGGCATAAGGAGCAATGATGCTCGTTCTGCCGGTTTCTCTTGCGGTACGTTCGAAAAGGGCAGCAAATCCTGGGTTGATGGTGGCGATGTCTGGATTCAGGACCATCCTGATGTTAAGCAGTCTGGTAAGACTTATATCACCTACGAAGAACCGAAAGTTTTTGACTTCTACATCTTCTTGCCGAATAATACGACATGGAAGAGTGCCGAACCTTATATTTCTGAAACCGATGCCAGTGGCAAGACGAAAGAAGTTGCGATGTACAATGACGGCGCAAACTGCGGTTGGTACTACAGGCGCTATATCGATGAAGAATTCCCGGCAAGTGTCGTTGTTCATAGAAGTGATGATACCAAGCTGGAAGATGCTATCGGTATGAATGGCGCATGGGAAGAATCTGGCGCTGCCGAACCTATTCCTTTGAAGGATTTGTTTGATCTTTATTCGACTGAACCAGGTTATAATAAAGCGATTTATTTCGTAGCGGATGCTGAAGAATCTCAAAAACTCCCTAGCCAAAATCAGGGCTGGTACGTAAAACGCCCTGATGTGACGGGCAAGTGTGGTTATGACTTGGCTGCTATAATTTACGATACCGATGCTAGCTTGCATGGTGCATTTACTTGCAACCCGGACTGGTTCTCAGGTATTGAAGGCCAAACTCCCGGCGCCGCGGCTAATGCTTGCTACTCTTCGACTGCCAAGTTCAATGTGATTTCCAGTGCAGATGGTGTTGTTCCCTGTATTGGCGTGACCAAGGGAATGGTGGAATCTACGCTTGACCCGAATACAAAGAAGATGAAGTTGACCGCAACGGGTAGAAAGTGCTTTGGTTCTGATGCTGATAATGCTTTTGCTGCGATGTTTAATTTTACACAAGGTGTCAACGAAAAGTATTGCTTCAATATGCCTTTCGAACAAGCTGCCGATGGCAAGTTTGAATTTGAATCGGATACTTACCAGAGCCCTGGTGCAACTGTTCAAGGTGGTTTCTATCCGGCTGAAGAACCGCCTTCTGCGGACATGATGATTTCTGAACGTTTGCCTGCTGCTGAAAACAAGCGCAAGGCCGAAGGTCCGGTCTATTTCTGCGGTGACCAGGAACCTTCTCAGACTCCGCTTGGTCTCCGTACAATTCATTCGACGGAAGGCGTTCCGATGAGCGATTTGATATGTAATGGCCCGGGCTGGGATGGCGGTGTTGATTGCGATGGTTACTTCAAAGGTGGTTCTGAATTCACAATCGGTGAAAACGCAATTGCTACGCAGATTTCTAGAAAGCTCGGTGTGACTTGGAATGGCGACGGTTGGGCTTGGAGTTGCAGTGGTTTGGCTATGCCGGATAATTGGCCGACATATGCTGAAGGCTCTGAAACTAAATCTACAGCTCAAGGTGCTACCTATCGTTGGACTTCTGGAAAGTCTGATGCGACCGTCCTTACAACAGCCGGCCGTAACCAGCATTTCTGCTTTGAATCTCATGCAAACTTCCGCTTTAGACCAGGTTTGAAGTTCAGCTTCCGTGGTGACGACGATATTTGGGTCTTCATTGATAACAAGCTGGCTGTGGACCTTGGTGGTACTCACCTTGCCGCTCCGGGTTATGTGGATTTGGACAAGTTCATGCCGACTGCCGAAGTGGGCAAGAGCTATGACATCGATATCTACTTCTGCGACCGTCGTACCACGATGAGTAACGTCCACATCAAGACGAACATGTTCATCGAACAGACGACCGGTATTATTCCTGAAGGTAAGCAGGATACAAAGGCCTTCATTGAAAAAGGTGATAACATCTACAAAATCTGCTACAAGAAGTCTGGTGGTGGTTCTTGTGCTGCCGCTATGGGCGGTGGCGGTGAAAAGACGCTCTGCGCTGATCAAATTAAGGATAAGATTTCTTATATCTTCACGCAAGACAAGACTGGTCAGGATGCTTCCAAGCAAAAGATTGGCTCCGATGCTTTCGATGCAAATCCTGTCCAGTATGATGGCGGTATCGATGTTTCTACACCTTACGCTCCGGTTATCAACGAAGACAAACTCAAATCCATCCTTCCGAGCGGTAAGTACTACCTTATCATCAAGATTGGCTCTGACCAGAAGGCTATCGAAATTACCATCAAGGGTTCTCTCGCTGTTGCAAACCGCGATGCCGTGACTGTCGATGATAACGGCAACTTTAGCCTCCCGTACGAATTCAAGTCTCAGGCCATGGCTTCTAACCCGAATGAAGACGGCTCTATTGATGTCAATCAGATGATTCCGCTCTATGTGGCTGCTATGTTGGATCCTTGTAATGGTGCTGCGACTTGCAATGATCCTCTCGAAATGCAACTTTCTGCGGGTCAAGAATATAGTTTGCAGGTCAGCAATCCCAAGGCCCAGTTCTACGCCATGAAGAATGGTAAGCTGGAAGTCTTTAATCCTGCTTCAACGCGCAAGATTGGTGAAGACGGTTTTGATGTCATCTACGTGACTATTCCGTTCGACGAAATGGTGGAAAAGGCTGTGGAAAATGTTTCCATCAACGTGAAGGGTAGCGCACGCAAGGCTGAACTCAAGTTCTTCGTGCCGAGACTCGTGTTTGTGGATACTGACTCTACGTTCAAGGTTGTGACGGGAGACAAGAATTCTGATGATCCTCGCATGAAGGGGTCCACTTATAATTTCTATCTGGTTGCACTTAACGCAGATGATTCTCCGTGTACCGATTGCAATTTTAAGCTGACGCGGGGTTCCAAGACCTCTGAAGGTGTAATGATTATTGATGGCGGCGAAGTCGTGAATGGCCGTGCCAAGATTACAATCCAGTCTTCCAAGGAATTTTGCAGAGAGGGTGACGGACCGAAATGCAAGGGTGCCGCTACGCTTCACGTTTTTGGCCCGAGTCCTCTTACGCAGGCTACTTATGACAACATGGTATTCAATGAACCGCCGGTTCCGTATCCGCTGTTTGCCGACATCTTTGATGTCCATGGTGCAAAAACCGAGAGCGCAATCAATGTCCCGGCTCCGTACTACAGTGCCGATAAGGAATACCTTGACGGTATTGGCGACTCCGTGGTTATTTACTACCATCGTGAATTCCATAAGGACTCTCTCCCGGATAATATTGCCGTGTTCTGGGAAAGTGAAAAGGACTCTGTGCTCTTTGATCATGCTGAAATCCTGAAAGGTGCTGCTTGCGGTACTGCTAAGGGAGCCAAGACGGATTCGACATGCTTGGCGAGAATTACTCTTGGTGGTAAGCAATTCTCCAAGGATGTGAAGACCGATGGTACGGGTACGGTTAAGTCCTGGATTTCATGCGCACCTCGTGGTGTGCCTGTAACCTTGATGAATAAAAGTGCTGTCCTCGACCGCATTGCACCGCTGATCCTCTCTGCAAGGGCTGTTACCGACACAGCCGCTGGTAAGAACGCTCAGTTGAGAATCTCGTTCTCTGAACCGGTCCAAAAGACTGAAGCTGGTGAACAGCAGGGCGATAAGGTGTTCTCCTTCTACATCAATGCTGGCAAGGAACATCATTATGTAGATTACATCCCGGTTCTTTCTGGTGTTTCTTATGGTAACAAGCTCGACTCTGTCCAGACAATCTTCTACAGCCAAACTTCTGAATTCCCGCAGGCTGGTGACTATATCCACTTTAGAGGAATAAATGGCACCGGTCTAATCATGGACCAATCTAACTATAAGGCCGTTACTGATTCTAATCCGGATGCCAAAGAGATCCGTCCGGCTGATGAATACAATTGGAACATTGCTCCGGCATACGATTCTGACCCGAGCGTCCGTGTCCCGTCTCCGTGGGCTTTGATTACGGGTGCCGTGAACGCTTACGCTGTAAGACTTATCCCGGATGCCGTCGGAAGTATTCCGCTCACGCCGTCTGAAGCTGCAAAGCTCCCGGATGTCGAAGCGTTCACCTTCGATGCCTACAAGGATGAAAGCGACTTCAAGAAGGCTCTTATCAATAAGGATGTCAATGTTGATCCGAACCTTGCCAACTACGGCTTTGTGCCGCATGGCTGGTTTGTCAAGAGCGACATGAGCGCCTTGATTGTCCAGGATACTACGACTCAGGCTGCAATCGGTAACAACTATGCATCTGTCTTCTTCAACTACGAACTCCAGTTCTTCACGAACCTCGGTTCTCATGTGTTGACCAAGAAGGGCCGTATCTACTGCGATGACGCAATGAACAAGAAGGAAAATGGCCGATTCTACTTCGAAGGCAGAAACTGCGTCGATAAGCCGAAGAACTTCTTCATCGTGTGGAACATGAAGTCTGACAAGGAACGCCTCGTGGGTTCTGGCGCCTACATCGCCAAGTTGAAGACTTATGTCCAGCTTGCTAACTTCGGTAAGAAGAACAAGAACGACAAGAGCCAGATGTGGGGTGTTCGCCACAACACGAAGGTGATTGGTAGCTTCAACGTCGAGAATAGCAAGTAATCGACTTCGATAGAATTTCAAAAGCCTCCCTTACGGGAGGCTTTTTTCTATATTTCATGACATGCGAAAGATTTTAATTATTGCCTCTTTGTGTGCTTTGGCTTGGGCCGGATCGCCAACTGACTTGGATTCTCTTTTCCGTGGAAACGAATACAAGCCTGCTCTTAGTTCGTCGCTTCGCGATACGTCGTCGAGTATTCCGGCTAAGGTCGCTGCCAAGAACGACAAGTCTGATGGATTCTATATGCTCCAGTTTGAAGCTGTGGGCGATTTCGATGCCGCTCAAAGGCGTAAGGCTCAGCTTTCTGCAAGTACCGGATACACCATCCAGGTCGTATTCGATACGCCGTTCTACAAGCTGCGTGCAGGTGGATGGAACAAGCGCAAGATTGCCGAAGACAAAGCCCGCGAACTCTCCGCATACAACATTCCTGCGTTTGTCGTAAAGATCCGCTAGGCAAAAGAGACCCCGCAACAGAGTGCGGGGTGACAATAGAGAATAGGATTTTTCTTAAAACACTCCCAGTGCTTGTTTGATGCCGTGCTCGTCAAGCGCGGATTTGAACAAGGCTCGTTCTTCCGGCGAAACATAAGCCATTTTGCGCTCGTTGTCCGGCCTCTTGGAACGGTCACGGACTTTTATTTCTTTGTTCGTAAGCGAGTAGAAGAATGGCCCTGTCTTGACGAACTGCTTTTCGTGCAGCGCCTGTTTGATGGTCTCGTTCAGTACGTCTTCCATCTTCGGACCGATGCGGTCGATGTGGTGCAATTCCAAAATTCTCTGCATCAGAAGTTCGCTATGGATGGGCGATTCGTTGTCGACGTAGAACTTCAACTGTTGGATAAGCTTGTCTGTAGAAAGTTCCAAAATCGGCAAGTCGTCCGGAGTCCCTTCAATGGCCATATGCGTTACAGTGTACGGCTCTATTCTGGGAGACTGGTCTTGTGAATCGTCTTCATCGTCGATGCTTTCGCTTTCTTCTTGGGGTGGCGGTGCAACGCTTTGTTCAATCGCGATTGTCGTCACGAGGTTTTCTGTTTCATCAGCGTTGGCGATATTCCACAGCGGAAGCCAAAGGTTCAAAATCTTCCAGCCAAATCGCGTAAGCGTGCTCGGGCGAATGTATTCGCGGTCTTCAACGGATTCCTTATAGAGCCCACTGGAACAGTCGGTCTCGATAAAGGCGAGGAATCGTTTTGAATTGTTCGCATCTACGACAACGGGACCGATTGGAATGCCGCCTTGGGCGAGATATTCCATGAACGGAATGGAATCCCTCCGTAACAGTTCCTTAATTTGTTCGTCCAGTACAGACTCGATGAAGTTCTCTTCGACTTTCACAGGAACTTTGGACTTGAGCTGGTTGACCCATTCAAGGAATAGTCCTGGTTTTGAATTTGTTAACTTGTCTGAATCTTCGTCGGATATGAAGAGGTTCAGTTTTTGCTTGGCCAATGTGGTGCAAATGGAAAGCTTGCGGTTGCCGGCCGTGGCGGTTGCTTCGTCGATATCCGGACAGACGAAAATGACATCGCGGTATAAGTCTACAGCTCGTTCGACTGTCTTGATGTAAAACCTGTTCTGTAAATTGCCCCGCGTAAAGAACTTTTCCGATTCGGGGTATCTTACTAAAAGTTTCTTTAGTTCGTCCTTGATTTCGCTGCTGAGCGTCTGGCTGAACGTGACGATGCCAAGCGTTTGGCTTGGATTCTTGGTGAAATGACGAATCGCCTGTTCTGCAATGGACGCCACTTTGTTGTGTACAATCTTGATGGTCTGCAACGAACCTGTATGCAAACAGGAATCCGGGAATTGTGCTATTTCGTTGTTGTAAATGTACTTGTTCGCAAAAAGGAAAAGCGATGGATCTGCATATTGGGTCGTAAAACCGATGACTCTTGTCGGAATGCCTTTGCGTAACGCTGCAGAAAGCATGCTGTCTTTATAAAAGACGGATTGCATGGACACGTCCATGTTGCAGGCGTCCATGGGCAACATTTCCAATGACGGAGAACAGGGGTTGCCAAGCAAAATCACCTTTTTAGAACCGACGATGCCGGGCATGGCTTCTGCTATCGTTGTACAATCGGCATCCAGGAAGATGGCAACGTCAAAAGCTCCCGATTCCAGTTCGTAGGATTTTGCCAACGTTATGCTCTGGAGCAAACTGGGGTTCTTTGCGACAAGTTCGTGTGAAGCTCGGAAGTTCGAGTTTGAAAAGTTGTCCAGCAGAGATTTGTATTGCTTGCTTAGCTGTCTTCTGCTTTTTGAGGATGCGCTGAACAATTCCGGGCATTCTGTCGTTACGGCCTGCATTTGGCTGTTTGTCCAGACGCGTGCAAACGCCATGGCGATATCCCTGTTCGCATTCTTCGAATCTTTGACAAATTCGGCGAGATTGTCGCATTGGGAATCGCTTATGTTGTCTATGTGTTCGCAAAGTTGCAAGTAAATGTCTTGTTCTTTCCAGTGCTTTGACCAACAGTCGATTTTGTTGGACCACTGGTCCACATTCTGCGTATCCATGGATTCGCTCAGGTTTAGCGACTTGCTGATGGATTGCAGAACCTTTTGCAGGAATTCGAGGTTTGCCTGAATGCTGTCGAATTCGCTCACGAACGGCTTAAAGAGATGCCATTGTTCAAGAATATGAATCAAGTGGTCGAACTGGTCGTCGTTCTTGAATCTTGAACGGAATGCGTAATAACTGCAAATTTTGTTCGCAAGATCCTTCCAGTCGGTCTTCTCGAACTTCCAGTCCTTGCCGAAAAGTCGCATGGCGAGAACAGAAGAATCCCTGTATTTGCGCCTGTTCTCTTGGATGTCGATGAGGCTGTCGATTTTTTCGACCAGCATGTCATCTGAATTTATGCTTTTCGGGTTCTTGAATAGGCTGAGCAAAGTGCGCTTGGGGCGGCGGTAATGGTCGGACAGCCCGTGGAGCGGGGACTTGAGACTTTCAACAAATTCGTTTCGTACGGCGAGGATATTCTCGTCAATGGCGTCTTCGGTAAAGATATCGGAGCCTTTGCGACGATAACTGGACCAGCGGTTGCCGGCATTGGGCAGTTCGTTCAAGTCGTCCTGATAGGCGACCCAGCCACTGGAGTGGAGGTTCCATTCTTCAAAGCCCGGAAGGTCCTGATCGAAATTTGTTTTAAATGTGTTGATCAGCTCCTGAATGTCAGAGATCTTGTATCCGAAGGGGAACAGGTTCGACTTTTCGATGCTTTCCATGAGCGGCTTGTTCTTTTCCAAGAGGCTCTTGGCGCGTTCCAAATCTTCACCAATGGAGTTCTTCCGGTCTTGAGAAAGCGCGGGCAACTTGATTCCCTGGAATGCGTTGAAAATCTCGATTCCGTTTTCGTTGAAATAGAGTTGCGCCATCTGCTTGAGACTGGCGTGTATGGACTTGTATCTTGAATAGCGGACCCGCTCGACGTTCATGAAAAGATCGTTCGGGAACTTTGTCTTGACTGGCTTGAGTTTTGAAATCTCGTCAAAGAGTTCCGTGAGCTTTATTCCGCTGGGCTTGAGCGGGTTGTTGACCAAGTCGTAGTAAGTGACAAGCTTCGAACGGACATCGTTCAAGACCTTTTGCAGTGTTTCGCGTTCGGGACCTTGGAACGAGCGGAAAGGCGGTTTCCAGGCGTTTTCGAAGTTCAGCTTTGTGATGGATCTTCGCGTGATGACGCAAACTTTTTTCTTTTGTTGAACAAGGTCTGCGACGATGTTTACGGCGAGTTTCGCTTTTTCGGAACCAGGGAGCGTCTGTATCGCATAGGCGGAGACTTGTTCGTTCAGTGCGTCGATGGCAGCCTTGTTCGTTTGCGAGTCCATCACGTATGGGAAGTAGTGGTCCGCTGGATTAAAGACATGGTCGTATGTCTTTTCTTCGAAAAGGGATGGCTGCGGCAAGAATCCGTCGTTGCCGATGGTGGCGTTGAAAAAGAGGTTGTTCGCGGCTTTGGCGGTTGCCCAGTTTTCGTTGGACAAGTTCTTTTTCAGGAGAAGCTTGTTGGTGCTGTAAAACGTGATGCAGCAACCATTACGTGTAAATTTCCAGTCGGCCTTCGCAGCGATTCTTTTTTCGAGCGTGTCGAAGAACTTTTTTATGTCAAAGTGTCCGTTCTTGTAAAAGTCGGCAGCGACAGGGTACCGGATACTTCTGTCAAGAGACGGAAGAGCGATATTTTCAACAGGGGCGTGGTTAGAAATGGCAATCGTGTCGTGCTCGAAATCGTAGTCTAGCGGAATGAGCAGCGCCGGTGCCAAGGATTTTTCGCCCCATTTGATAAAGCCCGTCGCCATGTACAGATCTTGGTTGCCGAAGTCTTCGTTTTTTGTCTTTAGAACCTGGCGGAATTTTTCAAGGTCCGTTTTTTGCATTTCTTCGTTGTACTTTGCAGATACTGGAAAAAATGAAATAAGGGCGCGTGGGTTATTTTCGTTTTGCCAAGCCTCAAAAAATTGGTCTCCGTAGTCAAAAAAGAGCGGGGACTGAAACTTATTTTTTTGCGAAAAACAGAGCAGGCGGTCCTTGTTTTCGAAGGTAGCCGCTTCTACGCGAATTTTCTCAATTGTAGCTGACATTGACGTTGAGGCCATGTCATGAATATAAATTTTTTCTTGCCTGCTGTTTTTATAGATGCTCTATAATTATGGAAATTGCGTCCAGAAGTGTAATGGGTGTATCGGATTCGGTCAGCTTTGCCTTGTGGCAGACGCGTCCGAAGAGGGTTTCGGGGGTAATGCCGGCCTCTTTGTCCTGCCTTAGGCTGTGAGCGAGTTCGCGTTTGGAAAGCTTCTTGTTGTTTGCGTCGACGATGAGCGGGTGGTGTAGGTAAATCGGGTGTTCGGTGCGTCCGAGCGCTTCCATCAGCGCAATTTGGCGGGCGGTGGAGTTGCGGATGTCTTCGCCGCGTACGATGTGGGTGATGTGTTCGTCGATGTCGTCGACGCAGACGGCGAACTGGTATGTCCATTGGTTTTCGCGGTCGCGTATCGGGAAGTCTCCGCATTGGAGTTTCGGGTTCTCGTGAAAATCACCGAGCCGCAAATCGTGCCAATGAATTACTTTATCTGGAACTATGAAACGAAGGCTATGAGGTGCGCTTTCATCGCTCGTCTTTGGACAATCGCTTCGCTCTTGTCCCAACCATTCGGCTCGGCCATGCCCAACTGCGTTGGTCGCGTCGCTCGCCTTGTATGGTTGTCGTCTATAAAAGCATTTGCCTTGGTAAATGATTTCCCCGGTTTCGCTTTGCGGGTTTTCGGCGAGGAGCTGTTTTCGGCTGCAGTAGCAAGGATAGACAAGCGATTTCGCTTCGAGTTTTCGAAGTGCCGCTTCGTAGATGGCAGTTCGTTTACTCTGGATGCTTTCGGAATCGTAATGGAATCCGAGCCATGCGAGGTCTTCACGGATGCCTTCGATATAGGCCGGGCGTGCCCTGCTTTGGTCGTGGTCTTCAATCCGCAGATGGACTTTCAAACCCCATTTTTTTGCGGCAGCCCATACGTAAAGCGCCGAAAGCAGATGGCCTTCGTGGAGATATCCCGTGGGGCTAGGCGCAAATCGAATAATTCCAGACATAGTTGTGTAAGATACGTCACAAATGTAAATTTTTTACAATGTTATTAACATTACAATTTCACCCAAACGTTGTATATGAATGTATATTTTGGGAAATGATGGGATGTAATACAAACATTGGAGTATCTATGGTTGGAATGAAAACTCTTTGGGGAGCTTTTATTGCTCTTGTTCTTGTTTGTACGGTAAATTCATTTGCCGATGATATCGTGGCGACTGCGTCCAATGGCGCTACAGTCATTTTGCATGACAATGGCCGCTGGGAGTATTATCAGAACAACTCCAAACTTCGGGATATTCGTCAAAGCGCCATTCCCGAGGATGCCAAGTTCAATGTCATGGTCGAGTACGAAAGTCCGGATCGCGTGCGCAAGAACATCCGCCTGGCGATGGAAGCGGAATTTGCGACGGAAGAAGAAATCAAGGACAGCTTGAGAAATGTGCCGAAGGGCGGTTATGTTTACTTCCAGGTGAAGACTTCTCAGATTAAGAAGGGCATGCCCCGTAAGTTGACGTATTTCTTGTTCGACGGGGGCAAGGATCCCATCTTTACAAAGACCGCTTACGATACCGAAGCAGTTCCGAGCGAACTTAGCGGTGTTTCCAATTTACTTGTAATTCCTGTCTATGGGCGTCCGAAGTCCAAAGTCATGCTGGCGCGTGTGCAGGCTCGCGACGGGATGGAAACACTCGATATCGATATTCCGATAAGGTAATTTGCATTGCTGAAATTTGCAGTAGTCGATTTAGAAACGACTGGCGGTCATAAAGAATTAAACCGGATTATGGAAATCGGAATCGCCTTGATGGACGGTTCCGATATTGTCGATACGTATCATGCGCTTGTCGATCCGGGGCATCCGATTACGCCGTTTGTCCGTGAATTGACGGGAATCAGTGACGAAATGGTTCAGGGGCAACCGCAGTTTTCTTCGATTGCGGAACATGTGGCGGAACTTCTAGAGAACCGCATTTTCGTGGCGCACAATGTGCAGTTCGATTGCAAGTTCTTGACAACTGAATTGAAGCGCTGCTGTATCAAGTTCAATCCGCCAAGACTTTGTACGGTCAAGCTTTCGAGGCGAGTTTTCCCGGGGCAGCCGAGCTACAGTTTGCATAAACTCACGGAGTCTCTAGGGTTGCCGGACTTCAATCATCATCGGGCGCTGGACGATACGATGGCCGCCGCCGAAATTTTGAAACTTGCGCTCGCAAAAGTGGGCGAGGATGGCGTCCTGAAATACGTGGTGAACCAAAAGAAGAATAAGTGACGCTTTCTGCCAACTTTCTACTTCAATAATCCCGCTTTATACTTTAGCTTCAAGATGCGGGCGGCGGATTCTTCGATGCGGCGCTTGTACTTGGAACTCTTTTCGCTGAGTTCCATCATGATGTCGAGCATGTCCTTGGCCTTGGACGTGAATGAAATCATGAGAATGTCGTTGCCGGCATCGATAATGGCGGTAATGAGGCGCTTGAAATCCTTGTCGGGGTAGCCCTTGCGCGGGGGAATATGGTCCTTGCCGCTGGCCCAGGCGCGCAGCGATGTGCCCCAGAGGTCGTCTGTCAGCACAACCATGTCAGGCGTCTTTTCGCGGGCGATTTTGACAATGTTTTTGTCGAAAACGGCAGGACGGCTTGAAATGCGCAAGAAGCGGACGCTCGACATCATCGTGACGGGAATGTCGTCGGCAAGCGTCTTGAAAAAGAGAATGTTCTTCTGGATTTTTTCGAGGGGCGAAGCGCTGATGGCGATTTGCAAATCGCTGTTTGTCCAGGAGTCGTATCCGGGGAAGTGCTTTGATACGCAGATGATTCCGCTTTCGCGCATGCCTTTGACAAAGGAACGAACTTTGTATGCGTTGGTCGTGTCGTATCCCCAAGAGCGCCTGCTTTCTTCCATGAACGAGTTTGTGTTGCGGTGGTCCTTGGACGGGTCGAGGACTGGCGCCAAGTTCATGTTGATTTTGATTTCCTTGAGCGCACGCCCGATTTTATTTGATAGCGAATGGATTTTGGCGGTGTCCATGCCTCGCATTTCGCGGGCGCTAGGCAGGCTGTTCCATTGGGTGGAATGCGAACGCAGGCGGTTGACGATTCCGCCTTCTTGGTCTGTGGCGACAAAAAGCGGAATTTGGAGGCTGTCGTTGATTTCGGATATCTTTTTCTGGTAACTTTCGGCGTTGCTGAGGTGTTTGCCCGTGATGAGTACGCCGCCTATTTCGTTTTCGATGACGAACTGCGATGTCGTGAGGAACACCATGATCATTTGTGCGGCCTTTTGGCGCAAGGTCATCGAATCCCATAGCGGCATGAGTTTGTCGGGCAGATTGTACGGGTTCGGTTTGCTTTTTGCTTGGGCTGCAGAACTATTTGCAAGAGTTGTCGAAGATGAAATTGCGTGCGTTCCTGAAGATGAACTCGTGGCAGGAAAAGCCGTTGCCGTATCGCTCAAGGAACTGATTTGGGGCTTGGACTTTAGCAGTAAGGATTCTGTTAATGAATTTATCGGGGTAAATTGCCTCTCGAGTAAGTCTTCGGCAAAAGCTGCCGAAAACGCCCCGAAAATTGCAATGATAAACAGAATCTTTATGCGCATGTATTGCGCGCCCTCCAGGATGACGCGGTCCTTCCTACCGCCTACTGTCTACTTCCTACTTCTTTACAAATCGTCTTGGCTTGAACTCGCGCGGCGGGAACTCGAATTTGAGCTTTCCCTTGACGAGTGTCAGGTACGCGTCGAACAGGCGGTGCGTCTTGTTGCTGCGGAAGCCCTTGATTAGCGAAGTCTTTTGCCCAGCGAGCAGTTTCTTGATTTCGTCGAGCGGGATTTCCTTGCCAAGGAGAATCTTCGGTAGCGTGATTCCGCTCGGTTCCTTCTTGACGAAACTGTCGGACACATAACCCGTCAGCGTTTCATAGACATCGGCTCCATCGACCGGGGACTTGCCGATAACTTCGCCGAGCTCGATTTCTTCGGGTTTCTCGTCGAACACGAATTCAATCTTGTTTTCGTCGTTGATGGTCAGCACGGCAGAAAATTCAGCGCCCTTCTTGCTACGGAACCCGGTCAAGGGACCAATTTTGCGCTTGGTCAACAGTTCGACGATTTCGGCTTCGGACAAGTGCTTGCCGCCGATAATCTTACGGATGACGATGCCGTCTTCGGTGGTGTAGCGGCTCACGGTCTCGAACACCTTCTTGCCGTTCACGGGGCTGAAACTTGCTTCGCCTGTCGTATCGACTTCCTTGAATCCCTTGATGTTCTTCACCATCGTCTTCGTCATTTCGACGATGCCATTCATGAATGCTTCGCGAGATTCCTTGCCCTTCGAGATGAGGTCCATCTTGTATTCCCATTCCCCGGTGAGTTCCGGGCTGGTGAGGGCTTCGCAGTTCATGGCGGAGAGGACCTTGATGAGGTCGAACGCCTTTGCGGTCGGGATCATTTCCTTGCCGTCGCGAACGACGTACTTGTCGCTCACGAGTTTTTCGATAATGGCGGCACGTGTGGCCGGCGTTCCGAGTCCGCGTTCCTTCATGGCGTCGCGGATTTCGTCGTCTTCGACGAGTTTGCCTGCGCTTTCCATCATCGAGAGAAGCGTACTTTCTGTGTAGTGTGCAGGCGGTTTGGTGAAGTCTTCGCTTGCTTCAAGTGCGGTCGTTTTGGCCGAGTTGCCGTCTAGCTGCGGAATGTTCGAATCTTCGTCGGATTCCTTGCCGTAAATCGCCTTGAAGCCTGGATCCACGAGAATCTTGCCTTCGGTGATGAATGTCTCGCTTTCGACCGTCGTAATGCGGGTCGTATTGAGGTACTGTGCCGGCGGGAAGAATACAGCGATAAAGCGCTGGCAAATCATCGTGTAGATTTTTTCTTCGGCTTCGGAGAGTCCCTTCGGGACAACGCCTGTCGGGATGATGGCGAAGTGGTCCGAAATCTTCGAGTTGTCAAAGACTTTTGGAGTGCGCTTGACGTAATTCTTTTCGAGCGCTTCTTGGGCAAACTTGGCGAGCGGGCCCTCGATCTTGCCGAGAGTCGCCTTCACCGGGGCAACGTAATCTTCGGGTAGGCAACGGCTGTCGGTACGCGGGTACGTGGTTGCCTTGTAATGTTCGTAGAGGCTCTGTGCAATCGAAAGCGTCGTCTTGGCGCTGAACCCGAAGCGGTTGTTCGCTTCGCGCTGGAGCGTCGTCAAGTCGTACAGCTGGCCGCATTTCTGCTGGCTCGGGGCGGTGGTTTCTTCGATGGAACCTTTTTTGCCCTTGCATTTCGCGAGGATTTCCTGGACGCGGGATTCGTCGAAAATCTGCTTGACGCGGTCCTTGCCGTTTTCTTTATCGACGGTGAACCACTTGCCTTGGTAAACCGCGCTGTTGTTCTTGAACGAGGCCTCGATGGTCCAGAATTTTTTCGGTACAAAGCGGTTGCGTTCTTCTTCGCGTTTCACGATAATGGCGAGCGTCGGGGTCTGTACGCGTCCGCACGGCGTAATCTGGAACCCGCCCATGGAACTGTTGTAGGCGGTGAGCCCGCGGCTGCCGTTCATGCCCACGAGCCAGTCGGCTTCGCTGCGGCAGAGGGCGGCGTTCCTCAAGTTGACCATGTCCTCTTCGGTACGGAGGTGCTCGAACGCATCCTTGATGGCGGCAGGCGTCATGCTCTGCATCCACAGGCGCTTGAACGTCTTCCCTTTGAAGTTCCCCTTGAGCACGTAATCTACGATGTAATAGAAAATCAGTTCACCTTCGCGCCCAGCATCGCACGCATTTATAATCGTCGTTACGTCCTTGCGCTTGATGAGCTTGCCCAAAGCGGAGAGGTGGCCTCTGGTGGTGGGGAGAGCTACAAGCGGGAATTTTTCGGGGAGCATGGGGAGTGTCTTCATGTCCCATGCCTTGTACCTTTCGTCAATGTCTTTCGGGTCGGCGATGCCTACGAGGTGGCCAATCGCATGGCTTACGATGGTCGTATCGCTTTCGTAATAGGCGGTTTCTTTCTTGAACGATTTAGCGCCGAGAACTTTGACTAAGTCTGCTGCCACGCTGGGTTTTTCTGCGATGATGAGGGTCTTGCCTTCAATAGTCTTCTTTGCAACCGTTTTCGAGGTCGCTTTTGTGGCGGTTTTCTTTGTAGAAGTCTTTGCTGTCGCCTTAGTTGTAGTTTTAGTCGTTGCCATGTTTATTTCCACTTGAATCGTCCGAACAGTCCGAACAGAACGGCCAGTACGGTAAAGGGGGCATGGATGAACTCAACCGGGATACACCATTTGAGGAGGTGTTCCTGCTTGAATATTTTGAGCCCGCGAATAATGAGTATCATGTCGCCTACGCTCTTGCACAAGAACGCTATCAAGGTGGCGACGAACAATTTAAAACTGAAAATCGAAAGTGCTGCGGTTACGCAGAGCATCGTGAGGAACAGGAATACCATCGAGAGCACAAAGACGATTTTCGGGGTGTAGTAGATGGTCTTTGATGCCCAGCGTTTGCGTTGTTCCCAGAGTTCCTTGAGAGTTTCTTTGCCGTTTGTCGTGACGAACGTGGAGGGCGTGATGCAGTAGCGCATGGCCCAAGGGCGGTCGCTTGCGAGTTTTTGCATCAGGAGGTCGTCGTCTCCGCTCTGGATTTTGATGACGCCCGTGAAACCGTTCACGGTTTTGAAGAAACTTTTGCGGTAGGCGAGGTTGTTACCTGTGCTCGTGAGCGGGAGATGCATGGCGAGGCCGGCAGTCCCTGCGATACGGTAAATCAACGTTTCCACCGCCTGCATGCAGATGATGAACGGCGAGCTACTGTCGGTCGGGATGTAGGAGTGTCCGGCGACGAGTTCGATTCCCGGTTCGAATTCCTTGATGATGTCTTTGATCCAGGATGGCTGCACAATGCAGTCCGCGTCCGTAAGGCAGAGAATTTCGCCATTGCAGGCTTCGATCATCTTGCTGATGGCCTGCTTTTTCGGGCTCACGCCCTCGGGTATGGAATCGATGGTAAGCACGTGGAGACGGTCGAATTTTGCTTCGTATTCGGCGAGAATCTTCGGAGTGTCGTCCGTGGAGCGGTCATTGGCCACCCAGACTTCCCATTCGCCGGTGTAATCTTGTGCCAAGACCGAGTCGAGAGTCTTGCGGATACCTTCGGATTCGTTACGGGCGGCGATGAGGATGCTCACCTTCGGGAGTGGTTCTGCATCGGCAAAACCTTCGCGGACTTTTCCGAGTGCGCGGTAAAACCGGAGTTCTAACCCGAGGTAGAAGAGTCCGAGGAGCGTCAAAAGCCCGATGGCCAAGTATGTCAAAATCGACAAAATCATTTTTCTTCGGCAAAATGTAATAAGGTTTTTTTGAAAGTTTAAAACGCCGTCACTGAATGACGGGGCATTTTTGAGGATATAATATAATAGTAAGTAACCGAATGCTGAACGGGCGGGCAGTATGAAGTGCTGGGTCATCCTGGAGCCTGTCATTCTGGAGGGAGCTCGCGACTGCCATATTTTATATTTTCATGGAGTACTTTTTGAGTCTTAGAGAGATGCTATGAGCAAAACGAAAATAGTGGGCATTGTTTTGGCCGTCCTTGCAATTGGGGCGGTTGTCGTGTGGTGGATAATGTCCGACAATGCGAAGGACAAGAAAGTCCAGCAAGAAATTGATGCCGTCGTGAAGATCCTCGACGAAGCCTCGGGTGATATCGCGACTTCTGCCGACGTCAGCAGTTCTGAGTCGATTCCCGATTCGGTTGAGGCCCCGGTCGAACCGTCCGGCGATTCTTCCGTCAATAAGTCTCCGTTTGATTTGGAAAAGACAATAAGGCTGTTCCATATTCTAGATGCTGGCTACGAAAAAAGCCATAACATTCAGGAATACCTCCAGTTCTTGGCCGTGCAGGATTATCGCGGTATACCTCCCGAAGTCATCCGTGCGAAGAAAAAGCTCATTCCGTATTACAAGACCTTGCGCCGAGCCGAAGAAGACTTGAACGAAGCCGAAAAACGCAATCTCTGGGATGCTGTGGCCGGAAACGAGACCTTGCTTTCTATGAATTCGCCTATTGCAGAAGGTGTCCGTGCTGCACTTTCTGGCGGACTGGACGTCGTTGCGGTTTCGAATTTGGTGACGAAGGGCGTTTTGGTGGGCACGGATTTTTTCAAGAACTTGAAAAAGAACGAAAAACTTGAGAAAGAAGCGCGCCTTGCTCTCGAAAAACATCAGGACGCCTATCTCGCGTATCTGGAAGAATACATCAGGCTTTATGTGAGCTACATGGCCAAGTGGAACCGCCTTTGCCTCATGAGGGACAAGGCATACATCTCGATAAGCAATGGCGATGTTGATGGGGCGCTTGTCGTGTTGTCGCAAGTGCTTTCGGAGTACCCTCACGACCGGGAGTCTATCTTGCTGAAATCGTTCTGCCTTGTGCGGCGCGCCCAGCTGGGAGAGGTGAACTCGGAACTTCAAGGCGGTCTTGAAGAAGCGAAACAGTTGCTCGGAAATTTTGTTCGTGATTATCCCGAGAAGTCGGCGCCTGCACTTGTGCTGTTGGGGGCTTGCCACATGCTGTTGGGCGACGAGACGCAGGCGAAGAACATGTTTGACCAGTCTTCGGTCGAATACCCGCGTGGTTCCGAGGAACTTTTGGACATGTATAATTCGTACAATTACAGAAACTATCTGATGAAATCGGTGGAAGGCCATTTTGTGCAGACAATGTACAAGTCGATGATGGAAGGGTTTGGATTTTTCTCGCCCAATTTCCAGAAGGCTATCATTGCCTACAAAAAAGGCGATTTCGCGAAGGCCAAAGAAGAAATTTTCCGCCACTTTTTCCGCCGCGGGAACCAGAAAGTCTATGACTACCTGATTGCGGATATGAAGTATGTGGAACGGTACATGCCGACGCTCTTGAACATGATTTTCGAGGAGCATTCTTTCCTCGATTTGCAGGCCTATAACCCGACGCTTTCTTTTTCGGACAAGTTGGCTGTGAAGGTCGAGAACCGCTCGGACCGTAAACTTTCGAATGTGCGCCTGTTCCTGTGCCTGCACCTGACCGATATGTACAAGGACGAGTACCAGGTGAAAAAGATGGAGACGACCGTCAACAACATCGAGCCGCATTCCGTCGCCGATTTTGGAAAGTTGCAGCTGGACTATGAGATTTATGGAAAAAAGAAGAACAACGTATCGGATATCGTTTCGGTAAGGGCCGTCATCATGACGGATAGTCTTATAATCTGGGTCGACGAGGACAAGGTCAAGCGGACGAATATTTTGGACAAGATGAGTTCGCGCATGAACCGCAAGAGTTTCGAGAATAAGGACTTCTTCTACATGGACAAAACCTGGAACGGAAAACGATTTGCGGATTTCGTGCGTTCGGCGACTACGGCCGAAATGAAGGACCGAAAGGGACTTCTGGGTTCCGTGATGGGCTCGAAGAACATGGCGTTCCATTTCCCGCGCATTCTGGACGGACTGAATCCGTATTTTTCGTTTGGACTGTTGAACAACAAGGATGCCGTCATGCCCGTTTCGGTCGTTTTGAACGGGGACCATATCGATGTCGAATTCGAAAAGCAGACCGCCTGGACGAACACCGTAAAGCCGTTGTACATCAGCAGCGCAGAAGGAATATTCTACATGAACGTTTCATTTGACGCAAACGGCGACATAAAAGGTATTTCCGAAATGAAGTTTTAAACCCTAAACAAGACTACCAAGGACGACGCTGGCTCTTCCTACCGCCTACTTCCTACTAATCCCCACTTGACCCCTTTTTCACGTTTTACTACATTTGAGCCGCTTTGAGAATAGATATCGCACAAAAACTTACTGAATCCGAAGACCAACGAGTGGTCTGGTCCCATGCCGACGCTCCCGAAATCTTCGACGAACTGCACCTCAAGGGCGATCTGGTAGCCGAGGTGTTGGTTAGCCCCGAAGGCAACGGCAAGTGCCTTGTGACTGGTACTATCTCTGGAGTGCAAACACTCACTTGTGTCCGCAGCCTGGATCTTTTTGACCGTCCGTTCGAAACCGAGATTGTTGTCGAGGTGGAACGCGGAGCGTGCGCCCAGCAGGAACTTCACGACGACGACGATGACGTTTTCGCCTACACGATTCCGCAGACACAGGACTTCGTAGATGTTTCCGAGTGCGTCCGACAGTTGGTGACCCTACAGGAACCCATTGCACCCGTGAAAAATCCTGACGAAGATTTTATCTTTGTATCAAACAACCAAACTGGCGACGGTGCCGATGCTGAAAAACCGCTCGACCCCCGCTGGGAGAAACTCAAAGCTCTTAAGAGCAAAATGGAAAACAGGAGTTAAAAATGGCAGTACCTAAAAGAAAAACCTCGACCGCCCGTCGTGACAAGCGCCGCACCCACTGGAAGATGGAAGTGCCGGCTATGGCTACCTGCGATCATTGCGGTTCCGTGAAGCGTCCGCATCGCGTGTGCCCGGTTTGCGGCTTCTACAACGGTGTGGAAGTTGTTGACATGAAGGGTGCCGAAGCTTAATCTAGGAGGAATCCGTGATCAAAGTTGCACTGGATGCCATGGGTGGCGATTACGCCCCGAGTGTTTGTATTGAAGGTGCTGTTAGTGCCGTCAAGAAAAACCCCAATATTCATGTGGTTCTCTGCGGACCGGAGGCCGAGGTCAAGGCTTCTCTCGAGAAACTTGGCTATACCGGCAACCAGATTTCCGTAGTCGATGCTCCGGACCTCGTGGCGATGGATGAACATCCTGTCATGGTGGTCAAGAAGAAGCAGCATTCTGGCTTGGTGACTTGCGTCGCTTTGCAGAAGAAAGGTCTTGTGGATGCTTCCGTCAGTGCCGGTAACTCCGGTGCCATGATGGCTAGCTGCCTCATGATTCTCGGTAAGACGTGTGACGAGTTCTCCCGTCCGCCTATCGGGGTTGCGCTTCCGACAAAGGATCGCCGCATTGTGTTGGTCGATGGCGGTGCAAACGTTGATGAACGCGCTTCTACTCTCGTTGACTTTGCCATTGCAGGTTCTGCTTTCGCCGAGGCTTTCCTCGGAATCGAAAATCCGAAGGTCGGTCTCTTGAACATGGGCGAAGAAGAACACAAGGGCCCGGCAGTTCTTCAGGAAACATACCAGCTCCTCAAGTCTGCTCCGGTCAACTTCATCGGTAACATCGAAGGCCGCGACCTTATCGCTGGCAAGGCCGATGTTGTTGCAAGTTCCGGCTATACGGGTAACGTTGTTCTCAAACTCCTGGAAGGTTTCTTCGAAATGCACCAGGAAATGTTTGGCACAATCGATTCTCCGGCTGGCAAGCGCTTTGCCGAAATGTGGGACTACCGCGCTACGGGTGGCGCCTTGTTGCTTGGTCTCAATGGCATTGGCATCATCGCCCATGGCCGTTCCGATGCTATCGCAATCGAAAAGGCTGTCGAAGCTGCCGCCAAGTACGCCGAAGCCGACGTTGCAAACAAGGTCAACGCACGCCTCGCTGCAATCAAGTCCGAGGAAGCTCCTAAAGCATAGCTTTTGTCTGCATTAAGACTTTAGTTGCATTTAAGACGGATCTAGTGAACGCTAGGTCCGTTTTCTTTTTAGACGAAAGGCCATAGATTTTAGTTTGCGTTCTCTCGTCTATAGTCTATAGTCTCTCGTCTCATTTATTATCTTGATATCGGAAGAAACTTGCTTTGAAAGGACCGTCCTGCACTCGTGGTGCGACGGCTATTTGAAGTTTAAACTTGAACATTTGTTCAAGAACCGGAAAGCCACGCTTTGTTCGCATTTTCGGCTACTTGAACGGTAACACACATAAATGACAGTTAATGTCATACAGGAGGTTTTTTAATGCCAACGAAGTCTATTGTGACTGGCGCATCTCGTGGTATCGGTCTTGCTATCGCTAGGGAACTTGCCGCCCGCGGTTCCGATGTCGTGCTTATTTCCCGTGGCGGCTGCCCAGAACAGGCCGAAGCTATCGCCAAGGAATTCGGCGTCAAGACGTTCACGTTCGCCTGCGACGTGAGCAACTCTGAATCAGTGAAGGACGCTTTCAAACAAGCTATCGACGCACTGGGTGGGGTAGATTGCCTTGTGAACAACGCCGGTATCACCCGTGACGGCCTCGTACTTCGCATGAAGGACGAAGATTTCGACAACGTTATCGCAACGGACCTCCGCTCGACGTTCCTCTGCACCAGGGCCGTCCTCAGGACCATGATGGGCGCCCGCAAAGGCAGCATCGTGAACATCGCAAGCTTGAACGGTATCAGAACTCAGGCCGGCCAGGCCAACTACGCTGCTGCCAAGGCTGGCGTTATCGGTATGACCAAGTCCAATTCTATGGAATTCGGTTCCCGCGGCATTACGGTGAATGCTGTCGCCCCGGGATTCATCGATACGGACATGACCGCCGCCATGAGCGAAGAAACTCGTGCAAAATATGCCGCCCAGATTCCGCTTGGTCGCCTCGGTCAGCCGGAAGATGTGGCCAAGGCAGTCGCATTTTTGGCCTCCGACGATGCCAAATACATTACCGGACAGGTAATTGGTGTCGATGGGGGCTTGAACGCTTAACAACATTTTATTAAATTTGGACAAAACTTTTTCCCATGGAGAAAAAAATGAACGAAGAAATTTTCAAGAAGGTCACTGACGTGATCGTTGCTAAGTTGGAAGTCAAGGCTGAAGATGTCAAGCCCGAATCTGAATTCGGTAATGACCTCGGTGCCGACTCTCTGGACCGTGTTGAACTCGTGATGGCTCTCGAAGACGAATTCGATGTCGAAATCCTCGATTCCGATGCCGAAAAGTTCCAGAAGGTTTCTGACGTTGTTGCTTTCCTCGAAGCACACAAGAAGTAATCTAGTTTTGCTTTAGCCCGCAGGAGTTGGGCAAAGATTGAGCTTTGGATCCCCGGTATCGCCGGGGATTCTTTTTTTTATCACCTTTTTTTTAATTTTAAACCACAAATCACATAAGGAGATTCTGTTGGAAGAACAAAACCTGCTCCACAAAATCCTAAAACTCTGGTTTCGCCAGAAGTCCGGTGACGGGCTTGAGGCTAAGCTTGGGTATAGGTTCCGCGATCCAGAACTGCTGGCTCATGCACTTGTCCACCGCTCGTTCATCGTAGGCAAGGACGTGCCCTACGTGAGCAACAACGAACGCTTGGAGTTCCTCGGCGATTCCGTTCTCAACATGCTTACGACGGAATACTTGTACAAGACGTACCCGAATGACCCGGAGGGCGATCTCTCCAAGCGCAAAAGCGCCATCGTGTCCGGCCACGCCTGCGCCCAGTCGTCCAAGGAATGGTCGCTGGACGAATACGTGAAAATCGGGAAGTCCGAGGCCAAGATGGGCGGTCGCGGCAAGGAAAGTATTCTCGCCGATGCTTACGAGGCTGTGCTCGGGGCGGTCTATCTCGACGGCGGCCTCGACGAGGTGCGTGCGATTTTGAACAAGTTCCATTTCCCGCGCGTGAGCGAAATCATCAATGCGGTCGATTTTGCGAACTACAAGAGCGAACTTCTGGAGTTCTGCCAAGGCAAGCTGCATTGCTCCCCGGAATATGTGGTTGTTGACGAATCGGGTCCGGAACACCAGAAACAGTTCACTATCGAGGTCATTGTAAACGGCAAGGCATATACTCGCGGTATTGGCCCGAACAAAAAGAAGGCCGAACAGGAAGCTTCGCGTACGACACTTGAGATGCTCAAGGCCGAAGCCGCCGAAGCCGAACGCAAAAAAGCCGAGGCCCCAAAAATCAAGCAACCCGCACACCACGTCGGTTTGCCGTAGTTGATTGTCATGCCCGCCTCCGAGCCTATGTTGTCATGCCCGCCTCCGAGCGGGCATCTCCTTTTTATCTATTTTGTCCCACATGAAAACATTTTCCCTCCGTAATTTACTTGCCCTGCCGATGGCGGCGGCTCTCGCTTTTGCTCTTTCCGCCTGCAACGAATCCGGCGATTCCAAATCCGGCCAATCAACGAAAGCTTCGAAAAAAGGCGCTCCCGTTTCCGAAGCGGATTGCCCGATTCTCCCGCTCGATTCTACAGCGACCGGCGAGTTCGACCCGATTGCCTCGAAGGAAGCCCGCGCCTGCGGCTCCATCACGCTTTGGGGCTCCGCCATGCCCAAATCCTTCAACATGTGGGAAGACTACAACAGCTTCTCCGCCGAACTCATGAACATGATGTTCGAACCGCTCGTGAGCCTGCACACCACCGAAGACCGCGAAGTCGGCATTCTCGCAGACAAGTGGGAAGTCTCCGAAGACGGCAAGACGTTTACGTTCCATGTGGATTCGCGTGCCAAATGGAGCGACGGCAAGCCGGTTACCGCCGAAGACGTACAGTTCTATTACGACGTCATCATGGACGAGAAAAACCTCACGCCGATTTTCAAGGTGGGTCTCAGCCGCTTTGAACGCCCGGAAGTCGTCGATAGCTTGACAGTCCGTATGACCGCCAAGGAATCGCACTGGGGCAACTTCTGGGAAGCCGCCGGCATGCTCGCGTTCCCGAAGCACGTGTGGGGTGGCAAGGACTTCAACAAGATCCGTTACGAATTCCCGGTCGTCTCCGGTCCGTACATCATCAAGACGTTCCGCGAAGACCGCTTTGTCGAACTCCAGCGCCGCGCCGATTGGTGGGGCTTCAAGAAGAACTGGAACCACGGCAAGTACAACTTCCAGAAAATCCGCTATCGCTTCATGAACGACCAGACGAAGGCGCTTGAAGCGTTCAAGAAGCAGGACTTCAATGCCTACGCCATTTACACGAGCAGCATCTGGATGAAACAGACCGACTTTGACGCCATCAAGAAGGGCTGGGCCGTCAAACAGCGCATCTACAACAAGGAACCGATTGGCTTCCAGGGCATGGCTATCAACCTCCGTAAGCCGCAGTTCCAGGATGTCCGCGTCCGCAAGGCGCTCTCGTACCTCTTGAACCGCGAAGCGATGAACGAAAAGTACATGTACGGCCAGTACTTCCTCCTCAACAGCTACTATCCGGACCTCTGGGCCAATAACCAGAATCCGACCGCGACAGTTTATAGCTACAATCCCGAAAAGGCCCGTGCGCTCTTTGCCGAAGCGGGCTATAAGGTGAACGGTCAAGGCGTTCTCGAAAAAGACGGCAAGCCGTTTGCGATAAACTTCATCACGAGCCAGGAAGACTTGCGCCATCTCACGCTTTTCCAGGAAGACCTCAAAAAAGTCGGCGTCGTGGCGACTATCGAACAAATGAGCCAAAGCACGCTCCGCAAACGCTTGGACGATGCGGACTTCGACCTTTACTGGGTGAACTGGGGCGCAGGCCGCCTCCGCGACCCTGAAGCGAGCTGGCATTCCAAAACCGCATTGGATAAGGGTACGAACAACCTTGCTGGCGTTCAGGACAAAGTTGTCGATAGCCTTATCAACTTGCAGAAGACGGAATTCGACCTCGCCAAGCGCAACGAAATTCTCAAGGCTCTTGACAACCGCCTCGCCGAAATTGTCCCGTACGTGCTCATGTGGCAATGCGACCACCACCGCATCCTCTACTGGAACCGCTACGGTACACCCGAAAAGGTGCTCGACCAGTTCAATCGCGAAGATGCCATCCCCGTCTACTGGTGGGTGGATCCGGTCAAGTCCGCTGCACTCGACAAGGCTATGAAATCCGGCGAAAGCTTGCCCGTGCCCGAGTACGATATTCGATAGAAGAGAGCACGCACAACGTCATCCTGAACAATGTGATGCATTCAGAACATCTCTGGATTCTTCGAGTCCCATGGACTCTCAGAATGACGGTCATTCCTTATTGTCACCCCGGTTTTATATACCGGGGCCAGTTTACACAGTTCCCTTCGCTTACACAAAAAAATCCCGGAACAAGTCCGGGACGTTCTAATAACTTCACTGGCGTTCTTTCGTCTAAGAACTAGAACTTGAATTCGACATCCAGTGTAAAGCCAACGGCATCGCCTTCCATGTTAATCGTGAACGGATCCTTGGCTTTCTTCTTGATGTCTTCGCTACGGGCGATAATCTTTCCTTTAATCAAAATCTGGCTGGTTACAGCAAATTCAGCACCGACCCAGAACTTCCACTGGTTGGACCAGTCGTCATGCAGGCTGACATCCTTGTTGCCGTTGTCGTATTCCGACTTGAAAAGGCGCAACCAGAACTGACCGCCAATCAAAAGCGTTACCGGTGCCGAAGGAAGCGTATAGTCAAATTCACCGCCTAGACGGACTTCGAGACCTCTCTCTTGTTTGTGATGCTCGAAACCCCAGAAAACACCGGCTTCTGTACCGAATGCAGCGCCCTTGAGGCCTGCAATGTCGTTATGGATTTGGGCACCGAAATAGAGGAACATTTCGTGGTGGCTCGGAGGTGTTGTTCCAAGTCCGTCGTATTTTTCACGGCCAATGGGCAAGTTGAAATCGAGGAAGAGGTTGACCATCGGGGTCATGGCAAAGCGGCCGCCAATCATCAAGTCGCGAATACCGTTACCGCCTTCTTCGCATGCATCGCAATCCGTTTCGCTCCAGAACTGGTAGCCGAAACTCTGCAAGGAAAGTTCGAACTTGGGGGAAACGTTGAAACGGGCGCCGACCTTCAAACCCATTTGGGACCAATCATCGTCCTTGTCATAGTAAAGTCCGGCCTTGATAGAGCCCTGATTGTTTTGAAGCAGGCCGAAATAATCCCATGTTGCGAAGCTGGATGTGACAAGCGCTGCCGCGAGAAGAAGAACCTTTTTAAACATTGTAACTCCTATGAATCTCCAAAAATGGATAATTTCAATTTAGTAAACCTGTAGCCTTAGGGCAATTAAATATTTGTAAGCAAACGGGCTTTGTCGTGTTTATAGTCACAAATGATATTTTTTGGTTGCATTGAACTTGCAAAAATTGACATAAAAAGTATTTTTATATCCGGAAAGAGGTGGTTTATGAAATACACAATCCGTTTGTTGCTTGCTTTAAGTACGATAATTCCGGTATCCGTTTGGGCGTCGCCATTTGGTTCTTCAGAACAATATGTGAATCTTGCATATGAAGCAACGGGAAAGGCGCTTTATTTGGAACTTTCCGACAAAGGATGTAATTCAGGAACCCCTGTTTCCATGACGGGCGTGTCTGCTGTGGCACTTACTTGTGTCAATTCAGAAAAGGTCTCGGATAGGGGCTCTGTTGCCAAAGCCATTGCCAAAGTGCTCTCCGGCGATATGGGTACGAAAAAATGGAATAGAAGTCCTGCTTCGAGCGGCGAATCATCTGCATTGATTTTAGCATCCGACATTGATTTTGGTGAAACTTACGATGAAACTAAAGAGGCGTGTTCGGTTAACCATACTCCTATTGAATTTTCTGGATTGGTTTTTGACGGCAATGGAATGACCGTTTCGAATCTTTGCTCTGTTCAAAAGATGGCTAAGGATTCGATGGGATTGTTCAGTAGAATCGAAAATGGAACTGTTCGAGATTTGAAAATTTCAAATGTGAATTTTATCGTCTCGAAAGAATGGGGTGGCGGCAAGGTATCGACTTTTGATGCTCCTGATGATATAAAAGACTATAAGCCCGTTGGTGCTCTAGCCGGGAGTATTGTCGGTAGCGTGGTACAAAGCATTTCTTTAGCGGAAATTACTATCAAGGGGCCGTTTGCCGGTGGACTAGTCGGCTATATACAGGATTCCGAAGTCGCGGATATTCAGAGATATAAAGGAACGAAACCGATCAATGTATCGAACGATATAACAATAAAGCAGGATCAGGTTGGGGCTTCTTTAAGTTCTTTATTCCCGTCATATACTTATAAAGTGCCCTCGTATAAAGTTGCTTTGGGCGGCATTGCGGGTATTGCCGTACAAACAAATTTTCATCATATCGTTATCTTGCTGAACTTGAAAAATGAGGCCGCAACGGAAGGGGCAGCATTGGGCGGACTTGCTGCCGTATATGCTTATTCAAGTTCGAAAAGTACAAAAAAGAAATATGAAATCAATAGGGTGTATATAAATAGCGAATTGACCAATGGGGACTTTGTGATGTCCGGTGGTTCCGCCATGGGCGGCTTGTTTGGAATCACAGACGTATTCGGCCCTACAGACCAGATTGTGTCGGATATGATTATCCAAGATGTTAATGTTTCAAAATTGAAAATGTCTAACAGCGGAATCGAAGATAATGCGAAACCGCTCATTTACTGGGGCGGCATTGTTGGCAAAGGCAATTTGTGCGAAGGCAGGGTTTTGGACATATCGAAAGCCAAGGTTCCTGACTTTAGTATCAGTGATGACCCGACCGGGAATGGAACTTTTATTTATTACGTTGGCGGCATAGCTGGCTATGCAGGGTGTGAATACACGCATCAATCTAGCTCTGACGATCACCAGTATTTGTCACTTAAAAATTCTATGGCTTCAGGAACCATTGATCTTAAAAATGATGGGGGAAACGGTTCGAAAGATTCTTACAGTTTTTCGGGCTATGTGGGAGGCTTAGTCGGAAAATCCGTTCTCGCTATGGATGAAAAGTCTGTGATGGAAGATACGGCAAAAGTTAGTATTACGTACAAGTTTAAAAAGAAGTTGCTTGCAGGTGATATCAAGACTGGCTATATGGCTTATGTAGGCGGCTTGTTTGGCGCTGCAAGCCATTTCAAACAATCAAATGACCCGATTCATATGGATAAACTAGTCTATGAAGGCTCGATGTCCGTTTGGGATGACGGTATTGAATCTTATGTGGGCGGTGTCCTTGGTCGGTTCCCGGATCTTCAAAATAGCAATCCCCAGATTTCGTTTGACGATGTCCGTGTCCGTGGAACTCTTACAGAAACCGGAAGCGATGGTGGTAAAACGTTGATAGAATATGAGGGAATTGGTACACCGACGACAACGTCATTTATTGGTGGAATTTGTGGTGAATGTTCGTCTGTTAAAAGTTTGTCTAAAATAGCTGTTGAAGGTAATATTGAAAAGAGAGAAAAACTTGATGATAAAACGTTCTACGTAGGTGGGTTGATTGGACAATCGAATACGGATTTCCCGCTTAATGCCTCGAATACATATTCTAATGGAACAATCACCAGTACTTTCACGAATGCAGGGTATTTATATGGTAGCGTCTTCGGCGGTGGAATTAGCCGGAATGGCGCCCTAGCGTCTAATTTCCATTATGGAAAAGATGTACTCAAGGCTATAGGATTGTGGAGTGGCAGTGCTTTCAAAAGCTTCGAAGATGTTGGAAAATTTGTAAATGCAGAAAAAAATGTCCGCAATGGTAGTACATTTAATTTATCTGCCAATAAAAATGGAATCCTTCCCTCCATGTACATGGAAAGTAGCGATTTTGCCGCACTTTTGAACAGCTCTTGGGACGATGCGAAATCCCAAGTTTGGGCGTATAGTAACGATAAAGCGGGATTGCCGTACTTTGGCACTCCTCCAGTTTTGACGGTTTTGGTCACGTTCATGGCGAATAGTGATGTTGTACTTGTAAAAGATGCTGACGGCAATGATGTCGAAGCTCAAAAATTGAGCATAGGTGCAGATGCTATTGCTCCGGAACCGCCCGTGGTCAAAGGAAAATGCTTTGAAAAATGGGATAAGAACTTCACCAATGTGATTCAGTCGATGGTAGTCAATGCTGTATATGGACCGTGCAAGTTTGAAGTCACGTTCAACGGCTTGGACGGAAAACCTTTGCAAAATGCTCAGGATAAGGATGGAAACCCTCTAGATAATCCTCAAATTGTGGAAGAAGGCAAGTCCGCGACTGTTCCGAAGAATCCTGAACCGGTGGGTGGGTCATGCTTTGACGGTTGGAGCAAAAATACGGATGACTATACCAATGTGACAAGAAAGATGACTGTCAGCGCATATTCTAAAGTTTGCGAATATACGGTGACGTTTACCTATCTTGAAAAGGATGGAACGCCAGGCAAAAAATCGCAAACGGTGGAATACAACAAGTCTGCAACGCCTCCGAGTAACGATGATATCCCGAAGACCGATGACGGCCAATGCTTTGATGGCTGGGATGCTGACTTTAGCAAGATAACAGACGATTTGACTGTTCCGGCCAAATACAAGACCTGCACTTATACGGTCAGGTTTATGTACACGGATAATAAAGGAGTGCCTCACATTGAAAAGACGGAAACGGTTGAACATGGAAAGAGCGCGACGGCACCTGATGATATTCCGAAAAAGATGGATGACCAGTGCTTTGTCTCTTGGAGCCCTGATTTTAGCCATGTGACTGGCAAATTGGATGTCACTGCCAAATATGAGACCTGCAAATATAAGGTAACGTTTGTCTATGTTGATGATGATGGCGTGTCTGCCGAAAAGGTAGAAACGGTCTTGCACGGTAAAGACGTGACTGGACCGGATGATGTCGCGAAGAAAATAGGCGACCAGTGCTTTGCCGGTTGGAGGGCGAAT
>JAEEGJ010007455.1_pt1 | contig 31343 bp, 30 predicted proteins | sample 8958761 | NCBI WGS metagenome assembly JAEEGJ01 (sample SAMN16246546, study PRJNA631951) | gut metagenome | biome: gut microbiome; feature: rumen; material: RS-attached | host: Bos | place: Iran: Karaj | collected 2018-10
AAGTGATTTTTTCATATATAGTCACCAATGCACATTCGGCGTCCTGCCTCAGCGTGCATTTTCAGCCGCCGTCCTGGCGGCTGATGACTATATATGTTAAAAATCACTTTTTATTTCGCTAAGCGCATTCCAATGCGCTGCAATTGCTACTAAGCTAGTTTTGTGGAACTATTTCTTTTAAATATATTTAATGTCCGTCCAGGGACAACTATTCACTTTCCCGATTTGCAAGCTTGTCGCAGTAAATCGGGAACCCGACCTGCCCATCAGCAAAGCTGATTTTCAATGGGCAGGTCTCCTTGTACAGAATTGTAAATAGTTGAACGCACACCCGAATATAGAAGAAGCGACACATCGAACTTAGAAAAACATAATTTTATTGCGACGTCCTCGGAGCAGGGCATGGAGCCTTAGCTGCCGTGGGGCAAGGGCGAAAAGTATAGGCAGGTTGCCCCTGGGAGTCACTGGCTAGTTGTTGGATGATAAAAGTACTTTGACCTTGAACCAGCCGTCGTCGTAGGAGACTTTCATGGCGCCACCGTACTTTTCGGCTACTTGGGAGATGGATTTGAGCCCGAAGCCGTGTTTGACATTGTCTTCCTTGGTGGTCTTTGGCAGGTTGCTGCCTTTGAAGAAGCGACGGTGCTGATTCTTTTTTAGGCGCACGTTGGTTCCTTCAGAATAGTTCTCACATTCTACGATGATAAATTGGTTGCGTGGTCTAACCGAAAATGTGATTAGACGTTTTTCTTGGTCCTCGACCTGTTGGGTCGCTTCAATGGCGTTGTCTAATAGATTACCAAATAGGGAACATATATCCTTAACGTGGATGTCTGATAGCAAGTCGCCATCCACCATTGCGTTCAGCGTGATTCCTTTTTTCTGGCACTGAAGACTCTTTGTGGTAAGGATGACATCCATTACTCTGTTTCCAGTGTTCATGAAGGATTCCTGAATAGCTATAGCCTGTTCCATGTCCTCTAGAACCTCAGCACGACGCTTAGGATCATCCTCATTTTTTAAAGCCATAACGTAGTGCTTCATGTCATGCATTTCTTTCCTGAGAGCCTCAGAGTTGTCCACGGCAAGCTTGTACTGCTCATACTGCTTTTGGAATAATTGGTTGATAGCATCGTTTTCATTCTTTGCAGCCAACTCATTTCGCCTACCCATTTCGGTCATCAGCATGAGCATTCCACCAAAGTCTACTAAGGTTCTGACATAGAGCATGTTCTCAGTAGCAGAAAACGGCGTACGTGTATTGATAAAGCTGATATTCGACATAATAAAGGCTCCAATACCTGTGGCAAGCACGCTCAGAAGTTCCTTATTATTTACATTGAGATTTCTAGTTGGCGAAATGTTACCACGTTCGATTCGATAATAAGTGATATAAGTAAGAAGATAGACTACTACCATGATTATCACGGAATCAACTATGCCCTCTCGGTCAACCAGATGCACATACCACACGTACAGCTGCTTGTATAAACTGGCGGCAAACTCTGCCAAAACGAAAGCATGAGTTGTTATTACCCCACAATCCTTTGGCTTGATATCAAGCACAACATAAAGTGACGCATACATCAACGCCACCGCTGTAATCATACTTGGAATCCAAAATCCGATTGGGAGTAGTCCAGCCACAAATTGAAAGGCTGTCTGCACTAAAAAAGTAACTATGCACTGAATAACATAGTCACGATTATTACTTCGTCTTTTATAGATATTAAAATAAACAAAAACCGCCAGCCATTCAGCTATAGCGGTAAATAGTCTTGGAGTATCCTGGAGTTTTACTGGATCTAGAAACGATGATAAATTCATAATATCCCCTTTTATAAAATATCCTCAGTCAGGGCTGACATAAATTCCTTTTTGCGAGCACGGCTGATTGGAAGAGAAATCTCGTGTGACAAGATAACGTATTCCTTCTGCACCGCTTCCACAAAAGAAAGATTTATCAGATAAGCATTATGGCATTTGCTAAATCCATGCTCTGCAAGCATTTCCTCAAACTTTTTTAGAGGGCCTAAGGTTGTGTAATCTGCATCATCACAATGAATGATTACATTATTCCTTTGGCTCTCTATAAAAAAGATTGAATCACAATCAAGCTTTATTTGCTTATCTTCCACCGAAACCTTTATGTAAACATGCTGCTGTTTCGCCTTTACCCTAGCGATTGCCTTGTCGAAAAGCTGCTCAAACTGAGTGAACGGAACCGGCTTTAGGACATAACCCAAAGCATCAACAGCATACCCTTGAACGGCATACTGGACTGTTGATGTTATAAAAATGATAATAACTTCCGAATCCAACTTACGGATTTTTTTTGCCGCAGCCATGCCGTCCAAATGTTTCATCTGGATATCTAAAAGTACAATATCATACTGACTTTTATAGTCATCGACTATATCTATTCCATCCAAAACATGGGTAATAGAAAACTGTTCCTTATGACTATTACCATATTTGTTTATGTAATTCTTTAGGAGCTGAGCCTGCTCCATTTCATCTTCAACTATACATACTTTAATCATGGTAATAAAAATATCACAAGTAAATTTAAAAACAAAGATTGTGCGCAAGCAAATTTTGCGTTATATATTTTAGTTTATATCTAGTCAATCTTAAACTGGTTGATAGCTCCCTTAAGGCTTTCTGCGTTAGCCTTGCTAGATTCAGCCAATCTTTCGATATTAACTGAAACATCAGATGCCTGCGTATTCTTTCCAAGTATGCTTGTAACACCTTCTGTATTTTCAGCAGAGGCATTGTTTACAGCTGTGATACCTCTAGCAATTTCATTAATAGAATCAGAAAGAGATTCCATAGCCTCACCAATTTCTGTTACAGCCTTCTTTATTTCTATAATACCTTCATCGTAGTATTTACTCTGATCTGCAAAGGTTTGGAAACTAGACATAACATCACTCTTAATGTACTCAATCAGCTTTGTAACCTGATCACGTACATTAGATACAGATTTATTACTTGCTGCAACAATTTCTGTGATGTTCATAGCTGTTTCTTTAGACTGATCAGCAAGCTGTCCAATCTCACCAGCTACTACTGCAAAGCCCTTACCTGCCTCACCGGCTCTTGCAGCCTCGATAGAAGCATTAAGAGAAAGAAGGTTTGTCTGAGATGTGATTGACATAATATCCTCAGCCAATGCATTGATTTGTTCAACAGCCTTCAAGCTTTCAAGCGCCTCCTGCATGTTGACCATAGTCTCCTGCAAGGTAGCTGTGTTATTCTCGATTTCTGTATCGATTTTTTCATTTATCTCGCCGGCTGAATCAATAAGCTTTTGAGAATCACTTTCACCTGCTTCAACCTTTTCAGTAACCCTAGTAACAAGATTTACGATATTGTTTATCTCTTCATGGATAGATTCGATAGAATCGTTTGTCTCATTAATCTTTACAGAAAGATTGTCAGCAATATCTCTGTTTTCAGTAGTAACCTCACCTAATAAGCTAGATGCTTTATTTAAATCCTTAGAGCTTTCACTCAAAGATCCACTACAATTCTTAAATAAGCCAACCGCTTCATTCAAGGTATCAATAACCTCTTGGGTACCTCTAGCCAGCTCTCCGATTTCGTCTTTACGTTTTGATAAATCGCTCAAATCTTTATTTTCAGTAATATCATGCTCCGCAACTCTTGAAATCGCTGTTTTAACCTTTGTAATTGGCTTAATCAATGTCCTAATTATAATTGATAGAATTACAGCTATAGAAATAATTACGATAACTGCCATTAACATAATTAGATTAGAAGCATCTGAAGCGGATGCATATAATTCATCCTCTTCAGCACCCACAAATAACAACCAATCCTGTTGTGGTAAATACTTAAAGTAACCTAACATACTCTTGCCGGTATCCGCCTGCTTATAATTAATAGTTCCTTCTGTAGCGTCTCCATATTCACCATTTGTCAACTTAGTCACTATTTCTACAATGGCAGGGTTCTCACTTGCAAGCGTAACCTCGTCAGGATTTGTCGAATAGAAAACCTGATTTGAATTAGCACTAGTTAATACTACCTCTTGGTTTTCTGCAGTGTTAATTTGCTGAAGGATTTGATAAAAATCTGTTTTATCTAACTCAACACTTGAATAACCAACAAAATCTCCATTAACATATGAGCTACATGTGGCAATAATTGTAATATCGTTAGTTGCTGGTGATACTACAGTTATAAGACCATACATAGGTTCACCACCAGAACTATTGTACAATTCCTTCAAGAAATCAACTGTTTCCTGCTCATTCTGAAAACCCACAAGCTCTTTGATTGAATCTACAAGCACAAGTCCATCATCATTTGCATAAAAAAGACTAAGCAAGTTTGGAACTACCTTAGCATACTTTTCCGTCCAAATCTGAGCTGCCTCTATAACCTCTGGATCTTCCTCCGAGGTTAACATATTATGGAACTGGTCAGTTGCCATATATCCATCTACATATGCAAACTCTTTTTCCATAAAGCGATTCAACTGCTCAACATTTGAATTAACAGTTCCTGCTAATTGATTTACAGCCTCTTCTTTCATAACGCTAAATATCTTGTATGCAGATAAAAAGCTTAGTACGGCTACACCTATGATTGTTGCCACAACAACAAATACAGTGATTCTAGTGGATAGTTTTTTTGTTTTCATATACTCCTCCTGCCTTGATTATTCGTCAAGCTTAAACTGATTAATAGCACCCTTGAGACTTTCAGCGTTAACCTTACTTGATTCAGCAAGCTTTTCGATATTAACTGAAACATCTGAAGCTTGAGTATTCTTACCAAGAAAATTTGTAACACCCTCTGTGTTCTCAACTGATGCATCGTTAACTGATGTGATTCGTCGAGCGATTTCGTCTATAGAGCCGCTAAGAGAACCCATCGCATCACCGATTTCAGTAACAGCTTCCTGCTTCATAACACCAAAGATATTGTATGAAGCTAAGATACTTAATATCGCCACGCCAATGACAGTGGCAATAACTACGAATAAAGTAATTCTAGTGGATAGCTTTTTAATCTTCATCAACCCCCCCCTGCTCCCAGTAAATGAATTCAATCATTAAAGGTACTATAACAGACATTTCAGAAAATTCTGTGTTTTTTTCACAACTATTCAGTTATTTTGTGAGTTTGTCAAAAAAAAATCTATCTCAACATCAAAAAAGGACTCTAACGAATGGCTAGAATCCTTGATTTTTCAATGTTTTTGATATTTTGTCTCAATAACTATCCTATGCTAAATTTTTTTCAAAAAATTCGTCTCCTTCTGGACCGCACAAGCTGCAAGTTTTGGCAACAATCTTTTCGAGCTCGGCCTTTTCGTCAGAAAGCCCTTCAAAAACAGTGCCATTGTAGGTCAAACCAACAGCTGTAGATATATTCTTGTACTTGGTGATGCGGGTTGTAATCTTGTCGTAGGTTCCAAAGACTTTGAGCTTGATGAAAATCTGCTCCAATCCCTTGTAATCCTTGTCTTCAACCAGCTGCTCTACCCTTGAATAAAGTAGCGATGACTCGTAGTCCTCTGATGGAGCATACTTATCTATGAAATCTAAAAAATTTTGGCCCAATGAAACGATGAACACTGATTCCTTGTTACCGCCAAGCTGTTGTTGAGTTGTTCCTAATTTTCTGCGTGTGCGCACTGTTATCATATATTTATTCTCCCAATTGTGTCCAAATGATGAATTCTTAATTAAATGTTATACCAAAAGGCATTTGTTGTCAATTAAATTCTATTTATCACGGTTATTCTCTTGCTCCGCTCTAAATCTACGATTAATTCTACCAGCGTTATCTATGGTACTAGCCCGCTGAACTGCACCATTGCCAAACCTGTCCCTAATAGAATCCAACGTAGAATCAAGCGCCTTACGCTTTTCTTTATTTTCATCCTCGAATAAAGAGATCTGCTCAAATCCGTCTCTATCAATATCTGTCAGAGAAATTCCTATCAATCTAAGGGGCTCCCCATGCCAGCTTTCTTTGATAAGCTGCTTGGCAGTATTATAAATCACATCCGTAACATCCGTTGGATCGCTCAGCTTTCTTTGATGAGACTTATTTACGAAATCAAGATTCCTAAAGGTAACGCCTATACAGGAGCATTTACCGCCATCCGCTCGCATTCTGGCTGATACAATATCTGTCTGAGCCAACAAGACCTTATTGATATCCTCTAGCTCGACTAAATCTTCCTCCACCGTCGTCTCTGCCGAATACCCCTTTGCATCCTCCGGCTCATCAACTACTGGAGAATCATCTATTCCGTTTGCATAGTTATGGAAATGAAGCGCACCCCGCTCGCTGAATATCAGCTTAAGCTGTTCTAAAGGGGTATTTGCCAACTGGCCAATAGTTGAAATATTCAAGCTCTTTAATCTAAGGGCCGAGGATTTACCACAGGTAAACAAGTCCCCCACCGGAAGCGGCCACATCTTATCTTCAATTTCATCCATGAATAAGGTGTGCACCTTATTCGGCTTTTCAAAATCACTAGCCATCTTTGCAAGAAGCTTATTACAGCTCACTCCAACATTAACCGTAAACCCCAATTCGTCATAAATACGATCCTTAATCTCATAAGCCGTAGCAATAGGATCCGGATAAATAAGATTCATCCCCGACATATCAAGGAATACCTCATCTATGGAAAACGACTCCATCGTAGGGGTATACTCCTGACAAATAGCCTTAAAAGCCCGAGAGCACTTAACGTACCAATCAAAATTCGAATGTGCAATCACCAAATCCGGACACTTCCTGACAGCCATGCTCACTGGCTCCCCCGTCACAATCCCGTACCTCTTAGCCGGTATAGACTTTGCGCACACGACACCCGTCCTAGACTTCGGATCCCCACCAACCACGGAGGGCACCTCCCGTAAATCTGGCCCACCGTTTCGCAACTGCTCAACCGCCGACCATGAAACAAACGCACTATTCACATCTATATGAAAAATCAATCTGTCGCTCATGCGCCCACATCCTCCCGTCGCCTTCTATTCTATCACTCTTGCACCCCCATGTCCCACCCCTCTTGCCGCCAATTATGGTTAATGCAGCTCTGTCCCCTGCGCCCTGCCAGCCACCAGGTGCCCTGCGGACAATTGAGCTAAGATTATAGATTTTCTTAATGCCAAAATGCCACCATTTGTGGGTGTACGTTCATCGATTTTACAATTCGAAGAGGATGTGATGTCCCTGACGGACATTCTTCGGTTTACAAAAATGTTCCACAAACTAGACTTAGTACAATTGCACGCAAATCCGTTCGCTAAGTGAAAGTATGTAAGTGATTTTTTCATATATAGCCACCAATGCACATTCGGCGTCCTGCCTCAGCGTGCATTTTCAGCCGCCGTCCTGGCGGCTGATGGCTATATATGTTAAAAATCACTTACACTTTCACTAATCTCACTACAATGCGCTGCAATTGCTACTAAGCTAGTTCGTGGAACAATTTCTTTTAAAAGTATTATATGTCCGTTCAGGGACAAACAAACTCGATAGAATTGTAAATAGTTGAACGAACACCCACTAATAAAAATGGTGGCATTGGCATTCTAGAAAATCATAATCTTATGCGACGTCCGCAGGGCACCTGGTGGCTGGCAGGGCGCAGGGGACAGAGCTGCAATTCACTTTACGGAGGCGGCAAGAGGGGTGGGACTAGGGAGCACAATTTAGAAGAAGGCGACGGGAGGATATGTGGTATAATCTAGATTGATTTTTAATATACGAGGTGAATATGGAGTTTGTTTCATTGTCGGAGTATTTGAAAGGGCGATACGGTACTAAGGTTTACAAGATTTCGCTTTCCAGTGGTTGTACGTGCCCTAATAGGGATGGTTCTGTTGGCTACGGCGGCTGCATTTTCTGTTCGGAGGGCGGTTCGGGAGATTTTGCTGCCACGGGAATTTCATTGGATGAGCAGATAAAGAATGCTAAGGCGCTGGTTGACGGAAAGATTTCTTCAAAGATTGCGAAGGCAGATAGAAAGTATATAGCTTATTTTCAGTCATTTACGAATACCTATGGAGATCAAGATTATCTTATGGACTTGTATGAGAGGGTTCTTGGCTATCCAGAGATTGTTGGTCTTTCAATTGGTACTAGACCGGATTGTTTGTCCAACGAAATGATTGATTTTCTATCAAGACTGAATAAAAAGAAAGAGGTTTGGATTGAGCTAGGTTTGCAGACTGTGCATGAAACCACCGCAAAGTTTATTAATCGCGGGTACAGTCTTGATGTGTTTGAGGATGCCTATAGGCGCTTGACGAGTGCTGGTCTTAAAGTGGTTGTCCATGTGATTCTTGGATTGCCAAAAGAAAGCGATGAAGATATTTTGGATACAGTCAGGTATGTCTCTAGTTTGAAGCCTACTTTGTTTGGAGTAAAGCTTCAGCTTTTACATGTATTAAAGGGTACTAGGCTTGCTGAGATATACGAGCAGGAGGCATTTAGGATTTTTGAATTAGATGAATATATAGATTTGGTTTGTAAGTGTTTAAAGATTCTTCCCAAGGAGACCGTCGTCCATCGACTAACTGGGGATGGTCCAAAAAAGCTTCTCATCGCCCCTCTTTGGAGTGGCAACAAGAAGCTTGTAATGAATACTATGAGAAAAGCTATAGCAGAGCTGCAATAAGGCAACTCTGCTATTCATTTATTATGTCATATAAGGCTGATAACAAACCTTCATTTTCATTATGTAATCTTACGGCTATACGATAATAGCCCTTTTCTAAGCCCGCAAAATCTGAGCAATCACGAATCAATATATTATATCTTTTCATGGCTTCCAATAAATTTGTCTTGCTAGACTTGAACATAATAAAGTTGGCATCCGAGCCATAGACCTTCAGCTTTAGCTTTTTAAGTCTATCAATTAAGTGCCCTCTTTCTTTTGCGATTAACGAAACCGCTTCATCCAGATAATCCAAATGCTTCAAGCACTCCACTCCTGCCATCTGCGCAAAAATAGAAAGATTCCATTCTGGTAAATGAGACTTGATTGCATCTGCCATAGTCTTTCGCGAGCAAATAGCATATCCCAATCTAACACCTGGAATTGCAAAGGACTTTGTAAACGCCCTGAGCACAATCAGTGATTTGTAATTTCTTATTGAGTATGCAAGTGAACGCTGCCTATCTTGTCCCGTCAGCGGCAAGAAGCATTCATCCACCACCAATGTGGTACCAACCTTTTCGCAAGCTGCAACCACCTCACCGAGTACATCCTTTTCAATTAAAAGTCCATTCGGATTGTTTGGATTGGTCAAGAACAATAGATTTGGTCTTTCAACTATAATTGACTCTGTGATGCTATGATGAAGAGCAAAATCATTTTCCTCTAAAAGGCAATACTCAATTATTTTACAATTAGGCAGTGCACCTTTCACGCAAGTCTCATAACCCAAAAAGCAAGGTGTTACAAACATTGCCTTCTTAGGCTGTAGCGCATGTACTATAGCCATGATAATCTCAGATGCTCCATTGCCATATACTATTTGTTCCTCGGTAACATCAAACACTCTAGCCGTTGCTTCTACCAGCTTTTCATGAGCTAAGTCAGGATATTTATTTGCATGACTAGCAGCCTCTGTGAGAACCCATTGAACTTCTTGAGGAACTCCCAGAGGATTAATATTTACCGAAAAATCGTAATAGACGTTGTTCCTATAAATATCTCCACCGTGCATAGTACTACTCCTTATTCACATGCATAGTAACATCATTTTTGGATGAAAAACCAAAATCCTTAGATATATCACAGTTTACTCATAGAATGTTTAGATATTAGCTAGATTAATACATATAAGACCTATATAGAGTAGAATCATACATATAATTACGCACAAAAGCTCTGTCACAATCATCAGCTTATTTGCACGTTTGATGTCTTCAATTTCAATAGCTCGCAGACTATCTCCAATATATTTCTTAGGAACAATCTGTCCAAAATAGCTAGCTGGTCCCGCCAATCTAAGTCCCAAAGCTCCTGCACAAGCACTTTCCGTCTGAGCAGAATTGGGGCTGGAATGATTAAATCTATCCCGTCGATAAATCCTTAGTGCATTGCAACTACTATAATCCTTACCCAAGAAGACACATGCTAGAATCATAAGCCATGCACTAATTCTTGATGGTATAAAGTTAACTATATCATCCAACTTTGCAGCGCATCTTCCAAAATCCATGTACTTGTCATTTTTATATCCAACCATGGAATCCATAGTGTTAATAGCCTTATAAATAAAGCCCAAGACAGGACCACCAATTGCAAGATAAAGCATAGGCGCAATCACACCATCCGATGTGTTTTCCGCCACTGTTTCAACTGCCGCCTTAATTACACCAGTCTCATCCAAATCATTGGTATCTCTACCAACAATCATGGAAACCGCTTTCTTTCCTTCTACTATACCTTCATTTGAAAGAGCCGAAGCAACCTTCATGCTCTCCACATAAAGACTTTTGGCAGCCAGGCAATAATAGGTCATTATTGCCTCTAGAACTACGCCCGCAACAGAGTTTAATTTGTACGCTACAATAAGCAATAAAAAAGAAACTACACCTGTAATCAAAACTACAATGACTACAAGCAATAGCCCAAATCGTCTCTTCTTTTGACCTGCAGCTTGGCAATCCAAATCCCGGTCAGCTATATTCAAAAAACTGTTTGTCAAACATCCAATTAGATTACCAATCCATCTAATTGGATGTGGCCATCCCATAGGATCTCCCAGTAAAAGATCTAGCAGATAGCCCACTATAAACGCCGTCAAATGATAAATCAAATGTATATCCCTCGCCATTTTCTACGTGATATGAATAATAGTCCCCGCCAAATAGAGAACTAAGAATTGCCATAATCGTTCCCCCATGACAGATAACAGAAATGCGCTTTGCATCCTTTGACTTTTGCAAAACCTTATCAAAACCAGCCAGTGATCTTGCAGTTGCCTCAGCCTTGCTCTCTCCTTCGGGGAAAGCATCCTCTCCTCCGCTTTCTATCCATGCTTGATAAGCCGGATTGCCTGAGAGTTCCTGATAATTCTTGCCTTCAAACAATCCAAAATCCGTTTCGCGCAGCGGCTCAACAACTTGGACATCTGCATTTGGATAAATAATCCTAGCTGTTTGCTTACATCGCAAAAGCGGACTAGAGAAAACTATATCTGCCTCAGGGTAGCTTCTAGCTCTTATTTCATTTTCACCATCTTCGCTTAAGCCTTCATCCGTAATTCCGATATATTTTTTCTTAGTATTTCCCGGAGTTACTCCGTGACGAATCAACGTAATTTGCATATCCATTATTTAATCCTTTGCCCAAGTCCACTAACCACCCTATGAACCTCATCTGCATCCTTTGCCAGTTCCACAAGAATTCGCCCTGTGGCTTCACGCCAAAGCCTGTCATCGCTATCCACAGGCACAACGCCATTTCCTATTTCATCGGCGATGATTACCCAGGTACCTTCCTTAGTCGCCGCTTTAATTTCTTCCAAGATTTCGTACGGCTTTTTGAGTTCAGATAATCTCTTTTTTACAAACAGATGCAACTGATTAAAGTACTTTGCCTCTGGAAAATTATCCCTTGCATACGCAGTTTTACCTTGATAGCTACCACCAATAATAAGTACCATTTCTACCTCTATTTCTTTGCTATAGACATAACCGCCAACGCCACCGCACCGAGTACCTCAGCGTTACACACAAACCATCCTGCCAAATCACCAGTAATCCCGCCAAACTTAGTGTAAGCAGTATACAGATAATAGATAACCGATACTAAAAGCGCTCCTAGGCTTGCAGTCCAATACCACTGAAAATAAAAACCAGCAAAGGCACAAACCATAATAAATTCACCAGCCAAGCAAAACAGCACAACCTTATCATTAGCCGTCCTTGCCTCGGTATGTAAAAGTCCTTCCTTCTTAGCCTTTTTGTTTGTGACTACGCAGATGCCACTGATGGTTCTAGCCTCGAAAAACAAAAACAACCAAGTGATAAATGCCATGTTATCCATAGAATAAACCGCAGCTATAAGCACTAGTCCCAAGACACATAGCTTGATTACCGCAAAGGCACCTATATGTGAATCCTTTAATATCTCAAGACGCTTTTCCCTATCCTGCCAAGAGGCCAAGGCATCGCTTGTATCCATATAGCCATCCAGATGAAACCCTCCAGTAACCATTAACGGAATAACCACAGCGATAATCGTAAATACGAAATGCTCTATATGAAATTTATCACAGCATAGCATCCATGCGAATTCTAATCCGCCAATTATAGCCCCAATCCATGGAAAGAAAATCAAATGATACTTCATATCTTCGCTTTCCCAGTTGAATTTTGGCATTGGAATTCTTGAATACATTGAAAAAGCTACTGCAATGGATTTTAGAATTTTCATAACCACTAACCTTCTTTTATTTTGATAGGAATCCCAACGACCACCTCGTATACCTCATCAGCCATAACGGATATACGTTTATTAACGTGCCCTAAAGCTCTAAGGTATTCTTTGGTGCCTTGGTCATATTCTATACCATCCTCAAAAACATTATTTGAAACCACCACAACAGACATATCATGATTTTGCAGTTCCATCAAATCTCTAATGATTTTATCCTCGATTTCTTTGGCCGAATTAACCTGTCCATCTCTAAACATTTCATTTGCCACCAAATTAGACATACACTCCAACAGCAGAATTGAATCCGTGCCTGTTGATGAGGTAGAAAAATCCCCAGAATCAATATGAACGATAGCCTCAAGCACTTCAGCAATATCAACAGACTGCTCTAGTGTTACAAAGCCCTTTCCACTGCGAAGATTACGGTGCCGCTCAATGCGATTCTTGGACTCTTCATCCTTTGCTTCCATGGTGGCAAGATAATATTTGTTTCTATGTTTTGAAGCACACACATACTCCTCCGCAAATGCGGATTTGCCGCTACTGCTTCCTCCATAAATAAGTGTAAGCATATCTTCCTCTAGCTATTCCTTTGAATAGTTTTCATATTGTTCAACACCCGATTCTCCAAATTTCAAGGCATCATTAAAGGCAACATCTGTAAGCTTTAATAATTGTGCCATCATGACGGCGCCAGCCCCTTCTCCAACAGCCATATTTGCTTCTAGCACAGTCGGAAGCTTTAGCTTACTGGCAAGCTTCAATGCCACTGGTTCCTTGCTAATATGGGAAGGAATCAGATAGTCCTTGGCGTTTTCAAGAAGTCTGTCTGCCACTAGAGCAGAAACCTGACTTAGCATCCCATCAATTATGATGGGAACTTTGTACAATCCACCACCCAGAACAATTCCTGTCATGGCTGCAAGCTCCAATCCGCCAAAGTTTGCGCATATCTCTACAGGTGATAACCCCGAATACTTTGAGAGAGCCATGGAAACAACCGCACGCTTTCTGCTAAGCCCTTCATCATCTAATCCAGCTCCGCGCCCGGTAACCGCCTCAGCATTTAAATCCAACAAATAACCTGCCATGACTGCCGCAGATGTGGTGTTGCCGATTCCCATTTCACCCATAAGAATTACAGTATAGCCTTCTGATATACTGTCCTTCACTAAATCCATACCTACCTGAACAGCTCGGGAAAACTCTTCGATCGTCATTGCTGGCTGCTTCAGGAAATTGCAGGTGCCATACTTTACGCGTCGATTTAAAGTGTTTGGAACCGCTTGCGAACAATTAATTCCAACGTCCACTGCCATCACATCTATTCCAAGTGATTTTGCCATCACTCCTGCTGTAGTCAGCCCTTTACCTATGTTGGTTGCGCAGATACGAGTCACATCCTGAGGTGCTTGGGAAACTCCCTCCTCCACGATTCCGTGATCGCCACAGCAAACTATCAAACGCATATGCGATAAATCAGGGGCATCCTTGCCTTGGATAACAGCAATCTTGGAATGCAAATCCTCCAGACTGCCAAAGCTATCTATTGGCTTTGAGACCCTATCCCACTGATCCTTTATTATTCTAATCTCTTTATCGTCAATTGCTCCTATGGAAAGCTTATTTTCTAATACATCCTCGAATAGATATCTAGTTTCCCCCATAATTTTTCATTGCCTCCACGAATTTTTCCAAAAACCTTGGTGAAGATGGATAGTATAGATGAGGAAATCCCACGTATGAATTGCCCGCCTTATGAATACAAGGCCAACTACGATTTCCCGTTGGCTTGTATGCCATCATACTATCACCATTGTTGTCGGTATCGTAATAGTGGAACTCATGTCCCTTAATGCTCAACCCATCTTCCTTTATTGTAACATAGCCAAAGCGAACCAACTTTCCCATCCAAGTTGCAGTTCCATTGATTGCTCCAACCATATTAAAAACCTTCCCCTTTTCATTTTTGACTGAATCAAGCAAATACATAAACCCACCGCATTCAGCTAAAATAGGCATCCCTCTATCCATGGCCCTTTTTATTTCAGCCTTCATGCTTGTGTTGTCCTGCAACTTCTGAAGATAGTTTTCGGGATATCCTCCTCCAAGAATAATCCCTGATACACCCTTAGGCAGCTTGTCATCCTCAAGCGGAGAAAACTCACATATTTCCACACCGCAATCCTTCAGCATCTCCATATTCTCACGGTAGTAAAAACAAAATGCTCTATCTCGTGCCACAGCAAGCTTTACTGGATTGATATCCTTCTTATCAATCTTGGCCTCTTCCTTTATATCTAAATCACTGGCTTCATCCGCAAGTGAAATAATATCATCCAAATCTAGCCCCTTGCTAACAAGCTCTGTCAATGAGCCAAGCTTGCTTTTCAAGTCAGGAATCTCCTCTGGTAAAACCAAACCCAAATGTCTGCTTGAAAATTCCATGTCTTTACTTTCACTAACTGTTCCAACCACCTTGATTCCAAGCTCTTGTTCAATCAGAGGTTTCAAAGTTTTACCAAAGTTTAAGCTGGTTTTGTTTAGGATGACTCCCTTTATTAAACCTGCATCATCATAATCTAAAAATCCCTTGATTTGTGCCAAAATAGAACGGCCGGCCCCCTTGGCATCAACCACCAGAATAATTGGAGTGTTAAGGACTCTCGCCAAGTCATAGGACGAACCTTGAAGTTCGATGCCTCCAATGCCATCGTACAAGCCCATAACTCCTTCTATGATTGCTATATCTCCCGTATATTCCTTGGCAAACAAAAACTTTGTCACTTCATCTTCGGTAAAAAAAGTATCTAGATTTCCAGATGGAATTCCAATAACATTCCTGTGAAACATTGGATCGATGTAATCAGGCCCGCTCTTAAAGCTACATGGCCGCTTGCCTTTGTTTTTCAAGGCTGAAAGGATTCCGCATGTAATTGTAGTTTTACCGCTCCCACTGCTTGGGGCAGCTAGCATGATTCTACTGTATTTCATGGTTCTCCTTTCTATAAATCTGCCGGCAATTCATCTTTCCTTAGTAGCCCACATGAAGTCATTCCTTCTAACGGATTACAGGGTAAAAGTAACTATAAACACAGGATTTTGTCCGTGCATTACGCTGTAGTCTCCTGCTTTTTTTGCCTTGCTCACAGACACCTGAACAATGTCAGGATTCTCAATCTGATAATTCGAAAGTACGTTATGGATTTCTCCTAAAGTCTCTAGGGTTACAGAATTTACCACTACACGAATTGGAGTTCCATAAGACTTAAGATGCCTTATAATCTCCTCTAATCTGCCCCCACTTCCACCGATAAACACATGAGTCGGCGTCGGCAAATCTTGCAACACATCAGGAGCAGCACCTGCAATTAGCTTTACGTTACTTGCATTAAACTTTACAATATTTTTCTTGATAAGATTGCAAGCCTCTTCTTTGATTTCGATTGCGTATACACGAATGCTTGAATCTAGCAAACCAAGCTCCACTGCTACCGAGCCACTGCCACTTCCCACATCGTAAACAACTGCATTTTTGCCAACCTGCAGCTTGCAAATAGATAAAGCTCTAACCTCTTCCTTAGACATTGGAACCTTATCTCTAATAAACTCCTCATCCTTAAGACCTGGAACAAGGATTTTATCTGACCAATTTTTGTTTCTTATTACTAGCGAACACAAGCCATCCTCATTAAAGCTAGAGCATTGCTCTGCTGTGAGCTTTAAGATTTTTTCATCTGCATAAAGATTAGTTCCTGCAAATATATTAAACCTGCCTCTGCCTTCCTTCTCCAGGGCAAAAAGAATATCCCCTATTTCTCTAACATCCTTGCTTCCAGATGTGATTAGGAATGTCTTTTCCCTTGTTGTTACCGCCTGAATCAGCTGTGGTTTCCATATCTCCTCTTTGATTCCGTGGGTGCTAAGAAGCTCGGCATCCTGCCAATTCAATCCAACCTTCGCAGACATGGCACTTATAGATGAAATCCCTGGAAAAAGCTTTACACTTGTGTAAGTCAGTGCTTCTAAGGATTCTTTGAGCTTGGTGGCTCCACTATAAAATCCCGTATCTCCCGAGAAAAGAACCACAGCCTTCTTTTTACCGTATTTACACACAGCTGCTATTTCATCCATAGCTGGCACAATATCCTTTGCCAGATAAAACGGATATTTTTTCCCGCTAGTTTCAATCCCCACAATCATTCTTGGGGCACCAAAGATGTAATCCGCATTTGCGATAGCTTCTTTAACCTCTGCTGTTACACTTGAAAAACCCATTCCAAATCCAGCTAGAACAACCTCTAGCTTAAAGCCAGGCGCCACCGGTTTGTGGATTTCCTTAAGATTCTCATGCTCGAATATATCTCCAAAACCAAAGAGCTTATTTAGCTTTTCTAAAACCTGCGTATAAGACAATCCCTCAGCAGCTTCTTCTGGCCGCTTAATAACAAAGCACTTTATTCCTAGGGCATTTGCTGCCTGAATTCGCTCTGCTTCGCCGCCACTTCTACCACTTTCCTTTAGAACCAAAACGCTAGCCTCACACTCTCGCAAAAAAGCAACATTCATTGCCTTTGAAAATGGCCCCTGCATTGCAACTATCTGATTGCCCTTTAAACCATTTGCCTTGCAAAGCTCGATGCTTTCAGTGTTGGGAATTACCCTGGCGATGATTCTCTCTCGCAGGGAATCACTTTGACAAAAAATCGAAAGCTCCTTACTTCCTGTTGTAAGAAAAATATTTCCAGTTGTGTTCTCAAGAGCCAATGCCAAATCTGATGCGGAATCAAAGAATGTGCACTCGCTAACATCTACCTCTTCTTCATCTCTAGATAATCTAAAGAAAGGCACAGTTTTATATTTAAAGAGACTGTTTTCAATCTCCGTCTTTACGATTTCAGCAAAAGGATGTGTGGCATCAATAATAGCGTTCGGCTGTTCACACTCATAGAGCTTTGCCATGCCATCAGCATCAAGTCTACCAGCATGAATATGTATAAAGCCAGTCTCCTCAATGGGCTCCTTGCCATATTCCGTAGCTACACAATAAACGCATAGCACCTCCCTTTTTGCAAGTGCCTGTGCAAGCTTTCGCCCTTCAGTTGTACCACCAAAAATTATAACCTTATTCATACCTATATCCCCTTGGCGTAACTAATTTATCTCCAATGATTTGGGTATTTGAATTGCCAATAAAAACTGTTGTAAACATATTTACCTGTCTATCCTTTAATTCTTCCAAAGTACAGACCTGATAGTTTTCCTTATCCCTGCCGATGTTTTCAACGTAACCGCAGGCTCTATCCTTAGCTGCTCCAGCATCAAGGATTATATTGCAGGCTTTTTGCAAATAGTCATGCCTCTTATGGCTAGATGGATTGTAAATTACTATAGCAAAATCACCCATAATAGCAGCCTTCAGTCTATTTTCAATAGTCTGCCATGGTGTTAGTAAATCAGATAAACTGATGACACAAAAATCGTGATTTATAGGAGCGCCAAGAACTGCCGCCCCAGAAATAGCTGCTGTAACACCTGGTATCACCGATATATTATCCTCTGTAAAATCCGCATTTACGTAGTCTGAAAGAAGCTCATACATAGGCGCGGCCATACCGTACACTCCAGCATCACCACTACATATAAAGGCAACCTTCTTTCCCTGAAGCGCAAACTCATAGCATGCCTTGCATCTTTCTATTTCCTGCTTCATCGGTGTTGTAAAAAATTCCTTATCAGGAAAGTGCTCCTTCACCAAATCTATATATACTGTGTAGCCTACTATGACATCAGAAGATTCCATGGCGAGATACGCCTCCTCTGTCATCATTTGTTTATCGCCCGGCCCCATGCCTACTATGTAAATATGTCCTGCCATAATTCTCCTATGTTTAATTCCACTCGCTTCGCAATTGCTAAGGTCATACCATCCTTTGCGATTTTATCTTTGACTAAAATGCCATTATCGCCGGCAGCCAAAAGGGCAGCTCGCTCACAAACATTACCTACCCCAACCTGCTCCTTAACAAAATCTGATTCGGTAAAATCACCCTCTACCGCTTCTAGCTCTTTTGCCGTATATACGAAGAATGGAACACCGTAATACTGAGCCAATCTAATCAAACCGATTTCATCTGCCTTAACATCTATGGACGCAATGGCATACAAATCGTCCTCTAACTCATCATCACTGTAATACTCATGAACAAAATCCAATAATTCTTCAAATGATTTATCCTGCTTGCAGCCTATTCCTAAAACAATACGCTTTGGAACAAGCTTTAAACCATCTATTTCTATTTTGTCTACAGCTTCGATAACCTCAAGCTCTTGACCCTTAAGGGCTTTGCTAGATATACGTTTTATAAGGCTCTTATCTGTGATTCTAAGGCCATTCTTTCTAGCGAAGACATCTACCGCAAATACGTTATTTATATCTGTTGCAGTGGTAATTACTGGGTTTGAATCAATATCTTCTGCTATCTTTACTGCCCACTCATTTGCTCCGCCAAAATGGCCTGACAAAATAGGAATAACATTTTTGCCTAGTTCATCAACTACAATAACAGCAGAGTCTGACATTTTGTCAGCCACATAAGGCGCTATAGTTCTTACCGCAATTCCGGTAGAACCAATAAACAAAATTGGCAAACGATTTTCAAAACACTCCTGAGTCCAGGCTCCTAGGCTCATGTCCTCCGGCTTGTTTTCAAGAATCAAATTGCTTGCTGTCTTCTGAAGCTTTTTCGCAAGGAATTTTCCTCGCTCGGTAAAAAATACCACCCTAAGAATCTTCTTACCCCTCATAATTCTCCTTTGGTTTTCTAAAACCCGTTTCAAACTCTGGATCATATAGCTTTGATAAGGAATATCCAGATTTTGAAATCACTTCTCCCACTAATACTACCGCCAGTTTATTTATACCATGTGCCTCTCCTGTTTCAGCTAAAGAACCCACAGTACAAATGTATTTTTCTTCCTCTGGCCAGGAAGCTTTATAAACAATAGCAGCCGGCGTATCATCGTCATACCCTCCTGCTATTAAGCGCTTAGATAATTCGGGCAACATGCCACTGCTAAGATAAATCGCCATTGAAGCACCATGACTGGCAAAGCTTTCGATTGATTCCTTTGGGGGCACGCTAGTGCGACCCTCCATCCTAGTAATAATCAATGATTGGCTAACATCAGGAAGCGTGTATTCCAAATTCAAGCTCGCTGCAGCTCCAAAACAAGCACTAACTCCCGGACAACTCTCGTAAGGTATACCCTGCTCATCCAAAATGTGCATCTGCTCCTGCACTGCGCCGTAGATGCTTGGCTCGCCAGTGTGAAGTCGGACTATATTTTGTCCCTTTTCATCCGCCTTTATAATCACAGCCATGACCTCATCCAGGGTCATTGTGGCACTGTTATATATTTCGCAATCCGCAGATGCGAATTCTAAAAGCTGAGGGTTCACCAAGGAACCAGCATAAATCACCACGTCGGCTTGCTCTATTAACTTCATTCCTCTAACGGTAATTAAATCCGCAGCTCCGCAGCCTGCTCCAACAAAATAAACCATGCTTAAACCTAATCTCTATTTCGCTATCAATCTATTATGATCTCTAATCACACTAACTACATTTTATCATACTTCGAGCACCTTCGGATTCCGCAAGGATTCCAAAGTCATTAGAATACAATATGCATTCTATGTTAAGAGCCTTTCCGCACCTAAAATCAAGATAGAATCGTATCCTTTCAAGGGCTATTTGCATTGTTTCGTTTAACAGCCCTGCGCCTTGAATATGCTTTAGCGCTTCTTCAGTATTTAGACAATTTAAAATATCTCGCGCCAAATCACCATCACAGCCTGCCCTCAGTGCGCAGCTAGCAAGAATTTCCATTCTAGCATCTGCCTCGTGGGAGTGGGTATTCATAATCCCGCCAGCCACCTTGATAAGCTTTCCGATGTGACCTGTTATAATCAATCCCTCAAAGCCAAGTTCTTTTGCAATATCGATGGTCTCACCGATAAAGTTGGAGCATTTAACACTTTTATCCAAATCATAATCAAACTGCTCCTTCATAAACTTTAAGCCATAATTACCAGGAGTTACCGCAACATTTGTAACTCCTAAGGCCTTCTTCTGCGACAGCTCAACCTTGATTGTATCAACTATAGCCTTGTTACTCATTGGCTCCACAATTCCAGTTGTGCCAAGAATAGAAATACCTCCTTCTATTCCAAGCCTCGGATTAAAGGTTTTGTCAGCCAAATCTTGTCCCTCAGGAACTGAAATCTCAACCTGTAGCTTGCCATTAAAATCCAACAACTGACAGACCTCAAGAACCTCCTTTTCAATCATGGTTCTTGGCACATTGTTGATTGCAGCATTTCCAACAGGCTGATCTAGCCCCGGCAGCGTGACTCTGCCAACACCAAAGCCTCCATCTATACTTACCTCTGCACAGCTTTTATTACCCTCGCTGCCTGCCTCGACAATAGAAACTTTAGCCACCACATGAGCGCCTGTTGTCACATCCGGATCGTCACCACCATCCTTGATTACAGCACAGCTTACCTTATTCTCTTGCCTTTCAATATCCACAAGCTTTGCATTAAACATTATCCCGGCCGGAGTCTCAATCTCTATTTCATTTTTTTCCATCCCACTGAGCACCATGTACGCCGCCGCCTTAGCAGCCGCAGCCGCACAACTACCCGTAGTGAAACCTTTACGCATATCTTTCTCCTAGCAAATACTTTCTTATATCCATACAAACAGCTACAAAATTCTGATCAATATCATAATTAGAATACCTTAATACCTTTATCCCCAGCTTCCCCAAGTATTCATCCCTAATAATATCATTACTCCTTCCTTCACATTCAAAATGCTGTGTTCCATCTAATTCAATTACAATCTTTTTTGCAGCACAATAAAAGTCTACTATGTAATCTCCAATAATTTGCTGTCTCTTTATAGTTACAGGCAATTGTTTTAAACAATCATACCAAAGATGCCTTTCCTCTTTTGTCATATTCTTTCGCAAATTTCTAGAAAAGTCTTTTAAGTTAGAGTTGTAGTTTTTGCTCATATGATTTTCCTCATAATTAAAAATTAGTATTACTCTTGGGAAAATGAAATATTAGCTGGTGTAATTTGTATTAATTCTTTTTTAATAGATTTTTTGCTCACATTATTTGCAATGCTAAATATATTGAACAATAAATTTTTACCCCTCATCCGTCAGCTCCGCTGACACCTTCCCCCCAAGGGGAAGGCTATAGGGAATATAAAAGTGCATTGACTATGGCTGCCGCGATGTTGCTTCCTCCTTTTCGTCCTTCATTTATTATGTAGGGTACATCAGAATTGAGGAAAAGCTCTTTGGCTGGCACTACGTTTACGAATCCCACAGGAACTCCGATTACAAATTCAGGAGTGAACTTGCCCGCCTCCATCATCTCGTGCAAACAGATAAGAGCTGTAGGGGCGTTGCCGATTGCAAAGATAACAGACTTGCCAAGGGCTGCAGCTCGCTCCATGGATACAGTTGCTCTAGTAACTTGGCGTTCCTTGGCTTCATCAGCTACATCCTCGTCCGCCATGAAGCAGTGAACCTGTCCTCCAAAGTCTGCAAGCTTTTTCTTGTTGATACCTGCCTTTGCCATATTTGTATCAGTGACTATATCAGCCCCTGATTCAATAAGTGATGTGGCAATATCTATTGCCCCTTTTGAATATCGCATTGTCGATGCATAATCAAAATCAGCGCTAGTATGTATCACTCGCTTTGTAATAGGCTCCTGCTCTTTGGGAATAACTATCCCCATAGAATCTAGCTCCTGCCCGATTATTTCAAAGCTTCTCTTTTCAATTTCTGTAGGTAAAACAAATTCAATACCTTTCATGGCCATCTCCAATATTCTTAATCAAACTACACATAAATTTCCAAAAAACATATTTCTATTAACTATTACTAGTCCAAATGCAAAATTCTATTAACTACTAATTGTTCTAACACGCAAATCAACTCTGTTCTTTACAAACCTATAATTCTATAAATCAAATCCATATCTATATTTTCACGCACTAACTCAGCAAGCTTATCGTACTCGCCGTCCTTGAAGGCCTGATAATCAAAATTTAAGCCCGCCTCAAGGCTCATTCCCTTGGCTTTTGCAATCTCGTTAACCAAAGTAAAAGCTAAATCATCCTTATCAAAGATTCCATGTACATAGGTGCCAAGAGTATTTCCTTGCTGAAGTAATCTGATGTTTCCCGCATCATCGCGCTCAACAACTGTGTCGCCTTCCGGCAAATCTCCTGCTAAATCCGTATATCCGTTATGAATCTCATAGCCTTCAAAGCTACGCTCGGATAGAGCCGAAAAAACACCTGTTAAATCTTCGAAGCAATCCTCAGTCTGACTGCGATATTTTTGACTATTTAAAGAGGTTGTTATCGGAAGAATCTCAAAGCCTCTTATTGAATCTCCAGCTTCAACTCCTTCTGGATCTGACACCTCATTGCCAAGCATCTGAAAGCCTCCGCAGATTCCAACAACAGGCTTTGATTTAGCAAATCGTTTAATAGCCACTTCCATGCCTGACTCGCGCATCCACCTAAGGTCGGAAATTGTATTCTTGCTTCCAGGAATAACTACCATATCCGCCCCTTCAATTTCTCTAGGATTGATGATAAATCTAACTCGAACCCCCGGAATACTTTCAAATGGTGCAAGATCAGTAAAATTTGAAATTCTAGGAAGACGAATTGCTGCTATATCAACAATGGAATTGTCATTTTCGACGCCGCTGCTATCAAGTCGTTCGCTTAAGCTATCCTCGTCATCAATTTGAAGATTGGCATATGGCACTGTACCAATAACCGGCACTCCCCCCATCTCTTCTAGCATCTGAATTCCTGAATCTAACAGGCTCTTGTCGCCTCTAAATTTGTTGATAATAAGTCCCTTTACTCGACTTCGCTCGTCCTCCTCCAAGAGCTCAAGGGTTCCTAAAAGCTGTGCAAAAACACCGCCTCTATCTATATCGCCCACAAGTAAAACAGGGGCATCCACAAGCTTTGCCATCCCCATGTTCACTATGTCATCCGACTTAAGATTGATTTCCGCAGGCGAACCTGCTCCCTCTATAACAATTACATCCGCCCACTCCTCGAGTTTTTTGTAGGCAGCCATAATATCTGGAATCAACTTTTTCTTGAAAGCAAAATAATCCCGCGCAGACATATTTCCAATCACTTCGCCGTTTACAATCACCTGTGAGCCCACATCGTTTGTTGGCTTTAGCAATATGGGATTCATGTAGACGCTTGGTGCCACACCGGCGCACTCTGCCTGCATGGCTTGCGCTCTTCCAAGCTCCAATCCATCCTTCGTAACGAAAGAATTCAGTGCCATATTCTGAGATTTAAAGGGCGCCACCTTGAGACCGTCCTGCTTAAAGATTCTGCACAACGCCCCAACCAAAAGGCTCTTTCCAACATTTGACATTGTGCCCTGAACCATGATTACCTTTGCCATACTTACCTCTCACTTGTTTGCCAACAGTTCTTTTAAACCCTTAGCGTATTCCCACAGGGATTTTACAAGCACATCCCCAGTGTTCTCCTCCATGTGATAAAGACTTTGAATCTGTTTTCCAGTAATAACCTGCTCTGGAGAGCCTACCTTTACCACTCTTCCTTCATCAACAGCCACAACAAAATCTGCTATTGCAGGAACAAATTCCAACTCGTGGATAGACATCAGCACCGCAATATTCTTTTCCTTCGCAAGCCTTTTAATGACTGAAAGAATATCTATCTTGAACTGTATATCCAAAAATGATGTTGGCTCATCCAAAACTAAAACCTCCGGCTCTTGGCAGATAGCTCTGGCAAGCATAACTCTCTGCTTTTGACCGTCGCTAATTTTCATGAAATCTTTATCTATAATTTCTGATGCTCCAACTAAATTTATAGCTTCATCGATTGTTTTGTGATCTTCTTTTCTAAGATTTCCTAAGCGACCTGTGTATGGATATCTGCCAGTTGCCACAACATCATAACAGCTCATAAGCTCTGGATGAATGCGCTCTGTCATCACCATTGAAAGCAGCTTTGCCACATCATCCTCTGTCATATTTGCCTCATCCATTCCCTGAAGAAAGACTGTTCCATCAAGCTTTTGAAGCTGACGGGTTATGGTTTTCAACACCGTGGATTTGCCTGCTCCATTTGGGCCAATCAACGCAACTATTTGACCTGGCTCAACATTAAATGTGGCCTCGGAAATAACTGGATTTTTATAGCCTACAGTCAGGGCTTGTAAATCTATTCCTCTAGACATTTGAACCCTCCCTGCGTTTAACAATCAAATAAATTACAACCGGAGCAAGACCGATAGCCGTGATGGCACTGATGCTTAGCTCTCTCGGCGCGAATGCAGTTCGAGCCACCCCATCGCAAAACAGAGTTATAATGGCACCTCCTAAAAATGTGGCAGGAACCATGATAATCGGCTTTGCTGTTTTCATTATGGATTTCATAATGTGAGGGACAGCAATGCCTACAAATGAAATCGGTCCAGCAAAGGCAGTGACAGTTGCAGATAAAATACTAGAAAGCAGAATCAATAGGATTCTAAGGCGCTTGATATTTACTCCCATGTTTCTAGCATAGGCCTCTCCCATTTGGTACGCCCCAATCGGCTTGGATAAAAGGAAAACACAGCCCAATGTCACGACCACTACTATCAAGGAAATAACTACATTTCCCCAGGTGATTCCTGAAAAGCTGCCAAGCGACCAATTGTGTAAATTTACAATATTGCTGTCATCCGCAAATGCGATAACGAATTCCGTAATTGCGGAGCAGATGTATCCAATCATCACTCCACAAACAACCAAAAAGGACATATTTCTAACCTTGTTTGCAAGTAACATAACAAAGCCCATAGAAATCAATGAGCCCACAAATGCTGCTGAGACCATGCCGATACTGTTTATGTAAACTCCCTTGCTTAAGAGAAATACCATAACAAGAGCTACAATAAGCTTGGCACCTGAAGATATACCAAGAACGTAAGGTCCCGCGATTGGATTTCCAAAAAAGATTTGAAGCAAAAACCCAGAGGTTGCCAAAGCGCCCCCCAGCACGATGGCAGCAATAATTCTGGGTAATCTAATAGAAATGATAATCTTTCCAAGTAAGAACTCATCAGTGCTGACTAATGATTTCACAATGTCTTTAATCTTGATATCTGCACTGCCAAGACCGACACTTACAAAGAAAAATACAACTAGCACAACCACCATAAGTACATATGAAATAAGAATATTTCTAGAATTTCTATTCAACCTTAGCTCCCCCAAGTTTGTAGATATATTTTAAATCTTCCAAATTGTCATTAAGAATACTATTTACATCCTCTATAAATTCTGCCACATCTGCGCTTTGTTGAAAATATCCTTTGTCCAAGCAATAGACCTTATCATTTTTGACAGCCTTAAAATCTCCAAGAATAGGCGCTTTTTTAAGTAATTCTCCAACAGTATCTATCTCACCCTCTATGGTGCTGTTGTAGATAAGAACATCTGCATCCACCGCTCCCACATAAAAGTCTTCAACGGTGATTTTCATTGAGGAAAGTGCATTGTCCTCCGTTGCCACAAGATCCTTTGGCACATAAGTTCCACCTGCCATATCAATCATAGATGTGATGTAATCTCCGTTTTTACGAACCGAAATCATGCCACTTGAATCTATTGAAAAGAATGCGACAGTTTTATTTGTCTCTTTTAAATCGGATATAGCTAAAACTCGCTGCTTCTGCTGGTCAAAAATCTGATTTGCCTTATCCTGCTTGCCATAAATCAAACCATAGAGCTTTATCCACTCAAGTCTTCCAAGGGGATTATTTTCATAGCTTGAACGCTCAACCATCACCGGAATTCCCAAGGATTCAAGCTTTTCTTTTACCTCCGGATTGTGATATATCATTGTATTTTCAATAGCAAAATTACACTTTTCTGAAACCAAAAGCTCGTAATCAGGAGCAGAATACTTGCCCGCATACAGAATCTCTTCTGATTTCATTTTATCCCTAGCCTCTGCTATATCCCAATCCTTTTTGTCAGTTCCGGATAATCTTATAGAATCCAAAGCATCTATAGCTGCAATTAAATCCATCACAGATGTGGAAACCAAGTAGGTTGTATCTACCTGATTGATATATGTAACATTGTCAGATACTCCGTCAGGCTTGTTCTTGGCCTGTCCCAGCAAAAAATATTGCGGCTCCACATCCTTGCCAATGGTTATAAGCGAATAGGCATTTCCTGCTTCATCGGAATAATAATCAACTGTATATTCCTTGGCATATTCCAGAGCCAAAGAACTGGTATTTTTTAGCTTGCCAAGAGATATACTCTCGTCCCTATCCGCGGATGGGCTACTATCCACAGCAACGCTGCCATCAACATCCTTTTCCTTTCCTGGACTATAGACTGTAATCTTGTACTCTATCTCGTGGGGTTTACTCATTGCAGTTGTGTCTGCCACAACATCAAATCCCGTATCATACTCTAGAAAAGGTATCGTAAATACGGAGTTTTCCCCAGCCTCGGCTTCATTATCGTATTTCACATCGTCTACAATCATGTAATCATAATTTGGACTAGACCAAACTAATTCTACGGTCTTTCTACCCTCTTCCACCGTAACCTTGGCAGGAGATTCTAAAGAAGCTCTACCGCTTCCCCCTTCAAGACTTACCTGACATTGATAGCTTCCATTTTCAGTTTCGTTATTATTAATATAGCTGCAGCCAATGAGCAAAATTGCTATGGCTGCAGCTAATGCTGTCACTTTTTTCATCAAATGATTATTCCTTTATTGGATTTGACACCTTAACTTTGTGATCATACCAAGTACCCTTGGTGCCGATTAATGCCAAATCAAATTCCTCATCAATTGCAGGAACTGGCACATCAAAACCATTTACAGTTTCAGATGAACCATCGTCATACTTAACATCATCAACAGTTGGCTGCAACACTCCATCAGGATTCTTCTCAGCGTCAGCCGCTAAGCCAGGATAAAGGTTAACAATCTTCTGTGAAGTAAGAGTTATGTGAACTGTTCCCACTCCATCCTCAACTGTAAGATGAGCCTTATTATCATATGCTTCGTTGATGTGGAACATAGAGCTATCGGTTGTAAACTCAACTACATATACTCCATCCTCCAAATCAAGCTTAGACTCCTTGGCCTCATCGCTTGCGTCATCTGTCTTTGATTCTTCTGCATCAGCTGTATCGTCATTTTCAACTTCTGCTGTATCTGAAGTGCTTTGCTCTACAGTATCCTCTGTTGCATTAGTAGCTTCGTTGCTTTGTTTTGTACATGCAACAGTGCTTGCAGCCATCGCAACAACAAGCAATAAACTATATAATTTTTTTTTCATAATTTTGTATATCCTCTTCTAGTAATTGTTTATTATGCGGCAAATATAATTGCCTTTATTTAGATCTGATTGCAGCAATTGTATGCTCAACATAAAGCTTTTGAACCTGTTCAATTCCGCCAAGTCCAGCTATCTGGCAATCGATAGACTCAAATCCTCCATCTGCGGTGAACATAGACTTCCAAGAATCTTCATCATCACCAGCCATATCATTGTTAGCATGATCACCTGCAACAACCATAAGTGGTCTAAGAACGACCTTGGTGTAACCAGCTTCCTTAACAGCTGCGATAACATTCTCACACGCTGTCTCCTCTGGCTCACCTTCAACTGTACCGATGAATACGTTGTCATAGCCAAGCTTGTTCATCTGTGTCTGCATCTGTGAATAAGTCACGCTTGCAGTATGGCTTGTGCCATGTCCCATAAATACAAATGCAACTCCATCATTTTTGGCTGCTTTAAGTGAACCAAAGTTGCCATCTGCAACAGCCTGATCGACTATAGCCCTTGCAACCTTTTTCTTGTCTGGGTTGACCTTTGTTGCGTCCTCGCCTACTTCACCAAGAAGAGGTTCAGCTATCTTTACAGACTCGAACTTGTCAGCATAGCCTTCCACAGCCGCTGCCAATTCATCATACTCAGCGCCGTGCATTAAATGCGTAGGCTGAATAACAAGATTCTTAACTCCATTATTTACAGCTCTATCTAAAGCCTGTTCAACATTATCTATCTTTTCGTCGTCACGTGCCTGTATGTGATTGATTATAATTTGTGCTGTAAAGGCACGACGAACTGACCAATCTGGATTAGCTGCAGCGATTGCCTTTTCAACGCCGCCAATATCTGTAGCTCGGCTATCATTAAATGATGAACCAAAGCTCACAACAAGAATTTCATTCTCGCCAATATCATCCTGATTTAATGGATCATCCTTTGAAGCATCACCTGTATCTCTTCCGAAATAATCAGGGTCTGCATTCTCGCCTTCCACTAGTTCCTTTTGCTCGTCTGTAAGCTTGTCCCAAGCCTCCTTGGCTGCCTTACACTGAGCATCTGTATCCTCTGTCCATTTTTGAACATATATAGCATCTATAAGATCTGCTACTTCCTTTGCCGCATCAGCATCAGAAACTTTACCTGTCTCTTCAGCTACTGCTTCTCCCTCTGTGGCAGGTTCTGGCTTAGCGCCATCCTTGTACTCTCCACAAGAAGCAAACGAACCCACACAAAGAACCGCTGCTAGTGTTAACACTAATCTCTTCTTCATCTTTTTCCTCCATAACGAATATGTTTTGTAATTCGTATTTGCGAACACATTAAATTCAGTGACAAAGTACCATATTTTCAGGGGTTCTGTCAATGTCAAACGGTAGTAATTGACACTATTACTATCTCTACAGCGACAGCATTTGTCACTTCATTTTTGCTAATGTATTTCAAGAATAAATCTGACTTAAAATTCTCTGCTATTGTGCCCTGCAAACTCTCCCATTTTCCTGATTTGATGCAGCGCTCTAGGGTCTCCATAAAGCTTGCCTCCGGTGTACGACGCACCAACAACTCACCGGTTCCCAAATCCTCCTCGTTGATAAACTTGGCATTTATCAAAAACATTGCATAGGTCTTGTTGTAACGAAGAACCCTAAGGGTATTATCCTTTACCTCGATTACTCCCATAGGATGAGGGCCAAAATACTCCTCAGGGTCGATGTAATAGTCAGCTTCGATATCCGGCTCCAACAAATTAGCCTTGCTAATGGAATCATAATACTCGGTTTCCGCGAATTCCTCAGTTGGATTTCCAATACTGGTTTTGCAAATCAGATGCTTGTTTTCCAAGGTGTTTGGCTTACCCCAATAGTACCCTTGCATCTTGTTGGCACCGATTTCCCTGAGGAATCTTGCCTGATCAGTAGTCTCTACTCCTTCCACAACCGTATCTATATCGAGCTTCATTGCCATCTGTATCAATTCTTTTAAAATTATATGGTTCCTTTTGGATTCTGCGAAATCTTTTAGAAAAATCATATCAAACTTGATGGCATCAAAGTCAAAGCTCTGAAGCATATTCAAAGATGAGTAACCACTTCCGAAATCGTCCATCCAAATCTTGAAACCGGCAGCGTGGACCTTTTCAATCTGCTCGCGCACAAAATCCTTTTCAAAGGTTGATACGCTTTCCGTAACCTCTAGGGTGATATATTTAGGACTAATTCCTGCAGCAGTCACCCTCTTATTTATTTCATCAACAATATCACACAGCTGAAAATCATATTTGGAAAGATTAATCGACACTGGAAGTATAGGCAGTCCCATCTTCTGAGTTAGCTTCATATCCTCAATTACCATCTCTAAGATATGCAAATCCAAAAGATGAATTAACCTGGCATCCTCTAGTACATAGATAAACTCGTTTGGCGGTATCATCCCCTCCTCTGGGTCTATCCACCTTGCCAACGCCTCCTCATCACACACTTTGCCATTAACGGAACGCACCAAAGGCTGATAATATGGACGAATCCATTTTTCTTTGATTGCAGTATCGAAATTATTTAGAACATAACTATATCTATTTGAATGGTTATGAAGCTGCTCATCATAATATGTAAAGGTTGAACTATACCTACTCTTATCCTTATCACTTGCAATCTTGGCTCTATCACATGCGGTACTTATACTCACGTCCTCGAAGCTAATAGAATAAATTCCCACATGCACCGGCAAAGTTCTGCCTTCATTTGCATGCTTAAACACCTCAAAGAATTCATTCAGAACATCTTCTACCCCCTCTTCCTTCGTAAAAACTGCGAAATGATCCTGCCCCATACGTCCACAGTTTTCCTCCGAAAAGAAACGCTTCAACGTCTGCGCCATAGCGTTCAGAAGGATATCCCCTTCCTTCAAACCATACTTGCTATTGAAAAACTTCATGCCCTTTAAATCAAAGTACAAAAGCACAGGAAGCTCCCCTTTCTTAAGCATAGTCTGCTTTCCCACCTCCGCAAGCTGCAGAAAGTAAGACATATTCGGAAGCCCCGTAATCATATCGTAAAAGTTATCCTTCCCCATAAACGCCTCCACGAAAGAACGCTATTCTCCCAAGCCCGCGAGCCTACACTAGATTATAAATAATAAATATGGATTTATTGTTAAAATCCCGTCAGCCCCCGCCGTCCCCACCGACCTCTTACAGGGGCCCTGCTGACGTCGCATAAGATTTAGATTTTCTAAAATGCTAATACCACCATCCATACATGTGGATGTTCGTTCAACTATTTACAATTCTGGCGGGAAAGTTTGTCCCTGAACGGACATTAAATATATTTAAAAGAAATAGTTCCACAAAACTAGCTTAGTAGCAATTGCAGCGCATTGGAATGCGCTTAGTGAAAGTGGAAGTGATTTTTTACATATA
>JAEEGJ010007457.1_pt1 | contig 31339 bp, 30 predicted proteins | sample 8958761 | NCBI WGS metagenome assembly JAEEGJ01 (sample SAMN16246546, study PRJNA631951) | gut metagenome | biome: gut microbiome; feature: rumen; material: RS-attached | host: Bos | place: Iran: Karaj | collected 2018-10
TTATATGTCTTCGGGTGCAAAGGTACAAAAAAAGTACAAGGGATGCAAAACTTGATGTACTTTTTTACCTTTTAGGCTTAGACCGCTTTCCCGATGATGGGGAAATGCTCAAATCTTATGGACTCATATTTATATCTTTTTAAAGTGGTTTTATTTATTCATAAGTCGCTGACGAGTTGTTTGAAGTCAACGGAAAAGACTGAAGAGAAATGGCGGGCTCCTTTGTCACACAGATGTGATACATCCTTGAAGTAACCAGGACAATCCAGGTAGAGTCCTTGCGTATGGTAGTCCAGGAAAGGAATGTCCTGCTCATTTGCCAGTGATTTCAGTGGTGCATAGTAGCAGGAATCTACTTTCGTGAACTTTGGTGAAACTGTGAATATCAGCCTGATACGGTGTTGCCGGCATAGGCTGATAAAACGATGCAGGTACGTTACTTTCTGGCTGTCTGTCTGACATACTGGCAATTCGCTGGCAATTTCAGTTGGCAGACGGGAAGGCTCCGGCAATGGGATATATCCATTATCACCTCCCTTCTGGCGGTTGAGGAGCAACCCCCAGAGGTTCGACGGTGCTTTTGCATTATAGCGATACAGATACGATACTTTATACCTCCAATATCTGTCTGAAAGTCTGTAAACAGAATCGGCCATTCTGCTCCTTCCAAATAGTGGTGCAAAAAGTGCCGTTGCGGAGAAATCATCAGACTGACTGCACCAGTCCGTAGGCATGACCTCCAGGCAGACTGCTTTTGGCGTATGGTGTTCCAGGATGTGGCAGAGCAGGATATAATGTGAGTAGATATTGTCTGCACTGCCCACTCCGGCATTATAGACAGACATGCCCACAGAGTCACTGATGATTGACGGCACATAGTGGTGGTGACAGCGCGAAGCCCCCATCAGCACGATGTCTTCATGCAGACTGTCCCTGACGTATCTCAACTTGGGGGAAAGTACGTCGTTCGAATGCTCACTCACCCATTTCATGGCCAGCCCCCCTGTCCTGTCCACGGCCCATAGTCCACAGATGATTGCCAGCATGCTAAGAAGGAACTTCTTCATCGGTCGGATATTTAGAATTGAAAGTATATGAATTGTTCGCCGCCCATCACCCCCATCAGCAGGATATATGCGGTTACCAGAACTGCGGTTGTATGGGTGACTGTCATCGGATGGCGGTTTACCCAATTCAGGCGACGGCCGCGTTCCACCACCCACTCCCTACAAATGACAACTGCTATAGCTGCCAGGGCGGCCGTTATCTCAGTGAACATGGCATAGCTGATGTCTGGCACAGCAAGACGGAAGAATATACCTGTCAGTACTGTTACCGCGTCGCCCAGATTGTCGGCTCTGAAAAATATCCACGCCAGGCTGACAAGGATGAATGTCAGCATGCAGTGCACAAGTCTCCGTGTTCCCGACAGCTGATGTCTCCCGATGCCAAGTATCCTCTCTGTACAGATCAGGACTCCATGGATAAAACCCCAGCAGAGGAATGTCCAGTTGGCACCGTGCCAGATACCGCTAACCGCAAACGTCACAAGCAGATTGACGCAGCAGCGGGTCTGGTTCACGCGGCTGCCGCCAAGCGGGATGTAGACATAATCCCTGAACCACGTGGAGAGTGAGATGTGCCAGCGGTGCCAGAACTCACCCACACTGGCTGCAAAATACGGACGGCGGAAGTTTTCCATCAGACGGAAGCCCATTATTCTCGCCGCGCCGATAGCTATAAGCGAGTACCCTGCGAAATCACCGTATATCTGGAAGGGGAACAGCAGAGAAGCCAACAGGTAAGAGCCTCCGTTGTGGCTGTCAACATGGTTGAACACCGCATCAACATACAGGCTGCAGCGGTCAGCAAGCGCCAGTTTAAGAAAATAGCCCCAAACCATTAGCTTCAGGCCTGTCATCGCCTGACCGTAGTCGAAACGGTGTTGTTCGCGAAACTGTGGCAGCAGACGGCCGGAACGTTCTATAGGACCTGCAACCAGCTGGGGAAAGAAAGACACGAACAAGGCGTAGGTGAAGAAGTCACGCTCTGCCGTTTTCGTACCACGGTAAACATCTATGGAGTATCCAACAGCCTGAAACGTATAGAAGGATATGCCTATGGGCAGAAGCAGTCCCAAACTGGGAAAGTTGACGGACAGGCCGCTGGAGTGCAAAGCTACAGATATTTCAGATGCCAGGAAATTGTAATATTTGAATAGGAACAGAATGGCCATGTTCAGCACGATACCCATTATCAGGCAAAACTTCCTGCCCCCTGTCCCACTCGTCTTCTCCATGCCAATGGCAGACAAATAAGTGACCATAGTACACGTCAGCAATAGCAGTGCGTACACTGGCTCCCAGTTCATATAAAAATAATAGCTGGCAGCCAGCAGCCACAGATTCCTGCCTCGGATCCACGAAGCAGGTAAGCTGTAGTAGACGGCAAGGACCAGCGGGAAGAACAGCAGGAAGGGAATGGAGTTGAAAAGCATCTCTGTCGGCCGGCTGATATTACTGTGGCTGTGCGGTGAATGTAGTTCCTAAGGCTACTGTCGTCTCTCCTTTTAACTCTATCGTTTGTGCCGTCAGCGTAATTGTACCGCTACTGAAAGTCACAGGACCAGGTGTTTGCAAACTAGTGACATTGGAACCAACCATGATTACGTCTGCTGCATAAGCTACATTACCACTGATTGTCACATTCTGAAGATAGAGAATTGGTAAGGTAAACAAACTATTTACCTCGCTTTTTGATTCTGGGCTCACATCACTGTCTAAGTATTCCTTGGCGTCGTTTTCTGTTATTGCCGCCTTTTCGTCAGACTCTGCCGATTCTTCCTCCACGGTATTGGCTGTAGCGGATAAAACTAACGTAAGACAGATTGTTGCCAATAACAATTTCTTGTTCATACTTATATCCTCCCTTCCTAATTAGTAATAAGCATCCGTTTGGTGTCAATTTCCTGCCCGTTAACCATCAGGGTATAGAGAAACATACCTTCGCCAAGCTCCCATCCATTTACACTAACACTGGTTTCTCCCGATGAGATCGGAAGCTTCTTTAGCATCTTGCCTGTCATGTCGAAGATGCAGATGGCCGCATTTCGAGCATCGTCTACCAGACGAAAGCGGATGATGGTCTGCTCTTTGAAAGGGTTTGGGGAGTTCTGATATAATTTATTGCCAATAGCATTTGTCACAGTCATATCAGTTGTAGCGTTGCGTGATAACAATTCATTTTCTTTACCCTTCACTTCATCTAACTCCTGTTTCAATTCTTGGATGCTCCGGATAAGAATCGGTACCAGCTCCAAATAATTCACTCCGAGGTAGCCATCTTGACCTTCGCAAACTAAATCAGGGTACAGCTTCTGCAACTCTTGTGTTGAAATTCCGTAGTGAGACTGCTTTTCTTGAGGTTCCTTTTTTAGTATAACAACTTGTGCAGTATCTGAGATTTCTAATTGTCGGTCAATATAATTATACTTGATGACGTTCATGCTCATGATGTTGTTCAATGTCTCATTTTGACTCATTGCCTCGTCTGCAAGTGACTTCACATTTTCTTTCAGCCGAATGTCGGAAGGTGTCATTATAGTTGGTACCGTTAATGTACCGTTAATGTTCGTCGCACCGTCAAAATAACCAGCATATTTACCTGGTATCTGTATGCCTATGTTGTCTGTCAGCGTGCCAGCAACAGCTGCTCCGTTCTTATTACCGAGCATTCGTCCGTAGACGCCGTAATTATACCCAGACGATCCATTGCCCGCCGTTGCGAATACACCAAATGTGCGGCCTGTTGCGCTTGTGTTGTTAGTATAAGCGCCTGCCATAAGGCCCATGTTGAAACTGCTCGTGACAGTGGCACCGCAGTTGATACCCATATTGTAATTATAGAACGCACTGTATTCGTCAGTTGACACCGTAAGCAAAGAATATGGATTCTGATTTGAACGCTTAATGACAGATGTACCATCTGAAAAAACTTTCAGTTGAGCAAACGTTGCTACTGGAGCTGCTATAAGCAGCATTGAAATAATCATTTTTTTCATAATCACGATGTTTTTATATTGTAATTTGTTTAAGGTTGGTAAGTGCCCGGCAGGCACTTACCATAGAAATGATTGTTTTACAGATTAATGTACCCGTAAAAGCAGTAGATACCACTGATAATCTGAAGCTCGTAGTCGCCAGAGAGATAAGCAGGCAGAACCAGTGTATTAGAGGTGATAGTGGTTGAGTACACCAAAACGCCGTTCTCGTCCAACAGACGCAACTCACAACCGAGGCAGGAGGCGTCGAAGGTCAACGTGTAGTCTTCAATGCTTACCTCGGGTATTAAAATAGGTGTTTTAGGATCTGCTGGCTTATCATTATTCGGGTCTTCAATTCTCACCTGAAGCGGAACTTCACTTGCAAATGCGTTTACACACACATTAGCAAATGGAAGAAAGGCCATTGCTAACGATAACAGAAATCTTTTCTTTGTTTTCATAATCTCAAAAATTTGGGGTTAATAAAAAAATATACCGCAAAGATAGAGATTCCACCAAAAAGATTATATAGATTTTTACGACAAAAAGCACACAAGAACACACTTTTGAAGTGCTTTAAGAGAACGTAAAGCGTTCAAATAAAAGAACTTAAGTAGTAAAACAAAGAAAAAACACACAAAAACACACTTTCGTCAGATAGGCCGTGAGGATAGCAAAATCACAGTTTTTTGATGCCAAAATGTTTCCGCAGGTTTGACTCAAACTGGCGGGCGGTCTTCTTGTTGAACAAGATTAGGCTCAGTTCGGCTCTGAGGTTCGTGATGCGCTGTGGTGAAACCTTCAGAAGGCGGCCGATGTCGTCGACATGGACATCGAGGATATTTTATATGCAGACCCTTTTCATCTGGGGTTTCATGGCCTCATTCTGCTCAAATTCCTGCTGTATTAGAGGAAAGTGTTGGTAAGTGACTGTCAGCAGGTCGTCAAAAGCTTTCTCGGTAAGTGACTGATGAGGATCATTGGCTATGCGGACAGTACGGTTCACGACATCATGACTGAAATACTGTCTGGACTTCTCCTTCTTATTTGATGCGGTCAGTTCTTCTGCCTGCCGTGACTGTAGCTGGGCCAGTCTGTGCTCATATTCCTTTCTGGCCTGTTCCTGCCTTTGGTGATAATCCCGTTGCAGCTGTTCTTTCTCCTGCTGATGCAGCAGTAGCAATTCTTCCTGCCGCTCTAAATGGATTCTGCGCAAACGAACTTGAACCTTGCGGAAATGTTTGACCAAATAGGCGACACCAACGATAAACGCAATGAGCAAAAGAAGAGTAACTGCAAGAGCAATAAAAGCCCACAGAGCCTTGTTCTCGTTTTCGAGAGACTGCTCCTTATAGTAGTGGTAGTCGTAGCTGGCAGCAAGTTGGGCGGTCTGTTGCTGGTCATGGCGTATAACCGACGAATCCGTGGTCATGCAGTAAAGCATAGAATAATTGACAATCGAGTCTGCCAGACATAGCTTTCTCGAAATACCAAGCAACCCCTTGTATATCATAGTCAGGGAGGTAAGAGGCATTTGGGGGGTATATGCCTTCCTATAATAATGTTCGGCAGAGTCCAAACGGTTAATCCCCTCGTAGTATTTACCTTTATAATAATAGAACTGACGCTTCGAAGGAGGAAGTTCATGATGCTTGTCAAACAAAGCTAACCCTGAATCGAATTCTTCTATCAGCTGTTTTAACTCTGTCCGTCGGTCAGGCTGATCAACGTACAAATACATGAGCGATGTAGAGAACTGTAAAGCCTCTTGCTCATAGCCGTGCGCACGGTATTGCCGCATCGTTTCACGAAGAAGAATCTCGGCACTGTCACGTTTGTTCATAAGGATGTAGATGCCTGCAATCATACCTTGATGGTAAATGGCATGGAATGTATCCTTGGCACAAAGAAAACTGCGGTTGGCCTGTTGGCGGGCAGATACCTCGTTGGAAAGCAGGAGCTGCTGATGGAAGAGACTTGCCATCTGGGAGTAGACCCGGCCAAGAGCAGCGTAGTCACAATCTGCCGAAGTGGTGTCGGCCTTGGCCACGGCATCGAGATAGCAGTCAACAGCACGGGGCGTCTCGCCCTGGTCGGCAAACGTGCGCCCGAGGATGTAGTGGGCAAGCATTTGTTCGTTGGACGTGCCGTGGCGGTCGAAGTAGTCGGCCAGCGTCTGGGCCTGGGCCGAATGGGCGGCGGTAAAGACGGTGTCGAGCTTGTTGATGGCATTCAGGCGGAGCAGCCGGCAGCGCATCTCCTGGCGGCGCGAGAGGTGGTCGGCGTCGGCCAGAAGACTGTCGAGGACGGTCAGCGCAGAGTCAGTCCGCCCGTTCATCAGACTGTCGGCACGGGCCAACAGCTCCACCGCCCGAGGATTGCCGCCACAACCGCTCAGGAATGCACTGGCCACTACGGCCAGCGCCAACATCAGAACATTCACGCACTGTCTCATTCGGGTGCAAAGGTACGAAATCTTTTCGAGACCTGCAAAACAATCTGATGTTTACGAATTTTTCCCGGGACAGATTCGGAGGGAAATCGGAGGTTTTGACAGTCCCCTCAGTTGCACGGAAACTATTCTAAAGAAAAAGACGAAAAAGGAGGGGCAATTCGGAAAAAATCATTATCTTTGTACCCGTAAAGCTTTTTATCAACAACTAAAACCATTTCCTTTATGAAAACAAGACTATTTCTTACCTAGCGCGTCACCTCGATTATGATCTGCAACAGCGGACTGTTCGACCAGGTTGAGGGCGGCGGCCCGCGCATGGGCGGCATGCCGAGCGTGGCCAAGTCGAAGCTGAAGGAGATTCATTGCCCCATTATCTACATCCTCGGCGGCGAGACCGACATTGCCTACAACAACGGTATGGACGACTTCAAGCTTTAAAACATACAACACGCACCGAGTCGCACGACTCCAAGACTGCCATAGCCAAGCTCGCCGAAGAAACTGAAGGACTGGCTGCCGAAAGAAAAACCAATGGCGGTCAGCTGGTAGGCCATACGCCATTTTATCTCGTCCGTACTATCGGTGAATACCGGTATCTGGGCGGTGTACGATGCCTCGTCGGGATGGTAGCCAACCCACGGAAAACGCTTGTAGTCAAAGGTGAGATGATGGCGCATGGCGCCTAAGGCGATGCGTGAGTAACTGCGATAATAGCGCCGCTCGGACCAAGTATAACGCAAGGATGGGGCAAAGACGAAAAAGCGGCATTGCTCATTGGCATCGGCGAAATACTCGGGATCAGCAGTAACAGGGTCAGCATGCCCGGATTGATAATGGTATGAGGAATAGCCTTCTCTCGAAATGCCCCAATCGGCCAACACGCCAACATCCCATTTCCTGTTAAGCCGGTAATGATACTCCACCCCTGCCTGCAGATAAGAATCACCGACAATGTCGAAACACTCTCCTTCGGCGAGTATGCTATAACGTTGGATATTGGCGTCAATCATCCTGTCTCTGTCATGACTGGCCTGACAGTGCCCAAATCCAAGGCCGCCACGTATTTCATGCCTGTTATAGCGCTCTGGCAGTTGACGTGCAAGCTGCTGCGCCTGTCTGACCTCTTCGGCCGCTTTTACCAACCGTAATGAGTCGGCACGGCGAAGGGAGTCTGCCTGAGAGCGCGGTGCATCAGGAGTGACGTAAAACCGGTTCTGCGCAGGCACACTGGCAGCATTCGTCATCAGGTCAACGACAAGAGGGACACCGTAGAGGAAGGCATCGAGGACTGACCAGGGATTAACGGATTTCCTCAGCACGATGTCGCTGAAAGCATAGCTTGGAGAACTGATTTGTATGTGCTGCCCGTCAAGGCTGCGACGTTTGACCTTGACGGTTGCCGGTAATGACAAATCCTGATATTCGCCGTGGGTGGTGACTACGGTGAGAGGTTCATCGACCTTTCCGTCGATATGTATGTCAGCGGTGGAGCCAGAAATGATTGTTGCGCACGATGAGCAGAGCATTGCTGATATGAGCAACACCAGAACCGAGATGTCATGCAGATTATATCTCATCATAGGAACACTTCTTTCCTGTATAACTACGGAAAAGCGAAACCTTGCACTAAAACCGAATTAATTAACAAAGTTTAAAGTTACTTGGAGATTAACACCTTCTTCCCGTTCCTGATATACAATCCAGCTTTGGCCGGACTTTCAACTCGCCGTCCCTGAAGGTCGTATGTTGGAGTGAAGGGTGAAGGGTAAAGGGTGACAGGAGTGTTAATACCTGTGGCCAGATAGCTGCTGGCGGTGAGGCTGAGCTGACCGACGATGCAGTCGCTCCACTCTGAGGCGGCCGAATAGATGGCGATGACGTAGTCGCCCTGCTCGGCGATGTCGAACTCAAAGGTCTGCTGCTGCGGACTGCTGAAATTGTTGGAGGCCACGTTGCCGATGTTGATGTTCGGCATATAGGTCTGACTGGCAATGGTCGTGCTGCCCGTGCGGCGCTCAATGCCCACTTCCACCTGTCCGAAGTCAGCCATGTTCCAGTTGCAGATCTTGTACTTCAGCGTGTAGTGGCCGGGAGCCAGACTGAGCGTCGTGCCGCCGTCGCTGAGTCCGTACTTTGCCCAGCCCTGATGAACCTTTCCGTTGATGTTACGGAAGTAGAGACCATAGTTGAAGCCTTTCGACGAGCCTGTGAACTGCAGCACGCGGCAGCCCGAGGAGTAGCCGCTACTATAGCCCGTGCGGCGCTCGCTGCTGTCGTAGGTGGTCCATCCGGCGGGCAGGGCGTTGGCCTCCTTAAAATCCGTCGAGGGGGTAAGCGTAGTCGGCGCCTGCATGGTCACCTCGATGGTGGCGGTGCTCGTCTCGCCGTCGTTGTCGGTGGCAACGGCTTTCAGTGTGTGCTTGGTGGCCTTGGCTCCCGTGAGCGTGGCCTTGTAGGGTTTCTCCGTACAGGTGGCAATCAGCGTCGTGCCGTCGTAGAACTCCACCTTCTCGACGGTGCCGTTAGGGTCGTCGGCTGTGGCGGTAATGGTGATGTCGGGAAACACGGCCTCACCCTTTGGCGCAAAGCTGATGTGCTTCCCGCCGGTAGAAGGCGAGGTAATCTTGACGTTGGGCGTGGTCTTGTTCAGCGAGTAGCGGCTGCAGAAGTTCCAGATCTCCTTACCCGTATACACCTGCGGCTCCTTGCATATCCAGTGGCCCTTGTCCTTGAGCTCCAGAAGCCGCACCTCGACGCCGTCGTTGCCCGGTCCCCAGATGTGCAGCTTGGCACCGCTGAAGCCGTTGTAGTTGTTGATGACCTTATCGGTTGTCGAACAGCCGTTGTGCTTGATCCAAGGATTCAGCGCCGGCTGCACGCCGCCCCAGTTGTCGGCCGTTCCCTGAATATGCAGGATGGGCACCGGGCGCGTCTTGGAACTGGGCGTTACCACCGACGGGCCACTGCAAGAGACGAAGGCGGCAATCTGATCTGAAAGCTTGTTGATGGCATTGTAGGTCAGCATACCGCCCATGGAGAAGCCGCCGAGATAGATGCGGTTGCGGTCGATCTTATGCTGCGTGACCATCCGCTCGATGATGGCCTTGATGAAGTTGATGTCGCGGTCGCCGCCGGTGTCCCATGCGCGGTCGATGCCGTTGGGGAAGACGCAGACGAACTTGGCGGTGTCGCAGACAGCCTCCATGCTGACGTTGTCGTTCTTGAACTCGCTGTTCTGCATCCAGCCGGCATCCTGGTTGTAGCCGTGACAGAAGATGAGCAGGGGGCGGTTCTGCCCGAGGTTCTTAGGGACAATGATATTATACGAGCGGCTGGTGCCGCCTACGGTGATGTTGTCGGCCTGGGCCGGCATCAGTCCTGCTGCGAGCAGGAGGAGTGATAGAATGGTTTGCTTCATGTTGGTTGGTTATTTCAGTATTTTCTTTCCGTTGACGATTGTGATGCCTTTTGTGTTGGGGGTGGCTTTGAGGCCGCTGAGGTTGTAGGCGGGATGGGGGGAATGGGCAGGACGGGCAATGTGGGAGATGTGGGTTGGCTGTTCGGAGAACTGCCAGCTGTCGAAGTCGAAGAGCGACGTGCCGCTGCCCGTAAAGGTGAAGAAGATGTCGCGCACGCCGTTGATGGGCGACGTCAGGTCGCAGGTTACCTCCTGCCAGTCACCGTTGGTAGGCTCCAAAGGCAGACGGCCCTTGATGGTGCCACCCTTGCTGCCGATGCGCACCACGAGCGTACACTTCTTCTCGACGCGCACCTTCGCCGTCAGCGCCTGGGCACCAGCCTCGCCGAAGTCCACATTGCGCACCTTGATATAGTCGCCAGTACTGATGTTCGTCACGTAGCAGCCGTTATAGTCGCCCATGCACTTCACGCCCTGACACTGGTTGATGGTCTCGGCCTCCTGTCTGACGAAGGGGTCGAGCGTCTGAAGCGGACTGACGCCCTTGGTCGTGGCCTTGATGAGAGGCAGCGAGCCGTCTTCGTTGCGCGTGAACTCCTCGATGCAGGTGGCACGCTTGTAGCCGCCGCCGTTGGGGAGCTTGCCGTTGTGATAGAACAGGTAGTGGTGGCCCTTGTACTCCACGGTGCCGCCGTGAATGGTAAAGCTGTTGTCGGCCAGCCCCATCACCTTGCCCTGATAGGTCCACGGGCCGGTTATCTTGTCGGCCGTCGAGTAGGCCCAGTGCTCGGGCACGCCGCCGGCGGCATATTCCAGGTAGTACTTGCCGCCACGCTTGTAAATCCACGAGGCCTCCTCGAAGTTGGTCTTCGGCGTGCCGTCGTCGTTGTAGCCCTTGAAGGGTCCGAAGGCCTTCTCGTCCTTGGTCTTCACCTCCCTCTCGCCGCCCGTGATGGCGGTCATCGTCTTCGTCAGCTTCGCGTACCATAGGTTGTTATTGCCATAGAAGAGGTACGCCTGACCGTCGTCGTCGATCATCACCGTGGGGTCGATCTTGAACCAGCCCTGCACCAGCGGCTTATGGATGGGGTCGCGGTAGGGACCGGCAGGGTTGTCGGCCACGGCCACACCAATACCGGGATAGGCCTGGCCCTTGATGGTGGCCGTCACATACCAGTACCACTTGCCGTTACGCTCTATGCACTGGCTGGCCCAGCAGTCGTTGTCCTGCTTGGCCCATGCTGAGAAGGTGGCCGACGTCAGCGGCGTGCCGCGATAGGTCCAGTTCACCATGTCGACAGTGCTGTAGAGCAGCCAGTCCTTCATGGTGAAGTAGCCGTTCAAGGTCTGGTCCTCGTCATGGTCGACGAAGAGGTAGAGCGTGTCGCCGTGAACGTAGGGTGCCGGGTCGGGCGTATAGCGGTCGCAGATGGCCGGGTTCTGGGCACGAAGACTGCCCGCCGCCAGACAGGTGGCGACGAGCAGGGCTGATGGAATCAAGTTCTTAGGTATCATAGCTTTAGGTTGATTGAACTACAGGTCCTTGACGACGCTGACGTTGCGGGTGTCGGCGTCGCGGCCTAAGAGGAAGCGGTCGATGAAGGCCTGCACCTCGGGCCACTGGCTCTCGGGCAGCTGGCAGTGGCCGTGCTTGCCGACGATGCTCCAGCCCATGCGGTCGCCGATGCCGAAGAACTCCCACACCTTCTTGGCAGCCTGGGCCGAGACGAGCATGGCAGGATCGGAAAGCCACTCATAGTCGGGATTGCCCAACAGCAGCAGGGCACGCGGACAGACCATCGCGCAGAGTTCGTGCTGATCGTAGGGCAGACGGTAGACGGAGTCGCCGCTGAAGTTCGTCTTCTGGCTCTCCAGGAACCAGTGGTAGTCGGTCTTGTCGATATCCTCGACACGCACCTTCGACTCATGCGACTTGCGCCAGGCGGCAGCCCCGCCGCCTCCGGGCTCCTGGGCGATGGTCAGGGCCACGCGTTCGTCGAAGGCACCGCAGTAGAGGGCCATCTTGCCGGCATACGAGCAGCCCGTCACGCCGATGTGCTTGGTGTCAATCTTCGTCACCTCGGGACCCAGTTGCTGCAGTCCGTCAATCAGGCGGCTCAGTCCCCATGCCCACTCGCTGTAGGCACCGTTGTCCTTCAGCGCAGGATAGAGACGGTCGAAGTTGTGCTCGCCACGCTCGTGGTGACGCCCGAACTGTCCGTAGTCGTTCACCTGCTTCTCGCGGAAGTTCATGATGGCGATGGGGCGGTTCTCGAACAACTGGCGCGGCAGCGACATCATGCTCGTGCCAATCATCAGCGCATAGGGCGGCTGGCCCGTCTGCGGGTAGCGTATCTCGGAGGTCAGCGTCAGCGTCTGGCCGTTGACGGTCACGTCGACAATCAGCGTGTCGCCCGACATGCGGGCTTTCACCTGACCGGGCTCAACGGCGGGCTTCGTGCCGATGCCGTAGTGCTGAATCATGTGGCTGATGTCGCTGCGGCGCTGCGACCACTTCTTGAACTTCTTCACGCCCTTCAGCGGGTCGGGCAGTTCGCGGATTTCGGGCAGCTGGTCCCATCCGGGCATGGCGGGCTGCTTGAAGCTGCTACCCGTGTTCTCTACTGTGTACACCAGCGGGGGCTGGCCTTTCTGTGCCTGCACGGTGCCGAATGCGGCCATCATCAGGCTGAGCAATAATAGTTTCTTCATATTAGGATAAGTTTATGATTTCAACAACGCCGCAAAGTTACAAAGAAATCCCCGAACCGCCAAGCGATTCGGGGAAAAATAACTATAACAGGGACAACTATAAGTGTTGTCTCACGCTTACACGGTAGCAGCAGCGATCCAGTCGTAGATGCAAGAGATGATACCGAAGGCGGCAATGCCCAGTGTGCAGAGGGCAAGGGCCAGCTTCGTGTTCGTATCGCTCTGGAAAGCGGGCAGCGGCGTGGTGGTCTTCTTGATGTACATGGCCTTGACGATGAGCAGGTAGTAGTAGAGTGACACCACCGTGTTGATCAAGGCGACGAAGACGACGAGGTAAACCCAGAAGGGAGCAGCCTCATGGCCTCCGACGGCAGCCATAAACACGAAGAACTTAGAGAACATACCGGCGAACGGCGGGATACCGGCCAGCGAGAACAGAGCCAGCGTCATGAGGAACGACAGACGGGGGTTGGTCTCGTAGAAGCCGTTATAGGCAGCCATATCGGTGCGGCCTACGTTGTTCTGCTCGACAACGTTGATGACGGTGAAGACGGCCATATTGGCAACGACATACACCAGCACATAGTAAGTCAGCGCCGTAGCGCCCATCTGCGAGTTGCCCAGTGCGGCCAGCATGATGTAACCGGCCTGCGAGATAGAGCTGAAGGCCATGAAGCGCTTGAGTTCTGACTGGCGGATGGCGAAGAGGTTACCGACGGTGATGGTGAGCATGATGATGATGCCGAGCATCATTTCCCACTGCTCAACCAGCGGACCGAACACCTTGGTCAGGATGATGAAGGCAGCCAGTGCGGCAGCACCCTTCGAAATGACGCTCAGATAGCCGGTAACGGGCGTCGGTGCTCCCTGATAGGTGTCAGCCGTCCAGAAGTGGAAGGGCACCAGCGAGAGCTTGAAGCCCAGACCGCTGAAGAAGAACACCAGTCCGAGTATGGGCAGATAGATCTGGTCGCTGAAGGGCGAGATGCCTGCCAGTACCTGTGCGATGTCATCGAAATAGAGCGTTCCGGCAGCACCGTAGACAAACGAGATGCCGTAGAGCATGACGCCGCTCGAGAACGTTGCCGTCAGAATGTACTTGGCAGCAGCTTCAGCACTGATTTTTTTCATTTTGTCGAGAGCCACCAGGCAGGCCATAGGCACTGAGGCAGTCTCGAGACCCAAGAAGAACATGAGGAAGTTGCCTGACGAAATCATCATGTACATACCAAGCAGCGTAGACACTATCAACATGTAGAACTCGCCTGAGGTCTTGCGCCCGGCAGCCTCAATCCAAGGCTGCGCCATGATGATGACAATGAGCGTACCGGCGGTGAGGATGGTCTTCATAACATTGGCCATCTGCGAGGTGACATAGAGTCCGCCAAAGGCCGACGTCGGCTCAGCCAGCGCACAGGGCACAAGCTGGAGCAGCATCAGGGCTGCGGTCAGGATGTAGAGCGTGCGGCTCTTCTTCTCGCTGCGGTACAGGGCGAAGTCGGCGAAGAAAACGATAATCAGAATAGCTACCAGCGTAGCCTCGGGAATCATCTGTAGAAATTGTCCGTAATTCATTGTTAATCCTCCTATCGTTTACATGTTAATATTGTTGAGAATGGGAATCACGGCGTCGTTGATGACGTTCGAAGCCCAGAAGGGGAACGTACCGAGACCGGCCACACAGAAGATAAGGGTGGCAACGGAGAGACGCTCGTCCCAAGTAGCATCCGTCAGTTTCAGATAGTGCGGGTCGCTGACCTCGCCGTAGAGAATCTTTCCGACGAGACGCAGGATGTAAACTGCGGTGACGACTACCGAGGTGCAGGCAATGATGGTGCAGACACGGTGGAACATGTCGGCATTCTCGAACGAACCGACGAAGATAGTCATCTCAGCAATAAAGCCCGAGAAGCCCGGCAGACCGAGATTGGCCAAACCGGCCAGTACGTAGCCTACAGCAAGGAACGGCATAATCTTCATCAGGCCACCCAGACGGCGCACGTCGCGGGTATGGGTACGACCGTAGATCATACCGATGAGCGCAAAGAAGAGGGCCGTCATCAGACCGTGCGACAACATTTGCAGAATGGCACCCGTAGCAGCCGTCTTGGTCATCATCAGCAGGGCAAAGAGCACGAGGCCACAGTGCGATACCGACGAATAGGCATTGATGTACTTCAGGTCGGTCTGTACGCAGGCCGAGAGGGCACCGTAGACTACTGAGATGGTCGTCAGGATGAGGAATATCCACGACAACTCCTGAGCAGCCTCAGGCAGCAGGTACATTGCCACGCGGAAGCAGCCGTAGCCTCCGAGCTTCATCAGCACGCCGGCGTGCAGCATTGACACTGCCGTGGGCGCCGAAGCATGACCGTCGGGAGACCATGTGTGGAACGGGAACAGAGCACCAAGCACGCCGAAACCAATGAAGATGAAGGGGAAGAACACCTTCTGCATGTCCACCGGAATGTTGTGCAGGGCAGCAATCTCGTTGACGTTCATCGTCGTTGCACCCGAGAAGAAGTAGATGCCGAGAATACCGATAATCAACAGGGCCGAACCTCCCATCAGCATCAGCGTCAGCTTCATGGCAGCGTACTCCTTAGCACCGCTGCCCCAGACACCGATAAGCAGATACATCGGGATGAGGGCCACCTCGTAGAACATGAACATGGTGAACATGTCGGTGCAGATAAAGAAACCGAACACACCCGTCGAGAGCAGGGTGAACCAGAGGAAGTACTCCTTGGTAAGCGGCTTCAGCTGCCACGAGGCGAACGTTCCGGTGAAGACGATGATGCTCGACAGCAACAGCATGACCACCGAGATGCCGTCGACACCGACAGAGTAAGCAATATTCAGCGGCTTGAACCACGGGGTCGAGGCCGCCAGCAGCATCTCGGCAGTATTGCCAGCAGCACGCTGCTGAATGAAATAGAATGTCAGCCAAATGGAGAGGGCGAGCAGAGCCACAGAGCCTGCCACCATCACGCCACGTACCTGATTGAGGTTGCGGGCTATCCACAATCCTAAAAGCATCAGGACGGGAATCAATACAAATAAACTTAATATATTCATATCTTTAGATTGCTAAAAGGATTAATGTTAATGCCACAGCACCAGTGAGGAACCAGACGGCATACTGACGGACATCGCCGCTCTGCCATACACGGATAGACTCGCCGGCCTCGTTGGTGCCCCAAGCTGCGAAGTTGAACGTACCATCGATGATGTGACGGTCGAACCAGGCAATAGGACGCGAGACGCAACGGAAGATAATCTTATGAGTGACAAACTGCCAAATCTCGTCTTGATAGAAACGCTTGTAGGCTGCGCGCCACAGTTTCGGGAACGTCGTGTACAGCTTATCGGCAATGGGCTGCTCCTCACCTTTATAAATATAGGTGGCGAGACAGATACTGCAGATAGCGATGACGGTGCTGACGGCTGCTACAGTAGCATCGAAGTGGATGGTGTAGTCGTGACCGTCGGCCGATACAAACGAGCCGAACGAACCGCCCCAGCCGAGGAAGCCGGCCAGCGTGGTGTAGATACCAACGCCAACAGTAATGGCCGACAGCACAATCAGGGGAACGGTCATCGACAGCGGAGCCTCGTGCGGTGTGTGGTGCTCGTGAGCTTCCTTGTTCTCCGTGCCCCAGAAGATGCCGTAGTACAGGCGGAACATATAGAAGGCGGTCATGGCGGCAATACCCGTCATAATCCAACCTACCACCGGACTGTAGTTCATGCAGGCCGAGATAATCTCATCCTTCGAGCTGAAGCCCGAGAAGAAGGGGATACCCGCAATGGCCAAGCAGGAGATGAGGAACGTGATGTGGGTCACAGGCATGTACTTGCGCAGACCACCCATCAGGGCCATCTCGTTCGAGTGGACGGCGTGGATGATACAGCCGGCACCGAGGAACAGACAAGCCTTGAACATAGCGTGGGTGAAGAGGTGGAACATACCAGCCAGATAGCCTACGCTACCCGGATGCTCATGACCGGTAACACTCTCCGTGCAAACGCCGAGGGCCACCATCATGAACGCAATCTGCGAAATGGTGGAGAAGGCGAGCACACGCTTGATGTCGGTCTGGGCGCAGGCAACGGCAGCGGCATAGAAGGCTGTGATGACACCCACCCAGACGATGATGCTCATGGCCTCGGGGGCATACTGGATCCACAAGGGGAACATACGGGCCACCTGATAGACACCGGCCACCACCATCGTTGCGGCGTGGATAAGGGCCGACACAGGCGTCGGGCCTTCCATAGCATCGGGCAGCCAGATGTGCAGCGGGAACATAGCCGACTTACCGGCACCACCGATGAACATCAGCGTCAGCGCCGTAGGCAGGATGAAGCCTCCGGCTGCAACAGCCTTGGCAGCATTGCCGGCAATAAACGGCGTGGTACCGGCTCCCATCACGATGTCGGCACCCTGACCGGCAAACGAGAACGAGAACGAGTCGGTATAGAATCCGAAGATGAGGATACCCACGAGGAAGAAACCATCAGCAAAGCGCGTCACGATGAATGCCTTCTTGGAGGCGGCTACAGCAGCACCAAGCGGATAGTAGAAACCGATGAGCAGGTAGCTGCTGACACCCACCAACTCCCAGAACATATACATCTGGAAGATGTTGGTGGCGAGCACCAGTCCGAGCATCGACATTGTAAACAGGCTCAGGAAGGCATAGTAGCGCTGGAAGCCCTTCTCGCCGTGCATGTAGCCGAACGAGTAGATGTGAACCATGAACGACACCGTTGAGATGACGATGAGCATCATCACCGAGATGGGGTCGAGCATGATACCCATGTCGAAGTGCAGGTTGCCTAATGGGAGCCACGTGTAATTATAGGGCACGATGGTCAGGTAGACGCCGTCCACGCGGTCAGCACCGAAGTACTGGAAGGCGCAGTAGTAGGAGAGTATCGTGACCAGTGCCAGCGAGCAGGTACCGATAAGTCCTGCAGCCTTGTGCGACATCTTCATGCCGAGCAGTCCTAATACAAGGAACGAGAACAGCGGCAGAAGGAGTATGAAAATTGTATATCCGTATTCCATAATCTTAATTCTTCATTTCTGTGATACTGTCTACTGTGTCGCTCTTGAAGTTGCGGTACACATTGAGGATAATCGCAATGGCCACAGCCGACTCTGCTGCAGAGACACCGATGGAGAAGAGCGTCATGAAGAAGCCCTCGTTCAGACCGGGGAACAGCAGGCGGTTGAAGGCCGCAAAGTTGAGGTCGACGGCGTTGAGCACCAGCTCGATGGAGATGAGCATGGCAATCAGGTTGCGACGGGTCACAAAGCCATAGACGCCGATGAAGAACAGGAGTGCTGAGAGCACGAAATAACATTGTACGGGTACCATAGCTTAGTCCTCCTTTACTTTACGTGAAACAACGAGTGCGCCGATGATGCAGGCCAGCAGGAAGATGGAGATGAACTCGAAGGGGAGCACATACTGATACTTCTCTGAGCCTACCAGGGCATGACCGATGGTACTCATGGGCACCTCGGCGTCGACCACGTCGGCAGCACGACAAATGAACTCATTCTTCAGGAAGATGAAGGCCACGGTGGCCAGTCCTACCACAGCGAGCACGGCGGCACCGATGGCGCGCGAGCACTTGATTTTCTCGACCATGCCCTGAAGCGTGCGCTTCGAGACGAGCTGGATGGCGAAGACGTAGATCATCGTCACACCGCCGGCGTAGACCGAGATCTGGGCTGCGCCGAGGTAGGTGTAGTCGAGCAGGAAGTAAAGACCTGCCACACCGAAGAGCACGAACAACATGAACGTTGCGGCCCGCATGATTCGCTTCGTCGTCACACACATCACGGCCGAGCCGAGGATGACGACAGCGAGAATGCAAAACATGATGATATTTGCCATAAGTCTTTACTTGGTTTTGGTATTAAACGTTCCGACCGTGAAGGGAGCGCCGCCTTCCAGCAGGTTGGGCAGCGAGCCACCGTCGTAGACCTCCTTGTCTAGGTGGAGCACGAGCTTGCCGCGCTCGAAGGTGGCGTTCTCAAAGTCGTTTGTAAACTCAATTGCGTCGAAGTTGCAGGCGTTCGTACAGAGCTGGCAGAACATGCAGTCGCCAAGGTCATAACTGTAGTCGTCGAGCACCTTCTTCTTCTTGCCCGTCTCAGGGTCTTCGGCCATGTGGCTCACAATCTTGATGGTGCCATTCGGACAAGCCTTTTCGCACAGTGTGCAAGCCGTACACTTGTAGGCACCGTTCTCGTCGCGCTTGAAGACGAGGCGGCCGCGGTGGCGCTTGGCCACGTGGAGTGTGGTCTTGCGGTTCTCGGGATACTGCTCTGTCGACTTATTGGTGAAGAAGTCCTTCCAGTACTCCTTCCAGGTAATCTTCATACCCGTTGCCAGCGTCTTCAGCCCGTGTCCGAGTTCTCCGAAATATGTTTTGTTGTCTTCCATTGCTTATACCTTATTTAATATAAAGACCTAAGGCCACGATGACGGTCATCAGCACAAGGTTGATGAGCGACAGGGGCATCAAGTACTTCCACTCTAACTTCAGAATCTGGTCGATACGCAGACGGGGGAACGTCCACTTGATCCACATGAGCAGCCAGACCAGTGCGAAGGTCTTGCCGAGGAACCAGACGATACCGGGGATGTAGTTCATCACCGTATCGAAGGCCTCGATGCCGATGTTCACGGGAGCCCAGCCGCCGAGGAACACCGTAGCGGCAATACCAGCAATGATAAACAGGTTGAGGAACTCGGCCAGATAGAAGAAGCCGAAGCCCATACCTGAATACTCCGTGTGGTGACCGGCGGTCAGCTCGCTCTCGGCCTCAGCCATGTCGAACGGGCCGCGGTTAGCCTCAGCGTTACCGGCAATGAGGAACACGAAGAAGGCAATCAGTGCGGGGATGTGTCCCTGGAAGATGAGCCACTTCCAAGGGCCTGTCTGAGCCTCGCAAATGCCTGACATCTGCATCGTACCCGTCAGGATGACAGCCGTGATGAGACAGAGGCAGAGCGACATCTCGTAGGAAATCATTTGCACGGCACCACGCATGGCCGAAACCACCGAGTACTTGTTGTTGGAACCCCAACCGGCAAGGAAGATACCTACGACGCCAATCGACGAGATGGCCGTCAGCAGGAAGATGCCCACGTTGAAGTCGAGCACCGTAGCACCATTGTTCCAGGGCAGGAACGAGAAGGCACCCACAGAGCCGATAATCACTAAGAGAGGAGCAACGAGATAGAGCACCTTGTCGGCCTTGTCGACGAAGAAGATCTCCTTGATGAGCATCTTCAGCACGTCGGCAAATACCTGCAGCAAGCCCCAATAGCCTACACGCATCGGGCCGAGACGGCACTGGAAGTAGGCACAGACCTTACGCTCCATGAATATCAGTACGATGGCGATGAGGGCGTATCCCACGAGGATAGCGACGCCCACCAGCACGCACTCTATCAATATCGCCAACCAGTCAGGGCATGCTAATGTAACCCTGAGTAATTGGTCGAACCATTGTGTTATAATTGAAAAATCAAACATAATATCTTAATTAGCGGTCAATATCAGGAATTACAAAGTCAATAGCAGCGCCGGTAGCCACGAGGTCGGCAATCTTCTGGCCGCGCAGCATCGGGTCGAGCGCACCGGTCAGCGAGAGGCCCATGGGGCGCATCTTCAGACGGTACGGACTCTTGTCGCCGCGCGAGTCGAGATAGACGCCGAACTCACCGCTGGCACCCTCGACCGAGAAGTACCACTGTCCCTCGGGCACCTTGATGATGGGCTTCTGCTTGACGTAGAAGTCACCCTCGGGAATGTTGTCGATGAGCTGCTCGATGATGGCCAGACTCTGGTACATCTCGTTGATGTGGATGGTGTAGCGGTCCATCGTGTCGCAGCCGCTCATCACGCACTGCTGCCATTCCACCTTGTCGTACATGTCGTAGGGATGGTTCTTGCGCACGTCGTTGGCCCAGTTTGAGGCACGTCCGGCAGGACCGGTGACGGCGTAGGAGATACAATCCTCACGGCTCATCGGACCAACCTTCTCGAAGCGGTTGTGAGTGATGATATTGTCGCCGAACACGTCGACATACTCCTGGATGATGGGCTTCATATACTTGATGAGGTCCTTCACGTTCTTCACGAAGTAGGGGTCGATGTCGTCCTGCAGTCCGCCGATACGGTAGTAGTTCTGAATCAGACGTCCGCCCGTGGTCTCCTCCAAGCAGTTGAGTACGTGCTCACGGTCGCGCATCGAGTAGAGGAATGCCGTCAGGGCACCCATATCCTGAGCGCAGCAGCCGACATACAACAAGTGAGAGTCGATACGCTGCAGCTCGTCCATGATGGTGCGGATATACTTGATGCGGTCGGTCAGTTCAACGCCCATGCCCTCCTCAATGACTCCAACAAGTGCATGACGGTGCATCATGGCACTCAGATAGTTAAGACGGTCAGTTAAAGCAAGCGTTTGGGGGTAGGTCATTTGCTCGCACATCTTCTCGATACCGCGATGGATATAGCCTAAGTGCGGATAGACGCGCTTGACTGTCTCGCCGTCGAGCACCGTCTGCAGACGGAGCACACCGTGAGTAGACGGGTGCTGCGGGCCGATATTGATGACATATTCATCGGCGGTGAAGAGCTTGTTCTGCTTTACCTGCAGATTGCCGTCCTTGTCGAGGTAGTACTCCAAGCCATAGTCAGGCTCTACGTCGTCTTCCAGCGTGTACGAGTCGTCAAACTTCCAGTTCTTGCGGAAGGGATAGCCCTTGAAGTCAGAGCGCAGGAACAGACGGCGCATGTCAGGATGACCTAAGAACACGATGCCGAAGAAGTCGTAGACCTCACGCTCTAACAGGTCGGCTACACGCCAAATGTTCGAAACTGTAGGCAGATACGGAATCACCTCACCGTCAGTCTCGCCTGTTCCGTTCGAGGCAATACCGTCGCCGCAGACCTGCGTCTTGGCCAGCATCTTCACGCTGCAACGCTCGTGGGTGTCGGTATTCTCAAGGATGTAGATACAGCCGAGCCCCTCTTCGCCGAAGTCTTCGCCAACGATGGTGACAAGATAGTCGAAGTGCTTCTTGTCCTTCAAGTTCTGCATCTCCTGTGCGAACTTGCCGAAATCGAATGATAAGAAATCTAACTTCATACGGCAGCCTCCTCCTTTCTGGTGGGTTGCGACTCTGTCGCAGCCTTCATCTCCTCGACAAACTCCTGGGGAACGTCGGTCACCACAATCGGCTCACGACGGTGGTCGCCCAGCTTGTTACGGAACGTCAGCTCCTCGTTCGATACGCCAAGTTCCTTCTCGGCAGCCGTCTGCTTGTGGTTGGCACCGCCGAAGAATTTCTCGATCTTCACCTTACGCTGAAGCTGCATCATGCCATACATGATAGCCTCTGGGCGTGGGGGACAGCCGGGGATGAACACATCGACGGGAACAATCTCCTCGATGCCCTTCACCACGTGGTAGCTCGACTTGAACGGTCCGCCGCTGATGGCACAGCCACCGACGGCAATGACATACTTCGGCTCGGCCATCTCGTCGTACAGACGCTTCAGGGCAGGAGCCATCTTGTGGGTAATGGTACCAGCACACATGATGAGGTCAGCCTGACGGGGTGAGTTACGCGTCACCTCGAAGCCGAAGCGGGCGAAGTCGTAGCGCGAGCAGCCGCAGGCCATGAACTCGATGCCGCAGCAGCTGGTAGCAAACGTCAGCGACCACAGCGAGTTGGCACGGCCCCAGTTGATGAGCTTGTCGAGCGAACCCGTGATGACGTTCACGCCACCCTCATGCAGCTCGTCGACAATCTTCTCCAACGACTCGTTGTCGTTCCACTCCTCGTAGGGAATCGACTTGATTTTCGGTTTCATTTCCATTCAAGCGCTCCTTTCCGCCAGGCGTAAGCCAGGCCCAAAACCAAAACTACGAGGAAGAACCCGATGCTGAGCAACGCCATAGCGCCGAAGTCCTTCACCACTACCGCCCATGGATACAGAAACACCGTTTCCACATCGAACATGAGGAACAGGATGGCGAACAGGTAGAAGCCTATACTCACCGGAATCCATGACGTACCGCGAGTGGGAATACCGCACTCGTAGGGTTCGCCTTTCACCTTTGCGTATGAGCGTGGACCTATCAGCTTAGCAACAACGTAAGCTCCCGCCACCAATGTAAATGCCGTCAGCAAGACGGTAATTAACAAAGTGAAATTCATAAAAGTTTATTTTGTTATAACAATAGTTCGCTTTTAAGCGGTGCAAAGTTACTAAAATTTTTGCAAATAATCATAATAAATGCAGAAAATTTGCAAAACGACCGCAAATATTTCCTTATCTCCCCTTAATCAAACAAACTCAGCGACAAGTCTATTTTGGGTTTATCCTCAATCTGTTCGTCAGTTTCTGCCCTTTGCTGGTCACGAAACTGAAGCATCAAATCACGGGCGTCTGGATTGTTCTGGGTGTTGAGCCGATAATAGCCCCGACGCTCCGTCCGCACAATCAGCGACTGTGCCGACTTCGAATTACGAAGCAGATACTGCTGCACATAAGCATGTATCTCCTGCAGATTGGGCTGAAAGAAAAACGTGCTGTTCATGTTATATACGTGCTTGGCCAACTGCTGCACACCTATACCCTTCTCGCCCACATCGGACAGAATCTGTAATATCTGCTTGTCGTACGTCATTCACAAAAAAGGTCGGCAAACGTGTGTGCTTACCGACCTCTTTTATAGTTGTTAATTGTCTTTATGCCAATGTAACCTTATCCTCAGCGCTTGCCAGCTTACCCTCCTTGAAGAGCCAGCCGAGACCGAGCAGGGTCTCCTCCTCGCTGATCTTTGCAGCCTTTGCAATCTCCTTCACAGAGAGAGCCTTCTCTGCTGCTGCCAGTGCCTGATAAACATCTCCTGCCTTGAAACCGGCGTTCTCAGCATTCACTGCGAGAGTTGCCTTTGCAGCCTTGGGAGCTGCAGCCTTCTTCACGGTTTCCTTCTTTGCTGCTGTAGCCTTAGTCTCAGTAGCCTTCTTTGTTGTTGCTTTCTTTTCTGCCATAATGCTTTAAAAAATTAATACACGTATTGAAGTAAATACTTTCTTCTTTATTTTTGACGGTGCAAAGGTACTGCAACTTTACCATACAACTAGCTGATATTTAGGCTTTTTTACGAAATCGCGGTTATTCTTGATGTAAGTCAATTTCAATTGGCAGAAAAAATCACCAGCGCTTGGCCTCGCCGCTTTCTTGCTTTGGCCGCTCGAACAACCTTGCTTTGCTTGCTGAGAACCATCCTTGAAATTCTAAAGTTTCTAACCCTTGTGTGCCTTTATTCCAAAAACTTTCCTAAAAGCCTTTTGTTCACCTCAGATGCCGAATCTTGCATGACGATAGCTGTATTGTCGTTATGATTGGCAACAATTATACTATATCCTTTATCTGATAGCAAAGGAGCATGGAGACGGATTTCCATTTCGACATCTGTCCTGGGATTCTTCATTACTATTCCAGGATTATCACCACCAGCATCTATCATGTCAGCCTGTCTGAATCCTCTTGATTCCATTTCTGAAACAGCCCATCCAATAGTCATCATAAAGTCACAAGGGAATTTATCACGAAAACCGGCTTCAAATAAAGCTCCTAACAACCAGAAGGTTCCATTAATGGCTTTATAAATTAGCCAGATAATTGTGATGGCACCTATGATCATCAAAATAGTTTGTATTATTTCCATCTTATAATCGTTTAAAGTGAAATTAGATAATAGCTGATAAGAATATTAATTCCCAATAGGGCGAGAAAGAGAATAACGAATATGATAATGTTCACCATTTGATAAGTAGAGTGCCACTTCTTGGCTAACCATTGCAAATCCATAACACAAAGGTCAAAGGCATCATCAAATGGCAGGTGATAATGTTGCAGAATTTTGATAAAACCGTAAACATAGACCATACCATAAAGTGCAAGAACTATAGTCAGAGCTAGCCATCCCATTGAGAATGATTCCGTCCCTTTGTAGATTGCGACCCCAAAAGGAGCCAGTCCTGACAAGGTCAAGACCGTACCCTGTACCCAGAGATTGAACACCACAGAGATCTGCTTGTAAGTAAGTCTGAACAGCTTTCCTAACAAAAGCAAGAACAGCACACACAATCCGAATGGCAGTAATGCCAAATCAGTCCATCTGAATTTTCTTCTCATTTATCAAGTTTTATTGAAGCACATCTGAGAGTTTCTCAAATGCGGGTGCAAAGGTACGGCTTTTTATCGAAATCTCCAAATCTTATCGTAAACCGCTCGATATCAAGCATTTGTGTTTTTGGCACACTTTTTGCTTTTTCTTCCTCTTTCAATAGCGATGCCCCATGCACAAATCTTTATATATTATTACTTCATACTCTTAATGAAATAATAAAAAAGTACCACCTTAGTGATTAATTATTATTATGAACCAAAGTCCCTTGATTCTTTCAGCGTCTCGACATTCTCCTTAATGGTTGTGAATTCTGCTACTGGTATTTATCCCATTTCTCTTTTAATTTCTTCCTTCTTGCATTATCGAATTCTTCTTCTTGTATATTAATTATAGATTCATAATATTCCTGATTATCAATATAGAAGGATTCGAAATCCTCTAAAAAATAGACTTTTGCAAGATTTGAGCTCATGGGTACTTTTTTTACTTCTCTCATGCCATGAGATCTTGCTGCAGTTACTATATGTGGATTGGGATAAATGAAATTTAATGTCTCGTACGACATAGTAGATCCTTCTACTTGAAGTCTTTTTTTATATTCTTTATATCTTTCCTTTATCAGTTCTTCCAATGTAGAATTACGAATTTTATCTGTTAATTCCAGAGTTGGTTCAAATGAAGCTTTAATAGCAATCATTCTTTCTTCATGCATCGTGCTATCATACACTTGAAACTCTTCTTCGTTCATCGACGAACTTGTAGGACGCTGATTAGTGCTGCAGCCCACAACCATTGTCGAAATCACTAATAGTAGATATACCTTTTTCATTTTATAAATTTTTAGAATTCTTCCAATTATACTCCTTTTCTTTTTTACAATACGCCTCCTCAGTTCTAACAAGAAAACCATTGATCCGACCTAGTGCAACAACTAAGAAACGATTGCTTTCAATTACATATTTATCCCATTCATAGCAACGTAATCCACTTTTACTAATGGCATAGGAGCGTAACAATTCTATATCTTCATCTTTGTCTATTTTTCCATGCATAAAATGGTTTCTCAAGATGCGATATTGTGTACATATTATGGTTTCTGTATATCCATAATCAGGAAACAATTCTGAATATCTATTTTCATATTCCTTCTTAATCGCTCCAACCAATTTGTTTACATATTTGGCTCTCCCTATAGGAATCTTGTAGTAATCTATAAGTCCATGAAGCATTGATTCAAAGTAAGAGAATATGGTACAGAATAAAATCCTTCTGGCCTCATAAGTTAATGAATATTGTTTTTCAAGGGGAGCGTCAAAGCTTCTTTGTATGGTGTGTTTTATGTCGTCATCCCCGTCACTATCTTCTTCTGCCATTCTATTAACAAATTCTTCGAAGCGCAATGCATCTTCTTGATAGCGGTCTGCAATATCCTCTATCATTTGTGAAAGAATCTCATATTGAGTATCAATCTCCGCTCTTATGTCTGTTCTTGCTTTTCCAATCACAATATTTTCTTACTTAAATTATTGTCATACCTGTCGACGTGAAATTAACCTGGTACATGACACATTTGTTTAGTAATCATATTCTCATCGTTGTCTTTTGGGGGTACAAATATAACACTATATTTCGGATTTCCCAAATAAATTTCGGAAAATCTTAAAAACACAATAATAATGCAGGCCTTCTAGTGTTTACTTATTATTTCTCACCGCAATTCCGTACTTTGTGACTGTGACTTTGTGACAATAAGCACATCCGGAAATCATAGGGGTGATATAAGAATTATATAATAATTATTATATAATTTATATTATATACAGATGCACTCCCCTCCGCCGAAATATCGAACCTCCTTAATGTCACAAAGTCACGGTCACAAATTCCGAAATGTGTGGGCCAGAGGCAGAACGGGCGAATGGCTAACTGGGGCAGTTAAGACTGCTAACTAGGCCAGTTAGCACAACTAAGTAGGCCAGTTAGTACGACTAACTTGCCTACTTAGAGAAAAGGTAGAAAAACGAAGACAAAAAATCGCCGCGACCTGATGAGGTAACGGCGATTTGTATTTTTTCCCGATTTGGTTTTATTCCTCGGGCAGTTCAACCTTGAGGTTCAGCTCGTCGAGCTGCTTCTGGTCGAGGAAGCCGGGAGCGTCGAGCATGACGTCGCGACCGGAGTTGTTCTTCGGGAAGGCGATGCAGTCGCGGATGCTGTCGAGGCCTGCCATCAGGCTTACGAAGCGGTCGAGACCGAAAGCCAGGCCAGCGTGAGGCGGTGCACCATACTTGAAGGCATTGATGAGGAAACCGAACTGAGCCATTGCCTTCTCGGGCGTGAAACCGAGAATCTCGAACATCTTCTCCTGAAGCTTGCCGTCGTGGATACGCAATGAGCCACCACCCACTTCGACGCCGTTGCAGACAAAGTCGTAGGCCACGGCACGCACCTTTTCAGGAGCTGTATCGAGCAGGGGTATGTCGTCAGGATTAGGCAGCGTAAACGGATGGTGGGTAGCCATCAGGCGCTGTTCCTCGTCGCTCCACTCGAAGAGGGGGAAGTCGACAATCCAGAGGCAGACGAACTTGTTCTTATCGCGCAGACCGAGACGGTCGCCCATCTCCAAACGGAGCGTGCAGAGCTGGATGCGCGTCTTGTTGGCATTGTCGCCGCTAAGAATCAGCACCAGGTCGCCGTCCTTGGCGCCCATAGCCTCCTTGACCTTCTGCCAGACCTCAGGCTCGTAGAACTTGTCGATAGAGGACTTCACAGTGCCGTCGGCATTGAATTTCACGTAGACAAGTCCCTTGGCACCAACCTGCGGACGCTTCACAAATTCGGTCAGCTGGTCGAGCTGCTTGCGGGTATAGTCAGCAGCACCGGGGACGCAGATACCACCGATGTACTGAGCCTCATTGAAGACGGGGAACGTGCCCGTGCCCTTCAGCTGGTCCATCAGTTCGACAAACTCCATGCCGAAGCGCAGGTCGGGCTTGTCGGAGCCGAAGCGGCGCATAGCCTCATGCCAGGTCATGCGCTGCAGCGGTGGCAGTTCCACGCCGCGCACCTCTTTAAATAAGTGACGGGCGAGGCCCTCAAAGATTTCGAGCACATCTTCCTGGTCGGCAAACGACATCTCGCAGTCAATCTGGGTGAACTCCGGCTGACGGTCAGCACGCAGGTCCTCGTCGCGGAAGCATTTGGCAATCTGGAAATAGCGGTCGAAACCCGAGACCATCAACAACTGCTTCAGCGTCTGCGGCGACTGCGGCAGAGCGTAGAACTGTCCGGGATTCATACGGCTGGGCACCACAAAGTCGCGGGCACCCTCGGGAGTCGAGCCAATAAGTATCGGCGTCTCGACCTCGATAAAGTTCAGTGAGTCGAGGAAGTTGCGGATGAGAATGGTCATGCGGTGGCGCAGCTCCAGATTCTTGCGGACTGCGGTGCGGCGCAGGTCCAGATAGCGATACTTCATGCGAATGTCGTCACCGCCGTCGGTCTGGTCCTCGATGGTGAACGGCGGTGTCACGCTCTCACTGAGAATGTTCAGTTCAGTAGCCAGAATCTCTATGTCGCCCGTAGGCATCTTCGGGTTCTTCGACTGTCGCTCGCTGACCTCACCCTTTACCTGAATACAGAATTCACGGCCCAGTTTGTTGGCACGCTCACACAGGGCTGCGTCCTTCGACTCGTCGAACACCAGCTGCGTCAGACCGTAACGGTCGCGCAGGTCGACGAACGTCATGCCGCCCATCTTACGGGTACGTTGCACCCATCCGGCTAATGTCACCTGCCGGCCGGCGTCAGTGAGCCGCAGCTCACCGCAAGTATTAGTCCTGTACATTAATATTATATGGTTTTGTTACGTTCGGGGTGCAAAGTTACAATTTATTTTGGAAACAGCGTGCGTTTTTGGAAAATAATTACTAACTTTGCACGCAGAAACTAATTCTACCAAGACAATGAAACGACTGATAACACTTATTACTGTGGCCGCATCGGCACTAACGATGGCAGCCCAGAACGTAACGGCTGACGACGTGCTCAGCACGACGCGCAAGGTCAACAACTACTTCATGGGCAAGTACAGCGACCCGACGGTGCCCACCAACGTCAAAAGGGTAAGGCCCTCGAGTCTATGGACGCGCGCCGTCTACTACGAGGGACTGATGGCACTCTATGAGGTTGACCAGGACCAGCGCTATCTGGACTACACCGACCGCTGGGCCGACTTCCACAAATGGACGCCGCGCAACGGCATCAATACTTGCGATGCCGACGACCAGTGCTGCGGCCAGACTTACCTGATGCGCTATGAGCAGACTCAGGACAGCAAGATGATGGCTAAGGTGCGCGAGAACCTGGATCACCAAATGCAGACACCTAACGACAAGAAGAACGCCACGACAAAGACCAAGGGCACGCAACCCTCGCTCTACGGCTGGTGGACATGGATTGACGCCATCCAGATGGCAATGCCCGTCTACATGCAAATGTACAAGCTGACGGGCGAGACAAAGTACCGCGACCACGGAATGGCCATGTACCGCTGGAGCCGCAATGAGTGCGGCGGCGGACTGTTCAACGTGAAAGACGGGCTGTGGTGGCGTGATGCCGACTATGTGCCGCCTTACAAGGAGCCCGATGGCAAGGACTGCTACTGGAGCCGCGGCAACGGCTGGGTCTACGCCGCATTAGTGCGCTGCATGAACGAACTGTCGCCCAAGGAGAAGGCCTACAAAGAGCTGAAGAAGGACTTCCTGCTGATGTCGGCCGGCCTGCTGAAGTGCCAGCGCGAGGACGGTTTCTGGAACCCCAGCCTCGTATCGACCAACTACGCGATGCCCGAGACCTCAGGCACGGCCCTCTTCCTTTACGGCATGGCTTGGGGTATCCGCAACGGATTCCTTAAGGCCAAGGACTACCGTCCCGCCTGTGACAAAGCTTGGGCAGCGATGGTGCGCGACGCTGTCCACCCCGACGGATTCCTCGGCTGGATGCAGGGTACGGGCAAGGACCCGTCGGCCGGTCAACCGCTGTCGTTTACCAAGGTTCCTGACTTTGAGGACTACGGCACAGGTTGCTTCCTGCTCGGAGCTGCTGAGTACTATAAACTGCTGAAATGATAAAAAAGTATAAATAAACACGCTTAATCCGCGTAATCCGTGCCAAAATAACTACTTTTGCACCAAAGTATCAATAAAAAAAAGACAAGCACAATGAAAAAGACTTTACTCACAGCACTGATGCTCGTCTGTGGCATCGTGTTTGCTTCGGCACAGGCCGAGATTAAGTTCGACAAACTGACCAACGACTTCGGAACGTTCTCCGAAGCCTCTCCTGTCGTAACCTGCACCTTCACCTTCACCAACGTTGGCGACAAGCCCTTGGTCATCAACCAGGCCGTCGCTTCCTGCGGCTGCACCGTCCCTGAGTACACCAAGGACCCCGTACAGCCGGGCGAAAAGGGCAGCATCAAGGTGACCTACAACGGCACGGGCAAGTTCCCCGGACACTTCAAGAAGTCCATCACCGTCCGTACCAACGGCAAAGTTGAAATGACACGCCTCTACATCGAAGGAACGATGGAAGAGAAGAAAGAATAAAAAGAAGCGAGCCGGCTGGTTCGCTTCTTTTTTGTTTCTTAGAATGTATAAGTCAGTCCCACCGACGTATACTCCTTGAACTGCCAGTAGCCGAGGTCGTCGTCGTAAGCGTTGCCGTCGTCGAAGCGGGGATAGAGGAATACGTTGGCCGAGATGTACTTCGACACCTTCAGCTGGAATGTGTTCTCCCACTCCACCTCAGCACGGTGATACGAGGTGAAAGCCCAAAGGCGGCTCTTCCATGTAACAGTCTCCGACAACTTCCACTGCAGGTCGGCGGTCAGCTGCGAACCCGGATCGAGCAAATGATGCTTGTCGGCATCAATACCGTGGCGAGAGGGGAACCAACTGTAGTCCTTCGGCGTTGCGGAGTTTTGGTTAGGGAACAGCGAACGACCTACATAGCGGTAGTTCAAGGCTATGGGCGAGAGGTTGATGGTACCCGTGAGCTTCTTGTCGAAGGCCTCCACCTTGTAATCCATACCGAGACCGACGTTCACGTTGAACGGTGAGAAAAAGTCAGAATACGTGCGATGGTCGTTCGACTTCAGACCGCGTGCAAACTGCGTCCAGGCCAGTACCTGCAGCGTATAGTACCAGCGCTTGGTGGCCTGCAGACCAACCTTCGACGTCAGACGCAGCAGGTCCTCGTTCGACTTCCACTTGTGGAGCGAGTCAGAACGTGCCGTCAGGAAGCCCAGCTTGGCCTCCAGCTTGTTGTCCCACTTCCACTTGCCCTTGTTGTCGTAGTTGGCCTCAAAGGTCAGGCTGCCCAGCAGCGAGTAGGTCGACTCACCGCCCTTGTACCAGTTGCCGCTGACGTAGTTCTGCATTACCTGCAGGAATCCGTCGCCCTTCT
>JAEEGJ010007459.1_pt1 | contig 31339 bp, 20 predicted proteins | sample 8958761 | NCBI WGS metagenome assembly JAEEGJ01 (sample SAMN16246546, study PRJNA631951) | gut metagenome | biome: gut microbiome; feature: rumen; material: RS-attached | host: Bos | place: Iran: Karaj | collected 2018-10
TTGGGGAACAATGACAAATCTATGTTGCATCGGGAGGAATGGGGAGGCAACTCCCTGCGCAGCACTTCACGGCCAGAGGCATCCGTCATTGTAAGCGTGCCGCCGGGGAACGGGTCTCCTTCCACAATGCACACCACACTGCCCGTCGCCGGGTTGGGCATCAGCCGGAACGCACTGCCGAGACTGTCCGCTACAGCTACCCCTTCCCGCTCCGTGAACATGGCGGTGAACGTCGTATCCTGTGTCACCATCACATCTCGCGGGTTCGCCGTGTGCCCATCGCCCCATTGCAAGAATCTATAGTGTGCCTTTGCGTCGGCCGTCAACGTGGCCACACTGCCCTCCTCATACTCGCCTCCGCCGATCACACGTCCCCGTTCGTCATAGTCGGCCACCGCCGTCACCGTGTATATTTTCTTATTGGGGATATACACCCACACTCCTCGCGACCAGCCGCTGTAATACTGCGTGCTGTCGGGCCCGCACACCGAACGCACGTATGCCACATACATTTTCCCTCCCTCCAAACTGTCTATTATCGTTTCCGTTTGGTTGCAGGTTTTCGTTTGGCACAGGTCTGGTGGTGTCCCCACCGGACCCCATGCCGCCTCCCAGCCCGCAGGCTGGCCGTCCTCTGTATCCATCCACGACAGCCGCACACGTCCACTGTCCACCGATGCTTGAAGTCCGACGACTTTCGGACACGGTGACAGCGGTGAATTCTTCGAGAATATGGCTGTCAACAGCGTGTCCTGTGTCACTTTCACTGTACGAGGGTTGTCAGTTACCCTGTCGTTCCAATACCGGAAAAAGGCGCTGGGCTGCGGTTTGGCCCTGAACAGAACTGAATCCCCTTCACAATAGGAAGTGTCACTCCCGATGGGTCTGTAGTATCTGTCTGCCCCGGGTGGCAGCAATTCTCCTGCACGGTTGTGACGCCACTCTATCAGTTCCGCCATCCCAATACTTTCATTATTGCTACGTGCCGAGACATCATAAACCGATGTAGCGGTATCGAAATAAGCAGTGAACACCGTGTCCTTTGTAACAAATATTGTACGCGGATTATCGGTCACTCCGTCATTCCAATGGCTGAAGCGGTGGCAGCTGTTGGCTGTGGCACGGATGGTCTGGTAGGTCCCCGCCGGGTAATATGCCGTGGGTCTGCCGACCCCCTGCGAAGTGTCCGCCGATGCAACCTCTACATACCACTGTTGCTCGTCAAGGATTGCCCCATACGGCCCGCCATAATTCCATGCTTTTTCATATCCACGCCATGGTCCATCCGGGTCAGATGATCTACATTGATGGTGATACGGACCGACATCATCTCGCGCAATAAAATTCCACAAAGGGGAAATATCCACGTATATCGACGGCCAATGCACTCTTCCTTTGTCTGACAAAATATCATACGTATTACTATTGCATGACCCCCCTATCCAGAACTCCCCTGACACAGTATACACCGTATCGAACAAAGCAGCATACACATGGCAGTACAAAGTGGGGTACAAGTTCCCGTCAGCAGACGCCGGCAGGCACATCATCTTAGGTTGGGCTGTGTCCCATCTCACAGATGCTATGCGCCGCAAGAAATACGTCTCTGAGCCACCATCAGTTGGTGGTTTCACATTTGTGTCCCGAACATATAGGTATAAATATTCCGGCAACCTGTTGGTGTCACAGTTACCATAAGATGGTCTGTCTCTCGACAACATGGCCCATAACCCTTTGATTCGGATGGGTCGGGGGGTATACTGCTGCAACAACATTTCCAGATGACTGTCTTCAAATGAACACTTATTAAAGTTTATGTCTGTCGAAGAAGCAAGCCATTCGGGACCACGATAGTTGGCTGCAGGCCGCAGATACCAATCTGCGGTGTCATACCACAAGGTGTAGAAATAGCCGCGCTGCCGTTGTCCGCAGGGCAGCGTGTCACGCGAAGGCGAAACAGCCTGTGCACACACCTCCCCCGTCAACAAGACGATCATAACAATGATTGAAACAACTTTTTTCATAGTAATAGTATAATTAGTGGTTTATAATTATTCACAATAAATACAAATAACATCTTTTGATAGCTGCGGGTGGGTTATCTCTGCATTTCTCCATTCAAATTTATTAAAAACTGAAAAATGCCAATGCACTTCAAGCTGAGCAGCATGTCTCTTGGGAAGGACTTCATATGGATAGACGTTTTTATTGAAACATGAAGCAGATGAGAGGGAATGGATATTCTGGTCAAATAGGTGGAAAAGGGAGGTACTGCCATGTCCCGAAATATCAATATGTTCTCCTCCTATCTTCTGCGATAACAGCCCGAAACCTAATAACATTTCAACCATTAGTTTTTTAATAATACTATATATTTGTTATCATTACAAACATCATCAAGGTGCAATTTCCATAGCAAAAAGCACAACAAACGCTTTCTATTCATTAAAGAGTTCTTTCTTTTTACTGCTTATATGACACAAAGGTCTCGTTTTGCTGCAATCATTTAACACTATTTAGGAAAAAAGTCCCATGGGGAGGGAAACCATTCGCGTTATATACTTGCCATTACGCAAACAACCCGTCCTTATTGTGAACATGTAATATTTTATTTTCAAGGGCACACCGCAGAGCAAAAAAATCCCATTGGAATGAAAAAAAAAGTGCCAACTCAAAAAAAGTTCGTATCTTTGCACTTCGAAACAACAAACAATTATTTTAATAACAATTTAAACATCAAACAATTATGCCTACAAGAATCAGATTACAGCGTCATGGTAAAAAGAATCAACCTTTCTATCATATCGTTGTTGCGGACGGTCGAGTACCCCGGGATGGTAAATTTATTGAGAAATTAGGCACCTACAATCCCCTGACCAACCCTGCCACCATCGAACTCAATGTTGAACGTGCCACCGAGTGGATCGGCATGGGTGCCCAGCCCAGCGACACCGCCCGTCGCATCCTCTCCTACAAAGGCGTCCTCCTCAAGCACCACCTGCAGGTCGGTGTGAACAAAGGTGCCATCAGCCAGGAGCAGGCCGACGTGAAGTTCAACGAGTGGCTGCAGGCCAAGGAGAACAAAATCGCCAATGCCAAGAGCGAGAACGAGAACAAACTCCGCAACGTGAAGAAAGAGCGCCTCGAGGCCGAGAAACAGCACAACGAGAACGTTGCCGCCGCTGTTGCCGCCAAGCGTAAAGCCGCCGCCGAAGCCGAGGCTGCCGCCAAGGCCGAAGCCGAAGCCGCCAACGAAGCCCCCGCCGCCGAGGAAGCCCCCGCTGCCGAGTAATCAACCCGAACAAATGGTTAAAGCGTGTTCGACAACAAGGACACGCTTTTTTTATCCACCCCCACCACAATCCACCCCACCAAAAACAACCCGCGCCATGACAACAGAAGAATGCTACCGACTGGGAAACATCACCAAACCCTTCGGCTATAAAGGCCAGATGGTCTTTTACCTCGATGTCGACACCCCCGACAACTACGCCGACCTCGACTCCGCGTTCGTCGAAGTGAAAGGGTCGCTTGTCCCCTACTTCTTCCACATCGACAGCATCAACGGCAACAAAGCCGTCGTCACCTTCGAGGACCTCACCCCCGACCAGGCTCACGCCCTCGCCGGACACGACCTCTACCTCCCCCTCGACCTGCTGCCCAAACTCACGGGCAACCAATTCTACTTCCACGAAGTGGTCGGGTTCAAGATAAATGACGCTGAAAAGGGCGACATAGGCGTTATTAAAAGCATCATAGAATACCCCTCGCAACCCCTCTTCCAAGTGATGAATGGAGACAAAGAGATACTCATTCCGGTGGTCGACCCCGTCATAAAAAAGGTGGACCGCGACCAGCGCACCATTTTCATCGAAGCTCCCAAGGGGTTGATAGACCTGTATTTAGAAAATTAATAACAGCATGTTAATATCTTTTTGTTTCAGATTGCGAAAGTATATGTACTTTTGCACCATGGAACAAAGTGTGAAACCCGTACGATAATATTGACGCTTTATGGAGAAAAAACAACCCACACCCGAAAAGACATGCTACTCGGCAGAAGAACTACAATTCTTTAAAGAATTGATATTAAAGAAACGCGAAGAGGCCATCAAAAGCCTTGAGCTGCTGAACGAAGCCGTTGCCGGAAGCCAGAACGACGCCTCGGACACCGCCCCCACCTTCAAGACCCTTGAAGAAGGAAGCAACGTCCTGTCGAAAGAAGAGAACTCGCGCCTGGCTGCACGACAGCAGAAATTCATCAAAGACCTCGATGCCGCCCTCATCCGAATCGAGAACAAAACCTACGGCATCTGCCGCGTCACCGGCAAACTCATTCCCAAAGAGCGCCTCATGATTGTGCCCCATGCCACCATGACCATCGAGGCCAAAATGCAGGAAAAGAAAAGGCGGTAAACCCGCTTGCATCCTCCTTTTTTCCGACAGGCAAGTCCCTCTTCTTGCCTGTCTTTTTTTATCCACGGCACCACCTCCGCCAAAGTTCCCCTGGCCCCGTTCACTGCCTAGCACTAACGCCCTTCAATCCAGCATCGTTACAGCATCGTTACAGCATCGTTATCCGTCGCCATAACGGAAAACGAGGGAGGAACGACCCTTAAACAATCCTGTATTGAAGGGCGCAACAGGCTTCCAGCAACACCCGCCAAAGGGCATGCAGGCAGCCAAGTACACTCACGTACTTTTACCGGGAAAGAGCCGGCGTTATTCGAGGAATGTCCCTACAGGCGGGGGATGGCGGCGAGGAGGCGTTGGGTGTAGGGGTGCTGCGGGTTGGCGAAGAGTTGGTCGGAGGGGCCTTGCTCCACAATGCGGCCCTGCTCCATCACCATGATGCGGTCGGAGAAGAATTTGACCACCGAGAGGTCGTGGGTGATGAAGAGATAGGTGTAGCCGAAACGTTCCTTAAGGTCGTTGAGGAGGTTGAGCACCTGCGCCTGGACGGAGACATCGAGGGCGGAGACGCTCTCGTCGCAGACTACCAGTTCGGGCTGAAGCACGAGGGCGCGGGCGATGCATACACGCTGCCGCTGGCCGCCGCTGAATTCGTGAGGGTAACGGTTGAACCACTCCGTGTCAAGACCCACCTGCTGCATGAGCTCGAGCGCCCGCTGGCGACGGGAACGGGCATCGGGGCAGAGGTGGTGGCACAGCAGGGGTTCCATGATGGCCTGGCCAATGGTGAGGCGGGGATTGAGGGATGAATAGGGGTCTTGGAACACTATCTGCATCTTGCGACGAAGCTCTTTGCGCTGGGAGCGGGAGAGGCGGTCGAGGCTGACGCCGTCGTACTCGACGGTGCCAGCACTGCGCTCGATGAGTTGCAGGATGGCACGCCCGAGGGTGCTTTTGCCACACCCCGACTCGCCCACAAGGCCAAGGGTCTCGCCCCGGTAGATGTCGAAGGTGAGACCGTCGACGGCATTGAGCGACTGGAGCACACGACCGAACAGGTTCTTGCGGAGGGGGTAGGTGACTTGCAGGCCGCACACGCGCAACAAGGGGGTTGCCGGCTGCCCGTCCGTGTCGAGGTTTGCTGGAGCGGAGTCGGCAGAGGAGTCGGCGTCTGCGGCTTTGCCCGACAGATAGTCCTGCACGGTGGGGAGCCGTCGCGGACGGCTGTCGAGGGGCGGACGGCAGGCAAGGAGGCCTTGGGTGTAGGGGTGGCAGGGATGGTAGAGTACCTGTTGGGCGGAGCCTTGTTCAACAATCTCGCCCTTGTACATCACGGCCACGTCGTCGGCTATCTGGGCGATGACGCCGAGGTCGTGGGTGATGAAGATGATGCCGATATGGTGCCGCTGCTGGAGCGACCGCAACAGCTGGAGGATGGTCTGCTGCACGGTGACATCGAGTGCGGTGGTGGGTTCGTCGGCTATGATGAGGTCGGGGTGGCAGATGAGGGCCATGGCAATCATGACACGCTGCTTCTGCCCTCCGCTGATTTCGTGGGGATAGCTGGAGAATATCTTTTCGGGACGGGGGAGCATGACCTCCTCAAACAGGTCGAGCACACGTTGGCGTGCCTCGTCGCGGGACACCCGCTCGTGGGCAAGGAGCATCTCCATGACCTGGTCGCCGCAACGGTGGACAGGGTTGAGGCTGGTCATGGGTTCCTGGAATATCATGCCGATGCGGCATCCACGGATATTGAGGAAGGCATCCTCGTTGAGAGTGAGGAGGTCGGTTTTAGAGGTATCGGAGTTATCTGAGTACTCTGAGTATTCGGAGTACTCGGAGCTCTCGGTTTTTTCAGTATTATCGGAGTGGCTGGCGGGTTGGGGGGTGTTTTGCAGCCAGGCGTGGCCTGAGACCACTGCACTTTTGGGGAGCAACCCCATGACTGCCAGACAACTGACGGACTTGCCACTGCCCGACTCGCCCACAATGCCCAGCGTGCGGCCACGGTAGACATCGAAACTCACGTCCTTGACGGCGTAGGTGGAGGCGCCGTCGCGGCGGAATTCCACATGGAGGTTGCGTACTTCTAAAACCTTATCGGGTGCATCCATATAACAGGCATATATTTAACAAACTATGACTCACAACAAAGCACTCGCAGCACCCCGCATACGGGAGGTCAGGAGTTTTAATTTTCGGGTAAAACGCAAAAATATTGTTTTTATTTGAAATATAATGCGTATATTTGCAAAAATTTTTCGGGCCTGGGAGATGAAGCTCTTCCAGGTGTGAGAAAAAATGTTTTGATACATAATAAACAACAATAATAAAAAGACAACATTATGACGAAATCTGAAGAATTCATGGAAATGGAAGCCCGCTATGGTGCTCACAACTATCATCCGCTACCCGTGGTACTGGCCAAAGGCGAAGGCGCTTTTGTATGGGACTGCGAGGGGAAACGCTATTTCGACTTCCTTTCCGCCTACTCTGCCGTGAACCAGGGTCACTGCCACCCCAAGATTGTGAAGGCCCTGTGCGACCAAGCCCACGAGCTGACGCTGAGCAGCCGCGCTTTCTACAACAACTGCCTTGGCGAATGGGAGAAATACGTCACCGAGTATTTCGGCTATGAGAAGGTACTGCCCATGAACAGCGGTGCCGAGGCCGACGAGACCGCCCTGAAGCTGGCACGCCGTTGGGGTGTGGTGAAGAAAGGCATTCCGAACGACGAAGTGATGATTGTCTGCTGCGAAGGCAACTTCCACGGCCGCACCATCACCATCATCACCATGAGCAACGACCCCGAGAGCTATGCCAACTACGGCCCCATGACCCCCGGTTTCCTGCGCATCCCCTACAACGATGCCGACGCACTGGAGAAATGCCTCGCCGAACACGGCAAGGAGGTGGCCGGATTCCTGCTCGAGCCTATCCAGGGCGAGGCCGGTGTCTATGTCCCCGACGATGGCTACCTGAAGAAATGCTATGATATCTGCAAGAAATACAATGTGCTGTTCATGGCCGACGAGGTGCAGAGCGGTATCGCCCGCACGGGTAAGATGCTGGCTTGCGACCACGAGAACGTGCGTCCCGACATCCTCATCCTCGGCAAAGCCCTCGGTGGTGGCGTGATGCCCGTCAGTGCTGTGCTGGCCGACGATGACATCATGCTCAACATCAAGCCCGGCGAGCATGGCTCCACCTTCGGTGGCAACCCCATCGCCGCCAAGGTCTCCATCGCCGCCCTCCAGGTCATCAAGGAGGAGCACCTCATGGAGAACGCCGAGCGTCTCGGCAAGATTTTCCGCGAGGAGATGACGAACTTCAAGAGCCCCATGATCGAGAAAGTCCGCGGCAAGGGTCTGCTCAACGCCATCATCATCAAACCCCACAACGGCAAGGAGGCTTGGGATGTCTGCCTGAAGATGCGCGACCTCGGCGTGCTAGCCAAACCCACACACCAGCACATCATCCGCTTCGCTCCCCCGCTGTGCATCACCGAGGCTCAGCTGCGCGAAGCCATGGAACTCATCAAAGAGGCTATCAAGAGCTTCGAATAAGTCTGGAAAACAGACTCAAGCAAAGACGGCCGCGGAGCTCCGCGGCCGTCTTTCTTATCCAATCGGATGGTCTACCTTATCTTACTGAAAAGGGCGAAGCGGTTGAGGACAGGGGCGGCCAGCGCAGAATCGATGATGATGCGCAGGTGCCTGGTTTCTGTCACCGCAGTGCGGAGCAGACGCTTATAACCAATCGTGGTACCGGAGGCTACAAGGTGCCAACCCGTGGCATCGTTTGACTCTATATGGAATTCTGTCACGCGCTGTCCCAGAGGGATATACTCCTGCAACATGATGATATCAAACAGGACAGTCTTGTCGAAATCAATGTAAATAGTGTCATGGACGCTACCATCAGAAGCCCAGAAGGTGTGGTAGGCAGTGTCGAGTAAATTCTGTGCGGAACAGTCACGACTGTACTCACTGCTGGTGTGGACCGTTGCCCCTTTGGCCAAGTCGTGGCTGAAGATTCGATCCCGTTCGGCACGGAAAGCCACCAACACTGCGCTGTCCTCGGTGCAGATACGTCCATTGGTGTCGGGAGGCACATTAAGCAGCAGTAATCCATTGCGTCCCACAGAGTTGAAATATATCTCCATCAGTTCTTCCATCGTCTTGGGCTGTTCTTCGGGATGCCAGAACCAGCCTGGACGGATGCTGACATCCACCTCGGCAGGCACCCATTGGCCACCGCCACGATGTCCGACGGTCAACACCTCGGGAGACGGTTTGTTGTCACTGGGGGTGGCGCCCTCGGTATTGAGGGTGCTCCAGCAGGTCTCCCCTGCACGTCCCTCTTCGTTTCCCACCCAACGGCACCCTGGACCTATATCACTGAAAACAATACATTTACTATTAATATCACGGACAGTCTTCATGAAGCGAGGCCAGTCGTATTGTTGCTTCTTTCCATTAGGTCCCTCGCCACAGGCTCCGTCGAACCACTGTTCAAACATGGGTCCATAGCTCTCATGAACCTCCCTCAACGTGTTGGCAAACACGTCGTTGTACTCTTCCGTCCCATAGGATGGATGGTTACGGTCCCACGGCGATATGTACACCCCCGCCTTCACCCGTTCACGACAGGCATCGACAAACTCCCTTAACACATCTCCCTTCCCTCTCTTCCAACGACTATTCTCCACGCTGTGTGTGCTTTGAGTCGATGGCCATAGACAGAAGCCGTCATGGTGTTTGGCTGTTAAAATAATACCTTTCATACCCGCAGCCTCAGCCACATCGACCCACTGGCGACAGTCCAGCGCCGTGGGAGCAAAAACCTCTTCAGCTTCCTGTCCGTCCCCCCATTCCTTCCCTGTGAAAGTATTAGGACCAAAATGACAGAACATATTGATTTCCATGCGCTGCCAATCAAGCTGTTCATCCGTGGGAACAGCACCGAAAGGCTCAGGAAATTCAGCAAGAGGAGCGCATCCTACTGCAAGAATGCAACAGAGTGCTGACAAGAGAGAGAGATTTCGTATACTGTTTGCCATGGGAAGACCGGAAAAATGTTCTGCAAAAATACAAAAAAATATTGATTTCAGCGAAAAAAAGTAATCAAGGAGCCAAAAAGTCACTAACAATCATAGAATCAACATAAAGAAAACAAACAATCAAACAAAAAACAAGACAAAATCCCTTTCTTTTAGTTCGGGAGAACTCCTCCCCACCTTCCTTCGTACAATCACCTCGCCAAATCCTTTTTGGGCGAGAGTTATAATTATCGTTTGTTGCTGGTTTACAAAAGTTTAGTATAATCTCACTGGCACATGCAAAAATGGACAGAACATTTACTATCAGATACTTGCAGACAGAAAGAAGTTTCGGGTCCTCTTCCACGAACCAAAGCAACCATACTACATTGATAACAAACCAGTTGTGGAAATATTTATTCCTAGTACGATAAGCCACGAAGGAGAGGATCATGTGACGTTTCTCCGGGAGATTGAAGAGCATCGGCATCTCAGCCTTCGACATGTGCACAGAGCTCAAATGGGTGGCGATACACCCGCCGTGCGAGAGCCCAAAAACGCAAAAATAGCTACTCCAGATTCATCATTTGGAGTACCTCAGAGCTTTTCGAGCAAAAAATATTTCGCTGATACTAGGGTATTTATAAAATATTTTTCACAAAAAATACTCTATTTCAAAAAATATTCGTAATATTGCGTTTTGATTATAGGCCTATAATATGTCAAAAAACCGATTGAAAAGGAGACTGAAAAGCGCTGTTTTGGGTGCCATGCTGATGCTTACAGCGACAGCTGGAGCCCAGGACATTGGTTTCTCTCAGTTCTATGCCAACCCACTCTACTTGAATCCTGCATTTGCCGGTTCTGCCGTTGCACCTCGCATTGCGCTCACCTATCGCGCGCAATGGCCTGGTCTTGTAAGCGCATTCACCACTGTGTCAGCTTCCTACGACCAATACTTCCCTGATCTTCATGGTGGTCTTGGTTTCATTTTGCTGACCGATCGCGTGGGTGACCACGGTGCATTGTCGACCAACATGCTCGGTGCCATGTATTCTTTCCGCTTCCAAGTGGGACGTGACATCTATGTCAGTGCGGCTCTGCAGGCATCGATTGTCAACACACACCTTAGCTGGGACGACTACCTGCGCTTCCCTGACCAGATCGACCGCGAAATGGGATTCTCATACAATACCGGAGCCACCCCTCCCGACAAATTGAGCCAGTGGACCCCCGACTTTAATTTCGGTGTGCTGGTCAGCGGCTCGAAATGGTATGCCGGTTTTGCTCTTTCCCACCTCACTCAGCCCAACGTGGCTTTCTACTCAGAAGACCCTGTCCCGATGAAAATTACGGTGCATGGCGGAGGACTGATCAATGTGGAGGAAGAGGGTCGTCGCCAGTCCTCGCTGGGACTTGGAACCCCCATCATCTCGCCCAACATTGTCTACCAATACCAAGGTGGCTTCCACTACTTCAACTATGGTGTCAACCTCGACTGGATGCCCTTCATTGTGGGTGTATGGTTCCGCCACGGCACCGAGAATGCTGATGCATTCATATTCCAGGCCGGCGTGAAGCACGACTACTTCACCGTGGGTTACAGTTACGATGTAACCGTGTCGAAACTAGCCAACAGCACGGCCGGCGCGCACGAAATCACGCTCGGTGTCCTGCTGCCAGTACCTGAGCACAAGAAGAGCGTCAAAGCCATCCGTTGCCCTTCGTTCTAAGAAAAATGAAACAAAAAGAGAAAAAAAACGTTATATAGCATAATATAAATAGTGAATATATGAAAATTTTCAAATTCTCAAGCCTGATGTTGGCTACCGTTTTAGTACTTGCGTCCTGTGGAAACAAGGCTGGCAAGTCTGAAACAACGGGATGGAACTACAATGACCCCCAGTGGGGCGGCTATGACGTCTCCGACAGGACCAATCAAGAGACTGCCCCCGGCCTGGTGTTTATCGAGGGTGGCTCGTTCGTGATGGGCCATGTCACCGAAGACACCCGCTACACCTGGGACAATGTGGCCCACACGGTCACCGTCTCCTCCTTCTATATCGACGAATGCGAGGTGAGCAACAAGCAGTATGGCGAGTTTGTCTACTGGATGAACCGCGCCTACGGTGAAGAATTCAGCGAGAAAGTCAGAGCCATCATGCCCGACACTGCCACCTGGCGCGACCGTCTGGCATGGCGCGAGAGTTTCGTCGACCATTATTTCCAGAGCCCCTCTTATCAGGATTATCCTGTTGTCGGCGTAACCTGGGAGCAAGCACAGCAGTTCTGCATCTGGCGTACCGACCGCGTCAACGAGAAAATCCTTGTCGACATGGGCATCCTCACCCTCGACCAGGAGAACCTGGGTAGCAACGCTTTCCAGACCGACGTCTATCTCGCCGGCCGTTATGAGGGTGAAATCCGTGGCGGTATTGCCAACCTCGACCCCTCGGCTGGTGGCGAAGAGCGCCAGATACGCAAAGCCGACGGTATCCTCTACCCCTACTACCGCCTCCCGACAGAGGCTGAGTGGGAGTTCGCCGCCCTCGGCATGATTGGCAACACCTACGACGAGCGCGTCACCGAGCACAAGACCTATCCTTGGGCCGGCCAGAGCCTCCGCTCCGCCAACAAGAAATACTACGGCCAGTTCCTTGCCAACTTCAAACGTACCCGCGGCGATGCCATGGGCGTGGCTGGTAACCTGAACGATGGCTGGGACTACACCTGCCCCGTCAAATGGTACTTCCCCAACGACTACGGCCTGTACAACATGGCCGGCAACGTGAGCGAATGGTGCATGGATGTCTATCGTAAGACCGTCAACCCCGTCGGTGGCGACGACCTCGACCCCTTCCGTGGTAACATCTACATGACCCCCGAACTTGATGAGGACAACGAGGTCTTCATCGGCGAAGACGGTACCATGCGCTATACCGAAGTGGAATACCAGGCCAACCGCCGCAACTATCGCCAGGCCGACAATGTCAACTACCTCGACGGCGACCGCGCCTCCAACCTGGGCTCGACCGATAACTGGCTAGCCGCCACGGAAGACAATGAAGACGAGGAGGAAGAAGTTGAGGAAGAAGAAGTGGACGAAGAGGGTGAGAGCGAAAATGCAATGTCGCCGGAAGACTCATGGACTAACAAGATGTATCGCCGCAAAGCCGAGTCGAAGGAAGATGTGGTACACACCTTTGTGAACAACAAAGTGCGTGTTATCAAGGGTGGCAGCTGGAAAGACCGTGCCTACTATCTGCAGGCCTCCACACGCCGCTACCTCGACCAAGACCAGTCTGCTTCCTGGATTGGCTTCCGTTGCGCCATGGACCGTCTCGGTTCCCGCGTAAAATAAAACGTTTCGACAGAGAGAAGGTAGAGACGTGGCTTACCGCGTCTCTACCATTGTTTAAGAGCATACCCTCAAGCAGTTGAAAAGAATCGTAGTATTACTGTTAGCTCTGTGTGGAGTCTGTGGCCTGTGCGAGGCTCAGAAGCTGATCGAATATGCTGCCGGTATGGGCTCACGTGACCCTAACGATGGCAGTATTTGGATACTATATAACGGGGTGACAGCCCGCCACGAGGGCATGACTCTTCGCTCCGATTCGGCGCACTACAACACCAAGGAAAACAGTTTTACGGCTTTCGGCGACATTGTCATCCAGCTCTCCGACACTACGTTCATCTACGGCGACCGCCTGTTCTACGACGGCAACGCCCGTATCGTCGACATCTGGGACGACACAGTGCTTCTGGTCGACGGACGCACGCAGCTCCGCGCAGACCATATCACCTATGACCGCAACAGAGAGACCGCCTTCTATCCCCGTTGGGGGCATGCCATCAGCGGTCAACGCAAACTCGACAGTAAGGAAGGACAGTACAACGCTACCCTCAAAGAATTTTTCATCTATGGCGAGGTGCAACTCTCCGACAACGATATGCAGCTCCTCACCGATACACTTATTTACAACACCATCACTGAAATAGCCCACTTCAACAGTCCCACTCGCATATTTACAGACTCATCGTTTATCTACAGCGAAGGGGGCGACTATAACACCTCGACGCGAGAAGCTGTCTCCTTCCGGGCATCACATGTTAACAACAACGGACGTATCATCGACAGCGACACTCTCTATTACCACGAAACACAGCGCTATGGGAAAGCCCATGGAAACGTGCGAATCTTTGACTCTGTGAACAATCTCACCTGCACCGGCCATTACGGCGAGACCAGCCAGACAGACAGGTTCTCTTTCGTCACCGACAGTGCTCTGGTGATATTCGTCGACAGAGGAGACTCCGTCTTCCTTCATGCCGATACCATCCACATAACCAACGACAGCGCCGACCAGTTGCAGTCGGTACGGGCCAACTATAAAGTCAAGCTCTACCGAAAAGATGCGCAAGCCATGTGCGACTCCGCCTACTATCAAGCTCCCGATTCCCTGCTGTCGCTCTATAAGCAACCCGTGATATGGTACGAGCACTACCAATGCCAAGCCGACACCATCGAACTGCTGCACGACACTTCCGGGGTACGGCAGGCTTGGTTGCGCAGCGCCTGCTTCGCCATACAGCAGGTAGACCGAGAGAAATTCAACCAACTGAAATGCCGACAGGGAGTGGTCTACTTCGACAAAGGAGAGCCCCTCTACGCCGACATGCTGGGCAATGCGCAGATGGTCTTCTACATCACGGAAGAAGACAGCACTTCTACCACGACACTGGTGGGTGTCAACGCCGGTACCGGCACTGACATGCGCATCTATTTCGACACTGCACGGGCACCGTCGCGGGTAGCCACCTACGACAAACCTGACATGAAAACCTATCCCGTCCTGCTGCTGCCCGACGAATGGAAACGGCTGCAAGGGTTCCAGTGGTTCACACGCCAACGTCCCCGACGTCCGAAGGATGTCTTCGTTTGGTGACAGAATGACGCATAAATGCCATTTTGTCAGTTCTGACTGCCAATGGCAGTCTTTTTGATATAATATTTATCAGTAAACGAAAAAGCAATCAACCATGAATAATAATAAAGAAAAAGAAAAGGATAAAAAAGATAAAGCTACCGAGGAACTGCTGAAGGCTGCCGAAGAGGTAGTCAACGAAGCTGCTGAAGAACAGCAGGAACAAGCTGCAACAGAAGAGACGGAACCCGACAAAGTGGACAAGGTCCAGGAGATGGGGGAAAAACTGGCTGAAATGAACGACAAATACCTCCGTCTGTATTCCGAATATGAGAACTACCGCAAGCGTACCAACCTCGAGAAAGCCGACCTGCTGCTGAACGGCAGCCGAGAGATGATGAAGGCCATCCTTCCTATCATCGACGACTTCGAGCGTGCCCTTGCCGCCACCGAAGACCAAGGCATCCAGCTTATCTACAACAAGATGCTCAAAATCCTTGAACAGAAAGGGCTCAAGGCCATGGAAGCCAAGGGCGAGAAATTTGACGAAAACCTCCACGAGGCTATCACACGCATCCCTGCTGCCGAAGAATCGCAGAAAGGCCTGGTGATGGACGTGGTTGAAAAAGGATACTACCTCAATGACAAGGTGCTACGCTACGCCAAAGTCGTTGTCGCATGCTAAAAGAAACATAGAGTTATGGCAAAGAGAGATTATTACGAGGTGCTCGGCGTGGACAAAAACGCCACCCCCGACGAATTGAAGAAGGCTTATCGAAAACTGGCCCTCCAATATCACCCCGACCGCAATCCGGGCAACAAGGAGGCTGAGGAGAAATTCAAAGAGGCTGCCGAAGCCTATGATGTCCTGAGCAACCCTGAAAAAAAAGCCCGCTACGATCAATTCGGCATGGCAGGCATGGACGGCGCCTACGGACAGGGCGGCATGGACATGAACGACATATTCTCTCAGTTCGGCAGCATCTTCGGCGACCTCTTCGGCGGTGGTGGATTCCGCACCGGCTTCTCTGGATTCGGTGGCGGTGGCGGTGGAGCCCGGCGCGTGTTGCGTGGCACCGACCTTCGCATCAAGGTCAAGCTCACCCTCGAGGAAATCGACCGTGGCTGCGAGAAAAAAATCAAAGTCAACAAATATGTCCCCTGCAAGACTTGTCACGGCAGCGGCTCACGCGACGGCAAGACCGAAGTATGCCCCCACTGCCACGGCACCGGTGTGGTCACAGAGACCAAGCGCACCATCCTCGGCATGATGCAGACCCAAAGTGCCTGTCCGCAATGTGGTGGCGAGGGACGCATCGTCAAGGACAAGTGCCCCGACTGCCACGGCGACGGAATCGTCAAGAGCGACGAGATTATCACCATCAACATCCCTGCCGGTGTACAGGACGGCATGCAGCTAGCCATGCAGGGCAAAGGTAACGCTGGTCCGCGCGGCGGCATCGCCGGCGACCTCATCGTTCTCATCGAGGAACTAGAGCACGACACCTTTGAGCGTCAAGACGCCAACCTCTACTACAACGCCTTCATCACCTATACTGACGCCGCCATGGGTGCCTCCGTGGAGATCCCCACCCTCAATGGCAAGGTGAAGATAAAGATAGACCCCGGCACCCCCTCGGGACGTGTGGTGCGCCTGCGCGGCAAAGGTCTCCCCATCATGAACGGCTACGGCCGTGGAGACCTTCTGGTGAGCCTCAACGTATGGGTGCCCAAAGAACTCACCCGCGAGGAAAAAAAGCTACTCGAAGACCTGCAGAAACACCCCAACTTCCAACCTAACCCCACAAAACAGGAACGGGGCTTCTTTGACAAAATGAAAGAAATGTTCAATTAGCCATGACCGAGGCCTTCCTCCAATACCTCTGGCATCACCAGATGCTAGGCAAAGGGCTGACCACCACTGATGGCCAGCCTGTTGTCGTTCATCGCCCCGGTGAGCTCAATCGCGATGCAGGACCCGACTTTTTCAATGCCAGAGTCTCCATCGGAGGCGTGGAATGGGCAGGCAATATCGAGTTGCATCTCAAGTCGTCGGACTGGAAGCTGCATCGACATTCCTCTGACAAAGCCTACAACAGCATCATCCTGCATGTCGTCTATGAACACGACTGCCGTATTTATCTGGAGAATGGGGAAGAGCCGGTAACGCTGGAGCTCAAACCTTTCATCCATCCTTCCTTGGTGGCCAACTATGACAGCCTCATGACCCCTTCCGACCCACAAATGGTTCCCTGTGCAAAACGGCTGGCAACGGTACCCTCCTTCATGGTCAACTCTTTCCTCGAACGCCTGGCTGTCGAACGCATCGAGGCCAAGTCAGAGGTAGTGCGACGGCTCCTTGACGAGAGTCATGGCAACTGGGAACAAACTTGTTACTGGCTTATGGCCCACTATTTCGGTGGAAAGGTCAACGCAATGCCCTTCGAACTGGTAGCCAAAGCCACCGACCAGCGGTTCCTCGCACGATGGAAAGACAACCCGCGCCGCATCGAAGCCGTGCTGACAGGACAAGCGGGGCTGCTCGACGGCTATTTCGAAGACGAGTACCCCCGTCTGCTGCAGTCCGATTATGAGGCCCTTCGCGCAGGCGCCTCGCTCACACCCATCGACGGCTATTTGTGGCGATTCTTCCGCATACGTCCCTCTGCCTTCCCCACCATACGCCTCAGCCAGTTCGCCAATCTCATGTCCTCGTCGGCCAACCTTTTCTCCACTCTCCTTGAGATAACGGATGCCGCTCGCATGGAGACCCTCTTCAACTGCTGTGCATCCAGCTATTGGGACACACACTACAAGTTTGACTTACCGGCAAAGAAAAAAACGGTCAAACGCCTAGGGCGCATGCAAGCCGATTCTCTGATTATCAACGCTTGGATTCCGCTGTTGTTCGTCTATGGGGAAATCCATGGACAGCAACAGTACAAAGAGCAAGCCCTCAATCTGTTGCAGCAGCTTCCTGCCGAGAACAACAGCATTGTCCGCCTTTTCTCCCCAGCTGGTCTGGTGCCCGAGAATGCAGCACAATCACAAGCCTTTATCCAGCTCCACAGCCACTACTGCTCCGGGCGGCGCTGCCTCGACTGCCGCATCGGACATTCTATCATAAAACAAACCTCATAAATCTTTTAGACCTCACGTATGAAAGCTTCAGAAATTGCCACCATCATAAAGAGCCTCAGTGCGGATGTATGTTACCCCGACGACGCCATACTGCACCTGCTCACCGATAGCCGCACCCTCTCCGAGGTCAACGGAACCCTCTTCTTTGCCATCCCCACCAAACGCAACACCGGCTGCCGCTACATCGACGACCTCTACCAACAGGGTGTGCGCAACTTTGTAGTGCCCTCCGACTGCGACATTCACCTCCCCGAGGCCAACCTCTGGCGTGTCGACGATGTACTTCTCGCCCTGCAACGCATCGCCGCTGCTCACCGTTCCTTGTTTTCCATCCCCGTGGTGGGCATCACAGGCAGCAACGGCAAGACCATCGTCAAAGACTGGCTCGTGCAGCTTCTCTCTCCCGAACACCGCATCGTCTCCAGTCCCAAGAGCTACAACTCGCAAATCGGTGTTCCCCTCTCTGTCTGGCAGCTTTCCCCCGACTGCGACATGGCGCTCTTCGAAGCCGGCATCTCTGAAACCGGCGAGATGGCGCGCCTCCAGCATGTCATCGAACCCACCATAGGCATCTTCACCAACGTAGGCCAGGCCCACGATGAGAACTTCCTCTCGCGAAAACAAAAAGTAGCCGAGAAGCTACAGCTCTTCACCCATTGCGACGTCTTTATCTACTGCCTCGACCACAAAGAGATCCATTCCGTCCTCTCCGATATCGAGAGTTTCCACCTCCTCCACCGCTTCACCTGGGGTTCCTCACCCGACAGCGACGTGCGCCTCCTCTCCACCACGGTCTCCGACCACCTCTCCACACTCTCCCTACTCTACAATGGACACTCTTTCTCGCTCTCCATACCTTTCGTCGACCGAGCCTCGCAGGAGAACGTCATGCACTGCGTCTCTCTCCTCCTCTACCTCGGCTACTCCCCCGACACCATTGCCGCACGCTGTGCCTCCCTCACTCCCGTCGAGATGCGCCTCGAGATGAACGAGGCCGTCAACAATTGTCTCCTCATCAACGACAGCTACTCCCTCGACCTCAACTCCCTCTCCATTGCCCTCGACTTCCTGCAGCACGAGCACCAGCACTTCCACAAAACACTCATCATCAGCGACTTCATGCAGACCGGCATACCCGACAGCGAACTCTGCTCTCAGGTAGCACAACTCATCGCACAGCGCAACATCTCACGCCTCATCGCCATAGGCCCTGCTCTCTGCCATAACCGCAACTCCTTTGACGGCATCGACACCCTCTTCTTCGACTCCACCGATCAATTCCTCCAGAACTTCGACTTCAACACTTTCCAGAACGAGACCATCCTCCTCAAAGGCGCTCGCGTCTTCGGCTTCGAGAAAATTGCCAAAATCCTCCAGCGCAAGTCGCACGAGACCATCATGGAAGTCAACCTCGACGCCATGATCCACAACCTCAACGTTTACCGCTCCCGTATCCGTCCCGAGACCAAGCTCATGGCCATGGTCAAGGCCGCCTCTTACGGTGCCGGCAAAGTCGAGGTAGCCAATACCCTACAATTCAACCACGTAGACTACTTCACCGTAGCCTATGCCGACGAAGGGGTCGACCTGCGCCGCAACGGCATCCGTGTCCCCATCATGGTCATGAACCCTGAGGAGGCCTCCTTCGACGACATCATCAAATATCACCTCGAACCCGACATCTACTCTTTCCGCATCCTCGACCTCTTCGCCTCGCGTGTGCGCCTCTTCGGCGAACACATAGCCATCCACGTCGAATTCGACACCGGCATGCACCGCCTGGGTTTTGCCGAGGGCGACATCACGGAGCTCGCCGAGCGCCTCAACCAGTGCGCCGACTGCCTCGAGGTGAAGAGCATCTTCTCCCACCTCGCCTGCGCCGACGACCCGTCGATGGACGACTTCACACACAGACAGATAGACAATTTCCGCTCATGGAGCGACCGCCTCGACAGCCTAATCGAGCGTCCGGCGGGAGTGAAGATTCTCCACCATATCCTCAACTCCTCCGGCATCGCACGTTTCCCAGAGGCGCAGATGGACATGGTACGCCTCGGAATAGGCCTCTACGGCGTGGCCCCGGAGCCCGAGGTGCAGGCGCAGCTGCGACAGGTGTCGCGTCTCGTCACACGCATCTCGCAGATCAAAGACATCCCCCAGGGCGAGTCCGTGGGCTACAACCGCCGCTGGATAGCCACTCAACCCTCGCGCATAGCCATCATCCCCATAGGCTACGCCGACGGCTTCAACCGTCACCTGGGTTATGGGCAGGGGCATGTCATCATTTCCGGACACGAGGTGCCCATCATCGGCAGCATCTGCATGGACATGTGCTTCGTCGACGTCACCGGCGTGGAATGCAACGAGGGCGACCCCGTCATCCTCTTCGGCCAGGGAGACCTCCTGCAGCGCAATGCCGCAGCTGCAGGCACCATCCCCTACGAGATGCTCACCTCCGTCTCGCCGCGCGTCAAACGGGTATATTTTCAAGAATAAAAAAGATTGTAAAATACATAAAAGGCAGATAGGGGGGAAACAAACGAGTGTTTAATCCTACTTCTACAATCGTTCGACGTTAGTTCGACGTTCAAAAAACGTCGAACTAACGTTAAACTAACGTTGAAATGACATTTAAATGATTGTCAGCGAACGACTTCAATGGAGCCGTTGCAGCGGATGAGACCGAAGAGACCCTTGGCCGAGAAGCGGTAGAAATAGGTGCCATCGGGCGAATGCGTAAGAGCGGGATCCCAGAAGTCGCTCTCCTGGTCGATGTTCTTGGCATGATAGACCAGGGTACCCCATTTGTTGTATATCCACAGCTCGTTCATGGGATACTGCCCCAGCTCGAGGAGGTTCACTACCCGCCACACATCGTTGATGCCATCGCCATTGGGGCTGACGAGGTTGGGGAACTGGAGCCAGGCTGTGACAATCTCAATCGTATGGGTTGTGGAGTCGACGCAGGTGTGATGAAAAGTCCTGATAGTTTGATATTTGAGGCTTGTTGTATCGAGGAGCAGCGAGAATGTGGAATCCATGTAGGCGAGGAGGGTGACATCGAAGGTGCCCTGGGGCAGGTCGCCAGGCCAACGGTAGGTCGGAGCGAATCCCGAGAGGGTGTCCACACTGTTGCCATTTTGTATCCACCAGCGGTATCTACAACTGTCTGGGCTTGTCAGGTTGATGAAGCGTACCTCTGGGGCGATGTCGACGGGCACCTCAGGGGTCCAGCTGAAGTCGGCCTCAGGCGAGGGCAGCACGAAGACAGGCCATTGGAGCGTGTCGAGGCATCCGCTGCTGGTCACCTGAAGCATGAGTGTGTCGCCCCGGAGAGTGGTATCGAGAAGGAGGTTCGTCTGACGTCCGGAAATAGCATTTCCCGCCAAGGTCCAGCTCCAGTCGGTGGCACCAGGGGTGGAGTCGCACAGGTAGAGTGTCTGGCCTAAGCAGAGGATGACGGGGAGGGTGTCGGTCCAGAGGAGGCCGTCGTCGCTGTAGTAGGCTGTAGGGCGGAAGCCGGGGGCACGGGGCACAAGGCTGAGGTGCACCAGCGAGTCGCAGCCATACTGCGAGGTCAGCGGTAGGTCTACCGTCGCAGGACCGCCATAGTCCACGCCGTCATAGACGAAAGGCATGCCGGGGCAGATGACGAGTGTGTCGTTGACCTCGTAGTTGGGTGATTCAATAGCGACGAGGGTGACGGTGCTGTCGGCGCCATGGCTGTCGGTGAGGGTAAGGGTGACGCTGTCGGGAGCAGGGAAAGTGTAGCCTTCCCATGACAGAGGCCAACCATCAGGGCAGACGTGGTGTTCCAGGCGCACTACCTGGTTAGGCCACACCTGCAGGTGGTAGTGTAAGAGAGTGTCGCAGCCTGAGACAGAGGGTAAGATGAAGGTGGTGTCGGTTTCGGAGAAAAAGGTGGCGCCCATGAAGGTATGAGGCAATGCGTTCTCCACTATTGTCTCGGAGATCCACTGCTGTGGTTGCGGCAGAGCCCAGCGCGAGACGACGGAGTTGCAGGCGGGGTTGAAGCGGTCGATGAGCTCGCAGTGGTAGAGCGTGGAGTCGGCGGGGACGGTGATGCTCTGCGTAGTGTCGAAGGTGGTGGTTTCGCCGTCGCGCCACCAGCGGTAGAGGAAGCCGTAGGGCATGGTGAAGGTGATGCTGTCGCCCGAGCAGTCATAGGAGTAGTCATTGTGTTTCAAGCACTCGAAGTTGTAGTAGCCGTAGCACCAGCGGTTGTTCACCGCGCCGTCGGTGGCGGTGACGCGCAGGTGTATCCGCTGCCCGTGGTAAGGCGACAGGTCGAAGGCCATGCCGGTGAAGTTACGCCGTTTGTACATGCTGTTCATTTCATCCCAGCCGGCAGTGTCCCACATGTCGATGTAGAACAGGTTGCATCCTTCGGGCTGCAGCTGGCTGAGGGTGTCGTCGAGCAACTCGATGCGGAACCAGGCGGGGTGTAGCGTGTCGTTGTGGGCGGCGATGGGGGTGGTGACCATGCTGCCGAAAGCCATGGCGACGGTGTATTTCATCACCAGGAGGTCGCTCTCGTTGGTGTCGACGTCGAGGGTGTAGAGCACCGAGGCCGACTCCCAGTCACCCAGGCGGTTGCCGAGGCGCAGCGTGACGTTGTCGCCTGGCGGTATGGTGCGGGGGAACACCATCATGCCGCCGCCGTCGCTGCCGGGGGTGGTGTTGACGGTATGTGACCCAGCAAAGATGCCTGTAACGCCAGGGGCGTTGGTGGTATAGGTGCCGGTGTGGAGGTACGGCTCGACGGGAGTCCCATAAAAGGGAACAGCCATTGATGAGTACGACGAGTATGAGTACGAGTTGAAATCGGTGACGTCGAGGCATGAACCCTCGCGGTAGCGGGGGATATACATGAAGCTGTGTGGCTGTATCGGCATGCAGCCGGAATAAGGGCACTGGGCAATGAGTTCGGACATGTAGCTGGCATAATAGTCGCGAGCGAAGGTGAAACTGTTGCCGGTGACATCGTAGGGAGTGCCCCAGTCGATTGTGAGCGAGACCGTCGGATTGCCTGCCGACTCCCACTCCAGACGCACCGAGTCCTCGCGGTTCTCCGCCACCCGCAGCCCCCAAGCGGCACAGGGCTGCGAGGTGAGGTGTATGTCGTCAATCCAGAATGTGCCGTCGGCGGCGAAGATATCGTGTCCGAAGAAGGCGATGCGTGCTCCCGTCGGTACCGATGAGAGGTCGACGGCAAAGAAATGCCACTCCTGGCTCCATTCGTGTACGGTGTCAAGCACATGGAATGTCGTGCTGTCGGTCGCATCAGTCAGGTAACCCACTTCAAAAAAGTCGGTGTTGTTGTGGAGGTAGTACCAAAACGACATCCACACGCCCGAGTAGCTGATGCCCTCGTCGGGCATGATGGTGAAGCAGGTGGTGCCATTGTTGCCCAGGGACTTGCCGCCCGTATGTGCTATAGCTGAAGAGACCCCCACATAGTGGAAATCGAGGTTGGGCAGGGCGCCCCAGCCCATGGGTCGAGAGTTGGGCATTGCGCTTTCGAAATCATAGCATATCTCCACCTGTCCCCGCAGCGGCAGCACCGCACACAGCAGCAGGGAGAGTAGAAATCTCATCTTCCAAGTCCTATGCATTTTCATGCCCATAGACGGTAAAAAAACGCAAAACGCTGCATAAAATTTTGTCTTTAACAATAATTTAACTTTTATCGTGTCAGGTGGACGTCGATTGCTTTGGCACGTTTTTTGATATGATATATAAAAATGTGCTACGACATGAAACTTTTTTCGTGAAGTTGCGTTTAATAATAGTAACGCTTAGAAATAGAAGAAAAGAGATATATGAAGTTTAATGGATTTGATGAACTTGGAGAGATGCTGGCAAAAGGCATGAATGTGAGGGCGAATATAGTGCCTGTGGTGGACGAAATGGACGAGGATGTGCTGCTGAATGATGACGGTATCGAGAGCGAGATGGCGGTGCTGCCAGTGATGGACCAGGTGCTTTTTCCCGGTGTACTCATCCCTATCGCTGCCAAGCGCGAGAAATCGCGCCAGCTGCTCAACGAGGTGAGTGGCACCCACCAGCATATCTTGGTATTTACCCAGAAAAACAATGAAGAGGAACCGTCGGAACACGACCTCTACCCCGTAGGTGTGGTAGCCAAAGTGCTGAGGGTTTTCACTTTCAAGGAGGACATCACAGTGGCAGTCATGCAAGGAATCACACGCTGCCATTCTCTCATCGTCACCGCCCACGAACCCTACATGCGCGGCACTGTCACCATGGCTCCTGAGAACAGCGACGGCATGGACACTCAGGCCTTTGCCAAGCGTGTAAAGCTGCTGCGCAAGCAGTATGGCGAGATGATGAAGATGCGGATGCAGGACGAGGAGTTGTCGCACATGCTCACGGGCATAGGAAGCGACAAGATTTTCATCAACTTTGCCGCTACCAACCTCGATATCGACGCCAACCAGAAGTATGAACTGCTGGTGTGCGAGAGCTACCGCGAGCGCGTGAACAAGATGTTGGAGCAGCTGAGCACCCTCAAGGGGCTCGACGAACTGCGTCGTGAGATCGACGGCAAGACGAAGGAGGAACTGGAAAAGCAGCAACGTGAATATTACCTGCGGCAGCAGATGAACGTCATTCAGGAGGAACTGGGCGGTGCCGGCCACAGCGCTTTCTGGGGCGACAACCAGAACGACATCGAAGAGCTGAAGAAACGTGCCGCCGAGAAGAATCTCCCCGAGCAGGTTGCCAAGACTTTTGAGAAAGAGCTCACCAAACTCTCGCGCATACAGCCCATGTCGTCGGACTACACCGTGCAGTACTCCTACCTCGAGACTCTGCTTGACATTCCGTGGACTGTGGCGGAGAATGCCACCGGCAACTTCGACGTTGCCAAGGCTCGCGAGGTAATGGAACGCGACCACTACGGCATTGCCAAGGTCAAGGAACGTATCATAGAATATCTTGCCGTGCGCAAGCGGCAGGCCGAGAAGGGTATCGCCGTCAAAGCGCAGGTACTCTGCCTCGTAGGTCCTCCAGGCACTGGCAAGACCTCTATCTGCCGTTCCATCGCCGAAGCGCTGGGACGTCCTTACCGCCGCGTGGCACTGGGAGGCCTCCACGACGAAGCCGAGATACGCGGTCACCGCCGCACCTATGTCGGTGCCATGCCTGGTCGCATCATGCAGGAAATCATCAAGGCCGGCACCCCGAACCCCGTCTTCGTGCTCGACGAGATCGACAAGGTGCAGGGGGCATCCCTACATGGCGACCCCTCGTCGGCGCTTCTCGAAGTGCTTGACCCCGAACAAAACTGCCACTTCCATGACAATTTCGTCAATATAGACTACGACCTCTCCAAGGTTTTCTTCATAGCCACTGCCAACAATGCCGCCTCCATACCGCCTCCTCTGCTCGACCGCATGGAAGTCATCGACTTCAGTGGCTACATGCTTGAGGAAAAACTCGAGATTGCCAAACGCCATCTTTTGCCGCGCATCATGCACGACAACGTGGTCGACCGCCGTACTATGCGCTTCCCCGACGAGATTATCCAGGATGTCATAAACGACTATACCCGCGAAGGCGGTGTACGCCAGCTCGAGAAACAACTCTCCAAAGTGGTGCGCCACCGCGTGGTGATGCTCGAAAGCGGAGAGCCGTGCAAGGCCACCGTGAGCGGCGAAGAGATACGCAAGGTGCTCGGGTTGCCTGTACATAACAGCGAACGACGTCGCCCTGAAGCCCGCGAGGGTGTCGTAACAGGGCTGGCCTGGACCCCTATGGGTGGCGAGATACTCTTCATCGAGGCCTCGCTGAGCAAGGGCAAGGGTACGCTGACCATGACGGGCAACCTTGGCGACGTGATGAAGGAGTCGGCTACGCTGGCATTCGAATACATCAAGTCGAACAGCAGCCGCTTCGGCATCAAGCAGGAGACCTTGGAGAAGAGCAATATCCACATCCATGTGCCGGAAGGGGCAACGCCCAAGGACGGCCCATCGGCGGGTATCACCATGTTCGTGGCTATGGTTTCGGTGCTCTCTCACCGTAAGGTGCGCCCCGAGGTGGCTATGACGGGCGAGATTACACTTCGCGGCGACGTGACACCCATCGGTGGCGTCAAAGAAAAAATACTGGCAGCAAAACGCGCTGGAATCACCGACCTGCTCCTCTGCGAGGGCAACCGACGCGATGTCGAAGACATAGAATCCACATACCTCGACGGTCTCCACTTCCATTATATCAACGAGATCAGCGAGGCTCTTCCATTGGCATTGGTTGAAGAGAAAAAAGAAAGGAGAAAGAAATGAAAACCTCACGTCTCTCGTTGTGCATCAGCCTTTTTTTCATTTTTCAATTTTCTTATTTTAATTCAGCCTCCTGCCAAGAGTCCGATTTCGTGGTCAACAGGCAACGTGCCACACTCCTACCCGACATTATCCGTAACATCTCTTTTTTCGACAGCAACCTCTACTGCAATGCCTCCGACATCCTGCTGAAGGTACAACGCAGAGGCAACCAGATTATCAACATCCAGGCCGACACCAGCCTTGTCAAGCTCGACGAGGATATCGACTACGTCACACGACATCCTTCTACAGGCGATATCTATTTTACCTGTCGTGACAAGAAAGGTCGTTCCTACCTCTTCTGCTGCCATGAGGAGGGGAAAGGCAAGGTCGACGTGTCGCAGGTGCGCATGGGGGGAGGATTCCTCAACAAAGGCATGACTGTCGAACATCCTACATTCACTGCCGACGGGAGACTGATGGTCTTCTCCTCCTTCGGAAATGACGATGAAAAAGCAGACCGCGACCTTTGGTATTCACGTTTCGACGGCAAGGAGTGGTCCAACCCCGTCAACCTTGGCAAACGTATCAATACCCGTGGCGACGAGATCAACCCCTTCATCTACCATGGGAATCTCCTCTTCGCCTCCAACGGCAACCCCGATAACCACGGCCACTATACCCTCTACTCCACCCTCCTTGTCGCCGACCGCACCAGCGGTGATACTGTATGGCAGAAGCAGATCGGGCGAAGTCTGGTACAGCAGCTCCCTGCTCCTTTCAACATTGCCGGGACCGACAACTATGGACTTGCCGCCGACACCCTCCAGGACAATGGTTTCTGGATCTCCAACCGTGACGATGCCTCCAGCCAACGACTCTATTCCTTCTCCGGTGACCTCGAAGGACTGCTCCTCTGGGGTACTGTCACCGACAAATCCGACCGGCCGCTCGCGGGCGTGACAGTCTCCGCCACACAGGGTGGCGCTGTGGTCTGCAACACCACATCTGACGAGAACGGACATTACAGGCTCTACCTCCACTGCAACCGACACTATGAACTCTCTTTCCATCTTTCCAACTATTTTACAACTTCCGAGTCCATCAATACCACACAAGGTGAAGAGCGATACCTCATCACCGAACAGCAGCACAATATACGGCTTGAAAGCATGCCTGTCGGAGAGCACATCTTTTTTGACGACCTTTTTGGTCCCGATGCCGATGTGGAACTCAGCTCTCACGGGAAAGAGGCCCTTCGTTCCCTGGTACAGTTCCTCTGCGACAATCCCCAAAAGCAGGTCCGCATGTCGCTCATCAACGACCTCACCGACGATGCTTCCTTCAACAGCCTTTTGACAGAACGACGCATCCTTTCGCTCGAAAACCACCTCAGAAACAGCCTTCCGTCAACAGTCAAAATCAGCATCACCAACGGCTGCAAAGGAGCGGACAACTGCAATACAGCCTCTGGGGTATCTATCCTGACAGTATTGATAGACAGCTGATTGAAAAAAATATTTAAAAAAATTTGGCCAATAACAAAAAAGTGTGTACTTTTGCACCCGTTTTCAAGAGATGAAAACCTTATTAATTAGCCGATCCTTGGAGGTCGCGTTCAATTAAAAATTGTTCGGGGTGTGGCGCAGTTGGCTAGCGCACTTGCATGGGGTGCAAGGGGTCGAAAGTTCGAGTCTTTTCACCCCGACAATGGAAAAGAGAGTTTCAGCTGAAACTCTCTTTTTTTTTCTGAAAGCAAATATCCTTACAAAAGAGACTCCAAAGTCCAAAGGCGGTTGGTATTCGAACCTTTCACCAGGATGGTGGCTCCGCCGACAGGGTTTTCTTCAAGCCATTGACAGACAGCCTGGGTATCAAGGAAGAGCTGCATATTCGACGGAAGCTTCAGGTCTTTAAACTCGGAGCCCACCAGCAACACCTTATCGAGTCCACATGCCTCCAGTTGTTCCACCAGCCGTTTATGTTCCTTGTGCTCATCATGCCCCAACTCGTGCATGCCACCAATGATGGCCATGGTTCCCTGCATCGCGGCAAACGACGCGATGGCCGCGGCCATGCTGGATGGGTTGGCGTTATAGCAGTCCAGGTAGAGACGGTTGCCGCGCGCAGTCTCCTTGTATTCCGAGCGCTGGTTGCTCGGAATATAGGATTCGATGGCCTCCTTGATATCGAAGGGTTCGACTCCGAAGTGCAGTCCCACGGCGACAGCGGCCATGCAGTTGTCGAAGTTGTAGCTGCCCAGCAGGTGCGTCCGCACGTTGTAGACATTGTCCCCCACCTCAAAATAGAAATGCAAGTAGGGGTCGTTGCCCACCAACGTGCCGTGTATGTCAGCCTCTGTCGTGCGGCCATAGGTGAGAATACTCAGCAGTGTCTTCTCTATGGTGACGGGCACGAAAGCAGGATTGTCGGGAGCGCAGGCGGGAATTGCAGACCGCAGTCCGGGGATTGTCGCCAGTTTTTCGGCCTCATGCATCAGACGCTCGTTGTCGGCATTGACGAAGACCAACCCTTTTTTCCCTGCCAGGTGACGATAGAGCTCTGTTTTTGTCCTCACCACACCTTCAAAACTGCCAAAACCTTCCAGATGAGCACGTCCTACATTGGTAATGAGTCCACAGTCGGGATCGGAGATACCGCAAAGGAACTCTATCTCCCCCGGATGGTTGGCCCCCATCTCCACCACCGCCAACTCCGTATCGGAGGAAATGGACAGCAGCGTCAACGGCACACCCAGGTGGTTGTTGAAATTACCCTTGGTAGCCGACACCTTGTAACGTCTCGCGAGTACAGCGGTCACCAATTCCTTGGTTGTAGTCTTTCCGTTGGTGCCCGTGATGCCCACCACAGGGATTTCCAGATGTCCCCGGTGCTCACGAGCCAACTCCTGCAGTGTCCCCAGCACATCGCTGACGACCATGCATCGTTCATCGCCACGATGGGAGGCATCGCTCGTCACACACATCGCTGCTCCTTGCTCCAATGCTTGTGCCACAAACTGGTTACCATCAAAATGTTCGCCCTTCAAGGCAAAGAAAATACACCCCTGCTTGATGTTACGCGAGTCAGTGGTCACCACCCGCGTCTGCAGATAGGTCTCGTAAAGTTTCTCTATCATCGTGTTAAATCTTTTATTATCAACCCTGCCAGTGTAAACCCCATGATGGCTGTGATGTGGGCCATGGTGCCGTTGATCTGGGCCTTGCTGCTGCACCACTCATGCTCATCAAGGTCTGGCCTCGCGCCACCATGGATATTTTTCGGACATAGACACGCCGCCGTACCACAGCCTTGTACCTGACCTCTGTTCTCCAGCACCTCAGGACTCCACACACACTTGAACTTCTTTCCTGGAAAACGTCTCTGACGCCGCATTCTACGCCGCAGCGCCGCTGCCAGCGGACAGCCGTCGACTTCCCAAAATTCACTCACACGTACCTGGGTGGGGTCCATCTTCAATGCCGCACCCATGGAACTGAACAGCGTAGGCATACCGTCTCGGCGCTCCGTACAACGCACTATCAGTTCCATCTTGTTCGAAAGACTGTCGATAGCATCGACCACATAGTCATAGTCTTCCAGATGAAAACTGTCATGCGAAACAGGACTATAGATTTCCTGTACGGCTTGGATGTCGGCCTGCGGATTGATCTGTAGAAGCCGCTCACGCAACGCCTCCACCTTCACCTGTCCAACGGTGTGCATCGTGGCCATCAGCTGACGGTTGACATTGGTGACACAAACACGGTCCGAATCCACCACCGTCAGGTGTCCTACGCCGCTGCGCACCAAGCTCTCAGCGCACCACGACCCCACACCTCCAACGCCGAACACGATGACACGTGCCGACGCAATACGTTCCATCGCTTCGTGGCCCACCAACAGTTCCGTGCGGTTGAAGACAGGATTACCCATAGCTGTTCTCTCGATAAAATACTAGTCTGTCTTTCAATAACGCCACCCTCATAAAAATATTGTACACACGACCACATGCAACAAAAATCTTCCCTCCCCCCCCGACCTGCTACCCTATCTTTTTCAAAAATACACTAAATAGTATCCTTCACGATGCAATAAAAATGAGGTAAAAGCGTTAAAGGAAAAAAACGAAATACAATGAAGAGATACTTTTTTTTGAGTCTTGCGGCCCTGACGCTCTACACACTGACAGTTTCGTGCAGTGAAAAAGTCAATGAGCCGGCACAGGAGACCGATGCCTCAGCCTTCGTCAACATCACTGATGTGGTCCCCGATGCCATCCTCGAAATCCGCTATTTTGGCACCTACAACTTCGTCGGCACCCGTATCGACGGTTACCTGCAGCCCACGGCACTGCTGACACGCCAGGCTGCCGACAGCCTGAAGGCTGTGAGCGACGACCTCAAAGCACAAGGCTACCGCTTGAAAATCTACGACGCCTACCGTCCCCAGTGCGCCGTCGACCACTTCGTACGCTGGGGCAAAGACCTCGACGACACACTCATGAAGAGCTACTTCTACCCCAATGAGTCCAAGGACAGCCTCTTCATCAAAGAGTATATCGCCACCTACAGCGGCCATTCACGCGGCTCTACGCTCGATCTCACCCTCTTCGACATGCGCACCGAGAAGGAGGTGGACATGGGCGGCACCTTTGACTGGTTCGGCCGCGAGAGCCATCCCGACTACTGTGGCGATCCCGAGACAGGAGTTTTTTCGGGCCAGAACGGTCACCTCACCCAACAGCAGTTTGAGAACCGCATGATTCTGCGCCGTGCCATGCTGGCCCACGGCTTCAAACCCTACGACTGCGAGTGGTGGCACTTCACGCTGAAGAACGAGCCCTTCCCCGACACTTACTTCGCCTTCCCTGTGAAGGAACTCTAAAATAAAGGCCAGCGAAATGCTGGCTTTTTTATTTCATACGTCGCCATGCTTATCGTTTCGGCAGTTTGGCAGCACCTTCCGAGATGCGCGGCAGGTAGAGCCCCGATAGGTCGACGAGTTCGATGTCAGCAGAGGCCTCGAGGCCGTTGACGGTCATTGGACTGCCACACCGACTGCCATTTTGTCAGTAAAACTTTAAACTTTAATCTTTAAACTTTAAACTTTACCAGTTGGCATGGATGTTGTTATAAGTAGGGTGTCTTCGGATTACTCTGAACACTCAGAATACTCCGAAAAGAAAATCAAGAAATAAAATAAAGAAATAAAAAAAGAAAGGAAACATATTATGGCAAAAATCATCGGAATCGACCTCGGCACAACCAACAGCTGTGTCAGTGTCATGGAAGGTAACGAACCAGTAGTTATCGCTAACAGCGAGGGCAACCGCACCACCCCCTCGGTGGTGGGCTTCCTCGAGAATGGCGACCGCAAGGTGGGCGACCCCGCCAAGCGTCAGGCCATCACCAACCCCCACAACACCGTCTACTCCATCAAGCGCTTCATGGGCGAGACCTACGACCAGGTGACCAAGGAGATTGAGGTTGTGCCCTACAAGGTGG
>JAEEGJ010007462.1_pt1 | contig 31333 bp, 17 predicted proteins | sample 8958761 | NCBI WGS metagenome assembly JAEEGJ01 (sample SAMN16246546, study PRJNA631951) | gut metagenome | biome: gut microbiome; feature: rumen; material: RS-attached | host: Bos | place: Iran: Karaj | collected 2018-10
TATAAAAATCAATTACATCGCCTTCCTTCAAGGTAACAATAGCCTTCTTAAAGGCGTTTGTACGACCCTTCAGCAGACCAGAACGGGTATAACGGCTCTTGTTCTTACCGGCATAAATACAAGTATTAACATCAGTAACAGTTACGTTGTACTGAGCCTCTACCTCTTTCTTGATCTCAATCTTGTTAGCGTCAGGACGCACAATGAAGCCGAACTTGTTCTGCTTCTCTGTGATACCGGTCATCTTCTCAGTGACCAATGGTTTAATAATGTATGCCATAGTTGTTCTGACTCCTTATTTTGTTAAGTTAGCGTCAATAACATTCAGTGCGCTCTCAGCTACAACCATAACGTCTGCGTTCAGAACATTGTAGGTGTTCAGTGCATTAGCAGCTGTAACGTTTACACGATCCAAGTTACGGGCAGACAGGTAAACAGTCTTATCTGTACCGGGGGTAACGAAGAGGCTCTTCTTGCCATTAACTTTAAGATTATTGATGATCTCAATCATTGACTTTGTCTTGGGAGCCTCCAAAGTGAAGTCCTCAACAACAACGATAGCGTTCTCCTGAGCCTTGTAAGCCAAAGCAGACTTACGAGCCAACTGGCGAACCTTCTTGTTCAGCTTGAAACCATAGTCACGGGGCTGGGGACCGAATACACGACCACCACCTACCAATACAGGTGAGTTGATGTCACCGCGGCGAGCACCGCCACCACCTTTCTGGCGACCCAGCTTACGAGTTGAACCACTAATTTCGCTTCTCTCCTTTGACTTTGCAGTACCCTGACGCTGGTTTGCCATCAGCAACTTAACGTCCAGGTAGATTGCGTGATCGTTGGGTTCAATAGCGTAGATCGCATCGTTCAGAGAAACCTTACGACCAGTTTCCTGACCCTTTATATTCAATACACTAATTTCCATTACTTGATAACACTAACGATTGAACCTTTGTAACCTGGAACACTACCCTTGATCAACAACAGGTTGTGCTCAGGAATCACCTTTAACACTTGCAAGTTGTGTGTAGTAACTCTCTCGTTACCCATCTGGCCGCCCATACGCATACCCTTGAATACCTTTGCGGGATATGAACAGGCACCGATAGAACCGGGCTTACGCAGACGGTCATCCTGGCCGTGAGTAGACTGACCTACACCACCGAAACCGTGACGCTTAACTACACCCTGGAATCCTTTACCCTTACTTGTGGCAATCACATCAACAAAACTACAGTCAGCGAACATGTCTACAGTGATTGTATCACCCAGATTCAGTTCCTGATCAAAATCTGTGAACTCGGCCAAGTGTCTCTTGGGAGTTACTCCAGCCTTCTTGAAGTGGCCCATCATAGGAGCAGTAGTATTCTTCTCCTTGGCATCTTCGTAGCCAAGCTGAACAGCGTTATAGCCGTCCTTCTCTACGCTCTTGATCTGAGTAACAACACAAGGACCCAATTCGATAACAGTGCATGGTACATTCTTACCCTCGGCACTGAACACGGAAGTCATTCCGATTTTCTTTCCAATTAATCCTGGCATTTCTAATTAATAATATTAATAATGTATAAATATAACTTCATTCTTTTTTACACGCGCATAATGGCAACCCTTAAACTCCCTCCTTAAAGGGGCTAAAGCCTTCCATTTCAGCAAGTTGAATAGTCGAAACCAGCGCAACTTTGCCTTTTGCGACTGCAAAGTTAGATATTTTTTTTATTCCACGCAAATATTTTTAACATTATTTATGATAAAAGAAGAGGATTGGCTAGCACAGCTAGCAAAACTAGTTAGAACTAGTCAGACTAGCTAAAACTAGTTAGAACTAGTTAGAACTAGCCCAAACTACCTAGCAAAAAAAGTCGCGCCATGGTCCCAGGACCACAGCGCGGCATGTATAATAGCTAATTTGAGAGATTACACCTTAATCTCAACCTCAACACCACTGGGAAGTTCCAGCTTCATCAAGGCATCAACAGTCTTCTCTGTAGAGCTGTAGATATCAATCAAACGCTTGTAAGAGCTCAACTCGAACTGCTCACGGCTCTTCTTGTTAACGAAGGTAGAACGGTTTACAGTAAAGATTCTCTTACGGGTGGGAAGGGGTATAGGACCGCTAACGATAGCACCTGTTACCTTCACTGTCTTAACAATCTTCTCAGCAGACTTGTCAACCAAGTTGTGATCGTAAGACTTCAGCTTAATTCTAATTTTCTGACTCATAATTGTTTTGTTTAATTATAAATATTGATTGTTAATAGTGCCGCTAAAGAGTCATTTGCTCAGCAGCGCTGTTTATATTAGCTAGCCGGGCTAGAAGGACTAGCCTGGCTAGATAATTTAGTTACACAAGGTCTACGCGACCCTTGATCTCCTCCAGTACAGCCTTAGCAATGCTGCTGCTTACAGGAGCGTGGTGATCATAGGTCATTGAACTTGTAGCACGACCAGAGGTAATGGTACGCAATGCAGTTACGTAACCGAACATCTCAGCCAGGGGAACCATAGCCTTAACGAGGCGGGCACCGGAACGAGTGGTATCCATACCCTCAACCTGACCACGACGCTTGTTCAAGTCACCGATTACATCACCCATGTTCTCCTCGGGAGTAACAACTTCCAGTCTCATGATGGGCTCCATCAGGACAGGCTTAGCCTTAGCGCAGCATGCCTTGTAAGCCATCTGAGCAGCCAATTCGAATGACAACTGGTCAGAGTCAACGGGGTGGAAGCTACCATCCTGCAACTCAACCTTCAGGCTATCCATGGGGAAGCCGCCCAGTACACCATTCTTCATAGCAGCCTCAAAGCCCTTCTGAACTGAGGGGATGAACTCCTTAGGAATATTACCACCGGTTACGCTGTTGATAAACTGCAGACCGCCTTCCTTGTAATCCTCGTCGATAGGACCAACGTTAACGATGATATCTGCGAACTTACCACGACCACCAGACTGCTTCTTGTAAACCTCACGGTGGTTAACAGTAGTAGTAATAGCCTCCTTATAGTTCACCTGGGGCTTACCCTGGTTACACTCAACCTTGAACTCACGCTTCAGACGGTCGATGATGATATCCAAGTGGAGCTCACCCATACCGCTGATAACGGTCTGACCGCTCTGCTCGTCAGTTCTAACGGTGAAGGTAGGATCCTCCTCGGCCAACTTAGCCAAACCGTTAGACAGCTTGTCGAGGTCCTTCTGAGTCTTGGGCTCTACTGCGATACCGATAACGGGATCGGGGAAGTCCATAGACTCCAGCTGCAGAGGATGTGCATCGTCGTCAACCAAGGTATCACCAGTACGGATATCCTTGAAACCTACACCGGCACCAATATCACCAGCGCCAATTACCTCTACGGGGTTCTGGTGGTTTGAGTGCATCTGGAAGATACGGCTTACACGCTCCTTCTTACCAGAACGAACATTGTAAACGTAAGAACCAGCCTCGATCTTACCAGAGTATACGCGGAAGAAAGTCAGACGACCAACATAGGGGTCTGTTGCAATCTTAAATGCGAGAGCTGCAGTGTGATCATCCTCGCTGGGAGTACGATCCTCCTCTTCACCAGTCTCAGGGTTAGTACCCTTGATAACGGGAGTATCCAGAGGAGAGGGAAGGAACATACAAACATAGTCAAGCAAAGTCTGTACACCCTTGTTCTTGAATGAAGAACCGCAAGTCATAGGAGTCAGAGTCAGATTCAGTGTACCCTTACGGATAGCAGCGATAATCTCTTCCTCTGTGATGCTATCGGGATCCTCGAAGAACTTCTCCATCAAGGCCTCATCCTGCTCAGCAGCCTGCTCAACCAGCTTGTTACGCCACTCGTTGCACTCGTCTACCATATCAGCGGGAATCTCCTCAACATCATATTCAGCACCCATGGTCTCATCGTGCCACAGGATAGCCTTCATCTTCAGCAGGTCAACGATACCCTTGAAGTTCTCTTCTGCACCGATGGGAACTGCCAATACAGCAGGAGTAGCACCCAAAACTTCCTTCATCTGGCGAACAACCTCGAAGAAGTCTGCACCAGAACGGTCCATCTTGTTTACATAACCCATACGGGGAACATTATACTTGTCAGCCTGACGCCATACGGTCTCTGACTGGGGCTCAACACCACCTACAGCACAGTAAGCAGCAACGGCACCGTCCAATACACGCAGAGAACGCTCTACCTCAGCGGTAAAGTCAACGTGTCCCGGAGTATCAATCAGGTTGAACTTATACTTGTTACCATTGTAGTTCCAGTAAGCAGTTGTAGCAGCAGAGGTGATAGTAATACCACGCTCCTGCTCCTGCTCCATCCAGTCCATGGTGGCAGCACCTTCGTGCACCTCACCAATCTTATGAGTCTTACCCGTGTAGAACAGAATACGCTCTGAAGTAGTAGTCTTACCGGCATCGATGTGAGCCATGATACCGAAGTTACGGGTCAAGTGAAGATCTTGTTTTGCCATTTTTTGTTATCTTGAAATGAATCTTTTGTGATTAGAAGCGGAAGTGTGCGAATGCACGGTTAGCCTCAGCCATACGATGCATATCCTCCTTACGCTTGAAAGCACCACCCTGCTCGTTGTAAGCATCCATGATCTCAGAAGCCAACTTGTCAGCCATGGTCTTACCACCACGCTTACGAGCGAAGGCAATCATATTCTTCATAGAAACGCTCTCCTTACGGTCGGGACGGATTTCAGTAGGAACCTGGAAAGTAGCACCACCGATACGACGGCTCTTAACCTCTACCTGAGGAGTAATCTTGTCCAGAGCCTCTTTCCAAATTGTCAGAGGATCCTTCTCTTCACTGGCCATCTTGGTCTTTACGATCTCGAGTGCATTGTAGAAAATCTCATAAGAGATAGTCTTCTTGCCGTCGTACATCAGATGATTTACGAACTTAGACACCTTCACGTCACCGAATACGGGATCTGGAAGGATGATACGCTTTTTTGGTTTTGCTTTACGCATTGTTTTGTTTGTTTTGTGTTAGGGCTGCATTACTGCGTTCTTCAACACCTCCTCCGAGGCGTTTACTCAACCTTAGTTTACAAGCCAAAACGGGTTAATACTTTTAGACTTTAGTTTAGAGTTTAGAGTTTAGCGTTTAGAGTTTAGAGGCAGTTCTGAAGTTTAGAGTTCAACAAGTTTATTACTTCATACTTGCAACTATCCACCTAATTAAACTGACTCTCAACTCTACACTCTCAACTCTACACTTTTAAAAGAGTCTAATGTCTTTTCTTACTTTGAAGCTTTAGGACGCTTAGCACCGTACTTACTACGACGCTGAGTTCTGTTAGCTACGCCAGCAGTATCCAATGTACCGCGAACGATGTGATAACGTACACCAGGGAGGTCCTTAACACGACCGCCACGAACCAGCACAATGCTGTGCTCCTGCAGGTTGTGACCCTCTCCGGGAATGTAACTGTTGACCTCATTAGAGTTGGTCAAACGAACACGAGCGACCTTACGCATCGCTGAATTAGGCTTCTTGGGGGTAGTGGTGTAGACACGAACACACACGCCACGACGCTGTGGACAGCTGTCCAGTGCGGGGCTCTTGCTCTTGTCCTCCAATACCACGCGGCCTTTTCTTACCAATTGTTGAATTGTAGGCATTTTGTTTTTGTTTTATTATTATATATTATGTATTATAGTCAAATTTTAGTTCAGACCGGACACTTTGTGCCAATCGGGGTGCAAAGTTATAAAGAAAATTCTACAATACATTATTATATGCCACAAAAAGCCCCAAAAATGTTGTAAAACATGAGAGTTTAACAATCTTTAGCATTTATTTTTGCACAAAACTAACACAAAGTGCAAAAACTTCAACAATCTAGAATAGTCTAGGATTGCCTAGGAACGCCTAGAAAACCCTAGAATAACCTAGCCAATCCTATATAGAATCAAAAACCAGCGTATCCACTACCAGCGTATCGGGTACAGTCCCCTCATCCAGGGATGCGATGGTATCGATGCACAGCGAATCTTCTTCCGCTACCATATTCTCCTTGCCTACCTTTCCATCCGTGCAGGAAAGAAGAGGAAGGGCAAGGGTTAAGAATAAAAAGAACTTCTTCATTTCGTCTGAATCTAGTGTTATGAATTATGGAATTATCAGAATTTCAGCTCACCGAAGTATTGGGGGCAGTGGAAGTCAGGCTGCGGAGTACCGATAGGACTCCAGCTGATAAAGTGAGGAACGGGCAGCTTGTCACCGCACTTATAGAAGTTACCCTTGAGTGTCAGACCGTCCAGAGATGTGATGTTGTGACGGAAGAACACCGCAAAGGGGATACGCAGCGCCAGTTCCCACTTGATTGGTTGCTCACGGGTATCAAAAGGTGTGCGGCCCAAGGTTGTCCAGCGGTCAATAAGCTTAGTGATCTCAGGTGCAGCCAATTCGCGGTTATTCCTACCCTCGCCAACGCCGACCAGCAATGTGCCCGCACAGTTACATTCCACATTATAGTACAGTCCATCGCCTGCCGGGCTGATAAAGAACTCAGCACAGGAATCCTCCCACACATTGTCATTATCGTGCTGAGCCACAGCTCTTACACTCTGCTCCTCCACACGGTAGTGTACCAGGATAGCATCGTCTGTATAGGCAACACCGAACTCCATCTTAGGACAGTATGGGAACTCCTTAGGCCAATTAACGTTCTCTACCTTATTATATACTATACCGTTCTTTCCCAAAAATGCAGGAATCTCCTGTGCGCTAACACACATCCCGCTAATCTTCTTAATACAAATCTGTTTCATATTTTATATCTTAACCTTCAACGATAACGATAACCTTAACGATAACCTTAACCTTAACTAATTCTCGATTCTCAATTTTCAATTCTCAATTCTCAACAGCCAAAGGCCAACAGCCAAAGGCCAACAGCCAAAGTGCGCATAGCGCCCTCAATTCTCAATTTTGACCTACGGTCGAGTCTGCTCACGATGATTTCATCGACCTCGAACGCGACTCGGCCATTAGAGTGCGAGCACTCATGGCTCTCGCTGCTTACTCGGTTCGGGATAGCTGATGCGAGCATCGCTGGCCTCCGTCGTGAGTGGGGACTCACTCCCCTTTGTGAGGCCGCAGCCACATTCAGTGGCTACTCTGAAGGCCTCAGTCGCCTCTCGCTTAATCGCAGCCTTCAATTTTCAATTTTCAATTCTCAACGGCCAACAATAACAATTTATCTAATGACAAATTGTTTAGACACCTCCTCCGAATCACCGGCATAGAAGTCGATGGTAACGTGCTTCTTGCTGACATTAAGCTTGTAGCACCCTTGCGCGGAAGAGTTCGTATATTGACGAATCCCCGGACGATACTCATCAAAGAGTGCCCTCTCATCCTTCAGATCCTCGCCATCCAGCCTTCTCTTCTCGCGCCGCATACCATACTGGTCAGCTCCTTCAGAGCGGACGGTATATGTTTTCTGCTTCTCAGAGGTCCACACGCTACTCATAGTCATCTGAGTGATGCGTCCGCCATCACCGTACCAGTCCATAAATTCAGTCGTATGGATATGTCCGCACAGCACGATGGCATTACGCTTGGCGAAAGCCTGGCGGAAATGACGTCTTGCCTCTGTCTCAGCTTTGGAATCTCCCCCGTGGAAGATCCAGCGGCAGCTATTGATGTCGGCAGGGAAAACCGGTCCGTGTGTAACGATAAAGGTGTGACGGGCACCCTTTGTCTCGTCCAGGAGGCGGTCTATCTCAGCATCATCAGGATTATTAAAGTCAATGAAGATATAGGAATCATCACCGATATTGAAGCCGAAGGTCGTCTTGGTGACGGTCTTCCCCAGCTCCTGCGACATACGCCCCGGCATAAACTGGTGATAGGCCTGCTTGGCATCCACGCCACGAATATCATGATTACCCACAACCGAAACAAAGGGCAGTCCGTTCAACTCGCCCTTCATGCGGTCCAAGGCATCCGCGAGCATTTTCTTGTGCACCTCGCCATCGCCGCAGTCGCCCTGCACAAGGTCGCCCATCTGCAGCACCATGCGAGTATCTTTGTCAATCAGCTGATTAGCGCGGCGCAACAGGCGGGGGCAACGGTCTTTCCACATCTCGCCGTTACGGGCGAACTCAGCGCGCTGCACCTTATTGAGCCAGTCCGTTTTCTCCATATAGTTAGCATGGTACACCGTGGCTGGATCCACATCAAAGTGTGTATCGCCCAGAAGAATGAGAGAGTATGATTTCTCTCCCCTACCCTTTGCCAGCATCGACAATGGGAGGCTGCTAAGACCAAGGCCAACGATTCCCGTGGCCGAGAGTGCAAGAAAGTCTCTTCTTTTCATAATATTATGTATTTCGCCGACAAAATTACGAATAAGTGAATGGAATACAAAATAAAACTCGTTTATTTTTATTCCTGAACGAGAGTAATTTAGAGACAAAGTCTCAAAAGTACGAATAAGTGAATGGAATACAAAATAAATCCTGTTTATTTTTATTCCTGAAGAAAAATTTGCCATTCTAACCTAAAAGCACTATTTTTGCGAAGAGAAAAGGGCCGTTGGGCCGCCGGGGCGGAAAAATAGTGTCGCAATAACGACCAAACGACCCAAACGAGACTTTATACTTTAGGTGGACAGGCAAAAATCTGTTTAAGAGTTAAAAGCCAAAAGATTTAAGAGTTAACATTATTAATAATATATTATGAAGAAGATTTTTAGTTTTATGATGGGACTGGCTGTATGCCTGAGTGCACAGGCCGGCCGGATCAAGACCGATACCATTACCAGTAAGGTATTAGGCGATAAAGTGGTTTATAACATCTATCTGCCCAATGGCTACGAGCACAGCACCAAGCTCTACCCCGTAGTATACCTGTTGCACGGACTGACTGACGACTACCGCGCCTGGCGCGACAGGGGTCGCATGCAGGATGTTGCAGACGAGCTGATAGAGTCAGGCGAAGCATGCGAGATGATTATCGTTATGCCCAATGCCGGCGGACCGGACACCCATAACACCTGGAACGGCTACTTCAATATGCCAGGCTGGAACTACGAAGACTTCTTCTTCCAGGAGTTCATCCCCACGGTCGAGAAGAAATACCGTGGTGTGGGCGACAAGGGACATCGTGCCGTAATGGGGCTCTCCATGGGTGGTGGCGGCAGTACCGTCTATTGCCAGCGTCACCCAGACATGTTCAGCAGCTGCTATGCCATGAGTGCATGGCTGGACAACCAGGGCGACAATGTAGGCCCCGGCCAGGAGAAAGACAAGCGCTACTATGTCTGCGAGGCAGTAAAGCAGCACTCAGCCCTTCGCTTCATCGAGCAGGCCGACGAGGAGACCAAGAAGCAGCTCCGCACTGTCAAGTGGTTTTTCGACTGTGGCGACGATGATTTCCTCTTCGATCTTAGTGTCCGCCTTCACCAACTGATGCGCGATGCCCGGATAAAAGACGAGCTGCGCGTCCGTAATGGAGTACACAATTGGGAATACTGGCACCAGGCTCTGAGAATGGCCCTACCCTTTGCCTCCAGGAACTTTGATAAATAATTGGGCATTTTCGGTGTCCGATGACTCTTTGTTTCTGTTCCCAGTTTCTCTTTTTATTGTCACTTACAAAGCATTTTTTTGAAAATTTACCCAAAATTAAGCTTTTGGGAGCTGCGTAAGTATTACTTTTTTAACCTTAAAAGGTGTGATTCTTGACTTAAATCAAGAAATTAAACACTTTTTAAGGTTTTTTAATATGCGCGTACTTTGTATATAATATATTATGCTTACCTTTGTACTAGCATTCAAAGCAAAGCCTAGCAAAGCCTAAAAGACTAAACTAGAAAAACTAGACTAAACTAAACTAAACATGCTACACGGAAGACTATATATATTATTATTCAGAAAGCACCGGCCAATGACTCGTCAGCGAATTTTGCTGGCGGGGGTTTTTGTCGTTGTGTGTCTTCTTTTAGCTCAAAACATCAATGCACACTTAGCGCCGCCAGCATCTCCAAAAGCATCCGCCTTTGCTGCTGACAGTACTTTCTATGGACACTACCCCTTTATACGCTTTATCGACGCACAAGAGGATGCAGGGTTAGTGCGCCTTTCCGACGAGGACTTCCTCGACAAGGCAGGAAAGGTCGTATTCAAGATCAACAAATATGATGTCTTTACCAACGACTCGCTCTTGCGTCTCCTGGAAAGCGAAATCATCCCCCGTATCAATAAAGACTCGCTGCGTTTGCGCCGACTCATTGTTCGCGGAGCCTCTTCGCCCGAAGGTCCTGTACCCAACAACCGCATGTTGGGTCGTCGTCGTAGCGAAACGCTGACTTCTTTTTTACGCGCCCGTCTGAGCGTACCCGTTGACGAGCAGAACTTCTCTTCCGAGGTTGTTACCGAGGACTACCGCCTGTTGCTGGTTATGATGGAACGGGCCGGTGATCCTGCTGTCGGTATCGTTCGCAGCCTTTGCGACCGTCACCTGCCCCGCTACGAGTATACAATTCTGAAGAACAAGCTCAAGCAGCTGCAGGGTGGTATCCTGTGGCGTCATCTGCTGAAAGACTACTTCCCCGAGCTCCGCGCTGCCCGCGTGGTGCTGGTGTTTGACAAGCCGGTCGAGCCGACTATACCTGAAGTTCCGGAAACTCCGGAGAATCCGGAAGTTGACGTGCCCGTTGACGTGCCCGTTAGCCTTAACGTTCCCGTTAAGGTTCCACGCCGCGAGGTATTGTCCATTAAGACCAACATGCTGCTTTACGGCTTCTATCTGCCAGGCGGTTACAACCGTTGGTGTCCCATCCCCAATATTGCTGTCGAGTATTATCCGTTGCACGGGCACTTCACCTATGGCGGCAGCATCGACTTCCCCTGGTGGCAGAGCTACAACAAGTTCAAGTTCTTCGAGGTCCGCAACTATCAGCTGGATACACGTTACTACTTCCGCTCGGGCGATATTGACCGTCGCATTCCCGGTGACGGCGCAGCCTTCCGCGGATGGTACCTCCAGGGTTATATCAATGCCGGACTCTTCAATATCTGTTTCGACAAGGATACCGGCTACGAGGGCGAATATCTGGGTGCAGGTGTTGGTGCAGGTTATGTACTGCCTCTTACCCGCCGGGGCCACTGGAAGTTGGAGTTCAGCCTCCAGGTAGGTTTCGTCTATGGTATATACGACCCCTATCAGTTCGAGAATCTGGTCAACCCCGACTACCACGACAAGCGCTACTACTATCGCTGGTCCGGCAATGCCGACGACTTCGTGGCACGTCAGTACCGATTCAGTTGGATAGGTCCCACCCGAGTGGGCATTACCCTAAGCTACGACCTCCTATACCTGAGGTGGAAAAAGAAAGGAGTAAGTTTTAGGCCATCAGAGATGGTGAATTGAGAATTGAGAATTGAGAGGCCCCCTCCATCTCCCCCTTTGGGGGAGTGAAGATAAAAGATAAAAATAAAAAAATTAGACAAAAGATAAAAATTGCCGGAGAAGCGAAACGGTCACGGAAGAGCGTTAGCGGTCCAGAACAGCGAAGCGGTCCGGCGAAAAAAAAGAGTGAACATTGAAAAATCCTAGTTAGAACTAGTGAGACTAGTTAAACTAGCTAGCCTATAACAAAAAAGAAATATGAGAAGAATAAAGACCATAATTAGCAAACTTACGAAGCCCATGAGACCCATGAGCCTCGGAAGGTTGTGTCTATTATTCTTCACTCTTCACACGTCACTCTTAGTTCTCACCTCCTGCTATCGCGAGCCGTATCTACATCTGTATCGTGGTGCAGACACAGACTTTGATATACCTATCGTAGACCTCGAGCTCGAAGCTGTTTGGGATTACGAGATTGGCTACAATATCACCTACGACTGGAAGGCAGAGTGGAGCTATGGCTGGGATCTGAGCGACATCGAAATCTTTGGCGAGATAGGATACACCGAGCCCAAGGTATTCAACCTACGTCGTTACTACACCCAGGATACGCCCTTGGCTCCCCACACCCAGGTGCTCAGCTCCGTTCTTTACGAGCCTCACTTCCAGGGAAGCTTCGAATGGGGCTACTGGGACCTCCTTATCTGGAACGAGGTTTACACGCTGGATGGCGTACAGAGCCTTCACTTCGACGAGACCACCTCGCTCGATTCTGTCACAGCCTATACCAACCCCTCTATGCATACCTCGCGTTACAACGCACCGCGCCATACCAACTCGTTCTATGCTCCCGAGGCATTGTTCTCCGGTTACGACAGAGGCATCGAGATCGACAAAGACCTAGAGGGCTTCATCTACGACGAGAAGCGCGGCATTTATATCAAGAAACTGAACATGGTGCTGGAACCCATCACCTATATCTACCTTATGCAGGTCATCTTGCATAACAACAAGGGACGTGTCACCGCTGTCGATGGTAACTCCAACCTTTCCGGCATGGCACGTACCACCTCGTTGAACACAGGTGTTGCCGGAGACGACCCCATCACCATCTACTTCAATAACCGACTGAAAAAAGATGTGCCTCTGGTACCCTATAACCCAGATGATCCATACGCGCCCGTTGATCCTTCAGTAGAGCGTGCCGACATTGTTGGCGGACGACTCCTCACATTCGGGCTCTGCAACCAGGCAGCCAACCGAATCAAGAATGTCAGCGAGCTGACAGACAAATACAAACACTACATGGACGTAACCATGCAGTTCAACAACGGAATGGACAGCACCTTCGTGTTCGATGTCACCCAGCTGGTGCGCGAGCATTACAAGGGAGGCGTCATAACGGTGGAATTAGACATGGACACCGTGCCGATTCCCAAGCGTTCAGGTGGCAGCGGCTTCAACGCAGTAGTAAAGGATGTAGAGGACGGAGGCACCTGGGAGTTTGAGATGTAAGAAAATGAAGAGTGAAGAATCCTAGTTGGAACCAGTTAAACTAGTTGGAACTACCCTAGGAACCAGAAAACGAAACTAAGTTAAGAAACATAAACTAAACAATATATGATGAAGAAGTTTTATTTTTACCTTACCATTGCTGCCAGCATCATGATGGTTGGCTGCACTAATACTGATTACTCAGAAGAAGGTCTGAAGGAAGGCGAGACAGCTATTGGAGATGCTATTGCTTTTGGTGCAAGAAACAACAAGATGACCCGTGCTGACCTTACAGGAGATGCTGCAGCTACAAAACTAAACAGTGAGTTCAAAATCTATGGTGTGAAACAGAACAAAACCACAGCCACCAAGTACTCACCGGTATTCCCCGATTTCACCGTGCAGTACAACAATGGTTGGTATTATGACGGCATTGGCACTCAGACCATCAGATATTGGGACTACTCTTCCCCCAACTACCACTTTGTTGCCGGTAGCCCCGTTGCCAACTTCACCTTCCTACCTGATGGCAATTCTGAGATTGCCTCTGCAATCGTTACCGGCCTGGGCGGTCATCTTAACCCAACTATAACCGTAGCTTCCGCACATACCCCTGTGTATATTGCCGACCCCGTAGTGGTGGCAAAGGCCAACTACAATAGCGAGGTAACATTCAACTTCCACGCCTTGCTGACCAAGGTACGTGTGGGTATCTACGAGACCATTCCCGGTTACAAGATTACTGACATCAAGTTCTATGATAATGCCGCCACACCAGGTTCAAGCAAATACATCACCCTGAATAGTGCAACCAATGGTTACTTCCAGGGCGGCACAGACATAACCGGAACTGTAACATACGACTGGACTACAGCCACACCTTCATACGCCCTTACCTATTCAAGTACAGGCTTAACTACTGACAAGTGCTGGAAGGGTGGACAATTTACCAATGGTGTTCCTGCTGTCAGCTCTACGGATGGTGCTGTCAACTTGTATGGTACCGAAGATAGCAAAGACGGTAATGGCTACTTCGTTGTGATGCCCACACCTTATGGTACTGATGCAACACCGCTGAGCATCAAGTGCGACTACACTCTGACGTCACTGGACGGTATTGATGTCATTCAAGTGAGCGGAGCCACAGCTACCATTCCGGCAGATTATACCAAGTGGGAGCCCAACAAGGCATACACCTATCTCTTCAAGATAACAGACAACACCAATGGTACTACAGGAGTAGAAGGAACAGATCCTGAAGGCTTGTTCCCCATCACCTTTGCTGCCGCTGTGGTTAATGTAGAAGATATGCAGGTAGGTACCACCACCAATGTTTCAACCCCTAGCATTACCGTATATCAGAATGGTAATGTAGTGGCAGGCGGCATCACCTATAAGGCAGGCAGTGTTGACGTACATGCTTATGTAGATGCTACAGACAGAACCAACGATGCCACATGGTCATACGTTGAACTTGATGGGACAGCATACGACTATTCCAAGGATTATGAGCACTTAGGCGCCTCTGGAGCAGCAACCTCATGGACAAACAGTAAACTCACAACTGTTTCTGCCAGCAAGACCTATGTAATCAAGGCAACCTATTCAGGCAATACCGCCTACTTCGTCCTCGTTGTAGGTGCTGCAGAGGTTGGACCCAATAACTAAACAAACTAAACTAAGAAAAAGAAATAAAACCTAAATAGAATGAACATGAAAATCATGAACAAACAACTATTTTTCGCTGCCGTTGCCAGCATAGCGCTCTTCAGTTGCACCAACGATGATATTACTGGTGGCAATCCAGGAACAGAGCAAGCAACCACCGATGCCATAGCATTCGGTAGTGGCTTCAAAGCTCTGACGCGCTCCACTGAGGGTGCTGCTGCAGCAGCATTGCTGAACAACCGCTTCATAGTCGGTGGTTTCAAGACTGCTAACGGAACGGACTACAACAAGGTATTTGACAACTATGCAGTAAAATGGGTAGAAAATACTGCTGGCAAAACAGAGAGCAATACCTCTGACTGGGAATATGTTGGTGTAACTCCTCTTTCACCTGTTACCAGTATCACTTCCTCTGTCGGACAAACTGTTAAATTCTGGGACTATAGTTCACAGTCTTACGATTTCATAGCATATTCTACGGGAACGGCAACAGAAGTTAAAACAGATGCAGAAATAAGTGCTAGTAAAGTTATGGTGGAAGCTATTGATCATACGAATAAAGGAACAAAAGCCTATACGCTTAAGGGAGCTGCAAATGACCTTGCTGGCTGTTATATTGCCGATTTGGTAACGGTAAATAAGGCAGATTATAAAAAGGAAGTTAACATTGCTTTCCATTCATTGTCATCAAAAGTAAGAATTGCACTTTATGAGACCATTCCTGGTTATAAAGTGAAGAATGTGCAGTTTTATAATGCAGCACCTACGACATTAGGCACGGGAACCTCTACCACAGCTACTCTCATTGGTAGTTTCCCCAACACAGGTACTGGCACATATACTGTTTCCTTTGACAATAACGGTAAAGCACAAATTTCACCATCTGGTTTCTCCGCAGGAGCCAGTGCATCTTATGGTACATTCCCTTCTAATGAGATTGGGACAACTTCTGCTGCACCCACATTTGCAGGAACAAGCCCCTACTATCAAACTGTTCTGCCAGTTGCTACTGGCAACAGCTTGCAACTTGCTGTAGATTATACACTTGAATCTGAAGACGGATCTGGTGAGGTAATTAAAGTGTATGGAGCAACAGCCCATATACCTGCCACATATACCAAGTGGCAACCCAACTTTGCTTACACTTACATCTTCAAGATTAGCAATAACACCAATGGTTGGACCAGTACAGTAACAACTGACCCCAGCGGTCTGTTCCCCATCACCTTCGATGCTGTAGTATTGGATAGCGAAGAGGCTGGCAAACAGGCTACTATTACCACTGTTGCAACACCAAGCATTACTACTTACCAGAAGGGTCATGATACCACTAAGAATGAGTATGCGGCAAGTAATGGCAAAATTTACATTCAGGTTATGATTGGTAACACCCTACAAGCTGACCTTGACACTAAAGGAAAACTTTACACTGCTTCAACAACCTCTACGTTAATTACTGAAGCAAGTGTAATGGATGCTCTTAATCTTGTTGAGTCAGGAACTACAGGCCGTAATGGCATTACTCTTACCGATGTAGGAACAACGGCATCACTTAATTCAACCATCACAGCTATTCCTGGTGAAGATGGTAATGATATAACCGTTGACACCAAGACCGCTGCAGAATTTACTCCCTCAGCAGGCACCTATGCTTACGTATATGACACAGGTACTTATAGCCCTGTAAAATTAACAACAACACCTTCTGACTTTACTACAGCTTACTATTCTGATGCTGCATGTACAACACCCTGTACGGGAACTGTTCCTTCAGGAGGTGGCACATATTACCAGAAAGAGTCTTACATCTATACCGCCGAGAAGTACACTTCTCAGCCAGCAGACTTTACCACTGCAGGAATCTATTATGAAGATCCCAATGGAACAAAAGATGTAACAACTTCTCCTGCAGCAACATTTAGTTCAGAAACCTATTACTACAAAAAATACACTGTTAATCACAAGGTTTACGGTGTGAAGGTTATTAAGGTTGTTAGCTAATCCACAATACGCCAGGTGGGGTTCGACTCCCCACTTGGTGACAAAGACAAATTAAATGGGAAACTAAACTACAAACATAAAACAGACAACAAGACTAAACTAGAGATATAAAACAAAAAAGACTGAACTAGAAAAAAAACTTTAATATTAACAACACCCCTAGAACCCTATAGTTCTCCCCCTCGGGGGAGCGGAGAAGGGGGTCACAAAACTATAAGCATTATGAAGACCATTAAAAACAAATTATTTCTAGCAACAGCTATTCTGGCCCTCGCCAGCTGTGCTGATAACACTTACTTGGGAGACCAAGAAGGGAATACCCAAGGAGGAACTGGAGGGGCGATTAGCTTTGGGTCCAACACAGGCAAAGCAACTCGTGCTACCAGTAACACAGGTACTGTAGCACAAATGCTTGACGGACAGTTTTTAGTATATGGTGTGAAATCTGGTGCAAGCGCTGGGACAGATTTACAGAAGGTATTTGTAAACTACAAAGTATGGGATGTTGCAGGTCATACGACTTCAAATTCTAGTGGTTGGGAATATGTTGGAGCAAATGGTTCTTCCAGTCTTGGTACGGGAAACATCAGTCTTACTTCTGACCAAACCATCAAATATTGGGATCATAGCGCTGCTGACTATCGTTTTGTAGCCGGTTCGCCCATTTCTGCATTTACCTTCAACATCAACACAGATGGAAGTGACGCAGTTGCAGATAACACTATTGAGTCTGCTACCGTTACTGGACTTGCTGGACACCTTAATCCAAATCCAAGTGGGTCTAAGTTAGCGTCTAATCCTGTTTATATTGCAGATCCTGTGAAAATTGCTGAAAGTTCATACTCAACAGCCTATGGCACTGCTCCTGTGACGTTCCATTTTACACGTCAGCAGGCACGAGTACGCGTAGGTATTTATGAGACTATTCCTGGCTATGTCATCAAGGAAATCAGTTTCTATACTCAGGCAGGTTCTGTCGATGGTACTAATCCTCATAATGTTATTCTAACTTCTGGTACTACAGGTTATTTCCGTGGAGCAACGAATGGTACTGCAACTGTTACATACAATTGGACTACGCCTTCCTATACTTTTACCTATGATGATACAGGACAAAATCCAACTATCACTACTGCTCAGAATTGGTATGGAGGTAAGTTTGAAAGTGCAACGCCAGCAAATCCTGCTACCCCTGCTATTACTGCTATTACCTCTACAGGTACAGGCATTTGGGGTGCAGATAATGATATGGATGCTACGACTACAGGTTATTTCACCGTAATACCGACGGCTTCAGCTACCACAGCCGCTCCACTGCTTCTGAAATGTAATTATACTCTTCTTTCTGAGAAGGACGGTTCTGGTGAAACTATTACAGTAACTGGTGCAACTGCTGCAATTCCTGCAGCATTTAGCAAGTGGAAGCCTAACACCTCATACACCTACATCTTTAAGATTAGCGACAATACAAATGGTTCTACTGGTAATAGTAAAGTAGGTTTATATCCTATTACCTTTGATGCTGTCGTTACAGCAGAGGAAAGTGCAGAAGGCACAATTACCACTGTTTCTACTCCTTCTATTACGACATATCAGACGGGATCTGTACTTGCTAATGGTACTGGTATTGAATATAAAACAGGTACAGCCATTTATCTTACAGTTCAAAACAATACAACAGGTGCTTTAAATACACTTACTGATGGCGGTACTGCCGTTGGTGCTGTACAAGTCTATAAACTCACTGCAGCTGTTGATGCTAATCCCGCACCCACAGAAGCAGATATGCAGGTTACTGCTCCATCAGGGACAGACTTGTTCACTCTTGGCACTTCTGCCGCAACAGTGGACAATGTATCATTACCTGCGAATCAGCACGGCACGTTTACTCCTTCAGCGGCAGGCTTCTATGCCATTCAATATTTGACAGCATATGATAGTGGAACTGTCTTAACTTCTGGCACATCACTTACAGGTTATTATACTCGTACAGGGACTGATCCTAATTATACATATACTGTCGCTTCAGGTACTGCTGATGGACAAACGACTTATTATAAACCTGCATACACCTATAAGATTGTTAAGGTCGTAGCTACTCAATAACCCCTAACCTCTCCCAAGCCCGCTGAGGTGAAAGCCTTGGCGGGCGAGGATGAGAGAAACACGAGTCCGTACGGGACGGAAAAAGAAGGAAGAAAGGAAAGAGAAACTAGAGAAAAAGGCAAGATAAGCAACCTAGAGGTAACCCTGAGGTAACCCTGAGGTAACCCTGAGGTACTCCTGAGGTAAGATAACGGTTAAAGACGATTAGATAGTTAAAAGAATGAGAGAAGGAATGAGGTATATATGGTTATTGGGAATTATCCTGTTGGCAGCTTGCTCCGGCGAGCAGCCCAACCCCGATATGCCCAAGCAGACCGCTATTGCCTTCTCTGCTAATCAACAGGAAGAGGAGGTGACCCGCGCCGGTAGCACTCCGCTGCAAAACACGGGTGTCACTTCTTTCCGTGTATGGGCTATCAAGAATATGGACGATGGATTTACCACCTACCAGACGGTTATGAACGAATATCGCGTAAGGTATGCGGATAACAGTGCCGGCAGCTCGACTACCAACTCTAACAGTTGGGACTACATTCTCATCGCCTACCCCGACCAGACACCTAAATACTGGGACTTGGAAGCCAAGGCTTACCGCTTCTTTGCGGTGACGGGCGAGACTACGATAACAGGATTGAACCCTGCAGAGGACGGTACGTACCAGAGCTATCGGGCTGCCTTCAATGCCGATGCTACCAACCCGGAGATGACCCCCTACTATAGCAAACTGTGGTTCTCTACGGGCAACACAACGGACTACCCCACCCGCGAGTTCGGAAAGCCCGTTCAGCTGGAGTTTATGCAGCCATTCGCTAAGATACGCTTTATGGTAATCCTTTCGGAACCCAACATACCGCTGAAACTGGAGAATGACGATTTCCGTCCCACAACACCTGGAAAGAGTATCGCCAAGAAAGCCAACGTTACCATTACCTATCCCATGAAGGTAAACGGAACAACAGAGCAGTTCGAGGTTGTAGCCAACAGCGTTACCCAGACCTTGGGTTCGTTCAACCAGCGATGGACGGAGAATAACGAGACTTCCGTCCTCCCTGCCACCACCGAGAATCACTATTGGGAGACGGTGTTACCAGCCACCAACCAAGGTACCTATACCTATAAGATAACGGTGGATGGTGAAGAGAAGAGTTGTGTCGTTCCGGAGCAGTACATGAACTGGCTCCCCGGCTATAGTTATACATACATATTTAAGGTGAGAGGAGACGGTGGCGTGGAACTGGCAACAGTCCGCACATCTTTCACAGAGTGGCAAGAGGGAGTAGACAAGGAGGTTCAGTTGCATAATTGGTAACCGTCAAAACCGTTAATCGGTTTTGAAGTGAAGAATGAAGAGTGATGAGTGAAAAATTATAATTAGTTTACCGTTTACGGTTGAACAAATCCTAGTTAGAACTAGTGAGACAAGTTAAACTAGCTAGCCTAGCAAAAAAAAATGAGAAAAATAAAGACCATAATTAGCAAGTTTACGAAGCCCATGAACGTCGTGGGGCTGGGATGGATGTGTCTATTACTCTTCACTCTTCACTCTTCACTCTTGACCTTCGGTCGAGCCTGCTCACGTTCGGGAAAGCCCAAACTAGTTTGGCTCTCCTCTCTCTTAATCGCAGCCTTCATTTTAACTTCCTGCTCCTCAGAGCTGGAAGGTCCTGAGGAAGCGAAGGGTGTGTTCCTTCGGGTTATGGGCTACGAGAATGAGTATGTCGAGGTGGATGCTGTGACCCGTGCTACCGTTAGCTGGCAGCCCAGCGGTTACAAGGAATCACACGAATATGTTACCTATGGCATCTTCTTTACCCAAGGCGAAACCGCTATCAAGAACAAGTTCCGCTATGGTGCTGATGAGAAGTGGTATATGGTCGAGGATGTTTCCGCAGGAGATTACTACTTATATGGCTACATGCCTTACGATGCCGGTGAGGTTACCATAGCGCCGCCAAGCGGTGGAACATACGCAAACGGTGCTGACATAACATTCTCTAATCTGAATGCTGCCATGACCAAGGACCTCTGCATCATTACAGCAGCTAAGGATGCAACCAGAAACGAGAAACCAGGGGAACCTGGCAAATACACCTACCAGCTGGGCAACGGACTGGATTGGCTCCCACCCGCAGACTTCAAATGTAAGATAAAGGCCGGCGACGGAGACGAAAACAAGAACACCCTGTTCTTCCTCTTTGATCACTTGTATGCTGCCCTGCACCTGAGTTTCCGTGTGGATGAAACCTACAACCAGTTGCGCGACATCGTCATAAAGCGTCTGGAACTGGAGTCTTACAAGGACGAAGCCTGCACGCAGCTTATGCCCAAGCTAAAGACAACCGTCAAACTGAGGGCAAACAACACCTACACCACACCTATTGCGGAAGATATTGTGTTCGAGCAAGATCTAGCGGCAGGATTTATGGAGAAAGTCCTTATCTACAATAATCCGGATGCAGTTTGGACAAACTCGGATGACAGGCTGCCAAGCTTGGATAACCAGAACAACAAGGTTTACGTAGAGAAGTCCGGTTACATACCCAAGTCGGGTACAGAGAACTTCTATAAGTTAACAACGACCTACGACATATACGACAAGAAAGGCAACCTGGTACGTAAGGACCAGTCTGCCGAGAATGTCCTGAGTCCGAAGATTCTGTTCAACCAGCCCCAACTACTGCGCGGCTACAAGTACACGCTGCGTATGACCATAGCGCCAACGTTCCTGTACATGATGTCCGACGACGACTTGGAGTTTAAGATGGACATTGAAAATTAGTTTACCGTTTACGGTTTACTGTTTACCGTTGAACAAAACTGAGTAAAGGTTAAAGGTTATAGGTTAAAGACGATTTGAAAATAAAAAAGGGTTGACGTTCTTGTTAACGTTCCCGTTAAAGATATGAAGAAGAATAAAGAACAATAACGTTAACGATAACGATAACAAAAATGATGATGAAGAAACTAACATATAACGGCAGCAAGAAAGTTCTCCTTTCCTTGACAGAAAGGATAAGGAGGAACTGTGCCTATGTTAGTGCCATCATTTTATTCTTCATTCTTCATTCTTCATTCTTCATTTTGCCCGCCTACGGGCAGAAGATTGGCGGTAACGTCTATGGCGGCGGCAACAAGGGTAATGTGAACGGTAAGACCACGGTAACCGTAAAGAGCGGCGATATAGACCGTGTGTTTGGTGGTGCCCGTATGTCTAACGTGGGCGAACGCACATACGTTTACATCAATGGTAAGAACAGAGACAACACCGAGTCACCTACCCAGAACACCAATACCGGTAACATCCTCATCAATCAGGTTTATGGCGGTAACGATATTGCCGGCACCATCGGAACCTCCGCAGAAAAGCCGTTCGATATGGCCGTTGACAGTCTTAACACCACCGATCCCGACGAGCCCGAAGCATCCGTTTACGCGACATACAACACCTTTGTACGTATAGACTCCGAAGATACCCATGCAGAAACTGGCGAAGGAACAAGCAAGAACAGCTCAGATGCCGTTTATATCGGTTCCCTCTATGCCGGTGGTAACGGTGACTATGAATATAGAGGGCCAAACGAGAAACTTGATCCTAATGATGCTAACGAGCAACTCGATTCCCGACACCGCATCTATGACAAGAATAACAACCTGATTGCTTTCAACACCACAGGCTTCGCAAGGCCCGAGTTGGACAAGACCTACCTGGAAATTGACGGCGGCAGTATAGTCTATGCCTTTGGCGGCGGCAACAACGCAACTATACGCAAGAACACCGTAATCCACGTAGACAACCCCAGCGATGTGGTGAACGAGATTTACGTCGATGGCAAGGCACAGCTGACATCCGAACGTATTGCCAAGATGGGCATTAACCCCGGCTTCACCTATCCCACTTCTGCCAGCTACCAGATAGGCAGTCTCTTTGGCGGAAACAATCAGGTGGCCATGGCCATCCGTCCCACATGGGACCTGCAGAGCGGCCTCATCCGTAATGTATATAGCGGCGGTAACAAAGGTGCCATGACCAGTCCCGTAGGTCTGCTGCTGGATGTTAACCCCAAACTCGATAAAGCCAATCCTCGCAAGCCGCTCGAGATAAACAACATCTATGGCGGTTGCCGTATGGCCGATGTACATCCCTTAAATCCCGCGGATGGATCGGATATGGCCTCAACTTATATAGATATTACCGACAAGGACGAAAACGGCCAGCGTAAATACAATTTCCCAGTCGGTTTTGCTGCCCGTTTGTTTATACGAGGCGGTAAGATAGATAACGTATATGGCGGTAACGATATTCAGGGAGCCGTATGGGGCGGTAATGCCGTAGACATACGTACCAGCATTAACGGAAACATCTATGGCGGCGGTAACGGTGCCTACCCGTATACCGACAATTCCACCCTGGCTACCAACCCCGTCTGGAGCGATTTGTACTACAACCCCGGAAGTAATTCCGTCGAAGCCCTTACCGCTATCCGTCCGCATGCCGAGCAGGTGTCCATCCATATAACCGGCACACAGGAAAAGCCCATCTTTATCCGTGGTAACGTCTTCTGCGGAGGAAACTGTGCCACCCTGAAGAACGACAAACCAGAAGAAGCACGTGTGGAGCTAAAGCTTGGCTCCTATGTTACTGCCGAGAACGTTTTCCTGGGCAACAACGGAGCCCACATGGTGGACAAAGAAGTTCTGAAGTACTATAAAGGTTATGTAAAGGACAAGGAAGTCTCTCTGACAGAAGATGCCACTAACTTCCCGTATGACTTCAGCAGCATAGACCTGACCCAACCAGAGCAGATGAGCAAATACATGGACGCTGTGGCTATGAACCTGAAGCCCAAGATTCTGGTGGACAACAGGCAGAAAGGCGATGATGCCGACTACGAAGAATACTCCTCCTGGATCGGATCGTTCTACTGTGGTGGTAACGTGGGTAGTATGACTTATGCCGGCCCGCTGAACATGAAGCTGAACGAAGCCATCAACGTCTATGAAAAGGTTGTGGGCGGATGTAACAATGCCAATGTGCCGGTATATTATGCCAACGAGGGAAATACCAACCCGTTGAATGCCCGATATGAAGGCGGCATCATGGGTTCGCCTGAGGAGAGAGAAAAAGGCTATACCGATACCGACGGCAACATCAAGGACCGCCTCATCATCGACTGCGATAAGCTCCAGATAAAGCCCATGCGGTGGAAAGACGACACAAAGACAGAACTCATCTGGAACACCGTGACGTGGGAGGATACCTATACCCCCATTGCAAGCGGAACGACCCTGACGCCTGGCAATACCTATTACGAGAAGACCACCAAAGACAAATACACGGCATACACCGCTGATGGAACAGAAACAGCTTCTGAAAACGAGTACTACGAATATGCCAGCGAGACAAAGACCTATACCCCCATTGCAAGCGGAACGACCCTAACGTCCGGCAATACCTATTTCACCAAAAATACTGTAACAGATGAATACGAAGCTTTCACCGCTGTCGGAACAGAAACAGCTTCTACTGAAAACAAGTACTACGAATATGCCGGCGGATATACAGAGACAGGAACCGGCGAAGGGACCGGTGAAGCAACGACGGCAGATTTATCCCGTCGTCTGAAGGGCGGCAACCTGTATGGCGGCTGTTACAACAGCGGTCACGTAAACGGCAACGTCGTCATTAACCAACTCAACAACATTATCGACCGCCAGCAGGTCTTTGCCCAAGTGCAGGAAGATGACGACCGACCGCTTTACGATCACGATGAAAACTTTAAATATCACATTACCCAGCGCAACTCGGGTGTAATCCTGGACGAGCAGGGTATGGACGAGATGGCTTCTGCCCTCAGCATCTTCGGCGGCGGCTATGGTAAGGACTCCGAGATTTGGGGCAGCACCACCATCAACATCAAGAGAGGCTACAGCTTCCAGATCTATGGCGGTGGCGAGCAAGGTGTAATCGGTAAGTCTACCGGCATCACTACAGAGCCAGACGGAACCTACAACAGCTCTACAGGAATATACGCCTTCAACAAGAAATACTACGAGTATAACGACAAATACAGCACCACCATCAATTTGTTTGGCGAGCATGCCGGCGCCACCCGTGCCGAGGACAACACCATATACATAGCAGAGAGCGAGTTCCTCTATGCCGGCGGATATGAAGGCCCCGTTATTGGCGACACACACATGTATCTGGGCAACGGCCGTATCTTCGATGCCTTTGCCGGTGGCTGTAATGCCGACATACTGGGCCATTCAGAGGCATACGTGGGCAGAGCCTGGAATTACTACAAGGCAACCCCGGGTTACGACGACGGTTTCCCCCATATCCGCGACTATGTATATGGCGGTAACGACTTGGGCGGCAGGATTTTAGGCAGTCTTGAAATCGGGAACCGGTTCCAGGAGAACGACAAGACATACAGGCCTCTTAGCGACCTGAAGACAACCACCTATGTAGAATATCTGCAAGGATACACTCCCGCCATATACGGCGGCTGCTATGGAGGCTATGACTACAGCGAGCCCAAGTATGCCTTTGTACCCCAGAAGCCGTACATCCATAACTCTGTTGTTAATTTCCGACCCAAGAACGACACCCCATTCAGCACCAAGAGCGGTGTACGCCGTGTCTTTGGTGCCGGCGAAGGAGCTTCTGGCCAACGCGACGGAGATGCCATGCAGGAGCATAGCTACATACACGTCCACATCCCCGATGGCATGGAGAACTTTGCCAGCACCGAGGTCTTTGGTGCCGGTAACTACTATGGCGTGGGCATGAGCCATTATGTTGACCCCAATACCGCCCCCACTACCCCAGCTGGAAGGGAAGCATTGGAGGAAGCGTCAGCCATCATCGACCTGGTGGGCGGACAGATTGCCGCAGCCTATGGCGGAAGCTACAACGAGGGTATAACCCGTCGTACCCAGGTGAACGTGCCGCAAGGTTCTACCATCAAGATTGGCAAGATATTCGGCGGTTCATACGGAACGAACGCACTCCCCCCTTGCGATGTGTACGATGCCAACGTCAACTTTGCCAGTGGAGATGCCATTGTTACGGGCGGTATCTACGGCGGAAACAACAACGTACGCCGTACAGTCTACAGCAAGGTAAACATCTCGTCGCCCGTTATTTCCGACAGAACGAAGGGCTATTTAGGTACCGTCTATGGTGCCGGCTACGGAACGTTCACATGGTCGGAATACACCGAAGTCAACCTGCTGCCGGGTGCCCAAGTATATGAGGTTTATGGCGGTGGGCAGTTAGGCCAGGTGCTCAATGCCGAGAGTATTCAGGCATATATGACATCGTTTACCCACCCACATTCTCTGAATGATCTTCCCGAGCATATCAGAGCTTTGTACGATCCTGCCGACTTCCCCAAATGGGATCAGATGTGGAAGGATGCCTGGACGATAGGAACCTTTAAAAACGATAACGTTAACGTTAACGATAACAATTCCACCCCAACCACCTACTATACACCCAGTGCCGAATTCACGAACTACGTCGATAATGCGGCCACCAACCTCAGCAATCCACTGACAAGAACAGCCGAGATAGACGACAGAGAGCCGTATGACCCAAACACCAACCCCAATGGGCCCAAGCAGTCCAGAAAGTACAACACCAACGTCATCATCCACGAAGGCGCAACTGTATCAAACTATGCTTACGGCGGAGGCTTGGGAGAAGTAAACCAGCCTAACGCAGGCGACGTTTTGGGCAGCACCTATATTGCCCTGCTGGGTGGTAACGTAAAGAAGGATATCTATGCTGCCGGAACCACGGGTAATGTCTATAACATTTATGGCGGCACCTTCACAGCCAGTGCCAATGCATACATCCTGGGCGGTTCTGCCCGTAACGTATATGGCGGCGGCTGGAAAGGTAGTGTAGGCTTCCACTCTGGTGACATCACTACATCGCCTGCTAAAGATGTTCCAGGCGAGACGCACGTGGTGATAGGTGTTCTGGAAGATGTAGTTAGGGCTGACAGTACAACTCTTGCCACAGCAACGACCCCCGTAACCAAACATGGCTTCTATTACGGCCGTCCTGCTATTCAGCGTAATGCCTACGGTGGCGGCGAAGGCGGTGCCGTTTACGGAACAGCCCATCTGACCTTCAACAACGGCTATGTGGGTTATGAATTTAATCCTGACGGGACGGATGACCAAAAGACAACAGACCATGACGAACGGTACGTGGAAAAGATCGAGGATGACACATACACGGTCGACGGCCACTTTGTTGCCAACGCTCGTCTGAACGATGCCGGCTGTCTGTTCGGTGGCGGTTATATCGATAACAGCAGTGTGGACTTTACCAACGTAAAGGTCATGGGCGGGCATATACGTAACAGTGTCTTTGGCGGCGGCGAGATAGCAGCCATTGGCCGTGGTACGATAGATGCAAGCGGCCAGAACAAAGCCACACGTACGCTGACAGGACTTTTCAGACCAGGAAAGACCAGTGTAGAGATGTTCAGCGGACATGTACACCGTAACGTCTTCGGTGGTGGCCGTGGTTACAACAACCTGGGCGAGCAAGGAAACCTTTATTCAGACGGTTTTGTCTTCGGTCAGACCGAGGTACACGTCCACGGTGGCGAGATAGGTACAGCAGAAGGACTGACAAAGGGTTACGGCAACGTCTTTGGCGGTGGCGATATCGGTTATGTATATAGTGCCTACGAGAATGCCGACGGCACCTTCGGTAAGGGCGTAAAGTCCGGAAGGCGCTACAACGAAGGACTCTCATCCACCGACCCAGAGTACAATTTCCAAGGCTACTACTTTAAGCACGACTGGGCTGATAGCGGCAACTTTGTTACAAATACCGTGAATGTTCTTTATCAAGAAGGAGATGAGATTCCAGAAGGGAAACAAGTTGGTGACGTTAAAGAAACGAAGACCGAGCGCCAATTCACCGAGGACTGCAAGGTGCTGATTGAGCCACAGTGTAAGGCTATTGCAGATGTCACCATCAACAGTCATGCCTATACTCCAGGCCAGTATGTTCCCATTGACGACCTGAATACATTAGGAAACAAGGATGATGCTAAATGGGGAAGCCTGGACAAATTCGGTATCATCATCCATAATGCCGTCTTTGCCGGTGGTAACACCTCACCCGGTTCTGCGGCTGCATACGCTAATGCCACTTCTGTATTCGGCAATGCCACCGCATCCATCTACGATATCTATAACCGCGATATGATAACCTTGGGAACCGGTCATACCGGAGGTCTGTACGGCGATGGTAACCTGACCTTTGTGGATGGCTATCGCGAGTTGAACATCACCAACTACGGAACAGACTACTATGCCATCACAAAGGAGATAAACATTGACCAATACCATGCCCTGCCCGAACGCGAAGCCGCTTACTACGAGCTAAGGTACAAGTGTAAGACAGTGTGTACAGACTGGGATGGCACAACATACAAGCCTGGCAGTGGTGAGAACTCCAAGGCAGCCACCCTTACCGCGGACGAGATAATAGCACTGTTTACCAGGAAAAAAGAAGACGGAACCCTGGAAATCAAAGACAACATTGTCGTAGAAAATACCACAACACATACATTGAAACCCAACCCGGACTACTGGGAGGAGAATGGTGTCTGCTCACGCTATGCCGGCCGTCTGATGAACAGTATCCAGCGTGCCGACTTCTGCGGCGTCTTCGGTAGCCGTATGGTGATGCAGGGTGCTCAGGACCGTGTACCCGAGACGGTGGACTATACCAACTACACCATCAACCGTGTACGTGAGGTATCGCTGAACAAGAAGAAATTTGATGAGAGCGAGCAAGAACCCACCACTAATTTCCACGGCAACTACTTCGGCATCTATAATATCGTGAACTATCTGGGTGCCCTGACCAGTGACGTGGACTTCGGTGGCGAGAACGATAACGCTGGCTATACCCGTGTTACCGATAACACCGACGCAGCTACCTATCAGTGCGCTGCAGGCGAGGGCGGGAAAGCATACGGAACAGCCACTTATTACGACTGGAAGAAAGCCTTCCATGACGAACGTAAACGCAACAATGGTAACAGCCACAACCAGGTAGCCCTAGCCTCCGGAGTCTATCTGGAGCTTACAACAGAAGAGAGCACAGGTCCCGGTTTGTACGAGAAGGTATGGGGTCCCATCACCGGTGTTGTAGAACTTGACCTGATTAACGTACAGACCGGTATCGGTGGTGGTTTCGTCTATGCCAAGAACGAGCATGGTGTACGTACACCCACCAATCGCGAGAACACCACCCTGACCACCCTGAACCATAATGCTGTCACCCAATGGGACTACGAATATGATCCTGACGACGGTGATAAGAAAGAATGGCAGTCCTCCGGTAACTTCGTACACAGCACCCAGACCATCATAGACGACTGCTACAACATCGGCGGACGCTATCTTACCAATGGATTCGTACCTGCCCACTACTGGTTCATCAAGGGACAGGTTTATGTATACGACCAGTATATCTCGGCCTACACAGGCGTACCCAATGCCTATAGCGAGAGCGTAGATATCCCGCTGACCATTACCGCAGCATCACACGGAACGATGAAACTGCTGAATGTTCAGCCCAACTACTATGCATTCTATTCTTCACCCTCTAACCAGACCAGGATTCAGAGCGGCAAGAAGATTGTCATCAACGATGTGGATTATTACCTGAACGACCCCATCAGCTTCTGGGATTACAATATGCTGAGTGCTTCCGAGAAGGCGATGTTCGTCAAGGACACCTACATCAGCATCGCAGAATGCAAGATTGGAGAAGAAACCATCAAGGCAGATACCGTTCTGCTGCCCGAGCAATACACGGCCTTGTTAGCAAGAGCTCCCAAGAAGCAACTCGAGGACGACGAGCAGGCACCCTATATTAGCACTGTATTCGACACGAAGTTGCAGAAGGATGTACCGTTCGAGTCCGTATTCCGTTCGTCGAACAATCTTGGACACCAAACCGGTTATATTCTCACCTACGATGTAAATAATCCTAAGGAGTGGAATACCTGGTACACCCAGAAGGTCAGCGACACAGGCACAGAAGGTTACATTCATACCAAGATAAATACGGATACCTATAAGGGTAAGAACGAAAGCGATAAGACCCTTTACCATGACGGTCCTACCTATTATCCGACTGCAGATGGACTCTTCGGTCAGAATGAATATAAGGTGGGTAACATCATCAACAAGAGTATCTATGACACCTATCAGGAGATAAATAAAAATCATAAATCAGCCATCACCAGTTCAAACAAGGTTCAGGCTGACTTCTCTCCTGCATTTATCGTAAAAAATGAAGTATTCACAGAACTGAATGATGAGCAGCACACCTCACAGCATCTGAATCCTGGTGCCACCATAGCAAAGGAGTTGTACTCTACTGCAAATTGGAATGACATGAAGAGCAGCGTAGATTCTGCCTATGTCAGCACCAAGACTATTCAGCTGAGCAAGACTGAGTTCATCTATGTAAACACAAAAATGTCCAAAGGTGAATGGACAACTTACTACAACCGATTCAAAGAGGGTGGTCCCGAGGCTAATGCGCAGATAGCAGAGGATATCAAGAACATGATTGTTCCGGCCTACTATTGTACAAAGGAAGGATACTATGGCGGAAACTACTATGAGGCTGGCAAGAACTATCGAGGTCTGGAGGCCTGGAGTTCTATGTCGGAAGATGACCGCAGTCACTTCAACTTCAACTATGACGCACTTGATTTGCTCATCGATAAGGACTACAGCCACAACGAAGGCCACAAGTACCAGTACGACAGCGCAGCAGGTACGGAAGCAGGAGCTAATGCCAATCCCGCAACCTACTCACTAAAAACACCTGTGGACTACAGCGCAACATATAGAGGAGGAACAGACTTAACATACACGTACGGAGGAACAGAAAAAACCATTACTCAGAACCAAGAGATTGGACGAGAAGAGTATGAGTCATTAGTAAACGAGCAACGACACTTTGCTCCTATCAGTGTACCCGTTATTGCAGAAGGAAAGACCCATGTTGTTTACATCGTAAGTACGGCATTCATTCATGGTGAGTCATCATATGCTGTGGGCCAGGCCATAGATTACAATGAATACAGTGGATTAGGATCCGACCAAGAAAAGATAACGCAACTAACCTTCACGCGAAATGATCTTGACAAAGATACAGATGGGGAAACGCCCATAGCAACATCCTTCTACTATTGTCGTGAAGGCTATACAGCTACCAGCAACTTGTCAAGCCTAAACATTACGGGTGCTGAAAATACCTGTACAAACACCACAAGTGTTCCTAAGGGTATCGTTATCAAATACGGAACGTACAAAGATCTGCCCAACAAGCAGAAGAACTTCACCATCCACGGTATCTCTCCCACCGAGACCAGTACACTGTATGTGAGCCGTAACTCCGATATCTACGACCTCAGCAAGGAGAAGATTATCACCGTTGTTTACCAATATGACTATGAGGAGAGTGACGCTCAGGCACAGCACATTACACCTGTAAGCGAGCGCCATGTGGTGAACATACATATCCAGTTTAAGAGCGGTGTGCCCAATGTCGAGGACATCACCAAACCAGGTATTGTACTGCCCGGAACCTCCGTCAGTCTGAGAGAGCCTACCGTAACACCTGGTGCATACGAAA
>JAEEGJ010007463.1_pt1 | contig 31326 bp, 23 predicted proteins | sample 8958761 | NCBI WGS metagenome assembly JAEEGJ01 (sample SAMN16246546, study PRJNA631951) | gut metagenome | biome: gut microbiome; feature: rumen; material: RS-attached | host: Bos | place: Iran: Karaj | collected 2018-10
TGCTAGAATTTAACAACTTAGGATAACCCAGGTGTGTGCCAACCTCTCCAAAGGACAGGGGGAAATGCTTCGAGGCTGCCACATAGAAGTTGCGGAAGTAGAAACTGTTTGAGTTTCCGTCTTTTTGTCCCAGCAAGTCGTTGCAGCCTACCACGAATGCTGGCAGGTAACGGCTTTCGCACAAAGGTCGCAGACGTAGTGAGAAAGAGCGATCCTTGGAGTAAAAACCTTCTTTGCCAGTGCGAGGGTCTAAGTTCTTGTAAAACTTCATCAGCGTGAAACTGTAACCCACCTCCATCCATTTCAGCGGCATGGCAGAGGTATACCAGTTAGAGGAGGCATATTTCTCGCCATGAAGCAGCATCGCATTGGGCATCATACGCTTAGGCAACGCATGAACGCCAATGCGTAGGTTCTCTATCGTGTCCATTTCAGCAGACGGCACATGAATCAATCCGTTCATGCCTGTATATTGCTGGGCATAGCACGGTGCGGCGACAACCAGCAGCAGCATCAGTCTTGCAAACAGTTTCTTCATGGCTTTTCCTCCTTTCTTAATCCCCAATCGACTTCCACTTGTCGCTCGCGCTCGTTCTCTTCCGGATCGACCGTGTGTTGTCGCATGCTCTGACCGTTGCTTCTGATGAGGTTCGTCAGTCGGAAGTTCGATGCGGGACGAACCACCACTTTGTGACTGCTCTTCTTGTAGGGAGGCAGCATCCACACAATCTTGAAGCCACCATTGGCGCGATAGATTTTCTTGTCGAACTCGTTGACCTCCATTTTTCCGATGTGCAGCTGGGCAAATGCCAATAGCGTGACATGTCTGAAGTGGCGCATCACATCGAACTGCATGCCGTAGTCATTGTAGATATATCTGCCTCCTGACAGTCTGAATTCGATGTTTTGCGGATGCAGATAGATAGCCGCTCCTACAGTTCCAGAGACGTTGAAGTTACCACGGAAATCTGCGTCGTAGTTTCCTTTGAAGTCCGTGCCCATTATCCAGTCAGAGGTGAGCGCAGCCTGTGCCTCCAACAGCAGCCAGCTATTGACGGGCCATGCCCACTTCACATCAGCTCCATAGCGCCGGTAACCGAACAGTCCTGCCGTGAGTTTCAGGTGCTGGTTCGCACGATTAAAGTGCAGTTGGCGTGCTACGGTAATCATGTTCAGGCGCCAGTATTTGTTGACGATGTCGCGATAGGTATAGCCATCGCTAATGACGGGAATGAGTCCCTGTGCGGCTATCGACCAGTCGTGACCTGGCAGCCAGCGCACACCAGGCGTTGCATTCAACTGCACATCGTAAAGTCTTAGCCAGTTTGTGTCGGCATAGCCGAGTGTTGCTCCACAGAATAGTTCTATGCGTTTCGTGGAATTCTCCTCTTGTCCTCTTGCCACTTGGCAGCAGCATGGAAGCAAGAGAAAAACCAATAGGAATTTCCAGCGGTGAGCTGTGTGTGTATTGTAAATTTTCATGTATGAAGTGTTGTGAAGTGGACACAAAGGTAGTGTTTTTTTCCCTATCCACCAAACAAAAGCGTGCAATTTTTTGGAAAAAAAGAAAATTCTGTGTACCTTTGCGGCAAATAATCACGAAACTATATTAAATATCACGTACATGAAAAAGAAAAGTACCATGAACTGGGCCTTAGCGATAGCTATGGTGACAGTGGGTTTTGCGTCGTGCGGAATAGATATGCCCAAAGAGACGCAGTCGTCGTTTGAGACGATGACAGTGAAGAAATCAGACATTGAGTTGCCTTACAAATTCAGTGCCAAGATGAAAGGTCAAAATGATGTGACAGTTACACCGCAGGTCAGCGGTCAGCTGATGAAGATTTGCGTGACTGAAGGTCAGCAGGTCAAGAAGGGGCAGACACTCTTTATCATCGACTCCCGCAACGCTCAGTTGGAACTGGAGGCTGCACAAGCCAACCTGCAGGCAGCTCTGGCTCAGGAGAACTCTGCCAAGCTGGAATACGAGTCAAACAAGAATCTGTTTGAGAAGAAAATCGTAAGCAGCTATATGCTGAATAACTCCGAGAACTCCTACAAGCAGGCTCAGGCTTCAGTGGCTCAGGCCAGATCTGCAGTGAACCGTGCGAAAGTGAACCTCGGTTTCTGCACCATCACGGCATCCGTACCTGGTATTATCGGTGAAATTCCTGTACGTACTGGTGACCAGGTTTCGCCTATGACACAGCTGACCATGCTGAGTGGCAACACGACGATGTACGCTGAGTTCTCGGTAACGGAGGCTATTGTCGAAGCCATGGTGAAGGAGGGCATGAATGCCAACGAGGTAGAGAAGTATATCGCTAATCTGCCCCCCGCCACGTTTGTGATGAAGAACGGTACGGAATATCCGCACAAGGGCCGCGTGATTAGCCTGACAGGTGTAGTGAATTCTGAGACGGGTTCGCTGACCAGCAAGGTGTCGTTCCCCAACCCCGACGGTCATCTGTACTCCGGTATTCAAGGTACTATCGTCATGCCATTCGCAGAGAAGTCGGTTATCGTAGTTCCGCAGTATGCCGTGGTACGTCTGCAGGACAAGGCGCAGGTCTTTAAGGTTAAGGCCGACAGCACGGCAACGGCCATCGAAGTGACTACAGAAGACACTGGCAACGGCAAGGACTTTATCGTGACAAGCGGTCTGAATGAGGGCGACCAGATTGTGACTACTGGAGCAAATAATGTAACAGAGGGACAGAAGGTACTGTTTTCTGAAGAAGAAGTGAAAGGTGAATAATACGCTTCCGCATTATGAAAAATAATATATTTATTAATAAGTACGTGATGGCATGTGCCATCTCGATTGTGATAGCACTGGTGGGCTACATCTCGATGAGCACACTGCCAGTAGAGCAATATCCCGACATTGCACCGCCTACGGTCAATGTCAGCACCAGCTACACTGGTGCTGACGAGAACACGGTGATGAAATCGGTCATCCAGCCGCTGGAGGAGGCCATCAATGGTGTGAATGACATGACCTATATGACCTCTAAAGCCTCGTCGAATGGTGATGTGGAAATCAACGTCTATTTCAAGCAGGGTACCGACCCCGACATGGCGACGGTAAATGTGCAGAACCGCGTAACCCGTGCACAGGCGCTGCTGCCTGCTGACGTAAACAAGGTCGGTGTGAAGGTGGAAAAACGCCAGAACAACATTCTGCGTATTTTCGCCGTAAGGAGTGCCGACGGCAAGTACGACGAAGACTTCGTGTCGAACTACGTTGATATCAACATCAAGCCGAAACTGATGCGTGTCACTGGTGTAGGTAACGTATTGAGCTTAGGTAACACGTACGCCCTGCGCATCTGGCTGAAGCCCGATGTGATGGCCCAGTACGGTCTGACGCCTAACGATGTCTTCGCTGCTATCGGTGGACAGAGCTTTGTAGCTGGTGTGGGTTCCTTGGGTGAACAGTCGGAGAACTCCTACCAGTACTCCATGCAGTACAAGGGTACGCTGAAGACCATCGAAGAGTTCAACAACATCGTGCTGCGTACCAGTGGCGGTGGCATCTTGCACCTGAGCGATGTAGCAGAGGTGAAGATTGGTGCCATGAGCTACAACTTCACATCCAACATCCAGGACAAGCCAGGTGCCATCTGCATGGTGTTCGCGGCTCCAGGTGCTAATGCCACTCAGGTGAACGCCAGCATCAATAAAACGTTTGAGGAGATGAAGGCAACGATGCCGGCAGGTCTGGAGTTCGTGACCCTGATGACCAGTGACGACTTCCTCTTCGCAGCTATCCACAATGTGGTTGAAACGCTGGTTATCGCCATCATCCTCGTGGTGCTTGTGGTGTTCTTCTTCCTCCAGAACTTCAAGGCTACCATCATCCCGTCCATCTCTATTATCGTGTCACTGCTGGGCACCTTTGCCGTCGTGTCAATATGCGGCTTCTCGCTCAACATCCTGACGCTGTTCGCACTGGTGCTGGCCATCGGTACGGTGGTGGATGATGCTATCGTGGTGGTAGAGGCCGTCATGGCAAAGATGGAGAGCGGCATCAGCGATGCCCGCGAAGCTACCCGCCAGGCCATGAACGAGGTGTCGGTGGCTGTTGTGTCGTGTACCTTAGTATTTATGGCAGTGTTCATCCCCGTGACCTTCATGCCAGGCACCTCAGGTACGTTCTTCACGCAGTTTGGTATCACCATTGCCTCGTCCGTAGGTCTGTCGTGCATATCAGCCCTTACGCTGTGTCCAGCCCTCTGCGCTATTATGATGCGCGTCACGGAAGGCAAGAAGGAAGGCAAGAGTCTGACCTATTATACCAAGAAAGCGTATGAAGTCAGCTACAACGCCATCTATAATAAATACAGCAAGGCTGTCCAGAAGTTCATCAAGCGCCCCGCTCTGGCTTGGGGTATCTTGGCACTGGCCGCTGTGCTGCTGGTGTTCTTCATGAAGAGCCTGCCTTCAGGTCTCGTTCCTCAGGAGGACCAGGGCGTGTTCTTGGTTGAGATACAGGCTCCCGAGGGCTCCACTCTGAAGCAGACCCGTGAGATGGCGAAAGCCGTAGAGGCTAAGGTGAAGAAGATTCCCGAACTGGAGAGTTTCGCTTTAGTCTGTGGTTATGGTATGATATCTGGTGCCGGTTCCAACTACGGTACGATGGTGGTACGTCTGAAGAACTGGGATGAGCGTCCTGGCATGAACCATCTGCTGACGCTCGTCATGTACCGTTTCTACTTTGACTGCCAAGACATCAAGAACTTGCGGGTGATTCCGTTCGAGATGCCTCAGATTCCAGGCTATGGTACCAGTAACGACATCATGCTCATGGTAGAAGATCCCACAGATGGTAACCTGTCGGAGTTTGCCAAGAATACTGAGCAATTCCTGGCCAAACTGGCTGAACGCCCGGAGATAGCCACTGCCATGTCAACGTACTCTGAACGTTTCCCGAAATATCAAGTCGATGTCGATGCCGCCCAGTGCGACCGCGCCGGTGTGACACCTGAAGCCGTACTCAACACGCTGGGTGCTTATTGCGGTGGTGCGTATATCGGTAACTTCAACCAGTTTGGTAAGGTCTACCGCATCATGGCAGCTTCGTCACCCGAGTATCGTCTTGACCCGCAGTCGCTGCAAAACATCTTCATGCAGGTGAAGAGTGGCAAGATGACCCCCATCTCCCAGTTCGTCACCTTGAAGCAGATTGTCGGCCCGTCGAATATCGAGCACTTCAACCTGTTCCAGAGCATCACCTGTATCGTGAAACCTGGTAGCGGCTACACCGAAGGCGACGCTCATAAGGCCATTGCCGAGGTGTTCGAGAAGGAGATGCCAAAAACCGCCACGTTCGAGTATAGCGGTATGTCGCGCGAGGTAGAGGAGACTTCCGGCTCTAACGCCACGGCGCTCATCTACGTCATCTGCGCCATCCTGATCTACCTCATCCTGGCTTCTCTGTATAACTCGTGGTTCACTCCATGGGCCGTGCTGTTCAGCGTACCGTTCGGTCTGATGGGAGCCTTCGTGTTTGCCTACCTTGGCTATCTCAATGAAATACCAGGTATGGATAATAACATCTACCTGCAGACGGGTGTCATCATGCTGATTGGTCTGTTGGCGAAGACGGCCATCCTGATTACCGAGTTTGCCACGGAGCGCCGTGCTCAGGGCTTGAGCATTGTCGATGCTGCCTTCGAAGCTTGTAAGGAGCGTCTGCGCCCGATTCTGATGACGGTGGCCACGATGATCATCGGTATGATACCGCTCGTCATCGAGGGAGGTGCCGGTGCCAATGGTAACCGTGCCCTTGCTCTCGGCGTCATCGGCGGTATGAGCATCGGTACCGTTGCCCTGCTCTTCGTCGTTCCTGCCTTCTTCATCATATTCCAGAAACTGCATGAGAAGTTCCAGGGTGCTCCGAAAATGAAAAGTGTTGAAGTAAAAACAGAGGAATAAGTCATGAAAAGAGTTAGTTATATCTTAGTTACTGCAGCCGTGAGTTTCCTGCTCACGGGCTGCGGTATATACAATAAGTACGAGCAAAAGAGCGATACACCAGCTGATGCCTTCGGCACCGACGCAAGCATCCAGGCAGCAACCAGCGATTCGACCATCGCCAGGATGTCATGGCGCGAGTTCTTCACCGACCCGCTGCTACAGGAGCTCATTGAGCGCGTACTGGCCAATAATACCGACCTCAACTCCGCACGCATTGCCGTCGAGAAGAGCCAGGCAGCGCTGAAGGCTGCCAAGCTGGCCTACCTGCCCTCACTGGCCTTTGCGCCTCAGGGCACGCTCTCCAGCTTCGACAACAGCGCTGCCGTGAAGACCTACAATCTTCCGCTGCAGCTATCGATGGATATCGATGTGTTCGGCTCGATCACCAACAAGAAGCGCGCAGCAAAGGCAGTGCTCCTGCAGGCTCAGATGCAAGAAGAGGCCGTACGTTCGAACCTCGTTTCCATCACGGCTCAGCAGTACTTCTTGCTGCAGGTGCTCGACCGCCAACTGGAAGTTCTCATGCAGACCGACAGTCTCTGGAACGAGTCTCTCCAGACCGAACAGGCGCTTTGGGAGAACGGCAAGGCCTATAGCACTGCCGTCAACCAGATGGAGGCATCCTATCTCAGCGTGAAGACGCAGATTGTCGACACCCGCCGCAACATCCGTTCCGTAGAGAATGCCATCTGCAAACTGATGGCTATCAGCCCGCAGCACATCAACCGCCAGAAGTGGGGCAGCTCCACGCTGCATCATGCCGAGGCAATGGGTGATGCCGATGAGCGTATGTTCAACACAAAGTATCTGAAGATTGGCGTACCTGCCCAGTTGCTGGAAAACCGTCCTGACATCCGCATGGCCAACCATGCCATGGAGGAGGCATTCTACAATACGGCGGCAGCACGTTCGGCCTTCTACCCCAGCATCACGCTCAGCGGTAGTATGGGATGGACCAACTCTGGTGGTGGTTTCGTCGTCGATCCTGGCAAGTTGCTGCTGAATGCCATGGCCCAGCTCACGCAACCCATCTTCGCACGCGGCAAGCTGATTGCCAACAAGAAGATAGCCATGCTCACCGAGGAGGATCTGCAGAAGAAGTATGTGCAGACCGTCATCAATGCCGGTAACGAGGTGAACGAGGCTATGGCCGACTGTATGGCAGCCCGCGAGAAGCATACCTACTTACAGCGTCAGGTGCAGGTGCTCCACGAAGCTTACACTGGCACCCACGAACTGATGGACAACGGTAAGGCCAGCTACCTGGAAGTGCTCAAGGCCCAAGAGTCGCTGCTCGACGCACAACTTGGTTCAGCCATGAACATGTACAATGCAGCCGAAGCCGTCATTGCGCTCTACATTGCCCTAGGAGGCGGCACAAATTAATTCTAAAAGAAATAAACTTAATTATCTAGAGAGGGTATGCCTATTATGACATACCCTCTCTAGATTTATGGCGTTTCAGTTAATCAATTAAAATAATATTTGGTAAATTTTGTCAAATCAAGTATTATGCCTACCTTTGCATCAATGATCTCAACTAGATGGCTCTCCAACGAAATAATCAGAATGAAAAGTAAATATAAAATTGCCCTAACGATTATGCTGCTGGTGGGGATGTCACAAGCCTCTGCCCAGAAAGCTAGAAAACTCAACCGTATTATCGACAGTGTGCTGTCGGTGAAATATTATCGTACCGATATCGACACCAACTATGTTACACGTCCACAGACGAAGTGGACTTTGATAGGACGTTTCAATTTGTCTGGCGCCAAGATCGATTCGAAGGGGGTTTATCAAGGAAAACAATTAAGTTCGGAGATGAAGGCTGACTATAAATCGACCCTCAGCGTCTGCGTCAGCTATCTGGGACTCTCGCTCAACCTGTCTCTTAACCCAGCCAAGATACTTGGTAAATATCATGACTACGAGTTGGGCTTCCGTTCTTACGGCAAGCGGTTCGGCTTCGACATCGCCTACCATGATGCCCGTAACTTCACGGGATGGCGGGAGGTGGATGGCGTGCGGCATGATTTCACAACTTCTGAAGACATGTTTCGGCTGCGGACACTGAACATAAATGGCTTTTACGTCTTCAACAACCGCCGTTTCTCCTACCCCGCTGCCTTCTCCCACAGCTATATACAGCGGCGCTCGGCAGGTAGCTTCCTTCTGGGGGCATCGGGTCAGGGACAGCGTGGCGAGGTTAGCGGAAATCATGACATCAATTTCAAGATGACCAATATTGGCATCGGTGCCGGCTACGGCTATAACTATGTTCCTGCAAACGGATGGCTGCTCCACATCTCAGCCCTGCCCACCTTCATCGTCTATACGCACACGTCAGTTTCTTTGAACGGAACTGATGTTCCCCTGAACTACCATTTCCCCGAGATAATCATCACAGGGCGCGGTGCCATCGTCAAGCAGATCGGCAACAATAAGTTTATGGGCTTCTCTGCAGTCTATAACTTCACCAGTATCGGCTCTGAGGATAATCTGCTTGTCCAAAACCAGAAATGGCTCTCCCGCATCTACTTCGGCTTCAGACTATAGCGTAATCACAGCTTCACGGTCTTGGCGCCTACTCTTAGGACGTGGAGGGTGGCGGCGGTGAGGGGGAGAATGATCTCTGAGCCGTCGGAGGTGACTGTGCGCAGCAGAATACCTTTCAGATCATAGAGTTTTACCTGGGTGCCAACGGGAACACCTGAGAGGATCAGCCTGTCGCCGTCGCGCTGCCAAGTCCAGGAGGGCTTGGACAATGTATCGATGCCTGTGGACTTTCTCAGAATGGCATTGATGGCAAGATTGGTGCATTGGGGCATCAGGAGAGCGCATCGCTCACCGTCGATCTGCCGGGTATCGGTACCGCTGCTCGATTTGGTCACGATGGTCCATCCGCTGATTACCTGACCCTCTGGTGCCTGCCCCTCAAGGGTAATCGAACGATCGGCAAAGAATTTCCCGTTGAAGACACCTTTGGTCAAGGGGACGCCGTTGAACGTCACATCGAGCGCACTGGCATCCTCCAAGTCCTGATTGACCGTCATGGGGATAGGGGTGCCCAGATCGTACTGCTTGCCAAGCTGCTTGTACATCTCATTGGTGCGCTTGCTGAGCCAATTGCGGGCATACCGCTGTTCGTCGTCGAAAATGGGCCACCAGGGATTGTCATAGACGACACTCCTGTGGCGCTTCCATTCATCTTTAATCATAGCATACATGGGATCCCAAATGGCTCTGACAGACTTCTCATTGAGGAAATCTCCCATATAGATACTGAACCGATCGATGAATTCGCGCGCGAAATCGGCATCCTCCATCAACCTACGGAAAAGGCGGGTGGCATCCCAGGTAATGGAGAAGTTGGCACCCTGATGCAGGCTATAGTCATCGGGATTATACCATTGGGCGATAATCTGATGGTCATAACCGCCAGAACCTCCTGCACCGCCATTGGTGTAAAGCCCCAAGGTGTAGTCGAGATCCTTGGCTATCCAGCGCCACTTGCCTCCCTCGGATCTTGGTCGCCACATCACATTGTTGTTGCCAGGATAGTCGAGGTTGTTGAAATAGAGGTTCATCGTCGTAATCCTGATATACTCCTCCCAGTCCATGAGTTCAGCATACTCATCCAAGGTATGGCCATGCTCGTTGAAGAACGCGGTAAAGGCGTCGTAGTTGTCTTTCGTGCCCTCCTTCAGTTCACCGTTTTCGATCAGGTCGATATCCTCCAGTCCATCGTAGTGGGTCAGGATATTGTTCTCGTTGGCACGCTCTCGGATGTTCAGCAGACACCAGTAGTTGCCATTGATATAGATAACGGCAGGTCGCCAGGCCTGCCAATCGATGTCGGCATGCTCAGCCATCGCCCGCTGACAGACGGCATCTCGCATATATGTGTAGTCGCGATCATTACCTGAATTGCGGAGCACAATGGATTTATAGTTCGTGAGTCCTGGACACTGGTCGGGGAAGAACTCATACTCCATATTCTTCTTGCCGAACCGTTTGTGGCAATAAATGCCCATCGACTTCCTGGCAGCTTCTCTAGACCAGGCACCAGTGATGCGCGTCTCACAAAGCTGATTCAGCTGTGAGGGCTCGCCCTCGGCGTCGAAGAGTTCGATGTTCAAGGGTCTGCGCCAGTCTACCTGCTGGTATTTCTCGTGACCGTAATTATTGGCAAAGATACCTATCTTCTTGTCGTTGAGGTAACTGTTGTCCGTCACAATGCTGATGACGGGAATCGTCATACTCCGATCGTGGAAGATATACGACTGCACTGTGCTTCTGGGAGACAGCCAGCCATTACAGAACAGTTTGGCACGAATGGAGGTGGACTTGGTTATGGGGATGTCAGCGGTGTACTTGGCACTGCTGGCAGTAGGCTCGGAACCGTTTGTGGTGTAGCGGATCTCCGTACCCTCAGGGCTGCCTTCTGGCAATGAGAGTTGGAGATTGAAGGTCTTGTTGCCGTTGAAGACCTTACCTGGTTCGCTGAACACCGGTTCGCCCAGAATATGGTCATGATCACAGACCTCCCCGGTATTTGTACCCTCTGGCGTTGGTGTGAGCTGGTAACCCCACTCATTGCTGCCATCGGTCTTGCGGCCGTAAGCAATATTCGGAGCCGGCTGCTTTGGCAGATCCTCCACCTTGTCGACGATTGTCTGACCCTGAAAGAGATACAGGCTACCACCCTTTCCCGATTCCAATCGGAAGTCAGTGTGCAAATTCTTGCCCACCTTGTCGCAAAAGACGAGGGCATACTCGCCTGGGCCTATCTGCTTGTTTGACAACTGCCACGCCTCGCCCGCCTTGTCGCTCAAACCCAAGCGCCAGTCCTTCAGGTTTACGGCTGCAGTGCCTGTATTGTATAACTCCACCCAAGAATCGGGAAACTCATTGAGATCATCCATGATACAGTCGATATTCGACTGCATCAGCTCGTTGATTACCAACTGTGCATGAATCGCCTGACTACTGAGTAGCAAGGCGATAGAAAAGGTCCATTTTTTCATTTTGCCTGCAAAGTTACGAAAGTCGGGTGCAACGAGACTACTTGATCTTCGACGTCATCGGACTGCGAACACCCTTATAACTCTTCAGATAGGCCTTGGCAGACCCGAAACTCAGGAACATGTCGAGGCGTACTGGTATATGGTTCTGGTCATCTGTCACATAGAAGCGGATGAGCTCATGACTCTGGTTGTTCTCCCATTCATAGAATGAGAACACGAGACAGCGGAACTTCTCCTTGGTGTCGCTCACCTTGAAGTTTTCCCTGCCACGGAACTCCAGCCACGAGTTGCTCAGAGAGCGTGCATCGCTGATAGGCATCTTGATTATATCACCCTTCTTCATCTTCGAAGAATCGAAATTGCGGGCCCGAAGAAAGATGGACATCATATCGTAGATACAGTTCTTATAGGTACTGGTCTTCCAAAGGTGTTCGGCATGCGATGTGATGCGATGCTTCTTCAACTGGCAGTTGCCGTTGGGGTAACTGTACCATATCTCGTCGACGTAATAACTGCTGCCTTCGCGGGCTCCTTTCCTGAAATACAGCGGAGCGAGGTCTTGGTCGCAGTATGACAAGAGGGTGTCGCGCATCATGAAATACTTGTCGAGCTTATCATTGCCACGTGTAATCAGATAAGACTTCCACGCATCCTTACCCTCGAACTTCGACATTTTGGTATCCATAGAGGCTGTGCCCACTTTCATCCAGATGAACTTCCAGTTGAAGTAGAGGTCATAGCTCAGCGACTCGCCGGATTTGAAAGCTGTGTTCTCAATGCCACACTGGGCAGCGACCGGCATTGACAGCCCGCACAATACACAGAATATACAAAGTATTCGCTTCATCATTGCTTTTTGTCTAATTTAACTGTTTGGGTTTTACGATATTCTATTCCTAATTGTTTGGCTCGATCTGCATTGCGGTTCTTCAACTTCTTGGCAGCCTCTGACTTCTGCTTAACGATGGCCGAAGGCTTCTGCTGGTAAAGGGGCTTTGCCAACGCATTCCACTGCTGGGTGACATCCCACTTCTCCTTACACTCTATCTCACGAGGATAGAAATATACGGCCTCAGCCTGACGGTCAGCGTCGTAGTCGCCAGTATCCCAGATGCCGTTGTCATTCGCATCCAACAGCGCACTGACGTAGTATTTGCCTGGATTGACGTAGTCGAAGTGGGCCTGACCGTTTGCTGCCACCACCTCCTTCAAGGTAGCACCAGAACCATTGAGCAGTTGTACCCTGACGGTCACGGTATCGGGGAATCCGCTGAGTTTCATCGTGAGAGAACTATAGGAATCGAGGCTCTTCACCTTGATACCCTGCTTATAGGGCTTTGAAGCAACGCCATAGATATCCACGAAGGCAGCAGAGTCAATTTCCAGACTATATTCTCTCTCAGGCTGCCAATCTGCCTTGATCCTGAATTTACGCATCATATTCGGCTCAGGCTCGAAGACGAATGGCGACTCATACCACACCGAGTCGATCATCGAATAGAGATGGATGGCTGCCGAATCGCAATGCTGCAGGGGCGTAGGCACCTCGATCGTCACCAGTTTATCCGGATCCATAGACTGTGGTACGTTATACGCCACCTTCAAGGGTGAGACAGGATAGATGGAGTCGTAAGCCTCGCCACGCTTTTTCTTCTTGTCCTGCTCCTTCTGCCACTTTTCCATCTCCTTGGCCTTCTCTTTCAGACGCTTCTCCAAGGGAGTCTTAGCAAGTACATCGAGGGTATCCGTCTGATTGACAAGGTTTCCCAATGTATCCGTCATGCGATAACTGACTTCCATTCGGAGCGTATCCTGATTGACGAGCATCGTGTCGCGCAGCCAATAGTGGATGGAGTCGAGCTTCTCGCCAGCCTCGATGACAAAGGCACTGTCAGAATTGAAGTTCAGGCCTTTGATAACAGGCAAAATAGAGTCGCCATAGCTGAAAAACATGCTGAACTTCTCTGGATCCTTGCGCTCTGTCTTGATCAGATAGCGGTCTGTCTGTATCTGCGTAAAAGCCAGCAGCGTGATGTCATCAGGCAGGAAATGGGTATAGGGAACCTGCAGGAGGGCATCGATATGGAGCGAGTCGCGCCATACGGTATCCACTCGGGTATCGGGTTTCCAGCTAGGTTCGAAAGTCTGATGGTTGAAACCAATCATCTCACTCTTCTGCGTAAAACGGAAGTTACCGTCGAGATCCTTCAGTGCATAAGCCCGATAGGTGCCGGGAGCAATACCCTTGATGACGAAATGGCCCCGGCTGTCAGTACGAGATACACGCAGCATCGGCTTCGTCTTGAAGGCTGAGTCTGCCAGATCATCGTAGAGACCCACCAGCAACCCCTTTACAGGCTCCAAATTGCTGGCCTCGAGTACGTAGCCTGATACTTCCAATGTGTCGATCTGATCGCCAGTGGAGAACGTGTAGGTATAGCTTCCCAGAGGATTTCCCTCATTATTGTCGACGATGGCATCGCTGAAATCGACGGTATAGGTCATATTGTCTTTCAGCGTATCCTGCAACTCTACTATAATCTTCTTTCCTGCTGCCTTAATCTCAGGCACCTCCAGTTGTGGGGGAGAGACAATCACCTTATTGGTAGCATCCTCAATTTTGATGAACTCATTGAAGAGGATGGTGACCTTCTTATTCTTCACATTCGTGGATTTGTCGGCAGGATTGCTGCCAATCACCACCGGAGGGTCATCATCAAACCAACCTCCGTCAGGATTCCCCATCCTGGCGCAGCCCACTATCACACAGGCCATACAGAAAATGTAGAAGAGTTTCTTCATTGGTTCAATTGTAGTAACTGTTCAATGATCTCCCGACTATTGCTCAGGCGCGGCACCTTATGCTGTCCACCAAGTTTCCCATGCATCTTCAGCCATTCGTTGAAGAGGTTATGGTGAGCCTCGATGATCTCCAGATGCTGGAGCGTGATGTTCTTATAGCGCTTAGCCTCGTAATCGCTGTTGATCTCCTGCAAACGCTTATCGAGCAATGAGGCAAACTGCTGAAGGTCGTCTGGACGCTTCGAGAACTCGATGAGCCACTGGTGGCGGCATTTCGCATTCTCATCCATGAACACTGGTGCAGCCGTATATTCAAGCACCTCGGCTCCTGTCTGTTTGCAGGCATAGGCCAGACCTTGTTCTGCATTGTCGACTATCAGTTCTTCGCCAAAGGCATTGATGAAATGCTTCGTACGTCCGCTGATGATGAACTTATATGGATTAGTCGATGTGAACTGAACCGTGTCGCCCAGCATATATCGCCAAAGGCCACAGGAAGTGGAAATTACCATCGCATAGTTCTTGCCTTTCTCAACACCCCAGAGGGGAACTACCGTGGGATTATCCTTTCCAAACTCATCCATAGGAATGAATTCATAGAACACCCCATAGTCGAGCATCAGCAGCATCGACTTGTCATCAGGATCATCCTGAATGCCGAAAAAGCCTTCGCTGGCATTATAGGTCTCCTCATAATGCATATTGGGAGAGGTGATCAGACGTTTGTATTGTTCCCTGTAAGGTGTGAAGGCCACGCCACCATGGAAGAACACCTCGATATTAGGCCATACCTCTTCCAAATGGGTCTTTCCCGAGAGATCCATCACACAGGTGAGCACAGAGAGCATCCAAGAAGGTACACCTGAAAGGTTTGTCACATTCTTGTGCATGGCCTCCTCGGCAATGCGCTCACGCTTCACTTCGAAATCAGAAAGCAGGGCCGTCTCCTTGCTGGGTACGCGAACCAGATTCACCAAAGGGTTGATGTTCTCAATGAGAATCGCACTGAGATCACCTACCAGCGAGTCCTTCAGATTATAGTTGGAGGCATGACTGCCACCCAGGATCAGACCCTTGCCATCAAACATCCGCGACTTGGGATTGTTCCTGAGATAGATAGCTACCGAGTCGCGACCTCCCGCATAGTGGATCTTATGAAGACCCTCCTCACTGACAGGGATGAACTTCGACTTATCGTTTGTCGTACCAGACGACTTGGCATACCATTTCACACGTCCAGGCCAGAGGATATCCGCCTCTCCCTGTCTCATCCTGTCGATGTCGCCTTTCAGCTCTTCATAGGTATTGACAGGTATATGTGCGACAAAGTCATCATAACCTTTCACAGCTGAAAAGGCATGGTTGCGGCCATATTCGGTATCCTTAGCTTTCTCTATCAAATGGTTGAGCACTGCCTGCTGCAATGCCCTACCCCCATTCTGATGCTTCTCCAAAGCAATCTGGCGGGGTATGAATAGTTTTCCTACAATCTGAGTCAGACTCATCTCTTCGCTCAATATTATAATATTGTCTGCAAAATTAGCCTAAACTTTCGTAACGGGGGAATAATTTACGTTTTTTTGTATATTATTACCTTTATTCTTCAGCAAAGGCGGCAGCCTCAGCTTCAGCAATAATCTCCTCGCGCGATTTCTCCTTCGGCTTGGCAGAAATGTCAGAGAGATCAAATTCGGCCTCTGCTGATTCTACATATTCAGACGATTGTGCTGCCGCAGGTTCTTCCTGATGGTCCTGAACGATGATGAAATTCTGTTCCTGTTCTGTATCAGGAACGGCCATCGCAGGCGTTTCTTCCATCTTCGTACGCTCGGTCTTGGCAGCGAAGATGGCATCCACGAACTGGGGCTCCCGCTTCAGGCGCTGCAAGGTATCCTTGGAAGCCTCCTGTTGGGCCTCCTTCTTGGAGAAGCCTTTACCCTGTTCACCCGCAATACCTTCAAGTATGACCTGGAAGCTGAAGTAAGGATTACCGTTTTCATCCTTATTCTGCTTCAACATCCTATACTCCATCTTCACACGATTCTTCTGTGACCACTCCAACAGCTTCGACTTGAAGTTAACCTCCTTGAAGGCTACTTTGTCAAGATCAACATATTTGCCCAGAACACGCTTTTCAAAAAACTCCAGACAGGCATCGTAGCCGCGATCCAGATAGATAGCACCTACAAGAGCCTCGAAGGCGTTACCCTCGACATAACTATTGTGAGAGGTGCTGTGGCTTGCAGAAAGCAGCAGACTTCCTAGTCCCATCTCATTAGCTATCTTACCCAGTGTCTCTCTCGATACGAGCTTCGAACGTGTGTTCGTCAGGAATCCCTCGCGCTTTCCATCATAGTGGCGATAGACGATATAACCCACCGTAGCATCGAGTATGGCATCACCCAGGAACTCCAGTCGCTCATTGTTCAGCGGCTTGCCCTTTTCGTTGCGCTTGCGGATGCTCTTATGCATCAGTGCCTGTTTGTAATACTCGATGTTATGGGGATAGAATCCCAGAATGTCGTAAAGAGAAGAAAAAAGCTCCTTCTCCTTGCGGAAAGGGAGCTTTATCCTATCAATAATTGTGCTAAGCTTCATGCTTACTTATCCATAAATTTCTTGAATACCACACAAGCATTATGACCACCAAAGCCGAAAGTGTTGCTGAGACCAGCACGCACCTGACGCTTCTGAGCCTTGTTGAATGTGAAATTCAGGTTGTAGTCAATCTCAGGATCATTATCGCCTTCCTCATGGTTGATGGTGGGAGGAACGATATCGTTCTGCACAGCCAGTACAGTAACCATTGCCTCTACAGCACCAGCGGCACCCAGCAAATGGCCTGTCATAGACTTCGTAGAAGAAATGTTAAGCTTGTAGGCAGCCTCACCGAATACCTCCTTGATGGCCTTAGCCTCAGAGATATCACCAACGTGAGTAGAAGTGCCATGAACATTGATATAGTCAATATCCTCAGGCTTCAGTCCAGCATCCTCAAGTGCGTTCTCCATCACGAGCTTGGCACCAAGACCCTCTGGATGAGAAGCGGTGATATGATAAGCATCGGCACTCATACCAGCACCGACCATCTCTGCATAGATCTTTGCACCACGGGCTTTGGCATGCTCCAGTTCCTCAAGAATCATACAGCCTGCACCTTCACCCATAATGAATCCATCACGGCTGGCACTAAATGGACGGCTAGCCTTCTCGGGCTCATCGTTACGGGTAGAGAGCGCCTTCATGGCATTGAATCCACCAACACCCGTCTCGCAGATAGCAGCCTCAGCACCACCGGCTACGATGGCGTTGGCCTTACCCAGACGAATCAGGTTGAATGCATCAGCCAATGCGTTAGAAGAAGAAGCACAAGCAGACGCCGTGATATAGTTGGGGCCATGGAAGCCATACATGATAGAAATCTGTCCGGCAGCGATGTCGGCAATCATCTTCGGAATGAAGAAAGGATTGAACTTAGGACCATTCTCACGGTTGACACCATAGTAAGTGACTTCTTCCTCGAAAGTCTTGATACCACCGATACCTACACCATAGACCACACCAATGCGGTTCTTGTCTTCTGTCTCCAGATCCATACCGCTGTCCTCAACAGCCTGCTTGGCTGCGATGATGGCAAGCTGTGTATAGCGATCCATCTTGCGGGCTTCCTTACGATCGATATAGGCATTGATATCCAGATTCTTTACCTCGCAAGCAAACTGAGTCTTAAATTTTGCAGGGTCAAAAAGTGTAATAGGTGCTGCGCCGCTTACTCCGTTAATAAGGTTTTTCCAAGATTCCTCAGGAGAATTGCCAACTGGCGTCACTGCGCCAAGACCTGTTACAACAACTCTTTTTAATTCCATAAGCTAAAAAAAAAGCATAGGTTGCCCCTGAAAGGAACAACCTATACACATTACTTTATTTATTTTGCGTTCTCCTCGATGTAAGCGATAGCGTCGCCGACGGTACCGATCTTCTCAGCCTTATCATCGGGAATAGAAATACCAAACTCCTTCTCGAATTCCATAATCAGCTCTACGGTATCCAGTGAATCTGCGCCCAGATCATTTGTGAAGCTGGCCTCAGCCTTTACTTCTGCTTCATCAACACCAAGTTTGTCTACGATAATAGCCTTTACTTTGCTTTCAATTTCTGACATAATTGTAATACTTTAATTTGTTAATAATGATTTTGCTATCTTGAAAAATTACAGCATTTTGCTGAAATCGGGTGCAAAGTAACACATTTTCTTTCACTTACGCAAACTTTTTTAGGAAAAACTTACCTTTGTTTGCACAAAAAGGGTATAAGTGTGCATAAAAAAGTGCTTTTTGTGTGCGTTACCAGCAACAAAAATGCAAAATTAGATGAAAATATGAAGAATTAGTTGGCTATTTGAAAAACTTTCTGTAGTTTTGCGGAATAAAACTAAAAATATGTCATTTACAGAACAAGCAAATCAGATTTTCAAGCGGGTTATCGAAGACTACCATCTCACTGATGACGTCAATACCCCGATTCACAATCCGTATGTTAAAGACAGTATTGAATACAGTCTCTATCTAAAATGCTGGATTGACACCGTACAGTGGCATTATGAGGATATCATCCGTGATCCGCACATCGATCCTCTGGAGGGTTTGGCCCTTAAACGGAAGATTGACCGTAGCAATCAAGACCGTACTGATCTCGTGGAGGAAATAGATTCTTATTTCCGTACGCAGTACAGTCATGTCAAGCCATTGTCGGATGCAAGACTGAATACCGAGAGTCCTGCCTGGGCTGTGGATCGCCTGAGTATTCTTGCCTTGAAGATCTATCATATGCAGGAACAGGTAGATCGCAAGGATGCTGAACCAGCACATATCCAGAAATGTCAGGCTAAACTGAATGTTCTCCTGGAGCAGCAGAAAGACCTCTCATTGGCAATAGACCAATTACTGGAAGACATCGAAGCCGGACGTAAATATATGAAGGTGTATCGTCAGATGAAGATGTATAACGATCCTGAGACGAACCCCATACTCTATAAAAAGTAAAAATAAAATAAGGTGAGGAAGGAGCATATACTTGTCATCCGTTTTTCGGCACTAGGCGACGTGGCTATGGTAGTACCTGTGGTATGGGCGCTGGCAAACCAGTATCCTGATATCCGTATCACGGTATTAAGTAAAGGATTCGCACGTACCTTATTTGAGGATCTGGCTCCCAACGTCAACTTCATGGAGGCAGATCTGAATAAGGAATATCATGGTGTCAGAGGACTGAATGCCCTTTACCGCCGACTGGTGGCCAAACAGTTTACGAAAGTAGCAGATCTACATAACGTGCTTCGTTCCGACTATCTCAGAATGCGCTTCAATCTGGGAAGGTATCGTGTGGAGCATATCAAGAAACATCGCAAACAGCGCAAGGGCTTGATTTCCTTAAAGAACAAGAAGAGACAACAACTGCCATCCTCTTTCGAGAACTATGCCGAAGTATTCGAGCGTCTGGGCTATCCTGTAGATATCAGCCAATTCCATTCCATCTTCCCTGAAGAAGGCGGTAATCTGAATCTGTTGCCTGCCATCATCGGACCTAAGAAGAACTTTGAGCAATGGATAGGCATTGCCCCCTTTGCGGCTCATGAAGGAAAGGTATATCCTCCTAAGCTGATGGAACAAGTGATATCACAACTTATTGAGAAATATCCGAAAGCCAGACTATTCTTATTTGGAAAAGGCGAACAGGAGAGTAACTATTTCAAGATATGGTGTGAAAAGTATCCACAGTGTGTGAATGTCAGCAGACATTGTGAGGCGATGTTCCAAGACCTGATCCTGATGAGTCATCTCGATGTGATGCTTTCGATGGATTCAGCGAATATGCACTTGGCATCACTCACAGCCACTCCTGTAGTCAGTGTCTGGGGTGCCACCCATCCTATGGCTGGTTTCCTGGGTTATAACCAGAATAAAGACAATGTCATTCAAATAGATCTTGACTGTCGCCCATGCAGCATTTTCGGCAATAAGCCTTGCCAGCGTGGTGACTATGCATGCTTACAGAACATTCCGCCAGAGCGGATTGTTGAGAGAATAACATCCATTATTAATAACTAAACACTTTACAATTATGAAGTACATTTGTGATGTTTGCGGTTATGTCTATGACCCCGCAGCAGGTGATCCCGACAATGGTATCGAGCCAGGAACAGCCTTTGAGGATATTCCCGATGACTGGGTATGCCCCATCTGTGGTGTAGGCAAGGAAGATTTCAAGCCTGAGTAATTATAAATAAGGTGGCAGAAACTTGCCACCTTATTTATTTATAATAGTCTGAGCGAAGTACCAGATGACGATGCCAGCAGTTACGGAGACATTCATCGAGTGTTTGGTACCATATTGAGGAATTTCCAGACAGCCGTCAGAAGCATCGACCACCTCCTGATGCACACCCTTTACCTCATTGCCAAAGATGACAGCATACCTATTACTATATATAGGTGTAAAATCCTGTAGCATCGTCGAGCCATGAGCCTGTTCGATGGAATATACTTCATAGCCATCCTTCTTCAGAGACTCAAGCGCCTCAACGGCCGTCTTGAAATAGACCCATTTCACACTATCCTCTGCACCCAAGGCTGTCTTATGAATCTCAGCACTGGGAGGAACGGAGGTTATACCACACAAATAAACTGCCTCGATACGGAAAGCATCACCTGTACGAAACACACTACCCACATTATGCATGGATCTCACATCGTCGAGTACTACTATCAACGGTAGTTTTTCTGCCTGTTTGAACTCATCAACAGACAGACGATTCATTTCTATCGTACGCAATTTCTTCATACTGGATGCAAAGGTACAAATAATTGTGGAAAACCTGTTGATAACTGTGTGGAAAACTATGTGGATAACCAACAATTTACCATTCCAGACCATTAAGGAGTGGATATCCACAGGTTTATTCACTAATTATTTTAAAGTTTTCCACTGTTTTTTGCTGAAAAAAGATATAAACTTATTAAATTTGCACCGAAAATAGAAATTGTGGATAAACTGCCTTACTGGTTCATTATCAGAAAGTAAGAATTCACAGTAGGTGTTAATAGCCAGAATTCCCATGTGGATAAACTTTCTGCCAAGAAATACGATCAGAAGTTATCAAGATATTCACGGCCTATCATACTACTTATTCTATTTTTGAAAGAAAAAATAAAAAGAAAATAAAAAAATAATATGATGTTGACAACTGAGGAATTGAAAACTGAGATTCGTAAGATGTGTAAGGAGAAAGATGCTATTATCCTGGCTCATTATTATACAATAGGTGATATACAGGATATAGCAGATTTCGTAGGTGATTCATTAGCCCTGGCTCGCAAGGCTGCAGAGACCGATGCCAAAATCATGGTGATGTGTGGTGTGCATTTCATGGCAGAAACCTGTAAACTGCTATCTCCAGACAAAACGGTGTTATGTCCGGATCTGGAAGCTGGCTGTTCTTTGGCAGATTCTTGTAAGGCTGAAGACCTGAAGAAGTTCAAGGACGAGCATCCTGGCTATCAGGTTATCAGTTATGTGAATACCACCGCAGCCGTGAAGGCATTGACAGATGTGGTAGTAACCAGTGGCAATGCCAAGAAAGTCGTGGATCAGTTGCCAAAGGATGCCAAGTTAATCTTTGGTCCTGATTATAATCTTGGTAATTATATCAATGAGGTAACAGGTCGCAAGATGTTGCTTTGGAATGGTGGCTGTCATGTGCATGAGCGTTTCTCTGTTACTCAGATCATCAAACTGAAAGAGAAGTATCCTGATGCTGTCGTGATGGCTCATCTGGAGTGTAAGGCTCCTGTTTTGGCTGCAGCTGACGTGAAGGGTTCAACAGCTACGATGCTGAACTATGCGCAGCAGAGTGACAAGAAGCAGTTTATCGTAGCCACAGAGGCTGGTATTCTCCACGAGATGCAGCGAACTTGTCCTGACAAGGAGTTTATACCAGTGCCTCCTGAAATCTCAGAGAGCGGCCTGGAATGCAGCTGTAACGAGTGTCAGTATATGAAGATGAATACACTTGAGAAAGTGTACAACTGCCTGAAGGACGAGAATCCCCAGATTGAGATTGATCCTAAGATAGCTAAAGATGCTGTGAAACCTATAGAAAGAATGCTGGAGTTGAGTTAATCAACTCCAGTTTTCTTTAATTGACGATAGCAATTTTACAGACTGTACCACTATTGCCATCGCTGGTAGCAGTCACCACCATATAGATGCCAGAGGCTACTCTCCTACCCTTCTTGTCGCAACCATCCCAGGTAAACATACCACCATTGCTACGACCTTCTGCTATCAAGGCACCATTAGAGGCCGTTATCTTCACATCAGCATCGTAACTGAGTCCTGTCATGGTAATCAAGCCCGTATAGTCTGGTGTCACAGGATTTGGATAAGCCCAGACATTATCTTTCGACATATCTTCCGAAGGTGTCGTTGCATCACTCTGATAAGAGCAGAGTCCGTTGTCAGACAGGAAGAATACTTCCCCGCTGGTATGATTGATTGAAATGTAGGAGATATTATTATTGAGAAGTTTGGAGTTGCTGGTGGTGAAATTATGTATCTGCTGCATGTTGTCGGCACTTACAAGAAAAGCACCTGCACCATTCGTACCAAACCACTTGCGATTACCGCCATCAATGGCGATACAGCTGATATTGACATTGCTGAGTAGATAGTCAGCATAGTCTGTACCATCGTTTCTGGGTACCTTAATCTGCTGGAAGGTTACGCTGCCCTCTCCCACTTCGCTCTTCTGTATCATAAACGGTCCCAAGTCTGTGCCTACCCAGATATTGCCCTCTTTATCTTCACAGGCACTATATACCCAGTTTACGCTGTATTTGATACCATCTTGATTGGTGAAGTTGTTGTATTTCAGAGCAGCATCGTTCTCCATATCGAAACAGAATACGGCAGGATCGAACCAGTTGTTATTGACAAACCAGAGCAAGCCTCTGCTATCGATGAACATGCTGCGGAACGACGGATAACTGATACCACTCTCATCAGCCAATACCTTATTATGGTGGTCTGTCCATTTACCTGCTGTATCAAGTTCAAACAGACTGACGCCTTTTGCCTGACTATTCAATACCCAGAGATGACCTTTCGTATCAAACTTGATTGCATGAATGAGCACATATTTGTTACCCAGTTCTTTGCCTCTGTCATGGGCGCCTTTTAGAGGACTGTTGTCCTTATTATAGAACTTCACCAGTTTGCCGTCTCTGAATTCATAGAGTCCGCATCTTCCGCCGACAAACACATGATGTTCATCCGCTGGATCATAGTCTATGCAGTTGATGTCCTCATAAGCATAGCCGGTCTTTTGGTTTATCTCTTCTTCATAGAGTGTCCAGTCGTTACCATCAAACTCCTGAATGATTCCACGGCGGTGGGGATCAGGCATTCCTGAGAGAAAATAGCCTCCAGTCGTATAGAGCCGTCCATTGGCAAACTTCGACTCATAGAAGTGGTTATAGGCGGGTCCTCCAGGATTCAGCGTTGAGACTATCGAGATATACTTGTCATAGTCGGCTGTACTCTTTTCCGGGAGGCTTGTGGGATAATCAGGATTATCAGGGGTGTAGGTCTCTGTGATTTCTGCCCTTTGCATATTCAGTTTGATGATGGCAAAGCCAGTAACGAGATAGGCGTAGATGCCATCGATCCTCACGTCTGTCACCGTCTTGTCTTCTGTCATCGACTTAGTGTATAAGGCAGAGATATTGATGACGTCTCCGTCTTTCTCTACCAAGTCGATGTTAGAGTTCTGATAGACGGCAATGAGTCGCTGAGCCTGTTTACTCCAGGCAATATGGGTGATATAGGTATCATTGAGCCCATTCGTCTTATCATAGGTATAGATACTCTGATCGTTCAGATTATACTGATAGAGTCCGTTGGAGGCTTGTACGAAGAGTTCATCGTCAGCAGCACAGATGTCCTGCACCGTATGATACGACAGATGATTCTTCCAAGTGCCTACTTGGGCAGAAGCCTTGAGGCCTAGGAGCAAAGACAGTATAATCAGCGTTTTCTTCATTTTCCTAAGAGATAATTGGCGAGTTTCTGGACTGCTCTGGCGCGATGGCTGATATGGTTCTTGATATCCATACCCAGTTCGGCAAAGGTATGGTCATAGCCGTCGGGCTGGAAAATAGGATCATAGCCGAAGCCCTCTCCGCCTCTGCGCTCCCGGATAATCTCACCCTCGACGATACCTTCGAACTGATGGATTTCCTTGATAGCTGTACAACCACACTCGCAGATGTTCCTTTTCTGTATTAACGCTATAACCGTACGAAATCTTGCCTTACGATTGTTATTTTCTCCTAATTCCTTCAGCAGTCGGGCCATATTGGCTTCAGAATCATGGCTGGCAGAACTGTCGTTGGCCATACTGGCATATCTGGCACTATAGATGCCAGGGGCGCCATTCAGGGCATCAACCTCGAGCCCCGTATCATCGGCAAAGCAATCGATATGATAGTGGTCGTAGACATACTGCGCCTTCTGCAGGGCATTCTCTTCAAGCGTCGTGCCTGTCTCGGGGATATCCACATCGCAGCCTATGTCCTTCAGCGAAAGCACTTCGATGCTCTCTCCGAGGATACTGCGTATCTCTGAGAGCTTATGCTGGTTGTTCGTTGCGAATACGATCTTCATCTATTTTCTTTTGTTCTTTAATCTTTACCCTCATTTCCTCGAAACCTTCGCCATAGACACCGATGACACTCGACTGCGAAACGAAAGCATGGGGATCGATCATCTTGATAAGACGGAAGATATAGGTGCTCTCGTTCTTCCTGGCAAGGATACACAGCACCTTCATTTCCTGACCTGTATACCAACCATGACCGTCGAGAATCGTTACGCCATGATCCATCTCCGTACCTATGGCATTGGCTATCTCCTGCCATTTCTTCGTGAATATCAGAAACTGCACAGACTGGCGGCGGGCATTCATCACGTAGTCGAGCACATAGTTCTCCATCGTCATCACACAGAAGCCGAACATCACCTTATGGGCTCGCTCCAGATAGGTGCCGAACTGTGGGAAGAACATACAGGAGCCGATGATACAGAAATCGACAGCTATCAACACATTGCCTAATGTGACGTTAGGATGGTACTTATTCACAGAAGCTGCGATGATATCAGTACCGCCCGTAGAACCATTGTTCATGAATACCGTTGCCAATGAGATACCTGACAGCACACAGCCGATAATCATTGACATGAAGTCCTGACCCTCGCCCATCAGTTTGAAGGGCAGTCCGTTCTCCTGCTTAGGGATAATCTCCTGAGCAAACATCAGCATGAAGTAGAGGGTGAAGATGGCGAAGATAGTCTTCATCAGGAACTTCACGCCTAATATCTTCAAGGCTACTAACAGCAGGATGCCGTTGATGATGATATAGGTATTCTCCAGATGGAATCCCGTGGCATAATAGATGATAGCCGAAAGACCAGTCACGCCTCCTGCCACTATCTGATAAGGCATCAGGAATACCGTGAATGCAATGGTAAAGAGCATAAGACCAAGGGCTATGAAGAAATAGTCCTTGGCCTCGTTCAGAATGTTTTTGTGATTTATCGTCATTTATTTCTTCAGTACAATGTTCACCATACGTTTAGGGACGATGATCACCTTTGCTACCTGGCAACCTTCGAGATATTTAGCTGAGCGCTCATCGGCGAGTACAGCCTCCTCGATGGTCTTGTTGTCGGCATCAGCAGCGAACGACATCTCGAAGCGGGCCTTACCGTTGAAGGCGATACCCAGCTTCACCTGGCTCTCTACGAGATACTCCTCATTCCATGTAGGCCACTGGGAATCGCAGACACTACCCTGCTCGCCCAGCATCTCCCAGAGTTCCTCAGCGATATGAGGCGCAAATGGTGCGATGAGGATCACAAGCGTCTTCAGCATCTCCTTGTTCTTGCACTTCTGCTGCGAGAGTTCGTTCACGCAGATCATGAAGGCAGAGATAGAGGTATTATAGCTGAAGGTCTCGATATCTTGAGATACCTTCTTGATGAGTTTGTGGACGCTCTTCAGGTTGTCTGCTGTAGCCTCACCCTCGAAGCCGTTCTGATAGAGGTTCCAGAACTTACGGAGGAAGCGGTGGCAACCGTCGATACCGTTGGTATCCCAAGGCTTCGACTGTTCTACAGGACCCAGGAACATCTCATAAAGACGGAGTGTATCAGCACCATACTTCTCTACAATCATATCCGGATTGACCACATTGAACATCGACTTTGACATCTTCTCAATAGCCCAGCCACACTTATACTGGCCATTCTCCAGAATGAACTCAGCATTCTCATACTCAGGGCGCCAAGCCTTGAAGGCATCGATGTCGAGGATATCAGCGCTGACGATGTTCACATCCACATGGATAGGTGTCGTGGTGTACTTGTCCTTCAGACCGAAGCTGACGAACTTGCCCTTGTCTGCTCCCTCGTCCTCGATACGATATACGAAGTTGGAGCGACCCTGAATCATACCCTGATTCACAAGTTTCTTGAAGGGCTCGTCCTCGCAAGAGTAGCCAGAATCATAGAGGAACTTATTCCAGAAACGAGAGTAGATCAGGTGACCAGTAGCGTGCTCAGTACCACCAACATAGAGGTCAACATTGCGCCAGTATTCATCGGCATCACGGCTGACGAGGGCCTTCTCGTTCTTGGGATCCATATAGCGGAGATAGTAGGCTGAACTTCCTGCAAAACCAGGCATCGTGTTCAACTCCAAGGGGAAGACGGTCTTATTGTCAATCTCATCCTTCGAGACTACCTTATCAAACTTGGTATCCCAAGCCCACATCTTAGCACGACCCAATGGGGGCTCGCCAGTCTCCGTAGGCTTGTACTCATCGATCTCAGGAAGTTCCAGCGGCAGGCACTCCTTTGGAATCATGTAAGGCATATCGTCCTTGTAGTAGACAGGGAACGGCTCGCCCCAATAACGCTGGCGAGAGAAGATAGCATCGCGAAGACGATAGTTCACCTTCACACGACCCAGACCCTGCTCCGTCACGAATTTCTTCGTGGCTGCGATGGCTTCCTTGACAGTCAAGCCATTGAGGCTGAACTTGCTGCTAGCAGAGTTACACATGATACCTTCCTTGGCATCGTAGCTCTCCTCGCTGACATCAGCACCCTCAATCAGAGGGATAATCGGCAGATTGAAGTGCTTGGCGAAGGCATAGTCACGAGAGTCGTGGGCAGGTACGGCCATGATGGCGCCAGTACCATAGCCAGCTAATACGTATTCAGCAATCCAGATGGGAATCTTCTCGTCTGTAAACGGATTGATGGCATAAGAACCAGAGAACACGCCAGTCACCTTATGATCCATCTGACGGTCACGCTCTGTGCGCTTCTTCACATAGTCGAGATATTTTTCTACTTCTTCCTTCTGTTCAGGTGTGGTGAGTTCAGCCACGAGGTCACTCTCAGGAGCCAGCACCATGAAGGTAACGCCAAACATCGTATCGGCTCGTGTGGTGAAGATCGTGAAATGCTTATCTGAATCGGCTACGTTGAACTCTACCTCAGTACCCTCAGAGCGACCAATCCAGTTCCTCTGGGTCTCCTTCAGCGAGTCTGTCCAATCGATCTCCTCCAGGCCATCAAGCAAACGCTGGGCGTAGGCAGATACTCTGAGGCACCATTGGCGCATCTTCTTCTGCACCACAGGATAGCCGCCACGAACGCTGACGCCATCTACTACCTCATCGTTAGCCAATACGGTGCCAAGTTTAGGGCACCAGTTCACCATCGTGTCTGCCAGATAGGCAATACGATAGTTCATCAGCACCTCCTGCTTCTTCTTCTCTGAGAAACTAGCCCAATCAGAAGCCGTGAAGTGGAGTTCCTCCGTTCCGAGGGCATTGCAGTTCTCAGTACCCATTAGCTCGAAGTGCTCAATCAGTTTGATAGTAGGCTGAGCCTTATGGGATGCTGTGCTGAAGTAGCTCTTGAACATGCGCTGGAAGGCCCACTGAGTCCACTTGTAGTAGATAGGATCGCAAGTGCGGACTTCGCGCTCCCAGTCGAATGAGAAGCCTATCTTATCGAGCTGCGAGCGATAACGGTCGATGTTCTCGAAGGTGGTCTTCTCTGGGTGCTGACCAGTCTGGATGGCATACTGCTCAGCGGGCAGTCCGTAGGCATCGTAGCCCATCGGGTTCAGCACGTTGTAGCCCTGCTGACGCTTGTAGCGGGCATAGATATCCGAGGCGATGTAGCCAAGAGGATGACCCACGTGCAAGCCTGCCCCAGAGGGGTAAGGGAACATATTCAGCACGTAGAACTTCTTCTTGTTCTTGTCCTCCACCACGCGATAGGTTCCATTCTCCACCCATCGCTTCTGCCATTTCTGTTCGATTTCTCTGAAATTGTAATCCATGATGTGTATCTTTGTTTTTATTAATATTCACTTGCGGCTGCAAAGATACGAATATTTTCTGAATATCCAACGAATTTACAAGGATTTTACGTTTTACGTAAAGGAAGTGCCCGTTGCTAGTGTGCTTAATAGTTGATATAGATGTAGGCGTAAATGATGAAGATAACGAGTATCAGCAATACGACAACGATACAGAAGGGAATGCATGACACGATGAGTCGCCAGATGGTGCTCCAGTAGCTATAGCCGGAAAACTGCTTGATGGGGATGATGACCAGTGGAGCGGCCAGTGCATAGAATATGTAGTCGCCCGTATCGCTGGGTATCAGCATTGTGATGAATATGCCGTAGATAAGGAGCATATTGGTGATATAAACCATTGCCACGAAGCACTCCGAGAAGCGTAAGTCCTCTATGGCAGGACAATGGCGGAACAGCAGATAGAGCGGCACGGAGAAGAGCAGCAGACATGCGAGACTCACCAGCGAGATATTCTTATTGACCCACTGATAGGCTTTTAGACCGAGCTCCCCTGAGTCCATTTGATGGAAAATTTCCTTTTTCTTTTTTTGCTTTTCTATTTGCGCTTTAGTGAGCTTCTTCTTTGTATGGTCGGGCTTTTTTTCATATTCTTTCACTTCTGCGTCCGATAATATTTCTGCCTCGTTCTGCTTGATAAGGTTCACACCCTGGATGTTCAGGCCCGAATCCACCAGGAATGCCAGTGTGCAGAGCAGGAAGAGCATCTTGAACGGCGGGAAGTAGGCCATCTGCATGCCTCTGAGATAGTCGCGGATCATATAGCCAGGACGCAACAGAAGGTCGCGGATGCTGCGGAACATACCGCGATTGCCTACACCCCAGACATCCAGAAACAGCAGGAAGGCTTTCTTGAAGGAATAGCGGCCTATCCTGGCAGACTGTCCGCAGCGGGGGCAGTAGTTGCCCTCGAAACGAGTGCCGCAGGTAGCGCACTCATGCTCTTCCTCTGAAAGTGGAGCCACTTGATGAGGCTGATGCTGCCATTCCTTGAATTGTCTGTATTTCTCCTTCTGTCTGATCATTGCGTCTGCAAAGTTACGAATTAGTGCGCAGAATACCAAACGTTTCCATAGAAAATATATCAATCCTGATGATTTAGATAATGATTAATAGTTTACAAATAATCGCTCAAAACTCGCGCCGAATCCATCAACAGCCAGCAGGCTTCCAAATACGCCAGTTTTGCCCGATTATGTAAGCCGTTGAATGATAATTACTTACAGAATCCGACCTTCAAAAAACCTTCTGAAAACTCTCAAAAACGCCCCAAAAACCCTCTATTTTGAGCCCACTTTTCATAAAATCACCCGTAATATAACCACCCTTCACCCGTAAGCGGACTCCCCTTCACCTACCGACAAACTCCCCCTTGCCTCCTTTCACCCTCCAAATCACCCTCTCCGAGCCTCATCTTTTCTCCAGATGCTCCATCAAGAGAGAGCCATTTTTAGGCAATAATACTTTACACGTTTATTGCTTGAACAATTATTCAATATCTGCAACAAGAGAAACGGAAGCGTTAATAAATCCTAATTTTCGCGTTCTTCATGCAGTATTCTTGTACCTTTACAGTTATATAAACAAAAGGTCATCTAAATTATCAAAGCATAAATGAAGAGAATAATTAAAAACTTACTGATGTTACTGGTGATTTTGTTGGTGGCAGCATTCGTGGGAATGACGCTGACGGGTTGTTCAACGCAAGAAAGTGTATCAGGTCCTGTTACAGCAGGAAACGTGAGCAATTCTGGTTGTCAGAACAACACTCGAGGCACGAGTATTATAGGCAATCCTACGCTGAAGTTCACGAAGGACGGCGTAAACCTGCAGGCAGAGTTTCATGATTACCGGCTGAACTGCGCCTATAAAGATGTGAAAGTGGAGTGTACAGCGAAAGATGGTGTGCTTGACATCAGGGTAGAAGAAGTGATGGATGGAGATCTGTATGCCAACTGCCTGTGCCCTGTGAACATCTATTATACCATCTATAATGCCAACGAGGAAGAATACAGTCTCAGGCTTAATGGTGAGGACTTGGGCATTATTTCGTTCAAGGGCCACGATGTGACAGAAATCGATCTCTGGACCCATGAGCAGGCACACGAGGAAGGCTTTGAATACTCTCTCGTAACAACTGATACATATGCTGATGAGATTTTACATATAGAAGGCAGAGAGGATTGGCTTCCACGATTTATTTTATCCCATTATGTAGAAGATCTTGGTGTTAGTTTCCAATTTTTCCTGTTACCCGAAGAATATAACGATTTCCACATGGAAGCCAAAGCAAAGGGAGACACGATCATGATAAATATTGTCACAGATGGTGTCATCACGCAAGACTCTCCGAAAAGAGGAGACGTTTCGTGCGTTTTTGCCAATGCAACATCCTCTTCTTATCATATCATACTGACACTACAGAGTATGGAAAAGGATTCTGACGGTAATCTTCACGAGACAACGAAAACCGTCTTTGACCACAACGTTGATATTCCGTTGGGCGAACAGAAAGAGTTTACAATTCGAATGCATCAGGATTATGCCTTTCTTGGAAACTGGCAAGATGCCGATATCATCAATGGCAGAACCTATGGGAAGAAAATCCTGGAAGACGGAACAATCCGAGAATGGGTAATAACAGAAACAGGAGAGTATATTGAAAATGACTGGGGCTTCTGGAGGATTGACGAATATGGGGAAGTGATTTTGAAAATGGGCTCCAAGGAACCCATGCCTGATGAACTCTACTATAAGGTAATCTCAGTAACTAATAAAGAGATGGAGGTTCGCGAATGGGGAGGAATCTTTGGTACTCCTTTCGAGAAAGGTTACGATAGACTTTATATACGTATTGAATAATGGGAAAACAAAGAATTATGAAGGAAATAGGACGATTCTGGCGCATGCTGCCAGTTGTGATTATGGTGTTTATACTGGCTGCCTGTGACAGTAGTTTATGAATCAGATTCTGTTGCCATCTATTTCGGAAAACACATC
>JAEEGJ010007468.1_pt1 | contig 31292 bp, 20 predicted proteins | sample 8958761 | NCBI WGS metagenome assembly JAEEGJ01 (sample SAMN16246546, study PRJNA631951) | gut metagenome | biome: gut microbiome; feature: rumen; material: RS-attached | host: Bos | place: Iran: Karaj | collected 2018-10
GGTCCGCTGGAGGGCCTCCAAACCGGGACGATTAAAGTTTTTGAACTATGTTACCTGCAAGAAGAACGCATGATAGCTGGTTGCCGGACATTTTCAATGACTTTTTCGACAACAGCTGGATGGAACGGACGACCTACACGGCTCCGGCCATCAATGTGATTGAGAACGAAAAGGAGTACGATGTGGAACTTGCCGCACCGGGGCTCACCAAGGAGGACTTCAAGGTCCACATCGACGCCGACAACAACCTGCACATCGAAATGGAGAAGAAGTCCGAGAACAAGGAGGGTAAGAAGCACGGCAAGTACCTCCGCCGCGAATTCTCCTACGAGAAGTTCCAGCAGACGCTCCTGCTGCCGGAGGATGCCGAGGCCGAGAAGATCGAGGCCAAGGTGGAACACGGAGTGCTGAACGTCCATATCCCGAAGAAGGAGAAGGCCCAGCAGCCCGATACAGTCAAGCAGATTGCCATCCAGTAACGGCTGAGGAAACATCTCCTGTTGATAAAGGACGCCGCCCGCAAAGGGAGACGTCCTTTTTTTTGTCATCTTCACGATTCCTGGGTGAACTGAACATCTTCAACCTACTTGAGTAAATCTTTCCGCCCAACGGATATTGGTAAAGAACCATTTTATCAGCATCTGTTTAGCGACAAAACAGTCCGGATGTTCTTTTTCATCTTCTACAGGTTAGGGTTTTGGAGGATTTGAGCCTCCGGCCGTTTCAGCCGCTGGTCCGCCAGCCTCAAACTTTGCGTGAAGTTTTAGCGGGACGACACAATCTATTTCAGCCCCTCCGCCCAGGCTTTGATGTCCGCCTTGGACACGGAGTTCAGGGTCTTGCCCGCTATCCAGTTGATTTCAGGATACTGTTTTCTGAAATCGGCATTGGCCTTGTCGATGCTGCTGCCGCCCGAAGTGGCGAAGAAGATGACCGTCTTGCCCTTGAAGCCGTATGCCTCGATGAAGGTATTGATGATCGTGGGGGCCGTGTACCACCACACAGGGAAGCCGATATAGATCCGATCGTAACAGTCCGCATCCTCCAGGTCTTTCACGATGGCCGGACGGGAATTGTGGTCCTGCATCTCCACGCTGCTGCGGGAGGCCTTGTCCCTCCAATCCAGGTCGGCTGCCGTGTACCGGACTTCCGGCTTGATTTCATAGAGGGTCGCCCCGGTTACTTCGGCCAGGTCTTTAGCCACGGTTGCGGTAGTGCCCGTGGCTGAAAAATAGGCCACCAATGTTTTCATTTCGGTGTTCGTTTTCTTGTTGTTCTGAGCACAGGCGGAGATGGACAGACCCATCAGGGCGGCTGTGATGACAATGATAATCTTATTCATGGCTGTTCAATGATGTCCGGATAGGTGGACTTCAGTTCAGACGCGGCCGAGGAGATTCCGGTTGAACCGGAAGTGATGAAAGGGATGACTGTTCCCCAGGCCCAGGTTCCCAGTGCGATTTTGGTCTCTTTCATAATCGGATGTTTTTCTACTGCAAAGGTCGGGAGTTTCTTCCGAAGAGGAAAGAACCGATTTACGGTTTTATATACCACTTTTACGGAAATTTCGCGAAGTTTCCTATCTTAGCGCAATGGAAAAGGCCAGGCAGATGCTCCTGAAAGGGAAATCCGTCACGGAAGTATCCGATGGGCTGGGATTTGAATATCCCCAGCATTTCTCCCGGATGTTCAAAAAGGAATTCGGAACGGTTCCGAGTAGAATGAACAAGGATTCCTGTCCGAAGTTGCTTTAGAACTGATAGGCAAGGCCGATATAGGGAAGGGTAATCTGCTTCGGACGGACGACATACGTACCGGCATCCGGATAGGGATAGGAACTCCAGTCCACGCCGGCGGACAGGCCGAGGCGGTTGCGGAGGACGATGCCGATGGAAGGCCGGACAAAATCGCCGAACCCGAAGGGCTCCGCCAGGTTGAACGGCGAGCCGTACTTTACGTCTGCGAACAGAAGTACCTGGTCCAGAAGGAACGTCTTCCTCAGATTGAGAAACATCTTCACCATCATATCTCCCTCATAGGGATACTTGGTGATGCTGAATCCTTCTCTGGGTGGAATATCCGGGTCATACGGGTTCACGGGAGGGCCATCGGGCTTCTTTTCCAGCATCCTCGGATACAGTCCGGTCTCGAAGGCAGCGCCCAGGCCGATGAACCACCCTTTTCCGAAACAATACCCATGGGTTGTGGAGAGCGACGCATAGGGATATGATTTGACCAGGCCCCCTAACTCGACATTCCCGGCGTACCCCTTGTCATGAAAAGGCATTTTACCTTGGGCGGACAAAGACAAGGCAGTCAGCGAGAGAAGGATGCCGATGAGGATTCTTTTCATGGCCTATTTCTTCTTCAACCGGACATCGGCCTGGACCTCGAAAGCACCGCCATACCAACTGTTGTCGCCCTTCTTGGTCCGGATGACCTTCGGGGTGGCCTCGGCAGATGTGTATTCTCCGCCGTTTTCCTCTCCGTCGATATCCTCGAAAACGACCAGGACATCATTCGGGCTCTCAAACACCGAGCGAGTCAACAGGTAGGCTCCCTTGTCATCGGTATAGAGCGTATCATGCTCATACCAATCGTTCTGGTCATAGATGACTTCGGGCGTATTCTGATAATGCCGATGCTGGTGGATGGCCACCCGGATACCCTCGATAGGCTTGCCATTTTCATCGGAGACGGTACCGATCGCCTTGAAGTCGGCATGTGGTTCTCCATACATACAGAGGCCCCATCCTATCTTATCACAGGACGAAAAGCCCAGCAGCCCCAGCACGACGGCCGCTAATTGTCTCCAGATATTACTGATTCCGTTTTTCATACCCTATAAACCCAGCGGTTCCGGGTTTCTTGCATCTATCCCCGCTTGAAAATGTCGAAGATACCGTAGTTGATTTCCTGGTCGTAAACATCCTCGCCTTCGTATGCCTTCAAGCGCTTGACCAGAGGAATGATGACGGGAATCAGGATAATCTCATACAAGGACTTGAGGACAAACTGGAGAAGCAACTGGTTGAACATCTCCCGCACAGTTACCACGCCCAGAATGGCGATGGGGAAAAACAGCAGGGAGTCCGCCGCCTCTCCCAAAACGGAACTAAAAGCCAGGCGGCCCGCCATCTGTTTGCCCTCCGTGGCCGATTTCCGACGGCTCATAGTGTATGCGCTGACAAAACTACCGGCCAGGAAGGCTATGCAGGATGCCACGGTAATACGCGGCGCAAAGCCGAAAATGGCATGGAATCCTTCACTGTTCCCATAGTACGATGCCCCGGGAATGACATCCACCAGGGCAGCCACTGCCAAGAACAGGAAATTCAGCAGGAACCCCATCCAAATGATCAGACAGGCCCGCTGGAACCCCCACACCTCACACACGATGCGGCAGATGACATAGGTCAATGGAAAGATCAGCAGACCGCCCGTCAGGTTGACCGCCCCACGGCAATCTGCTTGGTCTCGAAGATGTTGGCCGCAATCAGGCACACCGTGAACAGCAGCGCCAACTGCATGAATACGACACTTACTTTGTCTAACCTCTTTTTCGGTTTCATATCAGCGATTGATAAAATCCATTTTGCTGTCCGGTGATGGTTGTGGGCAGCAATGGGCAAAGATAGTAAAAATAGGGCAAACCGCTTTGCCTTAGACAAACGTTCCCTCTCTCTCTACGCCTGTCCCCCATGAAAAGCGAGAGCGTACCAATCAGCCATCTAGGCTTTCCAAGGCCAACTTCATCCGCTTTAGGCCCCCTTTCAAAATGCCCAGCGCGGCACACCCCCTCCTTCGCCCGGGTAGAAGAATCTTTACATACCCAGGCATAGCGGTCAGCGCTGTGTCTCTAATACAAGGTTAAGCGTTTGAATGTTAAGGAGAAATACCTATTTTTGCATATTATAGCATTCCACCTTATGAAAAACTGTAATTATGAACAGACGCTGAAAGAGGCCTACGAAACTCCCTCAATGAGATTCATTGCAACCAATATGGAGGCATCGTTTCTCCAGTCGAACCTTGAGCCTATCGACGGTGGAGATGACCCGGATATTGATTGGTAGATAACGCGATTACGATATGAAACGCATTGCCTTATATTTCGTGATGGCCGCCACGCTCGTGGCGTCTTGCTCGACCCAGGAGAAGAATTTCGCAACTCAGACGCAGGATGATGTATTGTTCCATGCCTCCTTTGAGCCGATCGCAGAGGATGGTACAAAGGTCTATGCAAACGAAGATCTCCTCCTCCGCTGGACAACTGACGACAGGGTATCCATTTTCAACAAGATCACATACAATCAGGAGTATCGGTTTATTGGTCAGACCGGAGACTACGAGGGAGGATTCAATAAGGTGGATGACCCCGAATTCATGACGGGCAAGGCCATTCCTCACGTGATATCCGTATACCCGTTCCAAAGACAGACAAGGGTATCTGAAAGTGAGGTCGTCACGTTAACCCTCCCAGAAGACCAGATCTATGCCCAGAATTCTTTCGGCTTGGGTGCCAATACGATGGTATCGGTCTCTTCTGGAAACCTTCTCCAATTTAAGTCCGTCGGCGGATTCTTGGTTATCAGCCTATTTGGCGAAGGTGTGTCGGTTGAGTCAATTACGCTGAAAGGAAATAACGGTGAGAAGTTGGCTGGAGAAGCGAATGTAACGATGCCGCTGGATGGTGTACCCTCTGCGGTAATGGCGGATAACGCGACGACAGAGATTACCCTTTATTGTGAATCGCCAGTACAACTAGGCGCATCCGAGGAAGAGAGCGTACGGTTCTGGTTCGTTGTCCCCCCTGTCACTTTCAGCAAGGGCTTTACAATCACGGTGAGGGAATTCACGGGAGAAGTCATTGAGAAATCTACAAGCAAGAGCATTGCCATCGAGAGGAATAGACTCTCAAAGATGGTGCCGATTGAGGTTGAAAGAAGGATCGTTCTAAGTCAGAGAGCATTTGATGTGCCAGCAGAAGGTGGCAATTTCACCCTTGGGATTGCCGCCCCCGCTCCCCCGATAATCGGCGAATTGCCCGGTTGGATTTCATATACATCTAATGCCTATCAGAATGAATCCATTATCTGGTACTACTTCACCATTGACAGGAATTTTACAAACGAACCTAGAACTGCTACTGTGTCCGTCTCTGCGGATGGCGTTCCGGATGAGTCATTTACCATCTCGCAAGAGGGCGGTGGCGCCCTAGTTGAACGGTACGACTGGTCAGTCCGTTACGTCGCCCGTGAGGACTGGGTCAATGACGACGGCTCTGTGGACCGCGTGGAGCATTTCAAGTTTCTCTACAATGGTAACGGATATTATATCGTCCGAATGATCCGGCCAGATGATTTGAGAAATGTGTATAACAATGATCTGGCAGCATTCTTTACTTATGAAGCAGAGATGCTTTTGAACGATGCCAGAGCCGATGGCGTCAATTTCTGGCAGTACACCGGCGAGGTCTTCGGCTCCAGTATTACCGACATTTATTTCAATCGATTGAGGAGCGGTTCATGGGTTGCTTTCCTCATCGAACTGAATACTCAAGGAAATGTGACTGGCCAGTATGCCGAATCCTCTTTCACCATCCAGCAGGAAGTTGCCACCGATGCCTTCAGCAAGTGGCTTGGCAACTGGCGGGTGTCCAATGGCTTGATGGGCTATGACCTGAGCATTTCCAGCATCGATAATAACTTCATTTACCGAATTGACGGATGGGAGTGGGGCCCCTCGGTGTCCTTCCAGATGGACCAGGAGTACCTGGAGGGTGAATTCTGGGCTCCGGACGGTCGTTTGTATATAACGTCCCAGTACCTAGGGACTTATAATGACGATAAACTGGGCACCGTGGACGAACTATTCTTGGGAAACATCATGGAATCCAATGGATTGACGGTCGTCATCGACGAAGGCATCGACCTTGCCATGATGGTCCCGAAGGGAGATGATACGGCCGAACTACAGCCGGTGAATGTGACCATTAATAACGGTAGCAGCAGTTTTACCACCAAGTTCCACTCGATGCAGTACTACATGTGGGACTATCAGAACCGAGAATATCATCCGTACAATTCCAATGTCGCCGAACTTCCGCTCACCATGACCCGTCTTGCCGGCACCCGCGCAGAGGTTGTTACATCTGCAAAACCGCGCACTGCGTCGAAAGCATCCATCCATCACAGCCAGCCCAAAGCCGGGCAGTCTGCAAGAAAGAGTACCGCGAAAACGAAATCCAAGCGCTCCCTATCACCCATCAAGGATTGACGGAAAGATTTGCGGGGGTAGAGAAAAAGTGCCCCGCTGCCATCCATAGAGCGCTCCGCCATTGGGATGGTGGCAAGAGTACCGACTGAGTCATCACAGCGGCCGATTTGAAAGAGTCGGCTGCATTTCTTTTCGGCAACCTAGACAAAGAGGGGTCTTTCCATGAAAAATTGTATATTTGAACATGAAAATCGAAGAAGCCATACTCCTTGTCCTGGCATCCTCCAACCACGGGATGAAGATTGACCAGATTGCAAAGGAGATCAATGAGAAGGGGTTGTTCACCAGATGGGATAAGAAGCCGGTCGATGGGAGGATGATCTATGCGGTCGTCATGTCCCATCCTGAGACGTTTGTGAAGTCGGATGGGCTGATAAGGCTGATGATATAGATTCTTCCTATGACGAAATACATTGCAGACGAGGACCACTTCAAGGAGATTATCGCCCTGGTCCCCAAAGTGAAACGCTCGATCTGGATCGGGACGGCGGATATCAAGGATCTCTATGTGGAAGACCGGCCTTTTCTGGGTATCCTGGCCGATTTGATCAAGAAAGGGAAAGAGGTCCGGTTGATTCATGCGAAGGAACCGGGGCCCAATTTCCGGGAGGACTTTGACCAGTATCCGATTCTCTTCACCGGCCTGGAACGAGCCCTCTGCCCACGCGTCCACTTCAAGATCATTGTCTTCGACGGGCAGACTGCCTATATCGGATCGGCCAACCTCACCGGAGCCGGGATCGGAATGAAAAGCACCCGGACCCGCAACTTCGAAGCAGGTATCCTGACTGACGAACCCGGTCTTGTCGATGCGGCCATGAACCAGTTCGATGCCGTCTGGGCCGGATTCAAATGCAAGGACTGCGGCCGGAGGAAATTCTGCGGCGATCCCATCCTTTCCAGATAGCCATCCTTGGAAATCTCGGCCGAATGATGTAACTTTACCGGACACAAAACACTTTATCACTAATAACCGACTGAACTTTGAGAAACTTGGCAGGACACACGACGATGTGCGTCCTGCTTTTTTATGGGCCTTCATCCACCCATCGGCATTTGGAGATGTGAGGGAATGTCGCTATCTTCACATCGACCTAAAAACGCATCCATGACTGTCATCGACAAACATCTCTTCGTACAGGCCATCGGCAAGTTTCTGCTGGGCGTGGTGATCATCGGCCTGCTGCTGTTCTTGTCCGCGGGATCCCTGCAGTATTGGCAGGGATGGCTGCTGATGGGTGTTCTTTTCGTGCCGATGTTCTGCGCAGGGCTGGTGATGATGGCGAAGAATCCGGAACTGCTGCGCAAGCGGCTGAATGCCAAGGAGGAGGAACAGGAACAGAAAACGGTGGTGAAACTCAGCGGGCTGCTGTTCATCGCCGCCTTTGTCGTGGCGGGTCTCAACTGGCGCTTTGGCTGGTGCGTGCTGCCAGACTGGGCCGTATGGGCATCGGCAGTCCTTTTCCTGGTCTGTTACCTGCTCTATGCCGAGGTCCTGCGGGAGAACACCTATCTGTCCAGGACCATCGAGGTTCAGGAGGATCAGCAGGTTATCGACACGGGCCTCTATGGGATTGTCCGGCACCCGATGTACATGGCGACGACTGTCCTGTTCCTGTCCATGCCGCTAGTGTTGGCCTCACCCATCTCTTTCCTCATCATGCTCCTCTACCTTCCGCTGATCGCCCGGCGGATCAAAAACGAGGAGAAGGTCCTGGAAGACGGGCTGAAGGGCTACAAGGAGTATAAGCAGCGGGTGAAGTACAGGGTCTTACCGTTTATCTGGTAAACTGCGCTCCCCTGGACGAAAAGCATTTGCGGCCAATTCATTGAGGTTATTCTTTAGTGAGGGGGCTGCTTGCATAGGCAGGCGCCCAATCTGGTCGGGTGTGACGGTCAATGGTGCGCCGGAATGAGCGCCGGGATGTGCGTCGGAATGCGCGTCGAATGGAACTCCCTATCAATCAGTTTGTTAGGGTCTTTTGACTGGTCATTTTGGCCCAGGCACATTGATGTAACCTTTTGACTATTAGACACTTCTATTCGACGGCGGCTGGATAAAACCCGCCCTATTTCCGCTTGTCCAGCAGACGCTGCCGTTACACTACTTCCGCTTGGATTGTGCTTCTAAAAAATCTTCTTTCTTTTGTCCCCCCTTTTCATTAACTTTGAGGCAATTAGCACTATACCCTATGAAAACACCTGAAACCTTCCGCCAAGAGTATCAATCTCCGGCACTGCGAGTCATTCCCATCCTTGTCGAAAATGCCATCTGCGACAGTACAATCCCCGGTGGCAATGAGGATATCGGTTATGAAGATTGGGACTAGATTATGATGGAGGAAACGATTATGAGAAAGAGTTTATTCATTGGCCTTGTCGCTATTCTTAGCCTGTTTGGTTGTTCCCGGAATCAGGAAGTCGATGTCCCTGATGCCAACCTTTCCCTTTTCGCCAGAACCGAATCCCCTGCCGATACAAAGACGGTCGTCGAATCCGGAGTTCATGTCTATTGGGAGCCGGGAGATGAGATTGCTGTCTTTATGGGAGAAGAGTCCGCCAAGTTTGCAACGGATATAACCTCCGCATCTGGGACTGCTTCATTCAAGGGGACTTTCGGAGATGCTACCTGGCCGGAGGATTTGGATCTCTGGGCTGTGTATCCGTTCTCCGAGGATGCGGTTTTCGATGGGGAGACTATCACGACTACCCTACCCTCTGAACAAGTGGCGCGGGAGGGATCGTTTGGGAAAGATATGAACCTTGCCATCGCCCATTCGACGGGGACCACTCTCCAGTTCTACAATGTGGGTGGTGGTATTCGATTCTCGGTGACTGAAGAAGGAATCAAGAAGGTTATGTTCGAGGGGCTTTCAGGAGAGATTATTTCGGGTAAGGTGAAGATTGGAATGGATGAGAATGGGAAGCCGGAGGTCAAAGAAGTCACGGGAGGAAGTCAATTCATTACGCTCCTTCCTCCGAATGGTTCAGAGACGTTCCAGAAGGACACGTGGTACTATATTGTTGCTATCCCGGGATCTCTTGAGGCTGGATATAAGTTGAGATTCTATAAGGATTCCGATTATGCCAGAAAGGTGTCGGAAAAAGCCGTTCAGATTAAGCGAAGCATATACGGCAGTATTGAGAAGGCGGATGAAGGGATGGAGTATGAGGCGCAGGTGACGCATTTTCCGAAGACAGAGGAGGAGTGGTCTCGTTCAGAAGAAGTTACGAACCAACTAAAGATAACCATAGATCGTCTTGTCTATTCAGACGATGGCGAAATTATCGTTGTTAATGATGATCTCCTGAAACAAATTGAGAATGTGGATGGAGTTTTAGCGGTCAAAGAGAATTCCTCTGCAACAGGTTTCGGTGTCATGCAAAAAGATAGTTTATGGATTAATTATCTTTTAGATGCCAAAAAGCCGCTTATCATTGGAAATCAGAATGCGTCTTCGATTTCTCAGAACAGCCAGAGTCAGTTTATGGCTAGAAAGAATTTGCCTACCGATGGGTCATTCTACCACTCATCTGAAGACTCCTATTATCTGAATTCTAAAAAAAAGGCCCTAATCTTAGCCCCTTTTCAACACTCATTCAACGAGAGTTTGGACGAAATTTCAGAATGCCTGATACGTGCTGGCTTTCAAGAGAGCAACATCGATGTTTATCCAGACAGGCTAGCGCTCATTTCGTTTTTTCTGGGAGATTTCCTATGCGAGTATGATTATATCCTGATCACGACGCATGGTGGGACTTTTTATTATATGAGAAATGATGATAGTTTTGAGGAGGTTTCTGATGTTTCATCTTTGATGACTTATGTTCCTTACTCGGGACCTCTGGCTGAATCTTTCATATCTCAAGGTCTTCTTAACGAGGAGGATATTGCCGTTTCCCTTGTTGATGATGATCACGACGGAATTAGTGAAGGTTATTTTGCGATGACTCCGAGATTTCTTTCAGATGTCACCTTTAACTCTTCAACGGTTTTCTTATGCGCTTGTCATTCTGCTGAAATATCCGATGAGGATAATCCCGGTTCTATGGTTTGGAGATTTCTTCATCAAGGTGCTGGGTATGTTGCTGGGAACAATGATACAACTAGTTATCCGACAGATACACCTTGCATCATCCAACTACTAGAGTTAGTTTCACGTGGCTTTTCTCTACAAGACGCTTCAAACATAATCAAGAATTCTCCTTCAACCAGAGAGTTCTGTGACAATATGTACTACTATTGCCGCACAAAATATCCCGAAAAAGTATCTGAAGAAGATGAGTTCGCATTCAAGTATTACAATCTTTTTAATTATTTCACTAATCCCAAACTTGGCAATTCGCCGTATTTCTTAGTTAATCCGTTTTCAACCCTTTGCGAGCCGGAGATTAGTCGGGAGACGGTTTCATTTTCATGGGATAGTCCGATATCGTCTTTTGAATTGATTTGGGAGCATCCCGATCCAATCGATGACAGTGTTCTTTATTCAAAAGATTTCTATCGAATCAATTACGATTTTTACATCGATGACGCCCGCCCTTATGAAGGGAGGAATTTAGAGGATCTTTGCTTCATTTGGGAGAATCCTACTATCGGCAAGCACACCGGCTATGTCGTTACAAAAATATGGCAGAATAACTTTGTTGCAGGAGAATACCAAAGCAACGTGGTTCCCTTTGATGTCCCCGGTATTGGCGACATCGAAGGCACCGAAGAAGATCCGTGGAACTAATCGAGAGGAGGAAAGGTTATGAAAACGAAATGGATGATCATACCGGTTGTTGCTCTGACCCTTGGGTGCTCCCGGGAAATTGATACGGACATCACTTATATTAACGGAGAGTTCACGCTCTACGCCACTTCCGGTGAGAATGATACCAGAACTGTCTTGCAACAAGATGGAAGAGTATTCTGGAGTCCATCGGACTGTATTACGGTGTTCTATGGGAACGTCCCCGGCAAGTTCACATCGACCAATACCGAACCTGCGGCTTCTGCCGAGTTCACCGGCTCCCTGGGCTCATTTGCCATCGATGGAGAGACGGAATTCAGAGCCATCTATCCTCATTCCAACGACATCGTCACGCCCACTGACGAAGGTATTCTCAGTATTTTCCTCCCGTCGGAGCAAACGGGCGTAGAAGGCACTTTCGCAGATGACCTTTTCATTTGTGTCGCGAAATCGAAAGATGTCAATCTCCACTTCTACAATGTCTGCGGTGGCGTCAAGTTCTCGTTGGCCAGAGGAGATATCAAGAAGGTTGTTTTCAGAGGGAACAACGGAGAAACGCTTGCCGGACGCATGGCGGTTGAATTTGACTCGAAAGGGATCCCTCAGGTCACCGATATGACGGGCGGGAAGTCCTCTGTGACACTTGTCGCTCCGGATGGAGGTACTTTTAAGGAGGGTGCATATTACTACCTCGTCCTTGTTCCTCAGGCATTGACAAAAGGTTATACGATGGAACTCTGGACAGACGAACTGGTCGAGACGGTCTCATCGGAGGCTTCGGTTACTGTCAGAAGATCTGCCTGGGGTGTGCTGGAGGGTCTCGGCGCAACGTCATCCACATTACCTGACGCTGTCGACCTGGGACTCTCGGTCAAGTGGGCCTCTTTCAATCTAGGTGCCACTAAACCTGAAGAAGGAGGAGATTATTATGCCTGGGGAGAGACGGAAGCGAAGAATGATTATGAGTGGTCAAACTATAAATGGTGCAATGGCTCTTATACCAAACTGACCAAGTACAATACGAACGGAAACTATGGTATTGTCGATAACAAAACTCAACTTGATCCGGAGGACGATGTTGCAATGATACTGCTTGGCGACAAATGGAGGATGCCTACGGATGCCGAGATTGATGAGTTGATTCAGAATTGCACCTGGACCTGGGATTCGAAGAACGGGGTAAGTGGATATTGGGTGACTAGTAAGGTCAACACGAATGCCAAGATATTCCTCCCTGCCGCGGGCTATCATGACGGTTCCGGAATTGGACTTGGTTATTATTGGTCTTCTACCATTGATCCCGAGTACCCGAATTATGCCAATCTCCTTTTCATTTCGGCAGATGATATAGATGCGCATGGAGCGTATCGTTGCTTTGGCCAATTCATCCGGCCTGTTTATGGAGAGCCGGTTATTCCGGTTGAAAGCATCACCATCGATAAAACAGAGATGACGCTTTCTATCGGAGAGACTTCAGCCATTTCGGCCACAGTCCATCCCGACAATGCCACGAATAAAAAAGTCTCCTGGTCCAGCAGCGATGAAGCAGTTGCAACTGTTTCTCCTAACGGTGTCGTGACAGGCGTCGCAGTTGGTTCCGCAATCATCACTGTAAAGACTTCCGATGGTGGGAAAACGGCCACTTGCAGCGTGACGGTTAAGGATTCTTCAACTTCATTGCCGGTTCCTGAAATAGTTGATCTTGATCTTTCAGTCAAGTGGGCATCATTCAATTTGGGTGCGACAGTCCCAGAGGATTGTGGAGAGTATTATGCCTGGGGAGAAACGACACCCAAAGACCGATATTTTTGGACAAATTACATGTGGTGTGCAGGGGATGATCGGTCATTAACCAAGTATTGCACGAAAGAGTCTTTTGGATATAACGGCTTTACCGATCAGAAGTCTATCCTTGATTCTGAAGATGACGCTGTTCGTGCTTCCCTCGGAGGGGAATGGCGGATGCCTTCTCTTGAGGAATATGAAGAACTCAAGGCCAGTTGCACTTGGACATGGACCACTCGCGGGGGTGTTAATGGATATCTGGTTGAAAGCAAAGGGAATGGAAATAGCATTTTCCTACCAGGCGGAGGGAGTGTAACAGATCCTTCCTTCCCCAATAGTGATCGTTCGGGTCGTTATTGGACAACGAGTCTGTTTGCAGATTATCCTTCTGAAGCCAAATCATGGGAATTTAGCACAGGATACAAGGATTGGTCTGTCCAATACCGTAATACGGGATTGTCAATCCGTCCCGTTTATGGTAAGGGTGTTTTTGTCGAGTCGGTTTCCCTAAGTATTGAAGAACTTGAGTTAACTATTGGAGAGACATCCACTCTTGTTGCCACGGTTTTACCGGATAATGCTACTAATAAAAAGGTCATCTGGTCCAGTACCGATGAATTGGTGGCGACGGTGTCTTCCACCGGCGTTGTATCCGGCGTCGCTTCGGGTTCGGCCAGAATTACCGCCACCACTATCGCCGGAGGAAAGACGGCAACATGTCTCGTGACCGTGAAAATAGAGGGGGCATCTGATCCCACTCCTGAGATGGTTGATTTGGGTCTTTCCGTTAAATGGGCATCTTTCAACTTGGGTGCAACCAAACCAGAGGAGTATGGTGGGTTATATGCCTGGGGAGAGACAAAACCGAAGGCAGAGTATACATGGACGAATTATAAGTGGTGTATGGGCGATGAGAAATCATTAACAAAGTATTGCTCAAGTACTAACTATGGATTTGATGGTTTTACTGATGATCTTCTGAGCCTTGAATCGGATGATGATGCCGCTTCTGTGAATTGGGGTGGGAAATGGAGAATTCCTACGGATGAAGAATGGGCAGAACTTCGCGATAATTGTTCGTGGAAGGCAGAAACACTCAACGGCGTTTCCGGAAGAAGGTTGACTAGCAAGAAAAAAGGATTTGAGGACAAATCCATTTTCCTTCCGGCCGCCGGGTGCCAGTGGGAAACTGGTCCTAACGCAGTGGGAACGTACGGCTATTATTGGTCATCATCGGTTTCGGACAACTTAGCGTATTACTACTATTTCATCACAAAAGGACTAAATATGTCGGTTGCTCCTCGTAATTATGGCCATTCCATCCGCCCTGTCTATGATGACAAATAAAGAATAGAAAGACCCCGCCTCAATGACGGGGTCTTCTCGTCTCATCTTTCTCTTATTGCTTCATTTCAACTTCCCGAGCCCTCACTTCCCTATACTGTCTTTTGGCACAAAGAGTAGATACCTCTACGGACTCTTAATCCGGCCAATGGTACTTGTGGAAGTGAGATGGAATGGACATGGAATCTCACTCGAATTTGCTTTTGGACCTAATCCTTTGCCGGGTTAGTAGATTTGCTTATATTTGTGAAACTAACCGTCTTAACTGAAACATAATTATTTCTATATGAAGACTGACCATTTGTATCGAGCCTTAAGGATGGCGATTGTCTTTCTCATGGGTACTCTTGTGATGGCTTGTGGAGAGACTATTCCGGATAATCCCACTCCAGAGCCGGAGCCAGAGCCAGAGGCTTTAGAGGATTTGCGTGGCTATACGGAGAAAAACGAGAAGACGGATGTAAAAATGTCTGATGAAACCATCTTCGTCAAAGGCAAATTATCGGAAGATCTGAATTCTTACAACGCAGCGACTGGAACCATTTCGTTTCGGAACAGTAATCTGCTTCGGAATCAAGAAATCAAGGTCGGAGATATCCTGTACAGTACGGACAGGACAGAAAAAACGCCGGATGGATACTGCCTCCGGGTCATTTCCATAAAGGAGTCCGGAGGAGTCGTCACTTATGAAACCGAACCGGCAACTGCACTGGAAGCCATTGATTATCTGAATGAATCGGGGATTTTGTCGGCAGGAAATTACAAACCGGAAGACATTCGGATATTCGGGATTCCTGAAGACGAGGACGCCCCGAAGACAAGGGGAATATTTGATGATGATAGTTTTGAGTTCGAGATCAAAGGAGATAAATTCGACTTCTTTTCAGACTTAAAAACGACAAGGTTTGGATATATACTGTATGAGGAGAAAAATCAATCCACCGATCTTAAATCGTCTCTAAAAATCAAAATCAGCCTAGAACTTCAACATGAATTGGATACCGAGAAATCCAACATCATGTTCGACTACGGAACTTTCGTCATGTTCACGATGTTCAAGGTCGGCGTCACTGCAAAACTTGAAATCGGAACGGCGCTGGCTCTGGAAGGGAATCAGGAGTCTCTTCTTTCAAAGGAGCAGGAAAAGATGGCTAAGGAACGTCTGATAGGAAAGAAATTCAAGATAGCCGAGATTCCGTTAAATTTCACGTGCTCAAAAGTCATCGTCAACCCCAAGTATATCGTGTACGGGGAATTCAAGTTGGATCTTAGCGGGAAACTGGTACTTGAAGCAGGCATTAAGGATGGGTATTATGCTTTCAATCTGGAGAACATGGGCTATTTCAGCCCCGATTTTATTACGAGATCATACTTGAGAAAAGTCACGCATTTCCATCCTGTCATGCACATGGAAGGGACACTAGGTTTCACTGCAATGGCCGGATTCGGCGTAGGAATCAATTTTGAAATTCCTTCTTTGCCTGTTATCACAAGGGACGAGGGTAATATTGATAGCAAGATAACCGAGCCATCTGCCGTCGGTCTTTATTTTGGGACGGAAATGACTGAAGACATCGATGTTGTTGTCGAGTCCGATTTCTTTTCCGGGAACCGGACGTTTAAGATTGAGGGGAAGAATGGCGGATTAAAACTTAAAGCAAGTATTGAAGGAAAAATCGGTCTTAAAAAGAAAGTCTTTGGATCTCTTGATTGGACATTCTGGGAAAACGAGATGATCACTCTTCCGGATTGGACATGGAACATATATTCCTGGACACCAACCCCTTACGACCTGCAGGCTGACGTAAACAATGAGGATGCGACAGTTGTTCTGTCCTGGAAAGTTCCCGACCGGAATGGCCTGTCCAATACGAGTACAGTAAATATCGGTCTAGACGCCTGGGAGGATGTGTCCCTTGCGCCTTTCGCCGTGAATCTTGAGGAGCATACCACTACATTCGGGCCTGCGGTGGACGGACCTTACCATTGGAACGTCACTACCCATTCTGTAGACGGCGGGGCTTTCCCTAGTGATACTTGTAGTTTCGTGATTAATGCCTCCAAGGTAGTAACCGGAGATCCGGTAATTGACGGTGGAAACGTTACGGTGCCGGTCAGCATCAAAACCTATAATGACGTATTGGAGCGGGGGGTCGTTTATTCGGCGGGGATGTCAGAGCCGCTGTATGAGGTGGATAACGTGTGTAAGTTTGACGGGAAGGATATGTCTTTCAATTTGCAACTTCCCAATTTGGACCATTCACTTTTGTATTATGTCCGCGCATATGCCGTTATTTCATATGCAGGAGGCCGCAAGTTGATTTATGGGAATACATGTTTATTCCGCCCCCCTTCCGGAGGGGAACACTATGAAACCCCTGAGGCGGTGGATCTTGGGCTATCTGTCAAATGGGCTTCTTTCAACTTGGGTGCGACAAAGAACGTAGAACTCGGGTATTATTATGCTTGGGGCGAGACTAAGCCTTATTATAGCAACTTTGGTCCATTCATTTGGTATGACGGGAAGGATTCAGGGTATGACTGGCCGTCCTATAAGTGGTGTAACGGGACTTCAGACCAAATCACGAAGTATTACACCGATGGCCTGACGCAGTTGGAATCGGATGATGATGCTGCCCATGTGAACCTTGGCGGGAAATGGAGGACCCCTACTGTAGATGAGTGGAAGGAATTACTGGCTTTCTGTACATTTACCTGGACATCGTTGGAGGGTAGGGATGGGCTTTTGGTAACCAGTAACAAGCCGGGTTATACCCATGCGTTCATTTTCCTTCCGGCGGCAGGCCTTGTAGAAAAAAGAAGTACGCATGGTCTTCTTGAATCTGGGTATTACTGGACTTCATGTATTAACACAGGCGATTCAGTGAAAGCTTGTCTCTCTTTCTTTGAAACTGGCAGTTCTGAAATGAGCCGCGGCTGGGTTGACCGCTGCCTCGGACTTCCCATCCGTCCCGTTTATGGCGATCAGACGCCACTGACGAATGGTGATATCGAAGGCACTGTCGATCATCCGTGGAACTAATCGGAAGGAGGAATTAAGATGAAAACGAAATGGATCATTATTCCGGTTATCGCTATCACCTTTGGATGCACCCGGGAAATAGATACGAAGGTCACATATGTTGACGGTGAGTTGACCTTCTACGCAACATCCGGCGAAAATGAAACCCGAACGGTCTTGCAACAAGATGGACGTGTCTTTTGGAGTCCGTCGGATTGCATCACGGTGTTTTATGGGAACATTCCCGGCAAGTTCACATCGACTAACTCCGAACCAGCGGCTTCCGCCGAATTCACCGGATACCTGGGCTCATTTGCCTTGGATGGGGACACGGAATTCAGAGCCATCTATCCTCATTCTGACAACCTCGTCATGCCTACTGACGAGGGCATTCTCAGCATATACCTTCCTTCGGAGCAGACGGGCGTAGAAGGGACATTCGCAGATGACCTTTTCATTTGTGTCGCGAAATCGAGAGATAATAACCTCCACTTCTATAATGTCTGTGGTGGAGTCAAGTTCTCATTGGCCAGGGATGATATCAAGAAGGTCGTCTTTAGGGGAAATAACGGAGAAACGCTTGCCGGTCGCTTAGGTGTTGAGTTTGGCTCAGACGGAAAACCTGTTGTTACCAAAACCACAGCCGACCGCTCATCTGTTACCCTCGAGGCTCCTGATGGAGGCACATTCAAGGCCAATTCGTATTACTATCTTGTTTCCATTCCACAGGAACTGAGTAAGGGTTATACTTTGGATCTGTATACTGATGAACTTGTGGAGACAATTAAATCCGAATCCTCTGTTTCCATCATCCGCTCCGCATGGGGTGTGCTCAAAGGACTCGGAACATCTTCAGAACCAATAGATGTTGAAGGAGTTGTTGATCTGGGGCTTCCTTCCGGTCTATTATGGGCTGCATGCAACCTGGGTGCGTCAAAACCAGAAGAATATGGTGACTATTACGCCTGGGGAGAAATATGGCCCAAAGACGAGTATACTTGGGAGACGTATAAGTGGTGTGAGGGAGATGATCATTCGTTGACAAAGTATTGTTATAGTTCGGATTATGGCTATTTGGGTTTCCGTGACGACAAAAGAAGTTTGAAGTTGGAAGATGATGCGGCTTACGTAAACCTTGGAAAAACATGGTTGATTCCTAAGCCCAATGATTACTCAGAGTTGATCTCAAAGTGTACATGGAAGTGGACCCAAAAGCGCGGCGTGAATGGTTTCTCGGTCACCGGCCCCAATGGAAACAGCATCTTTCTTCCTGCCGCTGGATATTGTTTTAAAGACGGCTTAATTCATGGAGAAAACAAGGCGGCACAATATGCCACGAACACTGTTTCTGACATCTATCCTAATGATTCTTATTGCTTATATCTGACTAGGAATGATAAGAATGAATCTGAATCTTATTATCATTTATCTAGTTACGTAGCGCGATATGAGGGAAACAGTATCCGTCCCATCTATTTCATCCCCATCGAGAGTGTTTCCATCGACAAAGTTGAGGTTGAAATCAGTAATTTCCAGAAAAGTGCTATCTTAAGAGCGAAGGTCTCCCCTGAAGATGCCATGAACAAGCGTTTTACTTGGGATGTGGACGGGCTTGTCAGCATCTCGCCCGATAATGACATTTGTACAGTTGCTTTTAACTGGACCGCTGGGGCAACAGAAGTCACGGTGATCGCCGAGAATGGAAGGACCGAAGCCAAGACTGCCTCTTGCCGGGTGGTCTCAAAGATATACATCACGGATGCCCGCTTCGTTAATATGGAAAATGGGCATTACAGTTCTCTCACCTCTGTGGACCTGTTACCTGGAGAAGGTTACACACTCACACCCGCCTATTATCCTGAGGATGCTACAGAGTTTACGATGCCATATGGGTGGAAGAGCGACGATCCGTCTATCGCGACTGTCACGAATGGCAAAGTGATTGGAGTCAAGGAGGGAACTACAACCATCTTTGTTCAGTATCGTTCATGGAACAATACGATTGTCGAAAGGGGTTGTCAAATCAACGTTATCAACCCTTCCAGTTCCCATGAAGGATTCCATAATGATTATTGGGACTAGAAAAAGAGTCGGCCATGAAGAATACTATCAAAATCTGTATTGCTGCTCTTCTTGCGGCATCCACCTCCTGCCAGATGCAGGAATTCAACGAAATGGAATCTTCCATGATGACTTTTTATGCCTCCATGGAACCCGGGACACGGACACAACTAGGATATAATGGGTTTAATAAAGATATGGTTTACTGGAGTCCGTCTGATGAGATAAGCGTGTTTTGTACATCCGGAAAAGGAAAATTTGTATCTACCAACACGGAGCCCGTCAGAGGCACATACGAGAGTGTTGAGTTTGTGGGGAGATTGGACAATGCACCGGAGAGAAAGGGGGCTCCTTATTGGGCAGTTTATCCTTTTTCAGAGGACAACACTTTCGATGGTGAATCAGTGGGTGTCACGCTTTCATCGACACAAGACGCGGTTGCTGGCAATGTAGGTGAAGGACTCCTGATCAGTATCGCAAGTACTAGGGGCGATGATTACGCGTCCAGCCACAAGTTTTTGTACTTCTATAATCTGTGCGGTGTATTGAGCATCCCCGTATATGAAGATGGTATTAAGAAGATCGTATTTAAAGGAAATGACAATGAGCCTGTAGCGGGAAGGGTCCATGCTTCATTTAACGAATCTGGAGTCCCTTTTATTTCAAAATTCGACAATCCATCCTTTGAAATAACATTGTATCCCCCTGACATGGGGACGTTCAACAAGAATGACAAGTACGATATCGTTTGCTTTCCCGGGAAGTTCAATAAAGGATATACGATTGAATTCTACCGCGATGATTTGGTTTCCATCAAGCAGATTTCCAGTCCCGTATCTTTATCTCGTGCCGGATATGTAGATTTGACTCATCTCTATACTGGAGGGACCATCTCTAGCGTTGAGTATAACGGGAAAGTATATTCATTGGATTACAAATACGATAGCCAGATTTATTCTACGACGTATTGGGTAACCGTCAATGGAAAGGTATTCGAGATACCTGAGAAGTTTTACACGACGCCCTTTGAGAATCCAACACGGGTAGGTCCTGCGGTCGCCATAGATACTGATCACGAAACAGTATATTTTGCAAAGAACAATCCTTCTTCCGGTAGTTGCGGTGGAGTCATCTATCGTGTCACTTCATCCGGATATGACAGGAAAGATATTTCGGTTGCCGAATACCCATATTTCAGTGAGAATAATTACGGGTTGGTCCTGCATTCCTATTCAGAAAAAGATGGTACTGGGTTCTATCATGATTGTGTGCAAAAGATGTCTTTCAATCACTGGGAGGATCATTTTTGGATAGATGGAGAAGATGATAGTTATTTTGTAGACTATGATTCGTCCGGATTTGGAAAGAAAAAACTCTCGGATATCATATTCCTGTTTCAAGAAAAGGATATTCCCGATTATCCACTAAATATGGCTACCATCGACTTGGGCCTGTCTGTCAAATGGGGTTCTTGCAATCTAGGTGCAACCAGTCCTGAAAGGTATGGGGATCTTTATGCTTGGGGTGAAATTTCCACGAAGGATTCTTACACAGTTGATAATTATCGTTTTGGTGGTCGATACGGTGGCGTAGAGTCCGGGTGGCAACTTACAGGCATGACAAAATACAATGATGAAGACCAAAAGTATTTTTTGGATTCTGTGGATGATGCCGCTCATGTTCAATTGGGGGATGACTGGAGGATTCCCTCTCCTGATGAATGGCAGGAACTGATTGAGAATTGTTCTTGGGAATGGTATTTTCTGAATGGGGCTGCAGGGCTTAAGATGACAAGTAAAATCAATGGGAACAGTGTCTTCTTCCCCGTTGATTATGAAGAATCGCACTATTCATCTGATGCAGGTTATTCTGGGGATCAATTCATAGAAAGCGCTCGGTATCATTCCTCACATGTTAGTGATGATAGGGATTTCGGGTATACTTCTTCGTTCATGTTTGATCTTTATGAGCGTGATCCTTTATTCTGGCTCACTTATGGTAATCGTGAACAGGGGTATGTTATTCGTCCCGTATATGGGCATATACCTATTGAAGAATTCCTTCTGGATAAGAGTTTCTTGCATATCAGTTCAGGAGAATCGGTTAAACTGAATTTGACTATATCGCCGTCTAATGCATCGAATTGGGAATCCAAATGGACTAGTAGTAATGAGTCCGTTGCAAGGGTATCCTCAGACGGTATAGTGACGGGATTGTCATCTGGTTCAACAATTATCACTGTTACCTCTGCCCGTGGAGAAAGAACCGCTAGTTGCCAGATTATAGTGGACCGTGCAGAAGCCCCGGGAATCGTTGATTTGGGACTTTCTGTAAAGTGGGCATCCTTCAATGTGGGCGCTTTGAGCCCTGAAGAATCGGGGTATTATTTCGCTTGGGGAGAAGTCGAACCTAAGGATTACTATGATAGTGGAACATATAAGTGGTGTGTGGATTATTTTAACACTTTGACTAAGTATTGTCTGAATCCCACGTATGGCTTCAACGGGTTTACGGATAACAAAACAGTCCTTGATCCTGAAGATGACGCGGCATATGTGTTCTATGGCGGGAAATGGCGGATGCCTACCGAAAAAGAACTGTTGGAACTATTGAATAACACCTCAATCACATCAGCTAAGTTGAATGGCATCAATGGGTATTGGGTGACCAGTAATGTCAACGGGAATCGCATTTTCTTCCCTTGCACGGGATATATGCTATATGACGAGATGCGTGAGAAATCGGCCGGAATGTATTGGTCATCATCCTTATATGAGGATTATTCACCAGAAGCAACCTATTTGCTTTTGAATTCTTATTTGACATGGAGTGCAAGAAACCGTGAGTATGGACTTCCAGTCCGAGCCGTATATGGGGACCCCGCCCCGTCCGGAGGGAATGAAGACATTACACCTGGCGGTGAGATTGACATGTAATCAGGAGGATTCGACATGAGACAATTTACTAATCTTTTCGCTTGGATTCTGTTTCTGACCATTCTTTCTGGATGCCAGCGGCAGACGGAAAAGGATATTCTTCCCAATGATATGGTCGGCTCTGAAGAGCAGCCTCAGATGATCATAAAAGCCACCATTGAAGGAGGGGGAAAAACAAAGACAACGCTCGGCAACCTGGGGAATGGTAATTACCGCCCGTACTGGAAAGAAGGAGATGAGATTGCTATCTATGATTTGTCGTACAATAGTCTTGCCCGGTTTACACTTCTTTCGGGAGCCGGAACCGATGAGGCTGATTTCATTGGAGGTGGATCAGAAAAAGACCTTGTAGGTTTATATCCCTTCTCGTGCATTACGGATGACGGCCTTTGGGATAATGTACTAACGTTGGAACTGCCTGCCACTCAAGAATATGCCATTGACTCCTTTGGGAATGGCGCCTATCCCATGTTGGCAATCGGCCGTCCTTCCGGACTCATTTTTAAAAATCTTTGCTCAGTCTTGCAGTTGTCTGTTACCGGCTCGGATGCAATAGAGGCCATCCGTTTTATCGCTCATGATTCCAATATGTCCGTGAGTGGGAGAGCGACGGTACGTACAGATTTTGATACGGTTCCAGAATTGGTCATGCAGAAGGGTGGTTCTACGGAGGTGACCCTTCAATGTGGCGGAGTCGCTTTGAAACCGGACATGGCCACTTATTTCTTCCTAGTGATTCCTCCGGGAGCCTATCGAGGTGGTTTTGAACTGGAGATTCTTTCCAAATCTGGTAAGATGATCCGTAGCACACAGAATGATATTACCTTCAATCGCTCTGAGTATCGGACGATTCCGACATTTGCATTCGTTCCTGAGGCTGAGTCCATGGCAGTACCAGAGCCAGTCGATCTGGGTCTACCTTCCGGGCTAAAATGGGCATCCTTTAATCTTGGTGCAACAACGCCTGAAGAGTATGGGGATTATTATGCCTGGGGCGAGACGGAACCCTATTACAGCAGCCTAGATCCGTTGACATGGAAAGAGGGCAAGGAAGCCGGTTATACCTGGTCATCTTATAAATGGTGTATGGGTGGTTCATCCGATTTTATGACCAAGTATTGTTCGGATTCGTCATTTGGATTCAATGGATTCACGGATAACAAGACCGTCTTGGATTTAGAGGACGATGCAGCCTTTATGGCTCTCGGTGACAAATGGCGGATGCCGACTGACGACGAGTTAACAGAATTACGAGATTGCTGTATCTGGGAAAGGACATCTATGAACGGAATTAATGGTACAAAGTTGACAGGTCCTAATGGCAACAGCATATTTCTTCCCCATGCAGGAGATTGGGCCTTTACAGACCGCAATAATACCGTTTCCTGGGGCATGTATTTGTCTTCTTCCCTCAATACAAACGACCCGCATTACGCATGGGGCGTTTCCTTTGGTTCCATCGGAGCCAGTAGGGAACGGTTCGGCCGCTTCGCCGGATTCTCCATTCGCCCCGTCTATGATGATTCTGAAACTGAGCCCAAAATCGAAATACCTGATCAAGTCGACCTTGGCCTTTCGGTAAAGTGGGCATCGTTTAACTTAGGAGCATCACAGCTTGAAGATTACGGTTATCATCTCGCATGGGGTGAACTCGAAGAGAAAGCGGTTTACAAATGGGATACTTATAAATGGTGTGCAGGATCGGAAAAGACATTGACAAAGTATAATAACGACCCCGAGTACGGACTTGACGGCTTTACGGACAACAAGATGGAATTGGATCCGGAAGATGATGCTGCTCATATTCTTCTAGGAGAAGAATGGCGAATTCCTTCGTATAAAGATTGGATTGAACTTGGGTCTAATTGCGAATGGACTTGGGAAACCGTCAATGGTGTGAACGGATACATGGCAACGAGCCATATTAATGGGAATTCCATATTCTTCCCTGCTGCAGGTTATGGCCCATTTGCAGCATCTCCCGCCGGGGAAGGCATCGCTGCCAGTTATTGGTCAAAATCTTTAGTCCCATTCCAGCCTTCTCGTGCATATGCCATCTATTTCGACTCTGATCGTAAACCTTTACCAGAGTCGGATTATGATGTCCGATATGACAGGTATTCCATCCGTCCAGTTTACGGAAAGTCAAGTCCCATTATTCCGGTAGAGAGTGTAGCATTGAATGTATCTGAGATGGTGCTTTCCATTGGAGAAACAAAAACGCTATCGGCGACCGTTCTTCCTGAGAATGCGACGTCTAAGCGCCTTAATTGGTTTAGTTCCGATAATTCTATTGCGACGGTATCTCCTTCGGGACAGGTCACGGGTATTGCTGTTGGCTCAACTAATATTGTTGTAATATCTTATGGTCTGGAAGGCGGCGAATCAAAGATTGCTTATTGCCAAGTATCTGTAAAGGAGCCACCGTCTTCCGTAGTTATTCCCGATATTGTAGACCTTGGCCTTTCCGTCAAGTGGGCTTCCTTTAACCTGGGTGCCACCAAGCCAGAGGGATATGGAGACTACTTTGCATGGGGAGATACGGAACCTTATTACTACAGTTTGGATCCGCTGTCATGGAAAGAGGGTAAGGAGGCGGGGTATGCTCTATCTTCCTACAAATGGTGTATGGGGGGGCTTTATTATGCTCAAACAAAGTATTGTACTGATTCATCTTACGGATACAATGGTTTTACGGATGGCAAAACTACGTTGGATCCAGAGGATGATGCTGCATTTGTGAACCTTGGTGGAAAATGGAGAATGCCGACAAATGTCGAATTCAAAGAATTGCTGAACATGTGCTCTTGGGAATGGATTACTCTGAATGGAATATCCGGCTGTAAGATAACAGGTCCAAGTGGAGGCAGCATATTCCTCCCTAATACGGGAATGTGGGAGGATTTATCCTACATTTATGTCGATGGAACTTTGTGTCATTATTGGTCATCTTCATTGACTTCGGGCATTTGTTCAGCGGCGGACATTTTGGACTTTTCTTATAGTGGCGATTTAAATCGAGTCACTTTTGATGGTCGTCAACATGGGTTCTCTATTCGACCCGTCTATGATGACTAAAAAAGCGAAAACAAACAGACCCCGCCAATGTCAGGCGAGGTCTGTTTTTTGCCTCATCTCGTCATTCCCCTATTTCAACTTCCTTGTGCATCACACCCCGTCCTTGTCCATGTAAGTTATTAACAGATTATCTCGAACCACGAGAATATTGTAATAATCCTGCCTTTTTCCTACATTTGTTTTCAATAGACCACAACCCTATGAACACAATACCATTGACGTCGCGCCAGGAGTATCAGTCTCCGGCACTGCGGGTTATTCCCATTCATGTCGAAAACGCCATCTGCGATAGTCCCATACCTGGCGGTAACGAGGATATCGGCTATGAAGATTGGGACTAAATCGACAATCGCCATGAAAAAGAACTTTTATATCATTACCGCCGCCGCTCTTTCCCTGGTGGCTTGTTCCACGAATCAGGAAGTCGATGTCCCTGATGCCAACCTTTCCCTCTTCGCCAGAACCGAATCTCCGGCCGATACCAAGACGGTCGTGGAATCCGGAGTCCATGTCTTCTGGGAGCCCGGAGATGAGATCGCTGTGTTCACAGGGGACCAATCCGCCAAGTTCACGACGGATATAACTGCCGCATCTGGGACTGCGACATTCAAGGGGACTTTCGGAGACGCCACCCGGCCGGAGGATTTGGATCTCTGGGCGGTGTATCCTTTCTCCGAGGATGCGGTTTTCGATGGGGAGACTATCACGACTACGCTGCCCTCTGAACAAGTGGCTCGAGAGGGTTCGTTCGGAAAGGATATGAACCTTGCTATCGCCCATTCGAATTCCAATACCCTCCAATTCTATAACGTGGGAGGTGGTGTCCGTTTCAGCGTTGTAGAAGAGGGAATCAAGAAGGTTATGTTCGAAGGTCTCTCTGGTGAGATTATATCGGGTAAGGTGAAAATTGGTCTTGATGAGAATAGTCTTCCTGTAGTACAAGAGGTCTCGGAAAGCAGCCAGTTCATCACGCTGCTTCCTCCGTCCGGTCAGGAGACATTCCAGAAGGATACGTGGTATTATATCGTTGCAATCCCTGGTTCCTTGGAGGGTGGTTACAAACTGCGGTTCTACAAGGATTCCGACTATGCCAGGAAGGTGTCAGAGAAGGCAGTGACGATTAAGCGGAGCATTTACGGAAACATTGAGAAAGCGGACGAAGGGATTGAATTTGAAGCGACGACAACAAAGTTTCCGGAGACAGAATATGAATGGGAGGAGTCTTTGGCTATTACGGATAGAGTCACTGTCGATGTTGAAAGGCTCACAAGTTTATATGAACGTGGTGAAATTGATGTGAGTAAGATCGCTGAAGAACTTATAAAGGACGAGGACATTGTAGATGTCGCTGTCAATCCTGAAAAGACCACAGTTGCCTTTATGCAAAAAGACAGTATCTGGTTGAATGTTTTTCTCACCACACAACCAGAAATACCTGAAGACTTTAGTTTCAATAGCCCTTCCGCAAACAACTCCGAAATCGATAGCCATAATTCACCTCAAATCCAAGATAGCAAGAAACAATCAACTGTTCTGAAAGAAGGTAAGACAGCTTTAATACTGACCCCATTTCAAAAAGAATGGGAATACCCGATAGATAAGGCTGAGACTCAATTGAAATCTGCTGGATTTACCTCTGTTGTAAAGAAGTCTGACAAAGACGCGGGGATAGAGGCTTTTTGGGGCGAAAACTTGAATGGATATGATTTTATCATGATAAACACCCATGGTGGGACAAGTTATCGCCATAAGAAGCCAAAGGGAGAATCAAAGAGTTTCCAAACAGTATTCTGCTCATCTACAGTTTATCGCGGTGATTTCATACGTTTCTTTCAGGACCTTTTTGGCGATGTTGACTATGATCCTGAAACAGTGGCAATCGCATATGAAAGCGAAGCCAAAAAGTGGTTCGTGTGTATGACAACAGATTTTCTGGACAAGGCTTCATTTGATAATACCCTTGTCCTTACAACGGCTTGTGAATCAATGAAAATTACTGATGATTCCGATGGGAAAACATCCATGGCAAAAGCCTTCATCAACCACGGTGCCACCATTTTTGCCGGTTTTAAAGAAACGATAAATCGAAACGTTTCTCGGACTATGGGTTTTGGAATAGTCAAATTCATGTGTAATGGATTTGATTTTTCCACTGCAAGTAAGTTTTGGCAAAACCATGAAGGACTTAGAGAAGCCAGCGAGGCGAATATACATTATGGAAGAGATCGCGGCTGGAGCGAAGAGGACTTGGCTGCACTTGATCCGGATTTGTATGACTATTACCCTTCGGCTTGTTCACAGTACCTGTTTTTCGATGCGGCTCCATTCCTGAATGAAGTCGAAATCAATGAGGGTCAAGTAATTCTCTCATGGGACTGTCGTCTCAAGCCCTTTGACGACATGTTTATTTATGATTTCAGTGAATCCGGATACGGTAAAAACTCTTTTTATCATACATTTGACATTGCATATGATGTATATGTTGGTGGCTCCCGATTAGGAAAAGATGTCGACCCTGACGATAGAGACAAAACAGCCTCATGTACACTTTCTCCCGGTGAATTCACTTGGTATGTTGTCGCCAAAATCATGGAAGGTGATTCCATTCTCACCTCCTATCAAAGCGCTGAAGGCCATTTCACCATAAGTGACGGCAATCTGGACGACGTCCCCGGGCATAACATTTAAAGGATAAAGAAAATGAAAATGAGATACCGAATAACAAGCATTTTCGCTTTGATCCTCTTTGCTGCGGTTTCATGTACGGACAAGGGGCAAGAGATTCCCCCTCTTGAATCTGAGTTTACCGTACATGCTTCTTTTGAGAGTAAAGAGACGAGAGTTTCTCTTGAACAAGCAAGCAATCTTACATTAACGTCAAAATGGAACGATGATGAAACGTTCGATGTGTTTGTGAATTACCAGGATGCGGGAAAGGATGTTCCTATCGGCGTAATTTCGGAGGACAGGAAGACTTGTTCCTTTCTCATTAGCGCTAAAGAGACGCCGGTTAAGAGTCATCTTTTCTGTGCTACTTCACCTGCAAATGCCACGGTTGTCGATGGTAGGATATTCTGCAATGCCTCGCTTGTCCGGAGCCCGCTTTCCTTGTTCGACGCTCCGGTATTTGCCTCTGCCGAGATCGAGGATTGGAACAGCATTTCCGTCCAATTCAAGCATTATCTGGTGTATGAAGTGATTCACATCAGGAACGATTCGGATCATTTGATCAGTTTCTCTCACTGTGGATTTGAGTCAGAAGATGGACTCTGGTATCATACAAAAGGCGCCGTCGCGATGGATGACGGGTCTTTTCATGCCGATAATGAAGCCGCAGAGGAACCAATTACGATGGGTACAAGCGTGATTCACGCCGGGGACCGAGGTGTCATTATTTCTGCATACAGGACCAATGGGAAGAAGATATCCAAAGCAAGAATGGTTGCAGAAGTTGATGGAAAAACGGTCCGCACCTCCAACACCCGCACATCTGATTTGGACCTTCTGGTCGGACACGCCTATCATATATATGCCGCCTGGGATGGTTCATCTCTGCACTTCATCGATGGCAACGGTGGCGAAGTCGATGCTGGTGGTTTTGGCTACGGAACGGACGACACCGGAGATATCGGCGGTACTGGATTAGGCTACGGCTCGGATAATTCCGGGGATGTTAGCGGTGGCGGTTCCGGATACGGAAACGATAGTTCGGGAAGCATTTCCGGGGGTGGCTCCGGATATTCAAAAGGCAATTAACTGATTAATATACAAATAATCGATATCATGAAAACTAGAATCATTTTGCTTCAGGCTTTTGTCTTAGCGGCGGTATCCTGCTCTGACAAATTGACGAATCAGTCCCCATGGGACAACGGTGTCATGGCTTCCATCCCGGGCTATGAGGATGCTCACGCAACCCGGGTCAGATTCACCAATGGATTGGATGTTTTTTATTGGACAAATGGTGACTGTATCGGAGTCTGCCGCAATGCCGGCTCTGCCAACGGGACGGCTGCGTTCACCCTGCTGAAGGGAGGAGAAACCATCGGCAATTTCATCAATGACGCTTTCTCGCTCCTGCCCAACTCTGAATACTATGCTTTCTATCCGTTCGTGGCGGGAACAACAGCCAATGTGTTTCCCATCAACCTGGCGAATCAAACCCAGACTTCCAATAACGACGTAAGCCATATTGGAGCGTTCAATTACATGGCCACGAGTTTCACGACGGATGACAATGGAAAGGCCTCCTTCACTTTCTCGAACATAGGTGCCGTCATTCAACTCCATTTTACGGCAGACAATGAGGAAACCTATCAGAGTCTCAGCATTACTTCCAGCGGCACTCCGTTCACCATCAGGGCCAATTATAACCTGACAAACGGGACCTATACTTCCGATGGCTCGTATGATACCTTCCGCGTATTATTTGGCGAGGATGGCATGCATGTGTATAACGGGGAGAATGTGGTTATTACTGCGGTTGTCCTTCCGGATGACTTGAGCCAGAGCACTTTGACATTCTCTATCAAGAATAAGGCAGGCGCCGTTGTCAAGGAAATGGACTTGGCGGGTTATGCATTCGCCAGTGGCAAACTATATCATTTCTATGAAGATAATTCCAAGGGAAATCCGCCGCACGGGGGATGTCCTGATGGTAATCATCCGCATGCGATTGACTTTGGGCTTCCGAGTGGCACCTTGTGGTCATGTATGGACGTCGGTGCTATTGATCCTTTAACCGGCGGAATCGGTTTTGCTTGGGGGGAAACGTATCCTGTGGAAAAGAACACGTCCGATTGGGCAAATTATAAGTTCATGACAGATTCATATTCCGACCAATGGGGTATTTCAAAGTACCAGATTGCCGATGGACAGACGGATGGTGTGTGGTATAATGATGCAGGAGTGTTTATTGGAGACAATAAGACGACACTCGATTTGGCCGATGACGCAGCACGGCAGAACTGGGGAGCCCCATGGAGAATGCCGACAAGGGAGGAATATGAAGAATTAGTGAATTATACAGTACGTTCTTCCTTCTTTACTGATTATAACGGAACCGGAAAAAGTGGGTGGGTTTATTATAAGAAAAAGAATCATGGTGATTATACTCTTTGGGATCCGCATATTTTCTTAAGAGGGGGATACAATTATCCATACTATGCTTCTTATCAGTGGATTGATCCACTTTGGACATCATCTCTTACTGGGAAGACCCATGAAGCATATGCTATTCGCATATACTCAGGGCCGGATTCTTCATGGGAGAATTATGGCAATCCGTCCGTCAGCCGTATTTCCAAACTCCGTATCCGTCCCGTCCAATCCAAAAACTCACAATAATAGTAATCTCCACCCTACCCCGATAATCTGTCTGGCATCCCCATCAAGATGCCAGACAGTTAAGTCAACCACCTATAAAACCTCACCCCCATGCAATTCTTACTCAAAGCCTACGACGGTGAAGGCATGCTGGAAAAGCGGATGGCGGTCCGTCCCCGTCATCTGGAAGGAATGGCCCGGTTGGGCGGGCATGTCATCTGTGCCGGCGGGTTGCTGGATGGGGACGGGAAGATGAACGGGTCCGCGCTGATCCTGGATTTCCCGGACCGAAGCGGGTTGGACAAATACCTTTCCGAGGAGCCCTATGTGCAGGAGCACGTATGGGAAAAGATTGAAATTGAGCGCATTAACGTCGTCATCCCGAAATAGGCCGAGGCCCGGACACCGATCCCCCGAAGAAAGCCAAATGACCGCTGGAACGGAATTTGCAGCGAATGATATAGCAAACAAATGGATGCTATAATTTAAAACATACGACCATGATTACACGGAAATTGCTTGTTTTGGCAAGCACAGTTCTCATTGCTATCGCAGGGTTCACCTCCTGCAACAAGGAAAATGGTGTTGGAGGAGAGGATGCTGACAAGGTTGTCGGTAAGTTTGAAATTACGGACGCTACCAGCCCCATCAAATCCATCGAACTCACGGCTGAAGGTGATTACATCATCACCAAGAATCCCTCTCCTGCCGTCAAGAGCAGCGAGG